>SMUY01167665.1_pt1 | contig 13306 bp, 10 predicted proteins | sample 2456441 | NCBI WGS metagenome assembly SMUY01 (sample SAMN11095931, study PRJNA526329) | marine sediment metagenome | biome: Marine sediment; feature: Surficial sediment; material: Deep marine sediment; isolation source: Hadal surficial sediment | place: Pacific Ocean | collected 2014-11 | depth...
CCAGCAACGCCCCGCCGTTCGCACGGAACAGGTAGTTGGCCGATGACACCGCCGCGCTCGCGGCGATGGCGCCCTTGATGAAATTTCGTCTGGAAACACCCTGCTGGGTCGTCTCCTCTGTCAACTCGATGATCTCCTGACTCATGGGACGATCACCTCCCTCGTTCTGCCGAAGTCCTCGAAGGCCGAATCAGCTAGTCGACCCACTGTGCCGAATGCCAAACACTATCACGGATGAAATCATTTGTCTCCGATCAACCGCGGAAAACTTTCGCAGCTCGGCGCGTGTCGCAGAGGAACCGACCCGTGCGCTCCAGAGCGGCCGTGCTCTCAGTCTGAGCCGCTTTGGGCGGGAGACGGAGGCCGCGGCGCCTTGTTGCGGCCGATGCGCGCCGCCGTAGTTATCGGACGTACAATCGGCGCACTCTCTACCGACCCGGCCCGCTATTTTCTCCGTCGGACTCGGGCATGGGCGAGCCACCTGCCGCCCGGCCGCTGTACGTCCGATACGTAGGTCTGAGAATGGTCGCGCAAGACGATGGACAGGTTGCTCGGACACGGGCGGCGGCGTGGTTCCGGGTGGAGGGTGCCGTCGTCGGCCGGCTCGCGCTGCTGCTGCTCGTGGTCTACGTTTGTTTCTTCCACGGTCTGACCGCGTTCGGTCTGGTCGGGCCAGACGAGCCTCGATACGCCAGCATTGCCCGCGACATGGCGGTCAGCGGCGACTGGGTCACGCCCCGCCTCCACGGGGAGCCCTGGCTCGAGAAACCGATCCTCTACTACTGGGTCGCCGCCGTTGGCTACCGGATATTCAGCGATGGCGAGCTGGCGGCGCGGCTTCCATCGGTGCTGGGCGCCCTGACGACGCTGCTCGCACTGGGCTGGGTCGCCTGGCGGTTCTACGGCCCGACGACCGCCACCCTGTTCGCGCTGGTCTTCCCGTCGAGTGTCGGCGTGCTCGCGTTCGCGCGCGCCGCCACACCCGACATGCTGTTCACGGCCACGTTGGCGCTGGCGCTCGCCGCTGCCGCGCCGCTTGTACTCCTGAACCAGCGCCGCCGGTCCGTGTCGGCCTCTCAGATCGCCTTCGGCGCCGCGCTCGGTCTGGCCGTCCTTGCAAAGGGCCCGGCCGGCGTCGTGCTCGCCGGCGCCAGCACGGTGATCGGCGCGCTGCTGATCAAGCGGGGCGGGCGCGTGTGGCGGCTGGCCGGCCCCTGGGCACTCGCTAGCTTCGCCGTCGTCGCGCTGCCGTGGTACGTCCTGTGCATCGTGCGCAACCCGGAGTTCGTCCAGGTCTTCTTCGTGTCCCACAACGTCCAGCGATTTCTGGCACCCGTCTTTCAGCATGAACAGCCGTTCTGGTATTTCGGGCCGGTATTGCTGGTGGGTCTCGCCCCGTGGACCGCCGCGATTGTCGCGACCGTCCAGGAGGCGGCGACGAGGCTGACACGCCGAGCGTGGGCCGGGTCGCCCTCAATCTTTTTCGCCAGCTGGGTGTTGTTTCCGGTGCTCTTTTTCAGCTTCTCGCAGTCGAAGCTTCCCGGCTACGTGCTGCCGGCCGTCCCGGTTGCCGCGCTGTTGCTGGCGCGCATGCTGGCCCGAGCAGCCCAGCGTAACGGGCCCGCGGCTTTGCTCAGGACCGGTCTCGGTGCGATGCAGGACTGTCACACCCGATTGCACGTTTCGACGCGCGCCCGGGCCCTCGGCCTCGGTACGGCGGCGGCGCTCGGTGCGATGAGTGTCGCGTTCATCATCGCGCCGGCGGTCGAGAGCGCCGGTATCGAGGCGGGCGCGGTCCGGCCGCTAGCCGCCCTCCTCGGCGTCGCCGCCCTCGCCGCCGGGTACGTCGGCAACCGCGGCCGGCTCCAGGCCACTGTCGCCATCGCGGCGCTGGGGGTGGCGCTCACGCTCTGGCAGCTGAACGCCATGCTGCTGCCTCGGCTGGACCCGCTGATCAGCACACGCGTCGCGGCGCAGGATGCCGCGGACCTGGCCGACGGTATGCCGGTCCAGGCCTTCGAGTTGCACCGTGCCTGGCACTATGGCCTCGAGTACTACCTGGGCCGGCAGGTGCCCGAGTGGAACGGGGAGGATCGGGTCGGGTCGGTGGTCATGACCACCGATCACGGTGTGCGGACGATGCAGATGCACGGTGCCAGTCTCCGTGTGCTGCGACGAGTCTCGGCCGACGCGGTACTGGTGCTGACAGGCGTCGGGGAGGACCGCGTCGCCAGGCGCTGACCACGTCCAAGACCAACAACGGGTGTCGCGACTGGCTCGAGATGTCGATGGCCGAGTGGTCGCAGCGTCTGCGCTACCGTCGGCTGCGCGCCAGCTTCATCGCGGAGTCGACACCCATGTCGTCGGTCGGGCGCTGGTCCTGCACACCATACAGACGCGGGTTGTCGCGAGCAGACTCGATCGCGACGAGCATGTCACGTCGACTCACCTGCCCGATCACGCGGCCGTCCCGATCCACGACCGGCAGCTTGCGATAGGACCGCGTGAGGAAGATGTGCGCGATGTCGAACAGGGTGGCGGTTGGCGTGATCGACTGGGCCGGGGTGGTCATATAGTCGCTGACCTTCCCGGTTGGCACACCATCGAGCGCCCCGCCGACCAGGACCTTGAGACAGTCCCGTTCCGTCAACATCCCGAGCAGCATCCCGTCGCCATCCACGACGGGAGCGCCCGTCAGCCGGCTCTTGAGCAACCGTGCCATCGCATCGTAGATGTCGGTCTCCGGATGCAGTGTGGCCTCCGACCGGGCCATGATGTCGGTTGCCGTCAGGCTGTCCATAGGCACCTCCAGTGGGCGTGGGCGAGGCACGATACACGACGCGGGCGGCTGCGGGCGACTAGCGCGGGGTGGTCACGGCGCCACCGAAGAACTTCCCGTCGACACACTGATCCGAGCGGCAGTTGTTCTGGAAAGACGAACCGAGCCCGACCAGGAGATCGGCCGTGTCCGGCTTCGGGATGAAGAAGCGCGAGGGGCCGAACGCCATGTCGGCCGGCGAGTTGCCCGCCTCGTTGATGGCGTCTACCGCGGCGCCCCGCGCCACCAGGAACTCCACCATCTCATCGTTGCCGAGCGCCGCGGCGCCGTGGAGCGCCGTATAGCCGTTGGTATCCACCGCGGTCACGTCGGCGCCGATCTCCATGAGGAAGTGCACCGCCGTCATCCAGGAGTCGGGCGCGGTCTGACTGAAGTTGCCGCGCCAGCCGATGCCGGCGGAGACCATCAGCGGCGTGGTCCCATCAAAGGTCGCCAGATCGGGGTCGGCACCGGCCGCCAGCAGCAACCGCATCGACTCGACGTCGCTCGCCTGGGCCGCCCGCCAGAACGGGGTGGCACCGGCCGGGTTGATCCAGAGTCGGTTGTGCGACGTCGGGCTGAACCACAGGCGGCGCGCGACCCTCGCGTTCGGGTCGGCCCCGGCGTCGAGCAGCGCCGCCAGCAACTGCACCGCGTCGATCTCCTCCTGGTCGGTCCGGGGATTGGGCGCCCATGACACCGGCGCGAACCGCATGTTGATGGTGGCGTATGTCGGTGCCAGCCCGTCGATGTTGGCCAGGTTCGGGTCGGCGCCGACGTCGAGCAGATACTTCGCCAGGGTGTAGTGCCCGTTGGCGATCGCGATGACCATCAGGCTCGAGCCATCGCCGCCGGCCACCTGATCGATGTTGGCGCCGCTCTCCACGAGCGCCCGCACCGCCTCCAGGTGTCCGTCCCGCGCCGCGAACAGCAGGGCGGTCATCCCCCCCATCACCGTGTTGGCGCCCGGGGCGCGGGGTCGTCTCGGGGGCACGGGGTTGCCGTCGTCGTCGAGCCTCGGCTCGATCATCGACACGACCCACGACGTCAGTCCGGTGTGGGCGCCACGCTCGACGAGCAGCCTGATCACGTCGGCCCGGTTCTCCCAGGCGGCGAACATCAGCGCCGTCTGCCCGTTCGCCGTCTCGCGGGCGTTCACGAACGCGTCGTGGTCGAGCAACAGCCGGACCGCCTCGACGCTTCCCGATGTGGCCGCCGCCATCAGCGGCGTGGCGCCGGTCGTCGTCGGCATGTTGACGCTGGCTTTTGCGGCCACGAGCGCCTCGATCATGGCGGCGCTGCCGTTGCTCGCTGCCATCGAGAGCGGCGTGATCGCGCCCACACGTGTCGCGGCGGCGACATCGGCCTCCGCCTCGAGAAGTAGCTGCGCCAGCGTGTGGTGGTCGTGGAACGCCGCCCAGTGCAGCGCGGTCATGCCGTCGCCCTGCGCCGCATTCACCTCCGCGCCGCCGGCGAGCAGCGCGCGGACCGTCTCCACCTCGCCGTTCATCGCCGCATCGGCCACCGGCGCGTCGGCGGCGTACGCCGCCGACGCCAGCAGCCCTAGCGCGGCGGCGACGGTGCCGAGCCCGAAGCGATGCATGGCCCTCATGGTGCGTCTGTCTCGCTCATCGGCGGCCCTGAAGGGCCGTGCGACCGTTCACTCCTGACTCCTTGGAGTCTTCATCAGATGTCGACCTCGCCGGTGCTGTCGCCGAAGCTCTCGATGTCGACCCCCAACCTGTGCAGCATGGTCAGCAACAGATTCGCCATCGGTGTGCCGTCCTCGCACTGCACATGCAGATTGCCCTTGAGCTGCCCGTTCGCGTGACCCGCGAGAAACAGCGGCACGCGCAGGTGGTTGTGCACGCTGCCATCGCCCATCGGGCTGCCGTAGAGCACCATCGAGTGGTCGAGCAGATTGCCGTCGCCGTCCGGCGTGTTCTTCAGCCGGTCGAGGAAATAGGCGACCTGGTCGACGTGGAACTCGTTGAGCGTGGCGAACTCGGCCAGTTTGTCCGACTTGTTGCCGTGGTGCGACAACGAGTGAAACGGCTTGTCGATCTCGCTCTCGGTGTACACCCGCGAGCTGACGTCCCGGCCCATCTTGAACGCCGAGACACGCGTCACGTCGGTCGTGAACGCCAGCACCTGCAGATCGAACATCATCCGGACGTGCTCGGTCCACGAGTCCGGTACGCCGATCGGCGCCGCGGGGAGATCGATGCCCCGCCGGGTCGTGTTCTGCCGCTCGACCAGCTGGATCCGCCGTTCGATCTCCCGTACGTCCTGCAGGTAGTCGTCGAGCCGCGCGCGGTCGGCGGCGCCCAGGTCCCGCTCGAGATCGGCGACTTTCCCCAGGATCGCATCGAGGATGCTGGCGTTGGCGCGCCGCCGGCTCAGCCGCTGCTCGGGTGTCGCGCCGTCGCCGAAGAGCCGCTCGAACGCCACCCGCGGGTCCCGCTCCATCGGGAGCGGGGTCGTCGGAGAGGCCCAGGAGATGGTGTTGGCATATACACAGCTGTAGCCGTAGCCACAGGCCCCGGTAAGCGACCCGACGTCCTCGACACACAGCTGGATCGACGGCAACGGTGTGTCCTGCCCGAACGCCCGCGCGTAGAGCTGGTCGATTGACGTGCCGTTGTTGATGTCGGCCCCCTCGGTCATCTTCGCGTGCGCCGAGGTGAGGAACGCCGCCGACGACCGGGTGTGGTCGGCGCCCGCTTCCGCCTCGGTCTGCGCGCTGGCCGGCGCAATGTCGGTGTGGCTGACGATGGTCACGTAGTCGCGGTGCGGCTCGAGCGACCGCAGGATCGGCGTCGTCTCGAACTTCCGGCCGACCGTCTTCGGGGACCAGTAGTGCAGCCGGGTGCCCTCCGCGGTGCTCCCGGCCGACCCGTGCACCATCTCCAGCGCCACGAACCGCGTGTGCGGCTGCGCCGCCGAGCCGCGTATCGGTGTCTGCGCCGGCATCATCGCCTCGAGCCACGGCAGCGCCAGCGTGACACCCACACCGCGCAACGCGGTCCGTCTCGAGATGTGCTTCCTGGTGATATACATCGCCTAGTTCTCCCTACACCCAGACCTCTGTCGCGGCGGCATCCGTGGGGCCAAGCTTCAGCCGTGCCGCGCAGGCCTGCAGGCCTGCGCCACAGAACCAACCCGAGCACGCTCCGGCTCGCGGTGCCCCGTTGCGCAAGACGGGACCACTATTGCTGCCCGACACTCTCCGTCCCCGTCGCGGCGCCCGCCCGCCGCATCTGGAACGGTATGCTAGTGACGACACCCATCACGTACGCCGAGAATCGATGTTCCTGCGGCACCGCGTCCCGCACGATCGTGCGCACGGCCGGCATGTCGTAGGGCTGGAACACTCGCCCGGTGGCAAACATCAGCAGGTTCCGCGTGAAATTGGTCAGGAACAGATCCTCGTTGGCCAGCAGGAACCGCCGCAGGCTGACCGGCCCGTCCACACGTGTCCCGTCATACAGCGTCCCGGACGGATCGATCGGGAATCCGCTGTCCTTGGTGCGCCACGCGCCCACCGCGTCGAAGCTCTCGAGCGCGAATCCGATCGGGTCGATGATGTTGTGACACGCCGCGCAGAACGGGCTCGCGCGGTGCGCGACCGTTCGCTCGCGGACCGAGAGGTGCGCGGTCCCGGTCTCGTTCTCCTGGAGCGGGGGCACGTTGGCCGGCGGCGTGGGCGGGGGCGTGCCGAGCAGCACGTCGAGAATCCAGGCGCCGCGGATGACCGGCGACGTGCGGTTCGAGACCGACGTCAGTGTCAGGATGCCGGCGTGTCCCAACAGCCCGCGCCGATGCTCGTCGGCGAGCCTCACGCGCCGGAACCGGGGTCCCATGATGTTCGGGATCTGGTAGTGGGTCGCCAGTCGCTGGTCCACGAACGTGTAGTCGGCCGTCAGCAGGTCGAGCAAACTGCGGTCCTCCCGCACGATGCTGTCGAAGAAGAGCTCCGTTTCCCGTCGCATCGACCGGTTCAGGTTCTCGTCCCAGTCGGGGAACAGATAGACGTCGGGATGCGCGTCCCGCAGGTTCTGCAGACGCAGCCAGTGGGACGCGAAGCTGGTCGACAGCGTCTCGGATCGCGGGTCGGCGAGCATGCGTCGCACCTGACGCTCGAGCTCGGCCGGGTCGGACAGCCGTCCCTGCTCGGCCGCCGCGAGCAGCGTCTCGTCAGGGATGCTGCTCCAGAGGAAGAACGACAGCCGCGACGCCAGCTCGAGGTCGCTGACCCGGTGATTCGCGCCGGCCGCCACCCCAGGGGGGGTGCGCTCGAAGCGGAACATGAACTCCGGGTCGGCAAGAATCGCCTGCAGCGCCATCCGGATCCCCGACTCGAAGTCGCCCGCGGCGCGGCCGGTGTCATAGAGGGCCGAGAGATGCGACAGGTCCGTGTCGGTGATCGGCCGCCGGAAGGCCCGCCGCGCCAGCCGCGCGATGATCTCGCGTGCGCAGGGTCGCTCGTCGTCGTCAGTGGCCGTCGCGGGGCGGCACGAGAAGATGAGGCGCCGGCTGGCCGTCTCGCTCACCCCGGTGACGTTGTAGGGGCCGTCGATCCCGAGATTGCGCAGGTGCGGCAACCCGGTCAGACCGGGGAAATGCCCGGTCGAGAGGTCGGCCAGTGCCCGCTCGAACGGCATGACGAAGTCCTGCACCGGACCGGCGGCCCGCTGGATGAAGGCGGCCGAGATCGTCTGCGGTCCCGCCGCAATCCGGATCGGCGGCGTCCGCAGGTCATCGGTCGTCTTCATCTTCCGGTCGAAGTCGAGCAGCGCCACCCGCTCGCCGTTCACCGCGATCTCGATCTGCTCGCCCGCGGCCGGAATGTTGTCGCCGAACACCGGGCCGATGCTCGAGTAGTAGAACGACAGCCGGAAGACGTACTCGCCGTCGGCCGGGAAATTGTGTGTGACGACGGTCCCGCCGCGCGTGCCGAACGGCGTACCCGGCACGTGATGCGTCTGCGAGACCGCCTGCGGCACCAGATAGGTGTCGACGAGCGGCGTCGCCCCCGGGTCCCCGACCGCCAACCGGCTGATCTTGCCGGCCGCCGAGATGTAGCCCTCGAGCAGGGCGGGCGACACGGTCAGCACGTCGGACATGTTGTCGTAGCCCTGGCTCATGTCGTCAGCCGGCAATAGCGACTCGACGTTCACCTCGAGCCCGAGCAGGTCTCGGACCGCGTTGCCGTACTCGGTCCGGTTCAGGCGGTGCAGGACGGGACGTCCGGGGTTCGGGTCGGCGGCCGCCGCGCGGTCGATCGCGCGCTCGAGCCCTTCGACGAACGCGGCTACGGTGACCTCGTCCGGCCGGGGGCGCCGGGCGGGCGGCATCAGCCCGGCGCGCAGTTTCCGGATCACCTTCTCCAGGGTCGCGGCGTGCGCGGCAGGGTGCGCGGGGTCGACGTCGGCCAGCGACAGGTCGCCCTGCCGGAGCCGGTCGTTGTGGCACGCAACGCAGTACTGGTCGAACAACGCGCGGGTCGGCACCGCAGGCAGCTCGGCCGGTGTGGTGCGTGCGGCGACCAACGACGCCGGGGCAGGTGTCTGGGCCGCGACGACCGGGGCCGAAGCGCCCACCACAGCGGCGACGAGAAGCACCCGAAGCTGCATGACGTCAGACCCTCGTGCCCTGGCCGACGCACGGCCCGCTGCAGTGCGCAGACCACAACCAGTGTGCCTCACAATGTAGTCGATCCGGGAAGGATCCCGAAGGGATTTGTGAAGGGGCGATTACACCCAGAAGTCAGAAGTCGGAAGCCAGAAGGCAGACGCCGTCGGAAGGCTTCGCCAGCTTCTGGTTCAGTTGCTAGAATCTCGGAAGAGTGACGCTGAAGCCGGTATTGCTGGTTGGTCTCGTCGCGTTCGGGGTGACGGTCCTTGCCGCGATCGCGACCGCCCAACGCGATCAGCCGTACCGGGACACTCTGCCGGCCGACCACCCGGCGATCGAGTACGACGCCGGCCCATTCGCGGATCCGATCGCCCGGCTCGCTGAGGCGGTCGCCTCGGGGGCCGCCACGCTCGACTACGACGACCGGTTCGGCTACCTGCCGAGCCTGCTGGACCGTCTCGACATCCGGGTCGACTCGCAGGTGCTGGTCTTCTCGAAAACGAGTTTCCAGGCGGAGAAGATCTCGCCGCGCCACCCTCGCGCGATCTACTTCAACGACGACGTCGCCGTCGGCATCGTCCATGACGCCGATGTCATCGAACTGACGGCCTTCGACGCTCGCCACGGCGGCGTGTTCTACACACTTGACGCAGGACACTCCGGCCAACCTCGGTTCGCCCGCCCGACCGGCTGTCTGCGGTGCCATCAGGGACCCGCCACGCTCGGCGTACCGGGCCCCTACGTCGGCTCGGTCTCGACCAGCGCCAGCGGGCGCCCCGACTTCCGGCTGGGGACCGTCGTGACGGACCACCGCACCCCCTTCGAGGAGCGATGGGGCGGCTGGTATGTCACCGGCACACACGGCACCCTGCGCCACCGCGGGAACGTCGTGGCCCGTGACCCGACCAGTGGGGCCGGGCTGGTGGACGCGGCGAACCGGAACCTCACCACGCTGGTGAGATTCATCGACCCGGGCGACTACCTCGCCCCCACCAGCGACCTCATCGCGTTGATGACGCTCGAGCACCAGACCCACATGATCAACCTGTTCACGCGCGTGGCGTGGGAGGCCCGGATCGCCGAGCACGACGGACTGCTGCATGAGACCGAGGCGGGCGCGCGCCGCCGCAGTGTCGAAGAGATCGTCCGCTACATGCTGTTTGCCGACGAGGCACCCCTCACCGACCAGCTCCACGGGGTCTCCAGCTTCACCGACACGTTCCCGGCGCGCGGCCCGCGCGACGGGCGCGGTCGGTCATTGCGCGACTTCGATCTGCAGACCCGGCTGTTCCGCTATCCGCTCAGCTACATGGTCTACAGCCACCTCTTCGACGGCCTGCCGGACCCGGTGCGAGCGTCCGTCTACGAACGGCTGTTCGAGGTGTTGACCGGTGACGCCCCGACCGATCGGTTCGACCGGCTGTCGGCCCAGAACCGGCAGGCCATTCTCGAGATCCTGCGCGAGACGAAGCCGGGGGTGCCGGAGTATTGGCAGGCGAAGTGAGCCCGGTTCGCGATCACGTCGAGACGGTCCGCTCTCCATCGATTGCGGGACCGAGGCTCGGCGCATGGCCGGGGCCATGGGGTTGGCGGGCATCACTCCCGAGAGCGAGGTTCCCTTCGACTACATGCGGTTGCCAGGGACCCACAACGCCGCTTATTGCATCCAGTCGATCGGCCACAACATGTCGGTCCAGCGCGAGGTGGTGATCGTGGTGTGGTTCCACGTGCCCTGCAGAGCCGGCTGCCCGTCGGCGGTGCGTGACGGCACCCAGTCGTCCGCGGTCGCCCCGCCGATCTGTTCGGCCGCGAGCGGCGCCGCCAGGATTGAGAGCCTCGCCAAGAGCGAGACCGTCACACCCAGCTGTCGCATCAGTGCCTCGCTTCCACTATCGCCGTATCGTGCTCCCCCGCCTGCAGCGGGGGTGTCACACTGTCCATCGTAAATGACCGCCACCTGAGGCTGGCGGTCTCACCTCGCATCCGGTATCGGGTGGCCGACGGGAGCCGGAACCGTTCCCGACGACGAGCCTACTTCAGGCCCAACCGCTTCTTGTACTCCGGCCACTCGGTCCGGAGCCGCAGAAAGGCGTCCACGTCGGGGCACAGCAGGAACGGATTTGTGCGGCGCTCGAGACCGATGGTGGAGCTGGGGCGTGCCCCGTAGTCGTGACCGGGCCAGACGGTGGTCTCATCGGGCACCGTGTCGAGCACGCGCTGGAGACTCGCCCACTCGGTTCGCGCGTCCTCCTCGGTCTTGGTGCCGCCCACCTTCCCGATGAAGAGAAGGTCGCCAGTGATGAGCAGGTGCTGGGACGGCTCGTACAGCACCAGGTGATCGTCGCAGTGCCCCGGGGTGTGCAGACACCGGAGCCGAAACGCCCCGACCGTCAACTCCTGCCCGTCGGCCAGCGCGACGTCCGGCGCGTTCGGGGCGTCCGGGTGCGCCGCGACCGGCGCCCCGGTCAGCTCGACCGCTGCGGGGTTCCCCTCCGTGTGGTCAGGATGCCCGTGCGTGTTGACGATGTGGGTGATGGTCAACCCCTGGTCGGTGGCACGCGTGACGAGCACGTCCGGCGAGTACGACGGGTCGATCAGGACCCCGTGCCCCGCCTCACGGTCGCCGACCAGATACCCGAAATTGCGGTCGCCCCCGGTCCGAACCTGTTCGAAAATTAGCTGCATGGTTTCAGGAATGCGCTGAGGAGGCAGCAGGAAACCGGGGGGCTTCAGCACGCACCGATCTGAGCGTACCCCCCGCCCGAGGTCACTGGATCACCATACCACGGTCGAACCTGGTCGAGCTTGCTGTCGCAGGGCCCGATACACGTCGCCCATCCCGTCTTCGCCGGGCTTGGCGGTGACGGAGTAGGGACCAGGGGGTGCCTGGTTCGAGAGGCATGAGTCGCTGCGAATCAGCCGATTATTCCCGTCTGGGGTCGGCGTCAGGCGGGGTGAACACGGAGGCGCCGGGTGACCCGGCGATTCGCCTGCGCCTGTTGACGCACTACACTTTTCCATACAAATGTAGCGCATGAAGACGATCGCATCTCGGACGCTGGCCGCCAGCCCCGGCAAGGTCTGGGCGGACCTCGACCGAGAGGGTGCCATCGTGATCACAAAGGACGGGGTTCCGCGAAGCATCATGATCCCCCCGAGCGACGCCACCTTGCTCGAAGACGTCCAGGAACTCGTCTTCGCGCGGGCCCGGAAGGCCGTCCGCGCCATTCGTGCGCGCGCCGCCGACACCGGTGCCGACGCGCTCTCGAATGCGGCCGTCACGCGGGAAATTACGGCAGCACGGGGCGCCATCAAGCGGCGAGCCCGACGTGGGTGACGCGCCGATCTGGGTGCTGGACACCAACGTCCTGGTCTCGGGTCTCCTATCGCCTACGGGACCACCTGGGCGACTTCTCGATGTTCTGCTGGCCCAACGGCTACGGCTGGCGGCCGACGACCGCGTGGAGCTGGAGTATCGGGAGGTGCTGGCAAGACCCAGGCTGGGAATCGAGCCAGTCCGCCGAGATGCCTTCCTCGCGATCCTGCAGTTCCAGAACCATGTCACCGCTCTCCCCTGGCCCCATCGCGCTTCGCCGGACGAGGACGACGCCATCTTCCTCGAGGTGGCGCTGCAGACACCCGCGCGCACGGTCGTGACCGGGAACCTCAGACACTTCCCGCCTGCATGCCGCGGACCGGTGACCGTGTGGTCGCGCCGCACGGCGTGGGAGCGTTTCGTGCAAATGGGGCTCCCCTAGCAGCCCGTGGTAGAAGGGCTATTCGTAGATCGAGGATTGTGTTCGTTCGTGTTGACGTGTCGCCAGGCGGCCACCCGACGAATCCTACAGCGCTGCGGGGCCGGAGCCCACAGGGGCATCAGATGCCCGCCAGAGCCCGCTCGGCCCCTGAGATGATCGGCGCGACCGCCAATATACGGCGCCAATGTGCCTGTGTGTCGGCTCAATCTCGTGTCTGAGAACGGACTTAGGACACTGACCAGAATAAAGTTACCAACTCATGACGGTTCTCTGGTCTACTGTCCCATGCGGCGGAACATCGAGTTGAAAGCCTCCCTCGGCGCGAAATATACGGTGTCACAGGGAGTGAGAGGATAGGCCCACGCTGATCCCCAAATTACTTCAACCGCGACTCGACCACTTGTTAGTTACTCGATGAAGTTGGTAACTTTATTTCGATCAAAGTCCTAAGTCCGTAGGTACTGCCCGCGAAGCCCTTCCCATCGCCAAGCAGATCGCCGAAGCCCTCGAAGCAGCGCATGAGCGCGGCGTCATCCACCGCGACCTGAAACCGGCCAATATCAAGGTCAAGGAGGATGGCACGGTGAAGGTGCTCGACTTCGGGTTGGCGAAGGCGTTTCAGGCGGATGCGAGTGACCCGTCGGACTCGCCGACCGTGACCGCCGCCACCCAGCAGGGCGTGATCCTCGGTACAGCCGCCTACATGTCGCCCGAGCAGGCTAGCGGGAAGCCGGTGGACAAGCGTAGCGACATCTGGGCGTTTGGGGCGGTGCTGTTCGAGATGCTGACCGGCACGCGACCGTTCCAGGGCGAGACCGTGGCGCATGTGGTGGCGGGGGTGCTGAACACCGAGCCTAATTGGAGCGCCGTGCCCTCGGAGACGCCGGCCGCTGTCCACACGCTCCTCCGGCGCTGCCTCGCGAAGGAACGTCGAAGACGTGTCCCAGACATCGGGATGGCACGGCTTGAGATCGACGACGCCATCACGGCACCCGCCACCCAAGGTGCCAACGTCGTCCCGCGGTCTCTGCTTCAGGTGTGGCAGCGACCGATTCCGCTGGCGATCACGGGGCTTGTCCTGGTTGTCATGACC
>SMUY01391453.1_pt1 | contig 13303 bp, 10 predicted proteins | sample 2456441 | NCBI WGS metagenome assembly SMUY01 (sample SAMN11095931, study PRJNA526329) | marine sediment metagenome | biome: Marine sediment; feature: Surficial sediment; material: Deep marine sediment; isolation source: Hadal surficial sediment | place: Pacific Ocean | collected 2014-11 | depth...
CATCGCAAGCGGGGAAGTCTACTGGAAGGCTTTCATCGCAGCGACCCCCGCCGTGATGTAAGAGGGCTTATCACACTATAGTTTGATTTGCCGGGACGCTGTTAGTACGGTATTTGATCAGAGGTTCCCTAGTGTCCTGTCTCACAAATCAGTTCAACGATCTGCTGGTCACCCTGTCAAGCCGGTCGCGGTTCCAACCTCTTAAGTTCGCGACTCGATTCCTGCAAGCTCTGCTGACGGTACAGATTGTAGTAGTGACCGCGCAACGCCATGAGTTCGATGTGGCTGCCGGTCTCGGAGATACGACCTTTCTCGATGACGACAATCCGATTTGCGTTGCGAATCGTCGAGAGTCTATGGGCGATCACGAAAGCGATACGGCCTTCGAGCACGTTCACCAGACCCCGTTGGATATGTTGTTCGGTTTCCGTATCCACCGATGAAGTCGCTTCGTCCATCACGAGTATCTGCGGATCGGCTAAAATTGCCCGCGCGAAAGACACCAGCTGTTTCTGCCCGGCAGACAGGCGGCTGCCACCTTCGCCAGTTTCCGTTGCATAACCCTTGCTGAACGCGCTAATGAATTCGTGGGCGCCTGCGAGCTTGGTCGCTGCGATGACTTCTTCGTCCGTGGCGGACAATTTTCCATAGCGAATGTTCTCCATGATGGAGCCACCGAAGATGTGGGCGTTTTGCAGTACCATGCCGAGATTAGATTGCAGCCAGTGCAGGCTGCGATTTCTATAGTCCATGCCATCGATGAGCACGCTGCCATGGGTTGGTTCATAGAACCGGCAGATCACGTTGACCAACGTACTCTTGCCGCCACCAGTGGGGCCGACGATCGCGATGGTTTCGCCGCGAACAACCGTGAGGTTAATGTCGCTCAGTACGGGCTGCGCGGGATCGTAGGAAAAACCCACACCGCGTAACTCAATACGCTCAATCTGGGCGAGGCCGCCATCCGCGGCAATACGCGTTTGACCCGGAGTCGTTCGTTGCTGAGCGAGGGCTTCCAGTACCGAAGGCGAGTCTTTGATCTTCGGGTCGGTCTCGATGAGGCTCAGTATTCTCTCGGCCGAAGCCTGCGCCATCTGCATTTCGGCGAACCAATGGCCGAATTGTTCCACCGGATCGAAGAAGTGGCGGGTATACGCCATAAACGCTATCAGCGTTCCAGCAGTGATCATCCCGCCGAGTAGATCCACGCCGCCTATTGCGAGCGCAAGCCCCATGGCGAGGCTTGCGAGCGTAATCACGAGGGGCAGGTAAACGGCTGCCTGGGTTAGATTCTGCACCGAAGCTGAGTACATCGTGTTGGTCAGCGAACTGAACTCTTCGAGATTTGCTTTTTCGCGGACGAAAGCCTTACTGGTCAGTACTCCCATGATGGCTTCGTTATAGGAGCCCGTTATCCGCGAGTTGGTGGAACGTACTATGCGAGCACTCTTGAGTATCCGCCGTTGAAACTTCGCGGACACCCAGCCGAGTAACGGAACGATGGCGAGCACAGCCAGAGCAAGCTTCGCATTCATCACCAACATGGCAAGGGCTATGCCTAACATCATCGTGCCACCCCAGATGAGATCGAGGAATCCCCACGCCATGATGTTGGAAAGTCGTTCGCAGTCAGAGGTCATGCGCGCCATGAGCCAACCGACGGGGCGATAATCGTAAAACGAGAACGACAACTTCTGCAGGTTCGCGAATCCATCACGGCGAATGTCGTGGCTGACATGGGTGCGGATCTTGCCGCCCATCCAGATGAATCCACCGATTGCAAAGGTGATGGTCAGCGTTGCGATCATGTAGGCAACCATGTAGGGCCAGAGCACGGCGGACATGCCATCCGCTTGTACCGCATCTATTACGCCTTTGGTGATGAGCGGATAGGACACATCCATGCATGCGGTGAGAAACGCGAACACCGCAAGCCACGCTAAATAACGTGGGTAGGCGCGTACGTAGGCAAACAGTTTTCGCCATAGCTGCAGATTCAGGTGAGCGGCAAGCGCTTCTTCATCGAATCCGTCGTTGTAGTTTTCGTCATCAAAGCTATCCATGACTTTCTCCCGTACCCTCTTCCGGAACCTGTTCCGGACCTTCTTCCGTCAGATCCACATCCTTTTTGATGGAGGCGTCCAACGCGCCTTGCATCTCGCAAAGCCGCTGGTAAGGGCCAGGTTCGGCTGCAAGCTCCGCGTGATTGCCAAGCTGTACCAAACGGCCTTCGTTCAACACCATGATCCGGTCGGCATGCATCACTGAAGAGAGACGGTGGGCGATAATCAATGTGGTCTGTCGTCCTTTACGACGTTGTAATGCCGCCAGGATGTCCCTCTCGGTTCCGGTATCCACAGCAGACAGCGAGTCATCCAGCACTAACACAGGCGGGTTTTTGAGCAGTGCACGAGCCAGTGCAAGCCGCTGGCGCTGACCTCCGGAAAGCGTCACTCCACGCTCACCGACCATGGCGTCGAAACGCTCGGGAAAGCTTAGAATCGAATCGTGAATCGCAGCGTCCTGACATGCCTCGATTAGCTCAGGTTCCGGAGCATTTGGTCTACCTACCGCAAGATTCGCGCGGATGCTGCGCGAATAGAGAAATGGATCCTGCAATACGACGCCGATCTGCCAACGCAACCACTGCCGGTTCAGTTGCGCGATCTCTACCCCATCGAGCTTTATTGAACCGCCCTGATAGGGGTACATCCTGAGCAGCGCACGAATCAGGCTGGTTTTTCCTGAGCCGGGTGGACCCACGATCGCGACGGTTTCCCCGGGTTGAATATGAATCGAGATATCCTGTAAGACCGGTCGGCCTTCCTCATACTCGAAGTTGAGACCCTCGATGGTGATCTCACCACGTGCTCGGCCGTGGCTTGGCACAACCTCGATAGACTCCTCTTCTTCGTTCAGAATCTCGTTGATACGCTGGAGGGATATCACCGCCTTGCCACTATCGGTGAGCACTCGTCCGAGTTGCCGAATGGGCCAGATCACTATCGACACAAAGGTCAAGAAGGCAAACAACGTGCCCACGGTAAGCGTGCCTTCCATGAAAAACAGGGCACCGGCAAAGAGCACCAGTCCGATCTGCGACATAGAGAAGAAATCACTTATGCCCCAGTAGAAACCCATCAGCCGGATCAACCGGTAGTTCTTGTTACGGAAATCCGCGTTTCTTTCCGCAAACTTCTGAATCTCGAACTCCTGGCGTGCAAACGCTCGCACCACTCGGATGCCGGTCAGATTTTCCTGCAGAGTCGTGGTCATTGCGCCTTCGGATTCGTCGGTGATCTGAAACACTGTTTTTACTTTGGAGAAAAACACATAGGCGCCAATGGCGAGGAACGGCATAAGGCAAAGCGACAACCAGGCGAGTCGCACATCCATCCAGAACAAAATGGGGGTTACACAAATAAGCAGCATGATGGCACGACCCATTTCCACGACGTCACTCGATAAAAACACCCGCAGGGTTTCTGCGTCGGAGGAGCAACGCTGCACGAGGTCACCGGTATCTGCGGAGTCATAATACGCGGCTGGCAGGTGGTGTAGCCGGTCATAGAGCGCCTCACGCAAGCGCCGCAGTATTGCTTCCGAAGCGATCGCCGCGAGGCGACCGCGAAAGTACAGAAAGACGCCACCGATGGCCGTGATCAGGATCGCGAACACCGCGGTCAGTCCAAGGTAGGCGAGATACGGCGTCGGCCCGGCGAGCCACTGGGCAAGTTCCAGCAGCCCGGGCGTCGCGTAAGCGAAGTCCTGTTCCACCACAACATCGATTGCGTCTTTGGCCACCAACGGCGCACCAAACATGAAGAGGTTGGTAAGCGCCATCGATAGTATCGCGCTGACGTAGCGAAGCCGTTGGCCTTGCGTGATCTGCCAGAGATTTTTATGCGTTGCTGCAGTCATTCGAATCGTTCCCACTTCTCGACCCAAAAGAGGGTCTACTAATCAGTTGTGAGCAGGTTCGAAATCGACTTTGTGCGTATTCGAAAGGTCTTAGAAAGAAAGAACCCGCTCTTGATGAGCGGGTCCTCAGATTGATGCTAATTCAATTTCAGGAGATGCTCACCGAGGCTCGCTAATGCCTCTATCTCGGTAACTTGGCCCTGTGATGACTGGACCGGCCGTAATGCGGATGTGCATTTCGCCTCCTGATAAATTCAGCGCGGGAGCATACACGGGATTATGACTCGGGTTCAATGTATTTATAGACGAATCGCGACGTTTTACCTTGCACTGACGGATCAAAAACCGAAACGTCGAGCTTGTCGTTGGAATTTTTCAGCGCGTCTATTTCACCGGCGAAGCGGAAACCGTGCTCTTCGAAATCCTGGCGTGCGAACAAAGGGTCGATACGATGTAGATCCTGAGCGGCACTCGAGCCAGAGTTTGCACTACCTTCATGGTCGACGATACCGAGCACACCGCCCGGTTTGAGGACTCGGTGCAGCATGGCGAAAAAATTATCCGGGTTGATGTCCCAGTCGTCGGTTTTGTAGTACAGATCGTGATACGTCATCACCATGAGCACGAGATCGATGGAATTCTCCTCCAGGTCGATCGCATCCACTTCTTTGTCGTAACGAATCACACCGGGCAGTCTGTTGTCCTGCAGGCGCGCGTCCAGAGCTTCCCCAGCAAAGCCTAGATAGGCCTGGTTGTTGTGTAGAAATACCTTCCCGTCGGCGCCGACGACGTAAGAAGCGATCTCACTGTAATAACCTCCACCGCCAAACAGATCGAGCACCGTCTGCCCTGCCGTTATGCCGAAGTGGTCGAGTACGGCTTGGGGTTGGCTACGCTCATCGCGTTTGAGATCAGCTGCGAGCCGGTCAGAGTGCGTTAGTGCTTCAGCGATCGTTCCGGCGTGCAGACTCTGGCTGCTCAGCAGACCGATCGCGAGCGCCGTTATGGTGAGAAAAATCGAATTCATTTTCATCATCGCCTAACCCGTCAGATTGACGATCATCTTACCCGTATTGGCACCGGTAAATAGACCAATGAACGCTTCGGCAGCGCGGTCGATTCCATCCAGGATCGTTTCCTGATACTTAATCTCCCCGGAGCTCACCCAGGTTTCCATGTCGCTGCGGAATTGCTCATTCAAGTGGCTGAAGTGAGAGACGATAAATCCTCGGAGAGTAAGACCGAGGCCGATTGCCATGGTGAGGTTATTAGGGCCGGGGCGCGGCTCAGTGTCGTTGTACATAGAGATTGCACCACAAAGCGGAAGTCTACCGAATGGTCGCATGTGGAATAAAGCGGCTTGTAGATGGTCCCCACCGACGTTGTCGAAGTACACGTCGAGCCCGTCCGGTGCACCCTCGCGAAGTTGGTTCAAAAGATCGCCGCCGTGATAGTCGAAGGCGTAGTCAAAACCGAGATCGTTGGTCAACCAGGAAACTTTATCGGCGTTACCGGCGCTGCCGATGACGCGGCAATCCTTAAGTTTGGCTATTTGCCCCACAATGCTGCCGACTGCACCGGCGGCGCCCGAAACGAATACCGTCTCACCGTCTTTGAGCGCGCCTACTTCGAGGAGACCGACATAAGCCGTCATCCCCGGCATGCCGAGTACGCCGAGATAAGCCGAAGCTGGCGCCGTCAGATCACCTAACTTGGTAAGTGCTTTCGCTTCGACCGTAAACGCTTCCCGCCAGCCATAGTTGCTCTGTACATAGTCGCCTTCGGCGAAATCCTCGTTGCGGGATCGAATCACCTTGCCGATGGCGCCACCGTTCAGCGTTTCGCCGATCTGAAACGGGGGTACATAGGATTTGCGATCAACCATACGCCCACGCATATATGGGTCGACACTCATGCAGACGTTGCGCACCTGGACCTGCCCGTCTTGAGGGTCCGGCACCTCAACACTGGCAACGGCGAAATCATCGTCCTTTGGCATCCCAACCGGACGCTGACTTAAACTTACCTCTCGGCTTTCCATGAATCCCCCTTGAGTAACAATGAGTAATTAACAATATTTTTTAAAAGTAAACCACGTCCAGAACTGAGAAACGCAGATTTGTCGAACCGGTGAGAAGTTGCAGTGCGGCGCCTTGGTCGTTCGGCAGAGGTATGTGGGTTGCATCCACCCTGAGCTGATTCCACGTCGGATCTACTGCCTGCCAGACTCCGTTCACCGCCACTTCGTTCCACGCATGAAAGGCGAAAGCCGGTTCATCCCGGGAGCTATACGCCAGTCCGATGATTGTCCTGCTGGGCATGCCGAGCGTGCGTGCTAACGTCGTGAAGAGGTCGGCGAATTCCGTACAGTCGCCAGTGCGGCGGCCTAACGAGGTGAGCACACCGATGGGTTCTGAGTTCGGATCGTAGCTCAGATAGTTGTGCACGAAACTGGTTAGCGAAGTGAGTTTTTCGGTGTCGGTGACAGAACCTGCGGTCGCTTCACGCGCTAATCGGTTCACCCGTTTACTGGACGTTGGGAAGTTCAGTGTTTCCTCAAGCCCCGTTCCTTCCCGTGGGCCGTGTGACAGGGGATTGGCTGACAACGTCAGCGTCCAGACATCGTTTTGTTGGCGAGCGGCAGCAAATAGACGGTCCGCGCGCGTGCTGCTTGAAACCTCTACCACCAGCCGCTTTATGTTTGTGTGATCGTATAAAGGGACGTTTATCGGCACGTAGTAGCTGGCGGAACCTAAGGAACTGCGCTGGGTGAGGGCAGCTGAGCGGCTGCTACTCTTCAGGTCGAAGATGCCCGCCATCGAAAGTTCGATCGGTACGAAATCTTCGTTCAGCTGGATGATCGTGGAGTCAATGGGTGCTGCATTCGCCACAACGTATCCGGTCTCGTTGTGGTCATCGACGCGGTATTTTTTCTGCACCACGGCCAGGCGCGAAAAATCGAGTGTCGGCACGGTAGTAACCGTGTCGACCGTCGGTGCTGCGGCAGTCAGCCAGGATTCGAACGCTAAGTAGTCTGCGAGTGCATAACTCCACGTCATGTGTCTGGACTCGCTGAAATCGTCGCGGGTAACGATCGCCTCGTAGCCGGTCAGGGTGCGCACAAAAGTGACCCCTTCAACGCTGTTGTTACCCGTTTGGCGGCGTTCGTTGTGGTAGCTTGCCGAAGAAAGGGCGAAAGGTGGTTGAGCTTCGAAGGTTAAATGGTGGGTTACGGATACCGGATGGCCGGGACTTAGTCCAAAACGTAATTCTCGTGTGAAGTGCCAGCGACCAAGAAAGTCGCGTTCTGCCAGCGTGTGCCAGTAGCCGACCTGCTGGGTATTGAGAAATACCTGATACCAACGCTCGCCGGACAAGCGCTGGGCGCTTTGTATGGCTGCGGGTGCTTGAAGCTGGTTAATCCAGGCGATCCCACCCAATGCGATACAAGTGCAGGTCCCGATGATGAGGCGCAGGCGCAAAATACGTCCCGTTGTGGTTTGCGCTACATATTAACTCATTGCCGGATAGCGGGTGTTCGTGCACCGAATATCTACACTGACCGCAAATTTACTCCGTTGGTGGGGCGGCAAAACGGCGCACGGTGGTCAGCAACTCATCTAGATCGTCGTAGGGGCGGCTGCGCAAGATCCGCCACTCGTTGCGGGTGGCAGGTTCCGGAATGAACGCCGCAAAAATACCTTGTTCGGATATGAAGATGCCTTGTGCGCCGTCGGGTGGGCTGTGTTCAGGAGCCACACAGACGTCGAATGCGGGCAGACCTTGCTGATGAGGGATGAGGTCCAGTGGTCTTATCGGATCGTCGAAATTCGACATGTATATCCGGCCGAGGCCATGGCCGTAACCGGCACCATCCAACGCTTTCAGGAGTTCGGAACGTTTCTGCTGGTGCTCATCCAAACCAGGCGCTTGCCCACCGACGTCCACGGCCGCAACGGGTTTGTCCACCTCGTTGCACAATAAATCCATCGCACGGGAGACTTTGACCAGCTTCTCGAATTCTCTCGCATCGTGATTGACAATACGCTCCAGATCAACCTGGCTCACCAGACGCTGGGCGCGTTTGGCACGATTGATCCAAGTCTGGACGGATAGGTCGTAGGGTTCGTCACTCATGGGGATAAGTGTAGTAGACGCCGACAGCAGTAGCGTCGAGCGCAGTTGCCTGGCGTTCGCGCTAGAATACGCGCCTTTTTCTGACTTAACACGTAGATGAGCGAAGAACCGTCAGATTTCATCCGCCAGCGAATTCTCAAAGACATTGAAGACGAGGTGATCACAGGTGGTGTAGTGACCCGCTTTCCCCCGGAGCCCAATGGGTATCTGCATATCGGTCATGCGAAGTCGATCTGCTTGAATTTCGGGGTTGCCGAGGAGTTCGGTGGTGCAACATTTCTTCGCTTCGACGATACCAACCCGCTGCAGGAGAGCGATGAGTATGTCGCAGCGATTCAACGGGATGTCGCGTGGCTCGGGTTCGATTGGGGGGACCGGCTGACCCACGCCTCTGATTACTTCGAGCAGCTTTACCAGTTTGCGGTACAACTCATCGAGAAGGACAAAGCCTATGTTTGCGGCTTGTCCGGGGATGAGATTCGTAAAAGTCGCGGCACGTTGACCGCACCGGGTACCAACAGCCCCGACCGCGACCGGCCGGTCGCCGAGAGCCTGCAGCTATTCGAGCGAATGCGCAACGGTGATTTTGCCGACGGGGCGCATGTGCTGCGTGCGAAGATCGATATGGCGTCGCCGAATATGCACATGCGCGATCCGGTGTTGTACCGCATTCGTCACGCCAGTCATCAACGCACGGGTGACAGTTGGGTCATCTACCCTATGTATGATTACACCCATTGCATCTGTGACGCCCTGGAAGGGGTTACCCATTCGCTGTGTACGTTGGAATTTCAGGATCATCGGCCGCTCTACGATTGGGTACTCGATAACATCAATATCAACTTTCACCCGCCTCAGATCGAGTTCTCTCGCCTCGGCCTCGAATACACGGTGATGAGCAAGCGGTTGTTACGTCAGCTGGTCGAAAACGGTGTTGTGGAGGGTTGGGACGATCCCCGCATGCCTACGCTCGCAGGCTTGCGTCGCCGTGGCGTCACGCCAAGTGCCATCCGGGAATTCTGCCGCCGAATTGGCGTAACCAAACAGGACAACCTGGTGGAGTTGAACCTGTTCGAATTCTGCATCCGGCAGGATCTCGAAGGCACGGTCAAACGCGGCATGGGGGTGTTGGATCCGCTGAAGGTCACAATCACCAATCACTCAAGCGTGCCGGAGACCCTGTCCGCACCCTGGCATCCACAGCGCGAGGCGCTCGGCAGCCGCGAGATACCGTTTGGAGCAGAACTATTCATCGAACGCGAAGACTTCGCGGAAGTTCCACCGAAGAAGTACAAGCGGCTCTCTCCGGGAGAAATGGTGCGTCTGCGTTACGCGTACATCATTCGCTGTGATGAGGTAATAAAGGATGCAACGGGTGAAATCGTAGAACTCAGATGTACGTACTTTCCTGATTCCCGCAGCGGTTCCGATACGAGTGGCCTGAAACCCAAAGGCGTCGTTCATTGGGTGTCCGCGTGCGCCGCGCTGCCTGTTCGCATCCGGCTTTATGACAGGCTGTTCTCGGTGCCCAACCCTAAAGATCTCAACCGCGATCTCAATCCGAATTCGTTGACCGAGCGGCAGGGATTTGTCGAGCCAGCTATTGTCGAAAGTGAAGACAAGCACTTTCAATTCGAGCGCCTGGGTTATTTTTGCAAGGACAATGTGCTGCCCGGGGTGGTCAATCGCACCGTATCCTTACGCGATAGCTGGAAGCCCTGATGCGACTCGTCGCCACTCCGGTGACTCTTTGAACACCGAATCACTTAACGGACCTTTGCAGGACATACGCATTGTCGAACTCGGCCAGCTCATTGCCGGACCTTTTTGCGGCCAACTCATGGGAGACCTCGGTGCGGAGGTCATCAAAGTAGAGCCTCCCGGAACCGGGGATCCCATGCGCGAGTGGGGCCAGGGAATTCCCGTGTGGTGGTCTGTCATCGCGCGCAACAAGAAGTCCATCACGCTGAACCTGCGGGAAAAAGAGGGACAGGCGCTACTGAAAAAGCTTGTTGTCGAGGCCGACGTACTGATCGAAAATTTCCGTCCCGGCACGATGGAAAAATGGGGGCTCGACTATCCTACTCTCGCAGCGTTAAACCCACGGCTCATCATGGTACGGGTGTCTGGTTTTGGCCAGAGCGGTCCTTATGCACAACGTGCTGGGTACGGTTCCATCGGTGAAGCTATGGGTGGCATCCGTTATCTTGCAGGCGATCCGGATCGCCCGCCAAGCAGGGTGGGATTGTCCATCGGGGATTCGTTGGCTGCGACGTTTGCCTGCGTTGGGGCGCTAGCGGCATTACACAGCAGGGAGAACACCGGTCGTGGTCAGGTGGTGGATTCCGCGATTTACGAAGCGGTACTCGCGATGATGGAATCGACAATCCCCGAGTTCACCGAGGGTGGCACCATTCGCGAACGAAGCGGTGCCATATTACCGAAGATTGCGCCATCAAACGTCTATCCAACCAGCGAAGGTGAGATGATCGTTATGGGCGCCAACCAGGATTCTGTGTTTACCCGTCTGTGTCAGGCTATGGGTCGCGAATCTCTAGCTTCAGACGAGCGATTTCGCGACCATACCAGGCGCGGCGAAAATCAGGCAGAGCTGGATGCGCTCATCGGGCAATGGTCATCCGGTTATACGGCTGGGGCGCTGCTAGAGATTCTGGAAAAGCACTCGGTCCCCGCGGGACGAATCTATAGAGCGCCAGAGATGTTGAATGATCCTCACTTCCTCGCGCGTGAAGCTATTGTTACCGTCGCGCATAAAACGTTCAAGAATTTGCAGATGCAGAACGTTGTTCCACGGCTTTCGGAAACGCCGGGTCGTATTCGCTGGGCGGGCCCGGAGCTTGGTGAACATAACGAAGAAGTCCTGCAGGGGCTACTGGGGATGGACGACGCGGAGCTACTTGATCTGCGTGAGCGCGGAATCGTTTAGGTGACGCCAACATATGTTTCGAAATTGGTGCGCAGTGACGTGCACCAGGCAAGCCAACGTATTGCAGCGTACGTTCATCGAACACCGGTTTTGACGAGTTCTACGCTGAACGATCTCGTTGGGCTCGAGCTTTACTTCAAGTGTGAAAATTTCCAGCGTTCCGGCGCGTTCAAGATGCGCGGTGCGACCAATGCTGTGCTGCAGTTATCGAAGGCGGAACGTGAAACGGGTGTAGTCACTCACTCGTCCGGCAATCACGGCGCAGCATTGGCATTAGCGGGATCTCTAAGCGATGTTCCGGTCTGGGTGGTCGTACCTGAAGATGCACCATCATTCAAACGTCAAGCGATCAAGCGCTACGGTGCAACCCTGGTAAACTGTGGACCTACGCTCGAAGATCGCGAAGTCGTCGCACAGCAGGTGGGTTGCGAGACGGGTGCCACCTTCATCCCTCCATACAACGACGAGAGAATCGTCGCGGGTCAGGGTACGGCTGCGTTGGAGTTCATAGAAACGGTTGCCGATCTCGACGAAGTCTGGGTGCCAATTGGTGGTGGTGGCCTGGCCAGCGGTTGTGTTGTCGCATTGCAGGGTAGCGGGGTACGCGTATGCGGCGCGGAACCTGAGCTGGCGGACGATGCTTATCGCTCGCTCGCGTTGCAAACGTTACAGCCAGCGCTGCCACCGACCACCATAGCAGATGGTTTGCGAACCGCGTTAGGGTCTATCACATTCGGTATACTAAGCGCCTACGGTTTAGAAATTCGTCTCGTCTCCGAGACAGCCATCGTCGCTGCGCAGAAACTGATCTACGAACGTCTCAAGATTGTCGTGGAGCCATCGTCTGCGGTGCCGCTTGCGGCCCTCCTGGATCGGAAGCTGGATCAGGTAGGTGAGCACACAGACGGAGTCTCTCGCGTTGGAGTGATTCTGACGGGAGGTAATCTGGAATTTAACAGCCGTTGACAGGAGCGAGGGATGTTGGAGTTGCGGCCAAACTGTGAACGCTGCGATAAGGATTTGGCGCCAGACGAGAAAGGCGCGGTAATCTGCACGTTTGAATGCACGTTCTGTGTGGATTGTGGCGAAAATGTGTTTCACGCTGTTTGCCCGAACTGTAGTGGCGAACTGCTATCAAGGCCGTCGCGTCCGGCTGCGTTGCTCGAGCAGTTTCCTGGCTCTCGGGAGCGCGTGCTAAAGCCGCACTAGTTCCATTTTCCGGCCAGGACGGCATCTTTGAGACCGTTACATAGTAGTCAGTTGAGGTAATTCATGGCGGAAACCTATTTAGAAAGTTCCGAAAAGACTTGGCTAGGTCATCCCCGTGGACTGTTCGTGCTCTTTTTTGCGGAGATGTGGGAGCGGTTCAGTTTTTACGGGATGCGCGGTTTGTTGGTGTTTTATCTTACCAGGCACTTCCTCTTCGACGATGCTCAAGCGACTGGAATATATGCTACCTATGGTTCGCTTGTTTACCTGATGCCTGTTTTTGGCGGGCTTATCGCGGATCGCTACCTGGGTGCCAGGCGCGCGATCATCTTTGGTGCCGTGCTCTTGTGTCTTGGCCATCTCGGCATGGCTTTCGAAGGAAATGCAGCGGCGCTCGTGGCGGGTGAAGTAGTTCGAGATACCACCTCGTTGCAGACGTTCTATTTTTCGATCGCCTTCATCATTATTGGTGTGGGTTTCCTGAAACCGAACATCTCAAGCATTGTCGGTCAGCTTTACGGCGAGGGAGACGAACGGCGCGACGGTGGCTTCACCATTTTTTACATGGGCATCAACGTCGGCGCGATGGTGTCGGCGTTGACCTGCGGTTACCTCGGGGAAACCTACGGCTGGTCCTACGGGTTCGGCTTGGCGGGAATCGGCATGTTAGTGGGGCTGGTTACGTTCATACGAGGCCAACATCTGTTTAAGGGTGCTGGAGAACCACCCGAACCGGAACGCCTGCAACATCAGATATTAGGGTGGGTCAGCACCGAGCGGATGATCTATCTGCTGGGATTGCTCGCGGTGCTCGGCGTATGGGCGCTTGTTCAGTATCGGGAGTTGGTGGATTGGTTGTTAAATGGCACCGGCATCATTGCCGTGCTGGGGGTGATCTGGTTCTCTTTGAGTCGCTGCACGAAAGTGGAACGGGATCGGATGTTTGTCGTGCTGTTTCTGACTGCCATGTCGGTGGTGTTCTGGTCTTTGTTCGAGCAGGCGGGGAGTTCCATGACCCTCTTTGCCGACCGGAACGTAGACCGTGAATTCATGGGAATTACCGTGTTGGCTTCGCAACTGCAGTTCCTC
>SMUY01198884.1_pt1 | contig 13300 bp, 8 predicted proteins | sample 2456441 | NCBI WGS metagenome assembly SMUY01 (sample SAMN11095931, study PRJNA526329) | marine sediment metagenome | biome: Marine sediment; feature: Surficial sediment; material: Deep marine sediment; isolation source: Hadal surficial sediment | place: Pacific Ocean | collected 2014-11 | depth 0-1...
AGCAGCCCGTGATTTACCCGGTACGCCCGACGTGCCTGCAGCCCTTGCTACCGTCGGTCTGTTCACTCTCAGTTCAGTGCCAGCGCCAGCAATCCTGTCTCGTTCGCGGTGCCGTAGGCGAGCACGATGTACTGGGTGCCGTCGAGCATGTAGGTCATCGGCGTCCCCGTCGGGGCCACGCCCAGCTCGACCGAGTGCAGCGTCTCGCCCGTGGTCTTGTCGAAGGCGACCAGGGCCGGCGTACGGGAAAACGCCCTGGGCGCCAGAGTCCGATCGGCCGAGGCGCGGAAGTCGAGATCCGACGCGTCGCCCCGACCACGCAAGCCGAGAAACAACAGGCTCCTCGTCAGCAACGGTCCCGTATAGGCGCCACCACCCAGCGGACCCGGGTCGGGGGCGCCCAGATCGATGACCCGCTGGCGCGGGCCGTCACCGAGCGGCACCATCCACTCGAGCGTGCCGTCGTTCAGGTCGAAGGCGCTGAGCCGGACGTAGGGCGGCTTCCACAGCGGCAGCCCCTGTGGTCCCCGCGCCCTTGCCGGGCGGCCCCGGTTATAGCGAAAGTCCGACCGGCTCGGGTCGGGCGGGGCGAGCTGCATGACGGATGGCGCCGTACGTGACGGCACATACAGCCAGCCGGTCTCGGGGTCGACTGCCGCGCCGTGCCAGTTGGCGCCGCCGCCCGCGCCGGGCATGATGATCGTCCCCCGCGTGCCGTCCCCCTCGGCCGTGATCGGCTCAAAAAGCGGCCCGTAGACGAACTCGTTCAGGAGCTCGACCGCCTCGGCCCGCAGCTCCGGCGTGAAGTCGATGAGACTGTCGATCGTCACCCCCTGGCGGTCGAAGGGCGGCGGTTTGGTCGGGAACGGCTGGGTCGGCGCCGACCGCTCGCCGGGCACGGTGGACTGGGCAACCGGGCGCTCTTCGATCGGCCAGATCGGCTCGCCGGTGACCCGGTCGAAGACGTAGGTGAACGCCTGCTTCGTCACCACGGCCACCGCTTTGACCGGCCGCCCTTCGACCACCAGGTCGACGAGCAGCGGCGCCGCCGTCGCGTCGTAGTCCCACAACCCGTGGTGCACGAACTGAAAGTACCAGACGACCTCGCCGGTCCGGACGTCGAGACAGACGATGCTTTCGGCGTACAGGTTGTCACCATGCCGGTGGCCCCCGTAGTAATCGTTGGTCGGGGTGCCGGTCGGAATGTAGACGTAACCCAGCTCCGGGTCGGCGCTGAGCAGACCCCAGGCATTGGCGGCGCCAGTGTTGCGCCACGACCCGTTCTCCCACGTGTCGTTGCCGAATTCGCCTTCCTGGGGGATGGTGTGGAACTCCCACAGCTCGCGGCCCGTTCTGGCGTCGAAGCCGCGCACGTCCCCGGGTGGCGCCAGCTGGTAGCGGGGGCCGTCGGACACGACCGACCCGATGACGATGACGTCGCCGACCACGATCGGCGCCGACATCAGCTGATACGCGCGTCGCTCGATCGGACGGCGTAACCCCTGGGTAGCGTCGATGGCGCCGTCGGCACCGAAGTTGGCGATCGGCCGGCCGGTCCGCGCGTCGACCGCCCACAGATACGCGTTCCCGGTCGGGAGGAAGATGCGCGCCGCCTGGCCATCCGACCAGTACGCCACGCCGCGAGCGTTGTAGCCGGTGTTCGCCGGCCGCTCACCCTCCCAGCTCCCGGGGTCGAACACCCAGCGCGTCTCGCCGGTCTCGGCGTCGATCGCCGCGGCCTGGCTCATCGACGTCTTGATGTAGAGCACACCGTCCACCAGGATCGGCGTCGCCTTGAACGCGGCAGGCAGGGTGGGGAGCGTCGTCCGGTGTGCGGTCACGATCGCGTTGTCGGGCGACGCCCACCGCCACACGACCTCGAGATCGGCGACCGTCTCGCGGTCGATCTGATCGAGCGGGGCGTATTTGGTGCTCGCGTGGTCCCCACCATAGGTGGGCCACTGCCCGTCGGGTGCGCCCTGCTGGGCGGAGACGGGCGAGAGCCCAGCCAGGGTCACGACCAGGGCACACCGCACAACGCGATCTCGCATCATTCCCCGTGACGTGGGACGGGCCGCCTACCGGCGCCGTGGCCCGGCGGACGCTGACTGAAGATCGCGGCGAAGCCCTCCGGCTTCCCCTGTCTCCTGTCTTCTGCCTCCTCCCTGCCGTCAGACGTCTGAGAGCTCCCTGAACGTCCCGGTGCTGTCGCCGATCCGCTCCACCGGCACGCCGAGCTTGTTCAGCAGAGTCTGATACAGGTTTGCCAGTGGGGTGCCGTCCGGATACCGGATGTGGCGTCCCCCCTTGAGGGTGCCCGCCCCGCCACCGGCCACCAGGATCGGGAGCCCGAGCGGAATATGCAGGTTGCTGTTGCTCATGCCGCTGCCGTAGATCAGCGTCATCTGGTCGAGCAGGGAGCCGTCGCCGTCGGGGGTCGACCGCAGCCGCTCGAGTTAGTACGCCAGCAACCCGGCGTGAAACACCTGAACGCGGGTCAGCTTCTCCAGCTTCTCGGGGTTGTTCTGGTGGTGGGACAGCGGGTGGTGTTGATCGGGGACCCCGAGCTCCGGGAAGGTCCGGCTGCTCAGCTCCTTCCCGATCATGAACGTGATGACCCGCGTCATGTCCGATTCGAAGGCCAGGACCTGCAGGTCGATCATGATCTTGGCGTACTCCTCGAAGCTCTCCGGGATGCTGCCGGCCGGGCGCTCGAACGTCGGCAGCTCACGGTCGCGCTGCGCCTCCGCCGTCTGGATGCGCCGTTCGACGTCGCGGATCGCCTCGAGATACTCGGTCAGCCTGGCGCGGTCGCGCCCGCCCAGCGCCCGCCGTTGATCGTTGACCCCGGCCTGCACCGAGTCGAGCAGGCTGCGGTTGCGGTGGCGCCGCGCGGCTCGCACGGCCGGATCCGTGCTGTCGCTGTCGCCAAAGAGGCGCTCGAAGACGGCGCGTGGGTTGTTCTCCATCGGCAACGGCGTCGTCGGGCTGCGCCAGCACAGCGTGTTCACATACGCGCAGCTGTACCCGACGTCGCACGCGCCGGCCAGCTCAGTCGTTTCGAGACCGACCTCGAGCGAGGCGAGCTGGGTCTCCCGGCCGAGCTCGGCGCCCGCAATCTGATCGATCGACACGCCGGCCCGGAAGTCGACACCTTCGGTCGGTTTGGCGTGGACGCCGGTCAGGAACGCGGCTCCGATACGTCCGTGTCCGCCGGCCGGCTCGCCGGGCAGCGCGACGGCGGGCTGGTTGTCGAGCCCCGTCAGCACCAGCAGCTGGTCCCGCATCGGCGCCAGCGGCTGGAGAATCGGCGAGAGCGCGAACCCGGTGCCCTCCGTTGTGGGGGTCCAGTTGTCCATGACGGCGCCCATCGGGACGTAGACAATGCCAAGGCGCGGGGTCGGGCGCGCGGCGGTGTTGCGGAGGGCGGCGTACGCCGGGACCATCCCGTCGAGCAATGGCAGCGCGATGGTGGCCCCGAGCCCGCGCAAGACCGTACGACGCGGGAGGGCCTTCTTGGTGATGATCATGGCTCCGAGCTCCTCAGTTGAAACGGCGTGCTCTTGGCGATGCCGAGGATGATCGATGACCAGCGATACCCTCCCGCCTTCGCCTCTCGCATGATGGTCCGGATGGCTGGCATGTCGTAGGTCTCGACGCCCCGGCCCAGCGCATAGGTAAGCAGCTTGCTCGTGACGGTGCGCACGAACTCCTCGCCGCGCGTCTGCAGCATCTGCCGCAGGCCCGCCGGTCCGTCGAACGCCATCCCGCCGGGCAAGGCGCCGGTCGCGTCCACCGGTGCGCCGCCCTCGTCGACGTCCCGCCATTTCCCGATGGCATCGAAGTTCTCGAGCGCGAACCCGAGCGGGTCCATCTGCGCGTGGCAGCTGGCGCACGCCGGGCTCGCGCGGTGCTGCTCCATCCGCTCGCGCACCGAACGCGGCGCGGAGTGCGCCTCGTTCTCCGCGAGCGGCGGCACGTCGGGCGGTGGTGGTGGTGGTGGTGCACCCAGGATGTTCTCCAGCAGCCATTTCCCCCGCACCACCGGCGACGTTCGATTGGCGTAGGAGGTGACCGTCAGGATGCTGCCATGTCCGAGCAGTCCTCCGCGCCGGTCATCACTGAACGTCACGCGCCGAAAGTGACTCCCATACACGTCCGGGATCCCGTAGTGCCGGGCCAGCCGCCCGTTCACGAACGTGTAGTCGGCCGTCAGCAGGTCGAGCACGCTGCGATCCTCGCGGAGTTGGTGCTCGATGAACAGCTCGGTCTCGCGCTGAAACGCCTCCCGGAGGTCGTCGTCGAACTCGGGAAACGCATTGATGTCAGGCGCGACGGCCCGCATGTTACGAAAATGCAGCCACTGGGCGGCAAAATTGGTGACGAGGGTCGCCGCCCGCGGGTCCACCAGCATGCGCCGCACCTGCTGTTCCAGCACCGCCGGGTCACCGAGCGCTCCCCGCACCGCCACGTCCAGCAGCTCGTCGTCCGGGATGCTGCTCCAGAGGAAGAACGAGAGGCGGGAGGCCACGGCGATATCGCTGAGCCGATACGCGGTTCCTGCCGCCACGTCGACCGGGTCGCGCTCGACACGAACCAGGAAGCTCGAGTCGAGGAGGATCCGTTCGAGCGCGAACTGGATGCCGGCGTCGAAGCGGCCCGCGTCCGCTCGGCCGGCCCGGTAGAACCGGAGCAGCGTCTCGATGTCCGCCTCTGTGACCGGGCGCCGATACGCGCGCCGAGCGAGCGCCGAGAGAATCCGGGTGGCGCAGGTCTCCGCCTCCTGTACGCTGGCATCGTCACCCGGCTCGCACACGAAGACCCGACGGCGGCTGGCGGTGTCACCCGGTCCCGTGGCGTCGTACGGGCCGGCGATATCGAGCGCCTCGACGCGTGCCTCCGCGCCTCGGATGCCGCGGAAGCTGATGCTTCCCACCGGGAGCTGGGCTGGACCGACACCTTCTGGCGCCACCATCTTCTCGACGAACGTGACGCCCACGACCCGCGACCCGGCCGCCACGCGGAGCCGGACCTGGAACGGCGCGTCGGGTGCTGGGTCCCGGGTGCCGGTGTCTCGTGCCGCCGGCGCCCGCGCCCGCCTGCCGCCGACCGTGAACGTCTGAATGCGCTCGCCGTCCAGACGAATGTCGAGCTGATGCGGCTCGCGAAACCGTCGCCCGCGCAGCCGGACGGTCAGGACGTACTCCGCATCGAGCGGAAAGTGATGCCGCACCGCAAGACCACCGCGGCTGCCGAACGGGAGATCGGGACTGGATTGCCCGACTTGCAGCTGGAGCCGCGAGACGGTGTAGCTGGTCACACCCGGACGCATCGTGGGGTCGCCGACCGCGAGTCGGGCGATCGTCGCGGATGCGGACATGTAGCGTTCGAGCAGCGCGGACGACACCGGGAGCATGTCCGCGTTGTTGTCGAAGCCGTACGCCATGTCGTCCGCCGGCAGCAGCGCCCGTCCATCGATCTCCAGCGCCAGCAGGTCGCGGATCACGTTCGTGTACTCGGTTCGGTTGAGCCGCCGCGCGGTCGGCCGGCCTGGATGTGGTCTGGCCGCCGCGCCCTGGTCGATCGTCGTTTCCAGCCAGGAGGCGAACGCTTCGTAGGTCGCCGGCGCCGGCCGTGGCCGGCCCGCCGGTGGCATCGTCCCGGACCGCAGTTTCCGTACGACCTTCTCCCACGCCTCCGTGTCGTCGCCCACATGCCCGAAGTCGGCCGCGTCGAGCATGAGGTTCGCCGTCTGCAACCGGGCGTTGTGGCAGGTGACGCAGTACCGGTCGAGCACGGCACGGTAGCGGGAGGGGACAGCCGTGGCCAGGCCGGTTGGTGTCTGCGATGCTGCCGGTGCAGCGGCTGCGTGCAGGCGGTCGGGTATCGCCCAGATGCCTGCCCCGACCAGTAAAATGCTGGCCAGGCCTGTCAGGAGGGTCCTTTCAGGGGCCTGTCTCGTAGGCATGCGATGTGTGGCTGATCATAGGCGCGCTCGGCGCGTGCTGTCCACGGAAATCCTGGTGCCGCGACAACGCGAGACGACGCTCACTCCGTCCAGCGAGGCTCCGCCTCAGACCGTCCCGACCCGGGTGGCTCCGCCTCGCGAGCCGAGCTTTGCTCACAGCCCCGCGACGCGGGGCCTAGACTCCTTGACAGGAGGCTGTCGTCGTGAGAGAAAAAAACACGGTCACAACTTGACTCAATTGTCACGATAAACGGTGTTCAAAAGAGTCTAGATGCTAGGATTTCGGCATGCAGGGCGATGGTGCCATCTCGGGCTCGGGAGGAGGAGACACATGAGGGTCGGTGCCGCACGCATTGTGGTCGTGGGGACGGTCCTGCTGCTGTTCAGCTCGAACCTCTGGGCGGGCGCTGACGACGTGCCGCTCCTGGAGGCGGTCAAACGACAGGATCTGCCGGCCGTGCGGGCGCTCTTGCGCGAGAACGTCGACGTGAACGCGCCGCAGCCGGATGGCGCGACGGCGCTCCATTGGGCGGTACATCTGGACGACGCGGAGATCGTGGACCATCTGATTCGAGCGGGCGCACAGGTCGACGCGGCGAACGAGTACGGCGTCACGCCGCTCTCGCTGGCGTGCGGCACCGGCAGCGCGTCACTCGTGGAGAGACTGTTGACGGCGGGGGCGGATCCGAATCTGGCGCGTGCGACCGGAGACACCCCGCTGATGCGGGCGGCGAGCACCGGCAGCGTGCCGGCGGTGGAGGCGCTCATCGCGCACGGTGCCGACGTGAACCAGACGGAGCCGGCGGTGGGGCAGACACCGCTGATGTGGGCGATCTCGACACGACACCCGGCCGTGGCGGAGGTGCTGATCGCGCACGGGGCCGACGTCCGTGCCCGCTCGGCCGGCGGATTCACGCCGCTCCTGTTCGCGGCACGGGAAGGCGGTCTTGACGCCGCCCGTTTGCTGGTGAACGCCGACGCGGACGTCCACGACGCGATGGAGGACGGCACGAGCGCGTTGCTGGTCGCCACGGTACGTGGCCATGTGCCTCTGGCCATCTTCCTGCTGGATCAGGGTGCGGATCCAAACGTTCCCGGCCCGGGGTATACGGCGCTGCATTGGGCGACCGGCGCCTGGCAGACGGAGCTGAGCGGTCCGAACGGCATCGCCACGGACCGCGATGACGAGTGGCGGGGGTTGCGCGGCGTACCGGGCGACACGCTGCGCCTGGTGACGGCGCTCCTGGCGCACGGCGCCGATCCAGACGCTCGACTCGAGACAATCCCGCCGCGGGCTGGCTACAGTCAGCTGCGGGTCGAGCACCGCATTGTCGGGCTGAGCCCGTTCCCGGGTGCGACGCCATACTTGCTGGCCGCCATGGCCGGCAACGTCGACGTCATGCGTCTACTGGCCGACGCCGGTGCGGACCCGGGGCTGATGGCGGACGACCAGACGAGCCCGCTGATGGTGGCCGCGGGGCTCGGCCGGTACATGGCGGAAACGCTGGTGACGGAGGCCCGCTCGCTCGAGGCGGTCGCCCTCGCGCTGGAGCTCGGCGCCGACGTCAACGGGGTCAACGACGCCGGCAACACCGCCCTGCACGGCGCCGCCTACATCAAGTCGGACGCGCTCGTGCGTCTGCTGGTGGACCACGGAGCCGCGCTCAGCGAGGTGAACGCGCGCGGCCAGACGCCGCTGATGATCGCGCAGCTGTCCCGCGCCGGCAGCGCCACGACCACGACCCGCACGAGCACCGGCGATCTGCTTCGGGAGCTGGGAGCCGACACGGTCGCGGACGATCAACCACCTCGCTGACCGCAAGCGCGACCCGATCAGCCTGCCGAATATCGAGTTCCGGGTGCAAGACGCCCTCGAAGATCGCGACGACCTGATCAGCTCGCCTCTCATCGTGCTCGATACCGCGCACGACGGCGTGTTCGAGCGGCAGGTCTACGACATGCTGGATGCCGCCGGCTACGAGGGGCTGCTCCTGCTCGACGACATCAATCTCAACACCGCCATGCAGGACTTCTGGCGCCAGATCAGCCGGGAGAAGATCGACCTCACGCCGATCGGGCACTGGTCTGGCACCGGGCTGGCGCGCTTCGCCGCACACGCGGACGAGACGTGTCGAGAACCGTACCTGGTTCGCTCGACATCTCACGCACCCTGATCCACGTCCAGGTCGTCCGGGCATGCAGCAGCGTGTGGGCAAGGGAATCGCGGACGCCGGGATGGTGCCGAACGCGACGGAGCGTTTCACGGTGAGCATCCGAGGACACCGTGGCTCCAGCGGCAGCGGTCTTCACGTTTGCCCGAGACGGCCAGTGCCCAGGCTCGCCGCTTCATCCTTGCGTTGCCGTCTGGTCCTGACCCAGAAGAACCCTACGACCGCTATGGCAATCGTCGTCACCATGAACATCATCTCTGACCTCCTCCGCGGTGCGCAGACGCAGCGCTCAGGGCAGTCGAGCGCAAGCGTCATGCCGAGGAGACGCCAGCGAATCGCCGCTGGACAGCGCCTGTGTTTTCTTAGAGATACGCGCCCGGAAGCGCATGGAGGTGCCAGAGCCGACCGTCAGATCATGCTCAATTCCGAGGGGCCGATGTCAGTATCGTCGTGCCATATCGCTGGCAACGAAAACCCACCCTCCCTGGGAGCGTCCGGCCCCTCCCCCCAGGCACCGTGCCGGAGGCTGTGGCCACGGCCGTGAGGATCGCGGGGCGCTGGCGCCCCTCCACGGCAGTGCCAGAGGCGGAGCGAGCCCGCAATGTTGCCCTTGTCTCGCGTCTGACAACGGACCCTCTGTGAGCCGCAACACGGCTTCTCACACGGCGTGAGGACTTCGCTCACGGGCCTGAACTCACCTGCGCCGCCATCCGTGTGTCGTTCAGGATCTCGAGAAATCCATTGTCGTCTCGGACGGCGTGAGCCGCTAGGCGATGGACCACTGCAATCGCCGCGATGGCGATCGGCCTGACCAGGATCCGACACACCCAGGGCCGGCGGATTCGAGCCACGGAACGGATTCGTGACATCTCGATCCCCGTGATCAGGCTGCGCTTGGCGAACCAGATGGTGCCGGCCGCCACGAGCACGCCCAGGAGGGCGAACCCCCCTTGCGAGATGGGTTGTCGCCGTGTCAGATAAAGGAGCTCCAAGTCCGCTTCGATGACCGCGTCAGCACGCGGTCCGTCCAAGGGTATAATCGGGTGATTTTCAACTACTAGTGGTGCCCCTGATACGAGAGGGTGTGCTTCGCAAGGGGAAGGGAGATTCACTGTGCGACGCATGCACCTCGCCCGGATTGGCGCACTGATCTTTGCGCTCAACGGCGTGTTGCCGCTGCCGCTGTCCGCGCAAGATGAGCCACCGGTCAATCGCGTCATCGAGCAGCTACGGCAGGACCGGCCCGCCATCGGCACGTTCACGCGAACCGCCAGCCCCGACCTGGATTTCGCCGTCATCGACACCCAGTACGGGGAGTTCGACATCGAGGCGGTTCGTCAGGCCCTGCTCGGGATGCGGAGTGGTGACGGGGCACCCGCCGTCACGCCGATCGTCCGCATTCCGTACGATGCGAGAGAGGCCCCGCACGCCGTGGTCAAGCAGCTCCTCGATGTCGGCGTGTTCGGTGTGATGTTTCCCGACATCGAGACGAAGGCACAGGCCATGAGGGCCATCAGCTCGATGCGCTTCGCGCAGGTAGTGGGAGCGAGCGATGCGGAACCGGCGGGACTGCGTGGGTTGGGCTCCGGGTCGGCCCCGGGTTACTGGGGACTCAGCGAAGACGAGTACCGCGCACGTGCCGACGTGTGGCCGCTCGATCCGTCTGGGAAGCTGTTCGCGATGCTGCAGATCGAGTCGCTGGCCGGGATCGAGCATCTCGATGAGATCCTCGATGTGCCGGGGATTGGCGCGATCTTTCTGGGACCCACCGATCTCGCCAGATCGGCCGACGCGGACGGTCCCAACGCCCCGAGGGTCGAGGCGCTCGTCCAGGAGGTCCTCGCGGCGTGCCTCGCACGGCACGTCCCCTGTGGGTATCCGATCGTGGCGCCCACACGCGAAGCGGCCGAACGCGAGACGGCGAGACGCCTACGAGAAGGCTTCACGGTCCTGGCGGTCATGACGACCGGACGATAGGGGAGCCATCATTGCCTGACGGTCTCAGGATAGGATACAGTCACGCCGCTGTCGGATGTGGTGGCTGGGGCACAAGGGTCCCGCACGCGCGGTAGGAAAGGGGCAGTATGTCAGTGGCAACACGTCGAGTCTCGGTCGTCGTCACGTGCCTGCTCCTGGCAACCACCGTGCTGTCGGCGCAACGGGGAACCGCCGACGGTGAGTGGCGCTTTTACAACGGCGATGCCGGCAGCACACGATACGCGCCCTTCGATCAGATTAACAAGGACACCGTCAAGGACCTCACGATTGCGTGGCGCTGGAAGACGGAGAACCCCGCACCGCGTCCGGAGACCAACTACCAGGCGACGCCGCTCATGGTGGATGGGGTGTTGTACGTCACGGCGGGAGCCCAGCGCGACGTGGTTGCGATCGATGCCGAGACGGGCGACACGCGCTGGGTGTGGCGCTACAACGAGGGCGCTCGGGGAGAAGCCGCGCCACGCAAGAACCACCGGGGTGTGGCGTACTGGACCGACGGCGCCGCCGCGCGGATCGTCTACATCACCCCCGGCTTCAATCTGATTTCCCTCGATGCACAGACCGGGCTGCCGGATCCCCGATTCGGTCTCGAGGGGGTCGTCGATCTCTACGATGGCCTCGACAGACCGAGACCCAGAGTTGGCGCGATCGGGTCGACCTCCCCACCCATCATCGTCAACGACGTCATCGTCGTCGGGTCGGCGCAGTCGGCCTTCGCGCCCACCAAAGAAAACATCGCCGGGTTCGTCCGGGGCTACGACGTGAGGACCGGTGAACGACGCTGGATCTTCCACACCATCCCGGTGGCGGGTGAGTTCGGCAACGAGAGCTGGGAAGCAGACTCCTGGACCTATACCGGCAATACCGGTGTCTGGGCGCCGATGTCCGCCGACCTGGAGTTGGGGTACGTCTACCTGCCGATCGAAACGGCGACCAACGACACCTATGGCGGCGACCGCCCCGGAGACAACCTGTTCGCCGAGAGCCTCGTCTGCCTCGACGCCGCCACCGGCGAGCGCGTCTGGCACTTCCAGTTCGTCCATCACGGCGTCTGGGACTGGGATACTCCGAACGCGCCGATGCTGCTCGACATCACCGTCGACGGTCGGCCGATCAAGGCGCTCGCGCAGGCGACCAAACAGGCGTGGCTCTATGTGTTGGACCGGGTGACAGGCGAGCCGGTGTGGCCGATCGAGGAGCGTCCCGTCCCGCGCACGGACGTCCCCGGGGAACAGACCTCACCGACTCAGCCGTTTCCGACAAAGCCCGCGGCGTTCGACCGTCAGGGACTGACCCACGACGACCTGATCGACTTCACGCCGGAGCTGAGGGCGGAGGCGGTGGAGATCGTGTCGCAGTATCGGATTGGACCAATCTTCACGCCGCCGAGCGTGAGGGGCGCAAACGGTCTTCGGGGCACGCTGATTCTGCCCGGGATGATCGGTGGTGCGAACTGGCAGGGGGCGGCGGCCGATGCCGAGACCGGCATTGTCTACGTGCCCTCGATCACGCACCCGATGGCCTACGGCGTCACGCTCCGGGATGCCGCCGCGGCACCGGCCGCGCGGCGGGGTGGACAGCAACCCGGCGGCGGTGCGGCGGGCGGCGGAGGCCAGCGGCCCCGCACGCCACCGCCGGGGTGCGGCATGATGGGACCGCAGGGCCTGCCCTTGACCAAGCCGCCCTACGGGCGGATTACCGCCATCGATCTCAACACCGGCGAACACATCTGGATGGTCCCGAACGGCGAGACGCCTGACTGCATCACGGACCACCCGGCGCTGGCCGGCGTCGACATTCCGATGACTGGACGACCCGAGCGCGGCGGGATCATCGTGACCAAGGCGCTCGTTTTTGCCGGTGAAGGCTCCGGACTGTTCGCCGTGCCAGGCCGCGCCAGTGGTGGACCGATGTTCCGTGCGTACGACAAATTGACAGGGGAGATCGTCTCCGAGTTCGAGCTGCCGGCGCATCAGACCGGGATCCCGATGACCTACATGCTCAACGGAACGCAGTACATCGTCATGGCCGTGGGGAACAGAGACCACCCAGCCGAGCTGGTGGCGCTCACGGTGAAATCGCGGTAGCGACACGCAGATACGCGGGAGGGGGGCGCACCACGGTTCCCGCATCCCGATGCCACCACGTGGGCGGCGTCGTCGACACGAGGGGTGATGAGATGCGACGTTGGGCGATGGTGACGGCGACGTGCGCTGCGTGGCTCGCAACGGCGGTCGTGTCGGTCGGGACGCAGGGGCAGAACGTGCGGGATGTGCCGATTCCGCACGACGTCGGCCAGAGTGTGTCGCCGTCGTTCGAAGGCTGGTTCCAGAACCCGGACGGGACGTTCAGCCTGTCGTGGGGGTACTTCAACCGGAACTATGAGGAACGGCCGGATATCCCGATAGGCCCCGACAACCGGTTCGATCCAGGTCCCGCGGATCGGGGACAGCCGACCCATTTTCTCTCACGCCGCCAGACCGGGGTCTTCACGACGGTGGTGCCTGCGGATTTCGGGGACCAGACGCTGACCTGGACAGTCGTCAGAGGTGGCGACACGATCGCCATCCCGGGCCATCTGCGTCCCGAGTGGGTGATCGACGCCATGATGGAGGCCCCGAGCAAGAACACGCCCCCGGTGGTCAGGTTCGCACCTGCGGGTGATACCGGGCGGGGCCCTGGCGGGGTGAGCGGATCGGTCACGGCAACCTTTCCCGACGCCACGATCACCGTGTGGGCCACCGACGATATGGTCCGGAAAATGCGGGAGCAGCAGCGTGAGCCGGATGCAGACACCGAGGAGACCGCGCCGCGGTTCGGTGTCGCCTGGAGCAAGTATCGAGGTCCCGGCACGGTCACGTTCAGCGAGAGCGAGCCGGAGATCGGGGAGATGGGCAAGGCGGTGACAACGGCAACCTTCAGCGAGCCGGGCGAGTACGTCCTCAGGGTCCTGGCGTGGGACGATACCGGCCCGCAAGCGTTCGTGATGGCCGTCGGCTTCCAGTGCTGCTGGACCAACGGCTACCTGACGGTGGATGTGCGGTAGGGCAGGGGTTCGGGTGGCTGCTGTGACGCAGGCCTGCAGGCCTGCGAGGCACGGCTGAAGGCTTGCTCGACGGGCTGGGACAAATCAGGAGAGAACAGATGCAGCAGACCACATGCG
>SMUY01340381.1_pt1 | contig 13299 bp, 7 predicted proteins | sample 2456441 | NCBI WGS metagenome assembly SMUY01 (sample SAMN11095931, study PRJNA526329) | marine sediment metagenome | biome: Marine sediment; feature: Surficial sediment; material: Deep marine sediment; isolation source: Hadal surficial sediment | place: Pacific Ocean | collected 2014-11 | depth 0-1...
CTCCACAGTGAAGTCCTGATCCTCGGTTCCGGTGCCGCCGGGCTTACCGCGGCGATCTACGCCGCGCGCGCCGGTCTCAAGCCCCACATGATCAAGGGCCTCCAACCAGGCGGTCAGATGACGATCACCACCGATGTCGAGAACTACCCCGGCTTCGCCGACGTCATCCAGGGACCGTGGCTGATGGAGGAGATGGGGAAGCAGGCCGAGAACGTCGGCGTCACCGCCGGCGCCGACACCATCGTCTCGGCCGATCTTTCGCGCCGGCCGTTCACCTTGCTCGGCGATACCGGCGATCGCTACACCGCCGATGCCCTGATCATCGCCACGGGCGCCAGCGCCCGCTGGCTGGGACTGGAAAGCGAGGAGAGGTTCAAGGGATTCGGGGTGTCGGCCTGCGCCACCTGCGACGGCTTCTTTTTCCGCGACCAGGCGGTCTGCGTCGTCGGCGGCGGCAACACGGCGGTCGAGGAAGCGATGTATCTCACCCGTCACGCCTCGAAGATCTCCCTCATCCACCGGCGCGACGCACTCAGGGCCGAGAAGATCCTCCAGGAACGCCTCTTTGCCGACCCCAAGATCGAAGTGATCTGGGATTCGGTGCTGGACCGCGTCGAGGGCGAGGACGACCCGCCGCGGGTCACCGAGGTTAGGATCAAGAACGTCAAGAGCGGCGAGGAAAGCGGCATCCCGGTCGAAGGCGTCTTCATCGCCATCGGCCACGACCCCAACACCGAATGGTTCAAGGGTCAGATCGAGATGGACGCCGACGGCTACATCGTCACCGCGCCCGACAGCACGAGTACCAACATTGCCGGCGTCTTCGCCGCCGGCGACGTTCAGGACAAGGTTTTCCGCCAGGCGGTCACCGCGGCGGGAACCGGCTGCATGGCGGCGCTGGAAGCGGAGAAGTACCTTGCCGATGAGAAAGCCGCGTCCGCCCGTCCGGCGGCGGAGTGACCCTGGCCGGCGCCCGCCAATGCCCGCTAACGGGCATTGGCATGTAACGCCGACGACAGTCACCTAAAGCCGCCGCTCAAGGAGAGCCGGTCAATGGACTGGGACAAGCTCAGGATATTCCACGCGGTCGCCGAAGCCGGCAGTTTCACCCACGCCGGCGAGGCGCTCAACCTCAGCCAGTCGGCCGTCAGCCGCCAGATCGGCACGCTGGAGAGCGGCCTCGGCGTGGCCCTGTTCCACCGCCATGCGCGCGGCCTGATCCTGACCGAGCAGGGCGAGCTTCTCTTTGAGACCACGAAAGAGGTGTCCCACAAGCTGGTCATGACCGAGGCCATGCTGGGCGAAAGCAAGGAACGCCCTAGGGGACCCTTGAAAATCACCACGACGGTGGCCTTCGGCTCCATCTGGCTGACTCCGCGCATGAAGGAATTCACCGAACTCTACCCCGACATCAGGGTCAACCTGGTGTTGGATGAAAGCGAACGCGATCTGTCGATGCGCGAGGCGGACGTCGCCATCCGCATGGTGCCGCCGCGCCAGCCCGACCTGATCCAGCGCCATCTCATGACCATGCATTTCCATGTCTATGCCTCGCCGGAATACCTCAAGAAATACGGCCTGCCGGAGAAGCCCGCGGACCTTGCCGATCACATGCTGATCGTCTATGGCGAGGACATGGAGCCGCCGGTGGCCAACGTCAACTGGCTGCTCGAGGCCGGCCGGAAGCCCAGCGACCGCGACCGAGCGCTGCTCAAGGTCAACAACATCTACGGCATCTACCGGGCGGTGCAGAGCGGCGTCGGCATCGCGTCGCTTCCCGATTACACCATCCGCCAGGCCAGCCAACTGGTGCGTATCCTGCCCGAGCTCGAGGGACCGAGTTACGATGCCTACTTCGTTTACCCCGCGGAATTGCGCCACTCCAAGCGCATCATCGTGTTCCGCGACTATCTGATCCGCAAGATCGCCGAGTCCCAATTTTAGTCTCGATGTGCATGGCCCGAGCCATGCAGTCAACGCATACCGGACCCGACTTATTAACGGTTCCGGTCGCGCCCGCCCGCACTATCTTAAAGTCGTCAAGGCGGCCTAGCCGCATTGAAGTCACTTGTTTCGGTCACGCGTGTTTCGCCTGACCTCGTGTTCCGGGCGTAAGGCCTGGAAAATGGGTCTGTTTGGACCCAACGTCTCCCAGACGTGAAGCCTCCCTGTTAGACTCGCCGGGCCGAAAGGCCCGGCGCTTTTTTGTCCACCCTCGGGGCGCCGGGCGGGGCGCTGTCGCTACATGAAGAGGGCGCTACATGAAGAGGGCGCTACATGAAGAGGCGTTCGCCCTCGAGGCCCTTGTACATCCCGGCGACGAACGCACCGTAACCGTTGAAGAGCTGCGTCGGCACTTTCTTGCCGGTACCGAGCACCCGTTCCCTCGCCTGGCTCCAGCGGGGGTGCGGCACCTCGGGATTGACGTTGGCCCAGAAGCCGTATTCGCTGCCATTGACGATTTCCCAGAAGGTCTTCGGACGCTCCTCCAGGAAGGTGAACTTGACGATCGACTTGATGGACTTGAAGCCGTATTTCCACGGCACCGCCAGGCGCAGGGGCGAGCCGTTCTGTTTGGGCATCGGCTTGCCGTAAAGCCCGGTGGCGATGAAGGCGAGCTCATTCACCGCTTCGGCGATCGTCAGCCCCTCGACATAAGGCCAGGGATACCAGAACTGCTTCTGGCCCGGCGCCATCTCGGCGTCGGAAAATGTCTCCATGCGCACATATTTGGCCGAACCCAGGGGCTTGGCGAAATCGACCAGGGCCTTGAGTGCGAAACCGCTCCAGGGAACCGTCATCGACCACGCCTCGACGCAACGGTGGCGGTACAAGCGCTCCTCCAGGGGCATCTTCCTCAGCAACTCGTCGACGCCGATCGTGATCTTCTTCTCCACCAGCCCGTCGAGGGTGACCGTCCAAGGGCGGATCCGCAACGCCTGGGCGGCGCGATGGATCTGCTTGTGGGAGCCGAATTCGTAGAAGTTGTTGTAGGTCGTCGCTATCTTCTCGTCGGTAAGGGGACGGGTGATCTGATAGCGCGGGTTGCGCATCATCGGATAAAGAGACGCCGAAGGGTCCGCCGGCGCCGCCTCGGCTGAATGCCGGTTCTTGCCGCCGGTTGCCGCGGCGTCCTCTTCGCCACAGCCCGCCAGCAAAAAAGACGCCGCCGGCGCCAGTATCGGGCCCATCGCCAGCGCCTTCACCAGACGCCGGCGTTGAACGAAGATACCCTCGGGCGTAACGGCGCTTTCGCCGATCTCCCAGCCGCGCTTGTTCCTGATCAGCATGCCAAATCTCCCGCCGGTCAAACCTTTACCCGAGCCAGGCACCATTCCCGCGCCCCAGCCAGGTAACTTTCATGGCCGAGTATTACGATAGTTAGGTATCCTGCCATGCCGCCACCAATAAAATGTTCGTGATAATAGCCTTTCCCGCGGCCGGCGGCGGCGGACGTCATACCGCTACCTCGCCTCTTGCGCCCCGGCGCCCGCGGTCATCCTTCCGTCGCGGTCAGAGCGGGTCTTGGTAGATAGGAACCGCTCTAGATCAGCCGGCGGCGGCCTGGCGCTGCTCGATGACCTGGTCCGCCAGCTTGCCGGTGATCTCCTGGAGGTGGTCGAACCGGTAGGTGAAGGTGCCGACACCGAGCGACAGCGAACGCAACTCGTTGATCAGGTCGCGGATCTCCGACTGAGGCATGTTGGCCGAGACCTCGTCCCAGCCCTTCCACCCCGGCCTGGCGTCGAAGCCGAGGAACTGGCCGCGCCGGCCGCTGATGAGCCGCTGCGCCCTGGAAGTGTATGCGCTGGGCACGGTGATGCGGACCATATAGATCGGCTCGAGCAGCACGGGATCACATTTCGACATGCCCTCGGTCATGGCGATGCGGGCGGCCTGCTTGAAGGCCTGTTCGGAGCTGTCCACCGCGTGGTACGAGCCGTCGGTGAGGGTCACCGCCATGTCGACCACGGGGAAGCCGAGCGGCCCTTCGTTCATGTAGTCCTTGACCCCGGATTCGACCGCCGGGATGTACTGGCGCGGCACGACGCCGCCGCTGATGGTCTGGGAAAAGTTGAAGCCCGATCCCCTGGGCAGCGGTTTTATGTCGATATGCACGTCGCCGAACTGGCCGTGGCCGCCGGTCTGGCGCTTGAAGCGGCCATGCTGGGAGATCGATTTGCGGATGGTTTCCTTGTACGCCACCCGCGGCATATGCGACTTCACCTTGAGGTTGGCCTTGTTCGCCATGCGATCGAAGGCGATCTGCAGGTGCATCTCTCCCTGGCCCCAGACCAGCATCTGCTGGGTGTCCGCGTTCTGCTCGAGCGCCAGCGAGGGATCCTCTTCCGCCAGCCGGCCGATGGCGCCGGTGAGCTTGACCTCGTCGCTGCGGTTTTCGGCCTCCACCGCCAGCGCATAGACCGGTACCAGCCTCTCGGGCCAGGTCAACTCGTCCTTGGCCTCGCCCGACGGCGTCAGGACATCGCCGGTATTGATCTCGTCCATGCGGCCAAGCGCCACGACCTCGCCGATCCCGGCGCTGCCCGCCTTGTCGATATTATGTCCCTGCATGTGGAACAGCCCGGCGATGCGCGCGCCGTTGAGCGTCATGCCGTCCTTGATCTCGCCCCGCCAGACGCGCACCAGAGACAGCTTGCCGGCATGGGGAACGAAGCTGGTCTTGAACACCTGGGCCAGCGCCTCGCCGGCGGGCGCAACCCCGCGCCGGGCCGCCGTGGCGGCGGCGTGGGGCACTTCGTGGCGCAGCAGCTTGAGGAGCCGCCGGACGCCGTGATCGCTGAGGCCGGCGCCAAGCAACACCGGCACGATCAGGCCTTCCGCCATATCCTTGGCCAAGTCCTTGTAAATCTCGCTTTTCTCCGGGACCACGTCCTCCAGGAACTGCTCGAGCAGGGTATCGCTGAAGTCGGCCAGCTTCTCGAGGAGCTCGGTGCGCGCGGTTTCCTTGCGATCGACCATGGTATCGGGAAGCTCGATCAGATCCGAGGCCTCGCCCGGTTTGTACTCATAGGCCCGCTCACTCGCCAGATCGACGTAACCGGTGACGTGCTCGCCGTTGCGGATCGGCACCTGGCGCAACACCAGGGGCAGGCTCGAGACCGCCTGCAGGGCCTCGATCATCTCGGCGACGCTGGCCGAGGCCGTATCCATCTTGTTGATGAAGAGGCAATGGGGAATCTCGTGATCCTCGAGGAACTTGAGAATCGGCGCGACGGTCATGGCGCGTTCGATCTCGGATTCGCAGACGACGATGGCGGCATCCGCGGCCATCAGGGCATTGAACGTTTCCTGGGCCAATTCGATGGACCCGGGACAGTCGATAAAAATCCAGGGATCGCCCAGGAACTCCGCCGAGGCGACGGAAAGCTCGGTGGACATCTGCCGGGCGCGGGCCTCGGGCACCGAATCGCCGATGGTATTGCCTTCCTTGACCGTGCCCTTGCGCGGCACCGCCCCGCAGGCGTGCAGAAGGCTTTCCAACAGGGTCGTCTTGCCGCTGAGATAGGATCCTACCAGCGCGACGCAGCGCGGCGCCGAAACTTGCGAGTCGCTCACTTCGTTCTCCCTGCTTCGGTTACCCGGTTGTCTCTATCTTACCCGATCGTCGCTGTCTCGAACCCGGGCGGCGGCGATCGGGCCATGCCGCCCAGCGTGGCCACAAAACATTATAACGCTTTCGGCCAATCTTTCAGCCCTTTAGCGGGGGATGCAAGATAAAATTCGCCCCTGGCGACGAAGCCGCTTGGGCCGGCGATTATGCCAGGGCGGCGCAGGCGTCGGTGATGCGCCGGCATGCCTCCTCGAGCGCCTCGGTCGAGGTGGCGTAGGAGATACGAAAACAAGGCGAAGTCCCGAAGGCCTCGCCCTGGACCACGGCGACCCCCTTGGCTTCCAGGAGATAGGTCACGAAGTCGGTATCGGTTTCGATCTTCTCGCCGTCGGGCGTGGTCTTGCCGATGACGCCGGCGCAGGACGGATAGACATAGAACGCCCCGTCCGGGTTCTGGCAACCAAGCCCTTCGGCCTGGTTGAGACGATCGACCACCAGATCGCGGCGCTTCCTGAACACCTCCGTACGCTCCCCGATGAAGTCCTGCGGCCCGTTGAGCGCCTCCACCGCCGCCGCCTGAGAGATGGTGCAGGGGTTGGTGGTGCTCTGGGACTGGACCTTGGCGATACCCTTGATCAGGGCCTCGGGCGCGCCGGCGAAACCGATACGCCAGCCGGTCATGGCATAGGCCTTGGACACGCCGTTCAGGGTCAGGGTGCGGTCATAGAGCTTCGGTTCGACCTGGGCCAGGGTGAAGAATTCGAATCCGTCGTAGACGATATGCTCATAAATGTCGTCGCTGATCACCCACACCTGGGGATGGTCGAGGAGAACGTCCGCCAACGCCTTCAACTCATCACGATCATAGGCCGCGCCCGTGGGATTGGAGGGCGAGTTCAGGATCAGCCATTTGGTCTTCGGCGTGATCGCGGCGTCGAGATCCTCGGGGCTCATCTTGTAGCGCCGGTTCTCGGGGCACGGCACGATAACGGGCTTGCCCTCCATCAACAGGACGATGTCGGGATAGGACACCCAATAGGGCGCCGGGATGACGACCTCGTCGCCGGGATCGAGCGTCGCCGCCATGGCGTTGAACAGCACCTGTTTGCCGCCGGCCCCGACGGTGATCTGGTTGGCCGTGTAGTCGAGGCCGTTCTCGCGCTTGAACTTGGCCGCGATCGCCGCCTTCAACTCGGCGGTCCCGTCGACGGCGGTGTATTTGGTCTCGCCCCGTTCGATGGCGGCGATGGCGGCGGCCTTGACGTTGTCCGGCGTGTCGAAATCGGGCTCACCGGCGCCGAGGCTGATCACGTCCCGTCCGGCCGCCTTGAGTTCGGCCGTCAGCCCGGTGAGGGCGACGGTGGCGGAGGGTTTGATCTTGCCGAGGCGCGTCGAGGTGAAAGACATGGCGTTATTGTCCTTAAGGAGATTTTGGCCCGTGGAGATTTTGACCGGCGACAAGCTACGCCTTGCTTAAAGACCGCGCAACCGCGAAAGAGGCCGGAAACGGCCTTATGAGGACCGGCGCGGCGACCCTCCCCGGCGCCCGGCTAGGGCGCCTACGTCCGTACCGCGCTTTGGATTCCGCCGATCCCGCAGCCTCTTGATCTCTGGCCCAACCGCTGGCAATTTGGCGCCGGGCGGGGCATATAAGGGGGCCATGGTCACGAAATACGCCGATGAGCTGGAGCGCAGCGCCGCCCCGTTCAAACTGGTCTCGGACTTCGAGCCGGCGGGCGATCAGCCCGGCGCCATCGAGGAGTTGTGCGCCGGTCTCGCCAACGGCGAACGCGATCAGGTGCTGCTCGGCGTCACCGGTTCGGGCAAGACCTTCACCATGGCCCACGTGATTGAGCGCACCGGTCGGGCGGCCCTGATCCTGGCGCCGAACAAGACCCTCGCCGCCCAGCTCTTCGGCGAGATGAGGACCTTCTTTCCCGACAACGCGGTCGAGTACTTCGTCTCCTATTACGATTATTACCAGCCCGAGGCCTATGTGCCGCGCTCCGACACCTACATCGAAAAGGACGCCTCGATCAACGAGGAGATCGACCGCATGCGTCACGCCGCCACCCGGGCCTTGCTCGAGCGCAAGGACGTCATCATCGTCGCCTCGGTGTCGTGCATCTACGGCATCGGCTCGCTCGAGACCTATGCGCAGATGATCGTGCCCCTGAAGGCGGGCCAGGGGATCGACCGGGCCCAGCTTCTGCGCCAACTGGTGGAGCTTCAATACCGGCGCAACGACATGATTCTGGGGCGCGGCGATTTCAGGGTGCGCGGCGATTCCATCGAGATCTTCCCGGCCCATTACGAGGACAGGGCGTGGCGGCTCAGCCTGTTCGGCGACACCATCGAGGGGATCATCGAGTTCGACCCGCTGACCGGCGAGAAGACGGCGGCGCTCGACGCCATCACCATCTACGCCAATTCCCACTACGTCACCCCCCGCCCCACCGTCCGCCAGGCCATCGGCGACATCAAGGTCGAGCTCAAGGCGCGCCTCGCCGAGTTCCACGCCGAGGGCAAGCTTCTGGAGGCCCAGCGCCTCGACGAACGGACCTCGTTCGACCTCGAGATGCTCGAGACCATGGGCCACTGCAAGGGGATCGAGAACTACTCCCGCTACCTCACCGGGCGTGAACCCGGCGAGCCGCCGCCGACCTTGTTCGAGTACCTGCCCTCCGACGCCCTGGTGTTCGTCGATGAAAGCCACGTCACCGTGCCCCAGCTCGGCGGCATGTACCGGGGCGATTACAACCGCAAATCGACGCTCGCCGAGTTCGGTTTCCGCCTGCCGTCGTGCGTCGATAACCGCCCGCTCAAGTTCGAGGAATGGGACCGGATGCGCCCCGAGACCATCTATGTCTCGGCGACGCCGGGCCCGTGGGAGTTGGAGCGCACCCATGGCGTCTTCGTCGAGCAGGTCATCCGTCCCACCGGCCTCGTCGATCCCATGTGCGATGTGCGCCCGGTGGAGAGCCAGGTCGACGATCTCCTCGCCGAATGCCGGGCCGCCACCGCCGCCGGCCAGCGGGTCCTGGTCACGACGCTGACCAAGCGCATGGCCGAGGATTTGACCGAATACCTGCACGAGGCCGGCGTCCGGGTGCGCTACCTTCACTCCGATATCGAGACCCTCGAGCGCATCGGGATCATCCGCGATCTGCGCCTCGGCGCCTTCGACGTGCTGATCGGCATCAACCTGTTGCGCGAGGGGCTCGACATCCCCGAATGCGCCCTCGTCGCCATCCTCGATGCCGACAAGGAAGGGTTCCTGCGCTCCCAGACCTCGCTGATCCAGACCATCGGCCGGGCGTCGCGGAACGTCGATGGCAGGGTCGTGCTCTACGCCGACACCGAGACCAAATCGATCAAGGCGGCGATGGATGAGACCAACCGCCGGCGGGAAAAGCAGATGGCGTTCAACGAGGCCAAGGGCATCACGCCGGAAAGCGTGCGCAAATCCATCACCGATATCCTCAAGTCCGTCTACGAGGCCGACTACGTCACCGTCAAGACCGGGGACGACGAGGTCACCCACCTGACGGGCCAGGACCTTCGTAGCTACATCACCGGCCTCGACAAGCGCATGCGCACCGCCGCCGCCGATCTCGAGTTCGAGGAAGCGGCGAGGCTCCGCGACGAGATCCGCCGCCTCGAGGCCCACGAGCTCGGCCTGGATCGGCCCGGCGTCGCCGCCATCGCCCGCGGCCTCGCCGGCGCCGGCGCCGGCGCCAGCCGCCGCCGCCGCCAAGGCAAGGACAGGAAGAAGCACAAGATGCGGACACGGCGGGCGGGGTGATGGGCAAGAAGGGGGGGCCCTGTGGTCCCCCAGCCCGGGCGCTCAAGGCGTATCTTGCTTTTCCCCGTCCCCGCCTTCGGCGGCCGGGGCCGCATCACCCCCGTCCTTCTCGGCCTCCTCGCCGGCGATCGCGGCGGCGTCTTCGTCGCGGATGTCGTCGATCAACCGGGCGATCTCGCTTTCGGCGCAGCCCCAGGAACGCAGCACCTTCTCGGCGATCTGCAGGCTGATCTCCACCGCCTCGGGCACGATCGCCGTGGCCCCCGCCTTCTGGAGCTCGGCGCCGTGGAGGTTGTCGCGGGCGCGGACGAAAATCTCGAGATCGGGATAGTTCTGGCGCAGCAGCGCCACCGCCCGCGCCGCCGCCCGGGGATCGTTCATGGTGATCGCGGCGGCGCGGGCGCGATCGGCCCCGGCCGCCTGCAGGACGTTGCGCTGGCTGGCGTCGCCGTAATAGACCGGAAGATCCCGCCGCCGGCCCTGGGCCACCTGGCGCGGGGCGAGGTCAAGCGCGATATAGGGGATCTGATGCGCCGTCAGCAGCCTGGCGACGGTCTGGCCGACGCGGCCGAAGCCGGCGACCAGCACGTGGTTCTGCACATCCGTCGCCTCCTCGGTGAGCTTGGCTATGCCGCCCCAGTCGTCGTGCTCCATGGCGTCCGCCAACCGCTTGCCGAGCACGGCGAGCAGCGGCGTGAGCGCCATGGTCACGGCGACGGCGAGAATGAGCATCCGACCGGCTTCCGGCGGCAACACGGCGAAGCTCAATGCCAGGCCGAAGATGACGAAGGCGAACTCACCGCCCTGGGACAACAGCAGCCCCTGATGCAGCGAGAACCCGGTCGAATGGCCGAACAGCCGGCACACGGCGGCGATGATCACCGTCTTGACGACGATGATGCCGGCGACGACGGCGCCGAGCACCAGGGCCTCGTCAAGGGCCAGGCGAAGGTCCATCTTCATGCCGACGGTCATGAAGAACAGCCCGACGAGGATGCCGCGGAAGGGCAGGATGTCGGCCTCGACCTGGTGGCGGAACTCGGTCTCGGCCAACAACAGGCCGGCGAGGAAGGCGCCGAGGATCATGGAAAGGCCGACCTGTTCGGTCGCCCAACTGATGCCGAGCACCACCAGGAGCGAGAGCCCGGCCAGGAGTTCCGGACTGCGATGGGCGGCGATGGCGCGGAACAGCGGTTCGACCAGGAGCCTTCCCATCACCAGGATCACGGCGAGAACCACCACCGCCTTGAAGGCGGCAAGGCCGAGCGCCGTCAGGACCGACGCCTGTTCCTGGCCGAGCAGCGGCACCAACACCAGGAGCGGCACCACCGCCAGGTCCTGGAGCAACAGGATGGCGAGCGAAATGCGCCCCGCGTGGGACGCCATCTCACCCCGCTCGTTGATCAGTTGCAGGACCATGGCGGTCGAAGAGAGCGCCAGCACCGCGCCGATCAGGATCGAAACCTTGACCTCGAGGCCGAGGATCCAGGCGACGGCGCCCAGCGCCAGGCCGCAGGCGACGAGCTGGGCGGTGCCGAGGCCGAAAACGTTGAGCCGCATGACCTTGAGGCGGGCGAAGGAGAATTCGAGCCCGACGGTGAAGAGGAGAAACACCACCCCGAGTTTCGCCAGCCCCTGGGTCGCCTCGACATCGGCGATGATGCCGAGACCATAGGGCCCGATCAGCGCCCCGGCGACGAGATAGCCCAGCACCGGACTCGCCCGCATGGGCCTGAACAGCGACACCACGATCATGGCGGCGACGAGGAAGATCAGGACATCGCGCAGGAAGGTTATTTCGAGCATGAGAGGGACCGAGCCGCCTTCAGCCGACCACCATCCGTCCGGCATCGCCGGTGACGGCGGCCCCGGGGCCGATGATCAGGATCGCGCCGATGGCCGTGGGTTTGGGCATGGGCTGGTTATGAACCACCTGCCTGCGCGAAGCCGGGGCTTCGCTTCGGCGAAGGCAGGCAAAGATCACGGAGCCCACGGATGCCAGACGACAGATTCCAGACGACAGATCTGTCCTCTCCGGCATCTGAAATCCGATTCCTGACATCCGACATCCGATCCCCGTGTGCTCCGTGGTTCATTTGAAGAAAGCGTGCCCGCGCCTACGCCGTCCGACACGATCGCCCAGGTGCAAGGATCACTCGGACCCGCCGACCGGAACCGGTTAGGATTTTTTGCCGGACCCATGATAGCCGATTTCCGCCAAGGCGCGAGGACCGATCCATAGCGCCGCGCCCAATGCCCCCCTTGAACCGGCAACCGACATTGGCCATGCTCACGCCATGGATGCGCCCACCCCCAGAACGGCGCTCGTCACCGGCGCCGGCAGGCGGATCGGCCGCGTCGTCGCCCTCGGCCTGGCCAAGGACGGCTTCGCCGTCGCGGTGCATTTCAACCGCTCCGAAAAAAAGGCGCGCGCCGTGGTCGAGACGATCGTCGATAGCGGCGGCAGGGCCGCCCTGGTGCGCGCCGATCTTGGACACGAAGAGCAGGTCAAGGGACTGATCGGCGAAGCCAACGGCCGGTTGGGCGCGCTCGGCCTACTGGTCAACAACGCCTCGGTTTTCGAGGACGATCGCGCCGATACCGCGACCCGGGAATCGTGGGACATGCACATGGAGATCAATCTTCGTGCGCCCTTCGTCCTGACCCAGGCCTTCGCCGCCCAGCTGCCCGGCGGTGCGTCGGGCTCGGTCATCAATCTCCTGGATCAGCGGGTATGGAACCTGACGCCCTACTTCCTCACCTATACGCTCAGCAAGTCGGGTCTGTGGACCCTGACCCGGACGTTAGCGCTTTCATTAGCGCCGGACATTCGCGTCAACGCCATCGGACCCGGACCCGTCCTGCCGAGCGCGCGGCAAAGCGCCGAAGCCTTCGCCGCCCAGGCCGGCGCCACCCCGTTGGGGCGCAACGTCGAGGCGGAAGAAATCCTCGGCGCCGTTCGCTTCATTTTGGCGACGCCGTCAATGACGGGGCAAATGATCGCGCTCGACGGTGGTCAGCATCTCGGCTGGGCGGCAAATCGCGAGCCGCCACAAGAATAGACTGGATCAAGGCCCGGACCGAACGGCCCGGCATCTTTCCCGGCCACCGGCCGCGGCGCCGGGTATAAGGGTTTTTACCTATAGTCGGCCGATGGATACTTCTTAAGCCGGTGGATACTTCCTAAGATAGCCGAATCATTTGGCCTTCTATTGGAAAAGTTGTGCACAGCGGCCGAAACGGCCGTCGGGACGCATCGGCCGGCTTGACCGATTTTACTTTCAACTGCCCGCCTCCCAGCCGGTGATTCATTTTCTCTTCAATAACAAGTGGTTACATTAATTGCCTATTTTTTAGGCAATGCCGCGAACTTCAGGCAGTTCCTAGGGCTCGATTGGTTGCATCCGGCATCTCCACAAAGTTATCCACAGAATACGTGGATATGTCGCCGCGCGCGGGGCCCCACCCGCCGAGGCGATGACGGGACGTGTGGTGGCCGACGCCGACCCTCCCTGCCACGCCGTTCAGCCGTGTAGCGGTCTTGGCGTTGACGCCGCCCCGGGGACTGCCAAAATAGACCCTATGGACAAGGGCACCAAGGGCACCAAGGGCGCCAAGGGCAAAAGAGCGAACCGCGCCGCTGCCGAAGCCGGCCCGGTTCGGGCCGGTGGACCGGACGGGGCAGGGAAAAGCGCGAACGACGCCGATGCGCCGGCGGGCGCCGAAATCATCCGCGGCCATGTCAAGACCCTGCCGTCGACGCCCGGAGTCTATCGCATGACCAACCGGGCGGGCGAGGTTCTCTATGTCGGCAAGGCGAAGAACCTGAAGAGACGGGTCGCCAGTTACACCAAGCCCGAACGGCTCGGCGTGCGCATGCGCCGGGTGGTTTCGGCGACGGCGGCGCTGGAGATCGTCA
>SMUY01332976.1_pt1 | contig 13273 bp, 7 predicted proteins | sample 2456441 | NCBI WGS metagenome assembly SMUY01 (sample SAMN11095931, study PRJNA526329) | marine sediment metagenome | biome: Marine sediment; feature: Surficial sediment; material: Deep marine sediment; isolation source: Hadal surficial sediment | place: Pacific Ocean | collected 2014-11 | depth 0-1...
CCAGATATTTCTGTTTGCGCCCGGCAAGATTCTCTTCCAGTATGGCCGCCACTTCCCGCGCGCGCTCCGGATCCTTGGTGTAATTCACGATGCGATTCTCGATGTAGCCAAACTGGTTTGGGTTGCGCTCCAGGTGCTTCAGGTACTCAAGCGTCGCCTCTTTGTACTTCAGCCGCAGGACATAAATATTTGCCATCTCGAAAATAAACACATTTTCATCGTTGAATGTCTGGCGGCCCTGCCGGTAAGCCTCAAGGGCCTCGTCGTAGAGCCTGTTGCTGACCATGGCGTTGGCGACGTAGGTGTATGTTGATTTTTGCTGCGCAAACTGGGTCAACGCCTGCTGCCAGATCGCAAGCGCACGCTCCGACTCGCCTTTGCGGTAGTACACATCGGCAAGGTCGACGTTCGGCCGCACGCCATTTGTGCGACTGATGCGCACGTTGATCATCTCGATCAACTCGTCAAACTGTTTCATCCGCACCATGTTGCGCTTAAGGCCTTCATAATAAAGCTGATTGGCCGGCACCTCGGTGTACAGGCGTTTGTAGATCCTAAGCGCTGTATTGTAGTTGCCCCGCCGTTCGTAATCCTGCGCCATCCTCAGCCGGCTTCTGGAATTGTCCTGAACCGATTGCACTTTCGTTCTCTGCGCCAGCGCAGGGTTAAGGCAAACAGCCAACAAGCTGAAAAAGATGATGCAGCTGGTGAGTGTTTTCATTGAACTATTCATTCAACGTCTCCGCATCCCCCTCGGCAGCCAGAGTTTCAAAATACTTCTGAATCAATTCTTTGTAATCCCTCGAGTAACCCTCTTTCATGGCCTTGAGCAATTCGTTTCTGATCCGGTCCCCCTGCCGTGCCCTGGGGTCGGAGAGCGCGGACGGGCTGATGACGGTGTAGGCTTTGGCGGTTTCCGCTTTGCGCCGCCGGCTGTAATCGCGGTCTTGCATGGAACGCTGTGCATCCAGCAGCCGCGACAGAATCCGCTTCTGGCGCTCGATGGTCCGACCGCTCACATTGCGCTGCGCCAGCTCTTTGACCACCTCCTCCATTTCCTTGCCAATCTGTGCCATGTCGCCAAGAAGATCGGACTGACCGGCGGAACCGGCCTCTTTCATCAGTTGCTGCAACGACTTCTGCACCCCTGCCTGTTCGCGCGCCAGCCGGGCCATCGCAGCCTGCTGCTGCATGCTCAGTTGCCCGCTCTGCCCGCCTTCGCCCAGTTGCGACGTCTGCTGGTTGACGCCTTGCTGCTGACCAGAAAGACCCATCATTCGCTGCATCATTTCCTCAAAGCCGATACCGGAAGACGCCCCGCTCAACCCTTGCATCGAGTCACGGAGGCCGGCAGTGGCTTCGTTAAGACCCGCCATTGCGCTTGCCTGGTTGCCGCTGGCTTTGCCCGGGTTGCGACCCTCGAGGCCGGCCAGAGACTCTTGCATGCCGTTCATGGCTTTGCCCAAAGCCTTGCCAATTTCCGGTGTCACAAAAAACGTATTTTGAGACAGTTCAAAAAGCTCGGCTGTAACCCGACCCAAACCCGAAAGCATGTCCTGCTGCTTCTCCGCCATCTCGTTCATGCCAGGCGTATTGCGGTCCGAGCCCTGCGTCTTTTGCTTAAGCCGTTCCTGCTGTTTCGACAGATTCAGAAGATCGTGTGAAGAACGTCGGAGCGCCTGCATGATTTTCTGCTTTTCTTCTTCCGACATTTGCTTTTTTGCGCTCTGGAGCGACTCGACCATCTGCTGCAACCCCTGAGAGACCTGCTGGCCGGTTTCCTGGCCGGACTGCATTTGCCCCGATTGAAACTGCTGCGCAGCCTGGTCCATTTGCTGTGGCAGCCCGCCTTCGCGGATCTGGTTCTGCGCCGATTCAACTTGATCCATTGGCATTTGCGGGAACTCGCTCATCTGGTTCATGAGGTCCTCGAGTTGCTCACCGAGATCCTCGGTGTCCTGGCGAATGCCCTTCTGCTCCTGAGCGTACTTGGAATTTTCCTTCTGGCTTTGTGAGTTCGCCGCATTCTGGTTCAACTCTTCCTGGCGGCGGAGCAGGTCCTGCGCCCGGCGCAGCGATTCATCCAACTTCTGCTCGATTTGCAGTTTCTTCAACAAATTCAGCGTCCGCTCCATGCTTTTGAGAAAATCTTCCTGGCTGGCGGAAAACTGCTCCATTGCTTTTTTCATCTCCTGCGGGTCGAGGTCTGCCATCGCTTTTTGCAGTTGCTCGAGGGCTTCGCGCAACTCCTCGGTGAGCATCTCCTGCATCAGCGATTGCAGCTCGCGGTACTTTTGCAGCGTTTCCATCGAAAGCAGATCGTTTTGCTCCATGCGGTCGATCATGCTGTCTAGCTTTTCCTCAACCTGCTGCAATTTTTCCTGCATCTTTTCCTGGGCCGCGGCGGCTTCCTGCACCTCCTGCTTCTGCTCCCAGTTCAGTTCGGGGTCGCGTTTCATCTCCTGCACGATTTCAGCAAGCATCTCTCTCAGCGATTCGCTCTCTGCAACAATCGCTTCCAGATCTTCAAATGTCTCCTCGTGCCCGGCGGCGATTTCTTCGTACATTTCATAAATAGAAGGAAAGCGCACGCGGTAGGTGAGACTTCGCGCCCGCTTGGGGCCGGAGACAGTGTCGTTGTCGAACACTTCCGCATAATATTCTACGACATCCTCCGGCATGAGCCCCATGCCGGACATATCCCAGGCATAATTGACCATGAGGTTGTCGCTGTTGGCTCTGGTAGATGGCACTTTGAGAAACTGCAAGTCGCCCTCATCGATGCCCTGCTTTGAAATACGGTAACCGAGCCGAAGTCTGGCGATGCCGAAATCGTCCTGGGCATCGATGGTGAGTGGCAGCAGCATGTCTTTACTCAAATCCACATCCTGGCCGGGGAAGGGAATCTGCACGATGGGAAAATGATCCTCGATGAGCGAGATGCGGTATTCGATGGGGTCGGAGTTGTTCAGTCCTTCGCCATCCGTCAATTCCACGTGATAGCTCCCTGAGCGCGCAACGGTAAATTTGCCGGAGATTTCCTTTCCGGAGACCGTCATCGGCACCGAGGCCTGATCGTCGAAAACAAGGCGGGCGGCCGACACGCTCTTGTTGGTCTGCAGCAAAAGCTCGACGCGTGTGCCCTTGAGCGATGCGATATCGCCAACATTCTCATCCAGCATCTGGCGGCCAAGTTTGGAATACGCGGGGTACTTCAGCTTCACGTGCAGGCTCCGGACAAAGGGTCGCTCGATAATCGAAATCGAAAAATCCGCGCTGCGCTGTCGCCCGGCCTCGACGTAGTAGATCTTGTCCGTTGTGATGTCATCAAGCTGGTATGAAAAACTCTGCCCCCTGGTCTTTTTCAGAACATGCCGGTCGTATGCAATTGCATCCGGACTCTTAACAAAGAGTTTCACTTCGGCGTCAAATTCGCCCCGAACAGTGGCCACGATTGCCAGCGATTCTCCCTTTACCACTTGTGTATCCCCTGGCGCGATCTCTAAAACCAGGCCGGCATTGCGGGCAAAATAGACCGACGGATGGAACACACGGTTGGAAGCGCCGCTGAGCGATTGCGAAAAGATCCAGAAAACGAGGCCACAAACAACCACAGCGCAGGCAGAAAATTTTAGGGCGCTCTTGAACGGACGCGTACTGGCGGCCTGGGTGAACTCGTGCTCTTTAGCCTCGTCGTAAATGCGATCGAGTGAGGCGTCTGCAAGTTCCAGAGAGTAGCCTTCCTTGTTTTCCGCATGTTTTTGAAACACCTGCAGGGCGTCTGCAAGCCGGTCCCGAATGGCGGAGAAGTGCTGCCCCACCTTTAGTGCCAGACTGATATTGTCCGGTGAATGTCTACGAAAAACGATTGCGTGGCAAGGCCGTCCGACAAACCAAATCAGGGTGGCTGCATTTGCCAGAAGCAGAACAGCGAGAAGGGTGTAGCGGCCGGTCGAATTCATATGAAAGAGCGCTTCGATTGCAATGGCACATAAGACGGTCAACACCGCAACCGCCAGGAAGAACACGACACCCCGGGCCAGGTTCAGTGTCTTGCTTCGCCGCCGGAGCGAATCGAGCCTGTTGAGCAAATTTTGGTACGCGTTCTCTGTGCCGCTCATTCCTGCACCTCAACGTGTTAGGGCAAAAACCATGATGTTTGTTCCCATCTCAAAGGCCTTCTGTCTGACTGCCGGTGGATTGCCGTGCACGTTTTCGTCGGCCCAGCCATCAGAAATATTGGTATTAAAGGTATAAAAGACAACCATCCGGCCTTCGTGGAAAATTCCGAAACTCTTTGGCGGGCCGCCATCATGCTCGTGAATCTTCGGTGCGCCACTGGCGAAACTGAAATGGCTGTGAAAAATCTCGTGCGGAAAAGGAAGCTCCACGAGCGCTGCATCCGGAAAAACTTTCTTGATCTCTTTGCGAAAGGACTTGTCCATGCCGTAATCATCGTCGGCATAAAGGAAGCCGCCGGAGGTTAAATAAAGCCGAAGACGGGCCGCTTCCGGCTTTGAAAAAGACACTCGGCCGTGGCCCGTCATGAAAATCACCGGATAGGAAAAAAGCTCCTCGTCGGTAATTTCCACGATCGCCTCACGATTGCCGACATCGATATTCGTGTGCGTGGCCATGAATTTGAGCAGGTTTGGAATGATGGAAGGATCGTTGTACCAATCGCCGCCACCGTTGTATTTTAGCCGGGCGACTACAAATTCGCTCCGGGGCGCGTGGCCCTGGGCAAACAAAACAGCGGGGACGACCAATAGCAAAATCAAGAAAGAGTACTTCTGCATGCGATGCCAGTTAGAACACGCTGAAACCAACCATGACCACCATGGCAGTGGCCACAGCAATTTTAGTAAACTTTCCCCCTACGGCCCCAAGAAAGGCGCCAAACCCGACTCGCAGAGCTTTGTCAAAATCCTGTGACGTGAAATACTCAAAACATGCTGCGCCAGCAAAGGCGCCAGCGAAAGCGCCTATCAGTGTTCCGACCAAAGGGAGCAATGGCGTGCCCCAGATGGCGCCCGCGATGCTTCCTACGATGGCGCCAAACATGGCCTGCTTGGACCCGCCATATTTGCCAGTCGTTGCAACCCCTATGAAGAACTCCAATACCTCAGCCAGAAGGGCAATAAGGAAGAGAATCCCCAACAAGCTCCAGGTGACTTCGGAGAACGCGGTGACCCACCCGTAGACAAAGGCGCTCGTGAGTATCAAAAACGTTCCAGGAATCCCGAACGGTATAACTACAATACCAGCAATCATGACAATCCAGAAAAGCATTTGTCCGAGAACTTCCAGAACAATCATATATCCTTTATCTCGATGTAAACATCTTTCCTGATTTCCGCGACGTACTTTTCAAACTCTTTGCGCCGTTTCAGCTCCAGCGCCCATTTTTCAATCTGTTCCCAATCCTTTACGATGTCCAGTGCACGTTCGTCTCTCCTGTCGTCTACTCGCACAAGGTGGATTCCGAACTTTGTCTTGACAGGATCGGAAAGCTGCCCGACCTCTAAACCCGTGATGGCGGTCTTAAATGCGGGGATTTGAAATTGCTCCATCTCAAACCAGCCCAAGTCACCCTTATTTCCTTTGGAGGCAGAGTCCTGTGAGTCCTTCTCGACACTTTCATTCCACGTGGTTTCGCCGGCAAGGATCTGGCGCCGGATTTCATAAAGGTTGTCCACGGTGCGCTGCTCGTCTTCCGGTGAAGTGTCGAGTCGAAACAAGATATGGCGCGTGTGAATCTTTTCGCCGATCTTGGCCACCATCTGAATGATGTGCAGTCCGAACTTCGTCCGCACGATCTCTGAAATCTCGCCAGGTTCCAACTGAAACGCAACCTCCTCGAATTCCTTTACCAGATCGCCCCTCTGCAGCCGGCCAAGATCGCCGCCCTTTGAAGTGGAACCCGGATCTTGCGAGTGCTGCCTGGCTAACTCGGCAAAGTCGGCGCCCTTGTGTAGTTGCTCGAGGACGTCTTCAGCCAGCCTCCGCGCAGCTTCAAGCGCAGCCTCGCTCGGCTCCACGTTGACCAGAATATGGCTGATCTTAACAGCTTCTTTCATCACCGGCAAGCTGTCGTGATGAGCAGTGTAGAAATGTTCCACTTCCCGGCGTGAAATCCGCGTTTGCATGCTTTTCACTTCCTGCAGCCTTTGCACCAAAAGCCGCTCCTCTACTTCTTCGCGAAATTCCCGCCGGATCTGGCGCAAGGTCGTGCCAAAGTACTCTTCGACCCGGGTTTCTGAGCCGAGTTGCTGCACCATCTGTTCAATCTGCTGCTCAAGCACACTCTCGATCTGGCGATCGCTGACCTCCAAACTGTCCAACCTGGCCTGCACCAGCAACACCTTCTGTGTGATCAACTCAGCCAGCGTTTTCTGCAAGATCTTGTCGAACTCCTCCGGTTCCTTTACAGGGTCAACACCACCCTGAATCGCAAGGCTGTAAGCAAACTGTTGCAGCTCCGAATAAAGAATAATGGTGTCATCGACGATAGCAACAATCTTGTCCAGCACCTCCTCCTGGCCAGAAACGGCATGCAACGAACCCAGTAACAGAACGATCAGAAGAAGACTTTTCCTTATCATAATCATAACGCAGCCCTATCTACTTTATACAAAAGTGAATCAAGTATGGACGAATCAAGCAATAGAAAGTTGGTCTGTATCTTGAACTTGCTCTTCATTTGCAACACAAAGCGCTGATATTTATCCTGTCTTTTCCTGGTCAGTAGTTTTTGTTTAATTTCGTCTTTGACCGTGTCAAAGCTCTCGACCTCGCCCTTCTTTTGTTTGTCAACCAGTTGCACGATGTGATAACCAAAATCAGATTTTATCGGATAGGAAATCGACTTGACCGACATCTTGAAAACCACTTTTGCGATTTCCTCAATGACATCATTCCTGGAGAAATAGCCGAGATCCCAAGCGTCCGCTTCCAGAGAATCTTGCGTGATGTCCTGCGCCACCGTTCCAAAAGGCTCTCCGGCCCGCAGCCGCTTCCTGACCTCGTTGGCCTCCTTCTGGCTGCCCAACAAAACGTGATGGGCATGAACCACGTCATCAGACAGGATAAAGCCTTCCCGGTTGGCATCATAGTAGGCTTTTATCTCTTCTTCGGCAACTGCGATATCCTTATTCAGGGTCTGTTCCAACAACTTACTTATAACAAGCTCTCTTTTGAGATTCTCAAATTCCTTTCGCAGCGTTTCATCCCTGTCGATCTCACGGGCAACGGCTTCCTGATACAGGACCTGGTCGTTGATCCAACTTAGAACAAACTCCCGCAAATTCACCGAGGTCATGTCGGAACGAATGTGGTTGGGAATCTTGTCTATCAACTCATTTAAGGTAAGAGCTTCTTCGCCGACAACGGCTATGACGGGGCTGGCATCCTTTGGTCGCCCGCACTTCGTACCCAAGAGCGCTAGCAACAACAGACTAACAAACCAGGCAAGATTAATTCCTTTCAAGCGGCGCCCTCCTTGATTCCTTAACTTCTATCTTTAGTAAAATCAATATCTTAGTTACTTTCTATTGCGTGGCCACAGGGGTGGGGTTGGTTGCACCCGGATCCAGGCTTTGAAGAAACTCTTTTATTAACAATAGCTTATCGCCAGTATCTGGTATCTGCAACCTAATCCCGAGACCCTCGTTCTGAAAAAACTCAAAGGGCAGCGAAGCATTTGCCACAGTTGAACCCAGCCACGCATGAAATTGTTCCCCCTGCGTATCCAGGATTTCAGGCGAGTATTCGGCTATCATCTCTCTCTTCGTTATACGGATCATCTTTAGTCCCAGATGCTGGCCCAGTCTTCGAATGGCAACAAAGGTTAGCAGGTTTTTTACGGGTTGCGGCAGTTTGCCGAAACGGTCCTCCAGCTCCGCCCAAATCTCCGTGATTTCCTGCAACGCTTGCAAGCCTGTCAGACGCCGATAAATGTCTACGCGCTCCGGCCCAGCGGCGACATAGTTCTCCGGCAAATAGGCATCTAAGTCCATCTCAACCAACGTTTCAACCGAGGGCTTCTTTGCCTCCTGAGGCAACCGCTCCGCCTTTAGTTCCTGAATGGCTTCGTCGAGGATTTTGTTGTAGAGATCAAACCCGAGTGTGTCGATGAACCCGGTCTGTTCAGCGCCGAGTAGATTGCCGGCGCCGCGGATCTCCAGGTCGCGCATAGCCAATTGTGTGCCGGACCCGATGTCGGAAAACTCCTCGATCGATCGCAACCGCTTCAGCGCATCGTCGGTCAGACGCTCAATGGGCGGAATGATGAAATAAGCATACGCGCGCTGGTGCGATCTGCCCACGCGGCCCCGGAGCTGGTAGAGCTGCGCCAACCCCAATTTGTCGGCGCGATTTACGATAATTGTATTTACGTTCGGCATGTCGAGACCAGACTCGATAATCATGGTTGAAACCAGAATCTCGTACTTCTTTTCAATGAAGTCAACCATGACCTTTTCCAACTCCTTCTCCGGCATCTGGCCGTGCGCCACAGCAACCCTGGCTTCCGGCACCAAGTCACTCACCATTTCGGCAATCCGGTTGATGGACTTTACTCTGTTGTGAACAAAAAAGGCCTGGCCACGGCGGTCGAGCTCGCGCAAAATCACTTCACGGACATAGCGCGGGCTGAAAGGCAATATTTCGGTAATGATCGGCAGACGGTTCTTCGGCGGGGTGGTGATGAGCGTCATGTCGCGGGCGCCCATCAACGAAAACTGCAAGGTGCGCGGAATTGGCGTGGCGGTCAACGTTAGCACGTCAATGGTTGCGCGAAACCGCCTCAGCTTCTCTTTGTGTGTCACGCCAAATCGATGTTCCTCATCGACGATGAGGAGGCCAAGCGCCTTAAACTGAACATCTTTTGAAAGCAGCCGATGCGTGCCAATGACGATATCGACCTCACCCGCTGCCAGCTTTTCGAGAATGACTTTCTGCTCGGCGCGGGTACGGAAGCGCGACAGCATTTCCACCTGCACCGGGAACTTGGCCAGCCGCTCACGGAAAGTGTTGAGGTGCTGATAGGCGAGGATCGTCGTGGGCACGAGCATGGCAACCTGCTTGCCCCCCAGCACCGCTTTGAACGCGGCCCGCACCGCGATCTCGGTTTTTCCAAAACCAACATCGCCGCAGATCAGACGATCCATGGGCCGCGGGCTTTCCATGTCTTGCTTCACTTCCACCGTCGCCGTGACCTGGTCCGGCGTATCATCGTACGGGAACGAGGCCTCCAACTCGCGTTGCCAAAGGCCATCGGCCTCGAATGCGAAACCGGGTTGAGATCTTCTCCTGGCATAGATTTCGATCAAATCTTTGGCGATATCTTTGATCTTCTTCTTGGTGCGCATCTTCAGCTTTTGCCATTCGGCGGAACCGAGTTTGCTAAGCGGCGGCGTGGCCGTATCTTTGGATGAATGTTTGTTCACCCTGTCCATGCGTTCAATGCGCACGTACACCATGTCGCCATCGCGATATTCGATCTGCAAACATTCACGTTCGTGGCCGTGCACGGCAATTTTCTTGAGACCGCGGAAAACACCGATGCCGTAGTCCACGTGGACAACGTAATCGCCCACATTCAGATGCTTGAGTTGGTTGGGGTTCAGGCCTTTGAAGCGGCGCTTTGGCAGCCGAAGCCGCTTTGTACGGCCGTAAAACTGATGGTCGGTGTAGACGATGAGGCTGGCTTCCGGGAATACAAAGCCTTTGTGCAATCCGATGGACGTGACAGACAAGCCCGGGAAAACAATCTCCTCGTCGGCAAAAATCTCCTGTAACCGCTCAGCCTGACTCTCACTGTCGCAACTGTAATAGATTTCCAGGGCGTGGTCATGGCCGTTCAGTTTCTCCTCAGCAAAAGTCGTCAGGGCAGTACGGAACGCTTTTAGATCGCCTTTAAACGGCTGCGGACTTTTGGCATCGAGCGAGACCAGACGGGGGTACTTCGAACCGACGGAGACAAAGCGCATCTGGGCAGTCCTGGCCAAGCGCGTTTCCACTTGCCGCCAGGCCGCTTCGGCAAGCTCCATAGCCTCTTCATCGTCAGAAGCCGTCCTGAGCTCAAGCGCCAGACTGCGCAGAATTCTGTCCGGCTCGTCGAACACCACAATTGCCTGCTCGGGCAAATAGTCCAGCAGGCTGGCGCGCGCGTCGCTGCTCTCCTGCTCTGTAGATTCTATGTCCTGTGGGAAAATGTCGAGCCGCTCCACCGATGCCACAGATCGCTGGGTCTCAGGATCAAACTTGCGTAGAGATTCGACGGACTCGCCCCAGAATTCGATGCGGTATGGGGACTCTGCCGAATAGGGAAACACGTCGACGATGCCGCCACGGACACACATTTCGCCCGGGTGCTCGACGCGGGTCTCCCGCACAAACCCCATGTCTACCAATAAAGCAACCAGCTTGTCAAACTCAACCTCTTTGCCCGGCCGGACTGAGATTCTATTCTGTGAAAATATTTCAGGAAGAGGTAACCTATGCAGCAAACCAGAGCAGTGGGCAACAATCACCGCCGGATGCTCCTTTGTCAGAGCTTCAAGCGTCTTCAGGCGGGCGCGTAAACTGTCGTGGTTGTGATGATCGAAACCGGAACCGTATAAAACAAACGCCGGAAAATGGGCGACGGCCTCCTCTCCGAGCAGACGTTCCAAATCTTCCTTAACCTCTTCGCTCTCCTCCCGATCATGAGAAAAATATACAACGGGCCGGCTCAATTGTTTGCTAAGGTGTGCCACAAGCAGCGGCTTGAGGGCGCCAACCGCGCCCTTGACGTACACACACTTCCCATTCACAACCCGTTCCGGAAGTTCGGCAACGGACTGTGCGCGCGCTATGGCCTGCAGCAGTTTCTTAGACGTTTTCGGCATCGGCACGATCGAATAACGAACAAAGCACGGCTTTTAGTTTATGTTCTTCATCCTGCACAGAGAGCGGCCTCGCTGTCACAGATACATCCGGAAAAGCGCGCCGCATCTCCTCTTGTTCCCGTGATAACTGCGATCCTTTCACAGCAACAAGTACGCCGCCCTCCCGCAGCAACGGTGTGGCCCAACCATAAAGAATCGCCAATTCCGTCACTGCGCGACAAACCACAACATCAAACCGGCCCCGAAATCCGGGTGAGTCCGCCAGGTTTTCGACGCGCTCACAAACCACGCATGTCCCCGACAGACCAAGTTTTTCAATCACGCTTCTCAAAAAAAGCGTTTTCCATCGTTTGGAATCAAGCAGGGTCATCTTTAAGTCTGGCCGGACAATTTTCATCGCAAGCCCGGGAAAGCCGCCGCCTGTTCCGAGGTCGAGAGTCTCAACGCCTTCAGCAAACTCTTCGAACTGTGTGAGCCCCGCACACTCAAGAAAATGCCGGCTAAGCACTCGGCCCTCATCGCGCTTCGAGATAAGTTTGGCGCGCGGATTCCATTTTATCAACTCCTCGTGGTAGAGGAGAAACTGCTCCGCCTGGTGTTGCGACAACGGCAGGCCAGCCCCGGCGAATCGGCTCTTGAGTTCTTTCAGTCTCAAGCTCCCTCCGCTAGCCATGTTTCACGTGAAACATCATGGGCCACAGGCCGGCCAAGGTGGATGAGCAAAACGGAAACATCTGCCGGAGACACCCCCGAAATCCGCGTCGCCTGACCGATGGTTTGAGGTTGAATTTTACCCAGCTTTTCCCGCGCCTCGGCGGAAAGCGCTCCGATAGCGGCATAGTCGAACCCTTTGGGAATCGGCTTTGAATCCAACCGGAGGACCCGTTCCGCTTGTTCCTTTTGCCGCCGGATAAATCCTTCGTACTTGATTTCGATTTCCACCTGCTCCCGCACTGACCGCCACAATTGATCGCCCCACTGCTCCAGAATATTAAGATGGCGCAAACCCTTCAAATCAGAAAGCCGCACCTCTGGCCGTTTAAGTAAATTGTACAGCGACTCTTTCTCCAACAGCGGCGACGAACCAATTCGCTCCAGCGCAGGATTCACATCTTCCGGCGCAACCTTTTCCTGCTGCAACTGTGCGAGAGATTCCTGAATTCTCTCTCGTTTCTCGCACAGCTTCTTATGGTCCTGCCGGTCGATAAGACCGAAGCGGTGGCCATAATCCATCAGCCGCAGGTCCGCATTGTCCTGCCGCAGGATCAGGCGGTGCTCGGCGCGCGAGGTAAACATGCGGTACGGCTCAAGGGTTCCCTTGGAGACGAGATCGTCGATCAAAACCCCAACATAAGCCTCAGTGCGGCCGAGGACGAACGGCGCTTCCCCCCGCATCTTGAGCACGGCATTGACGCCGGCCATGAAGCCCTGGCATGCGGCCTCCTCGTAGCCGGTAGTGCCGTTTATCTGGCCTGCGAAGAACAGATGCTCTACCCTCTTGGTCTCAAGATTCGGGTACAGTTGCGTTGGCGGAAAGTAGTCGTACTCCACTGCGTAGCCAAAGCGGGTGACTTGAACATTCTCGAGTCCCGCAATCGTTCGGATGCCCTCCAACTGCACCTCTTCCGGCAGGCTGGTGGAAAAGCCGTTTACGTAGTACTCGGTGGTGTTTCTTCCCTCTGGTTCCAGGAAAATCTGGTGCCGGTCGCGGTCGGCAAAGCGGTGAATCTTGTCTTCGATCGAAGGACAGTATCTGGGTCCCACCCCTTTGATGCGATCGGTGAACATCGGCGAGCGGTCAAAGCCTTTTTCCAAAACGTTATGTGTCGTCTTATTTGTATAAGTTAGATGACACGGCAATTGCTCTACTTCTAGTTTGTCGTGCCGGTATGAAAACGGCACCGGGTTGTCGTCGCCTGGCTGAATGACTGTTTTACTGAAATCGATTGTGTTGCCATCCACTCTGGGTGGCGTGCCGGTCTTCATTCGGCCGGACTCGAAGCCCAGTTCGACCAGACATTCCGTGATGCCCTTGGCGGCAAACTCGCCGGCGCGGCCAGCGGAGTACTGCACCTCGCCAACATGAATAACACCATTCAGAAAAGTACCCGCGGTTAAAATCACCGTTCGGGCCGCTATCAACCGTCCCGACTCCGTGTAGACACCACCAACGCGGCCGTTCTTAATCTCAACGCGCATGCCCATGCCCTGTCGCAAATCGAGGTTCGATTGATCCTCGCATGCCTGGCGTACCCGCTGGGCGTAGAGCGCACGATCGCACTGCGCCCTTGGCGACCAAACGGCCGGACCTTTTGAGCGATTCAACATTCGGAACTGAATCCCGGCATCGTCGGTGACCATGCCCATTTCTCCGCCCATAG
>SMUY01199611.1_pt1 | contig 13272 bp, 11 predicted proteins | sample 2456441 | NCBI WGS metagenome assembly SMUY01 (sample SAMN11095931, study PRJNA526329) | marine sediment metagenome | biome: Marine sediment; feature: Surficial sediment; material: Deep marine sediment; isolation source: Hadal surficial sediment | place: Pacific Ocean | collected 2014-11 | depth...
GGAAACCGCACCCGAGAGAATTACTGAATAGTTCCGGAAATCGACCCGGCCCATAATACCCTCCAGCTTTCGGCTGTATCTGGTAAATTCGCCGCCTTGAAGATCTAAATTATAATCGCCGAGAGTCGCCTGCAGGTTGGGTCCTTTTATTTTTACAAAAACTTTATCGATCTCCTGAAGCGTCTGAGTATTCCCTTCCGGTTGTATCGGTGTATTTTGATCGGTCAGCGAAGCGACAACCTCTACATTATCTGCCAACTGTCCCGAAATCTGTATTCGCAATCCCGAGTCAACCTGTAAATTTTGATTGGAACCAACGGAAATTCCACGGATGATGCTGCCGCTTTTTCTTAACTGCGACCCTAAAATATCGCGCGAAACTTTCTTCTGTGGCGGTCGACTGTTTTCTGCCGAATTTGAGAAATCTTTGAACCCTTCATTTTGCTTCTTCACTAGAACGATTTCACGGTTGAAGTATTCAGTTTTGAGAGAGAAAGGGAATATTTTATATTGAATCCTAATCTGGCGTTTGCCCGAAGGTGGCTTTTTCAAATTTAAAATCCCGGCAAGGTAATCGAAAGAGTAGTCGTGTTCATTCTTAAGCAAAACCGAATCAGCCCAAACTTTTTCGGAATCAGGAATAAGAAGGCTATCGTTGAGCTGGTAGGAAAGCGATGAGCTATCGGCAATTAAAAACACTTCCTTCTCAAATAGAGAAAAACCCTTGCGGAGATCATGATTCGATTGGGGGAACAGGAAAACCGGATACAAAACGAAGCATATTGCAGATAAATACTTTGCTTTAAAAAATGTCGCAGAATAAAATCGCCCAGTCACAATTAAAACTTACAAGTTTATAATAATTTTCTTCGATCTTTCGTCCTATTCAGTTAGCTACAAAAAAGCTCTCCTTTCGATCCCGTCACTTCGGAAGAGGAGCTTGATACGAAGAGCCCATAACTAACAAGATGTCTCGACAAAGTCTGCCCTGAGACGTCGAAGAACTCGACATTGACTTCTGTCTTGCTTGCCAGTTTAACTGGATAGCCGTTTAGATCTTTTCCATTAATATTAAATTGTAACTAAAAAACTGAGCAACCTCCATATTTTACTTGACTTCAATGAGCTCAAAAACCTGAACACGATTATTGTCCGAATCAAGGACATAAATCAGTTCACCGAATCCTGCAACATCGACCGGATTCTTAAAAGCGCCAATATTTGAACCTTCATCGCCCCAGGAATAAATGAGTTGGTGATTTTTATCAAACACCGCCATACGGTCATTCCCTGAATCCGCAACGAAAAGCTTATTACGAGACCAGGTCATGCCTTTCGGTTTGTTTAACAAATTTTTTCCAAACCTTGTAACATAATTCCCAAAGTAATCAAACACGACAACCTGATTCGCACTCTGATCAGAGACATAAATTAAGTTATCTGGGCTGATTTCAACTTTGGCGGGATGTTCAAGCTGCCCGTCCCCCCAATTAAAATCTCCAAAACTGACAATCGGCTTGCCAAACGTGTTTAGTTTTAATATTCTATTATTCTCGTTATCACAAATAAAGAGTTCTCCCTGAGCAGACACATCAACCCCACTGGGAAACCCAAATCCCAAATCAGTTGAAAAGGTTTCTTCCGAGTAAAAAGATGAAATATAGTTGAGTTTTTTATCATAGCGTTCAATTCTTTCATTGTTGAAATCGGCCACAAAAACCTCCAAACCGGTTTTTACTGTAATATCCAACGGGCGATCAAATTCTTCTGTTTCCCAGCCGAAACCACCCAGCGCGAATACATAATCCCCTTTATTATTAAATTTCACGATTCGACTATTTCCGGTGTCGATAATATAAACAAAACCTTCTAGGTCAATAGCAATTGCTTGTGGTTGTGAAAGCGGCAATCCTGAGATGGGCGCTTCAGGAAAAGTAAATAGATACTTTACGCCATATTCGGCTTCGTTCGCAAAGGGGACGCTAAAGAATAGGACAAAATAAATAAAAAGAGTAAGCATAGATATTTAACCAACTCTGCTTCTTTGACTTGGTTCAATTTATGGCGCAAAAACGTTTTCCTGAGAAATAAAAAAGCCGTTTCCCAAACTCCTGCTTGAAACGGCGAATTAAAATCACAACGACTTTCTCTGAAAGTAGACTATACTTCCATGACTTCTTTTTCCTTTCTGGCTAAAATTTCGTCCACTTCCTTAATATATTTGTCCGTAAATTTTTGAATCTCATCTATTGCGGTGTGGTATTGATCTTCGGAGATTTCATGTTCCCTTTCTGAGGATTTCAACTTATCATTAGTATCCCTGCGCACGTTTCTTATTGCGATTCTCCCTTCTTCAACCAGTTTGTGGCAAAGCCGAACTAAATCCTTACGCCTCTCTTCAGTGAGCTGAGGAATTGGAAGCCGAATAATCATACCATCGTTGACAGGGTTTAAACCCAGATCAGCTTTTTGAATAGCCTTCTCTATTTCTCCAATCAGACTTTTCTCCCAGGGTTGAATAGTCAGCAGCCGCGCTTCTGGAGTATTAACGTTTGCAACTTGTTGAAGAGGAACCATTGAGCCGTAATATTCGACCTTGACTGTATCGAGCATCACCGGAGAGGCCTTACCAGTTCTGATTTTTGTGAGTTCGATACGCGTATTTTCAACGCCCTTTTGCATACGGGTTTCAGCGTCCTTTTGAATGTCTTTAGTATCCATAATTAAGCCCCGACAATTTTGGTTCCTAGTTTCTCACCTTGAATAACTCGTTTTAAGTAACCGTGTTTTGTGATATTAAACACGATAATTGGCACTTTGTTATCCATGCACAAGGTCACTGCAGTCGAGTCCATCACTTGCAAACGACGCTTGACCACTTCCAAATAACTCAACTCGTCGAACATCTTAGCGTCCGAATTCTGCTTTGGATCCGAGTCATAAACGCCGTCAACTTTTGTCCCCTTTAAAATAACATCTGCTTCTATTTCCACTGCTCGAAGTGAGGCTGCAGTATCCGTTGTAAAATAGGGATTTCCGGTTCCGGCTGCAAATATAACAATACGGCCTTTCTCTAAATGGCGGATAGCTCTTCTGCGAATAAATGGTTCTGCTACTTCCTCCATTTTGATTGCAGTAAGTACGCGCGTGAAAACGTCGCAACGCTCCAAAAAATCCTGCAAAGCCATCGCGTTGATCACCGTCGCCAGCATGCCCATATAATCAGCCGAAACTCGGTCCATGCCGCGCGCGCTTGCGGAAAGTCCACGAAAAATATTTCCACCGCCGATTACAATCCCCATCTCAACACCCATCCTGTTTACTTCTTTTATTTCACCGGCGATGTTTTCAACAATTTTGGGATCAATGCCCAGACCTTGCTCACCCATTAGCGCCTCACCGCTTAATTTGAGCAAAACGCGTTTATATGGAGATGATGGCATCTGATTTAAAGAATAGATTAGTCTAAGAGAAACTAAGCTCCTAGTTGATAGCGAATGAATCTTCTGATGATGATATTTTCGCCGGTCTTGGCAATCACTTCAGACAAAAGCCCTTTTATATTTTTATTCGGATCTTTAATGTAACTTTGTTCCATCAAGACGTTTTCCTGGTAAAATTTTTCCAATTTACCCCGAACATAACGCTCGATTATATTCTCAGGTTTGCCTTCATTTTTTGCCTGAGTTTCGTAAATCTCAAGTTCTTTATCAATTTCTTCCTGCAGGAAATCTTCGCGGCTCACAGCCCTGGGACCGGTTGCCGCAATTTGCATTGCAATATCCCGCACAAAACTTTTAAAATCATCGGTCTTTGCTACAAAATCGGTTTCGCAATTTACTTCAAGTAAGACTCCCAATTGACTCCCGGGGTGAATATAAGTTTCAACAAGCCCTTGACTGGTTTCACGTCCAGCCCTTTTCTCTGCAGACGCGATCCCACTTTTTCTCAGTTGTTCAACCGCTTTATCAATATCACCGTTAGTTTCAGTAAGAGCGCTTTTGCAATCCATAATGCCGACACCGGTACGTTCTCTTAATGTCTTTACTTTATCCGCCGAAATTGCCATACGTCTAATTGCCTCCAGCTAATCTTATGATGTTTTTTCTTCAGCCTTTTTTTCTTCAGCCTTTTCTTCTTCTGCCGCTGCTTGAACTTCTTTTATTCTTTCAGCAACCACTTCAAGCTCTTCAGCGTCCTTGGTGACAATGACTTCATCGCTTGGTGCTTCAGTGCTTTCGGTAACGACTTCTGCTGCGCCTTCCTCAGATTCTGGTTCAACTCTCGAGCTCATCCCTTCGAGAACGGCATCCGCTATTGCACGAGTGATGAGATTAACCGATTTAAACGCATCGTCATTTGCCGGAATGGGGTAGTCAATGAGCTCAGGATCGCAATTCGTGTCGATGATTGCAATTATAGGAATATTCAATTTGATGGCTTCCGCAACTGCAATGGTTTCCTTCTTAGTATCTACTATAAACATCGCTCCAGGCAATTTATTCATATCCCTGATACCGCCTAAAACCAAATCGAGCTTTTCTCTTTCCCGTTCAATTTTAAGAATTTCCTTCTTCAGGAGTTTGTCGTAAGTGCCATCAGTGGCCATTTTCTCAATATTTTTCATCCGTCTGATGCTTTTCTTGATGGTAGCATAATTGGTAAGTGTGCCACCAAACCACCTTTGATTGATAAAATAGGAACTCGATCTTTCAGCTTCATTCTTGATTATATCCTTTGCCTGCTTTTTTGTGCCGACAAAGAGAATTCTCTGGCCTGATTTGGTAATGTCAATGACGGCCTGACAGGCTGTCTTCAGACAATCTAATGTTTTTTTCAGATCGATAACATAAATTCCATTTCGTTCCATAAAAATGAATTTCTTCATCTTTGGATTCCATCTACGGGTGAGATGGCCGAAATGTGAACCTGCGATCAATAAGTCCTGTAAAGAAACATTCATGCTTAACTCCTTCTTGGGTTTGTCCTCCACCAGCCGATTGTTAACCCATTGCGGGCACCCAATAATTTAAGCCGGTGTGCGTTATTATGCTTCTATCGTTTAGAAAATTGAAATCTTTTACGTGCGCCGGGCTGACCGTATTTCTTTCGCTCCTTCATTCTGGGGTCACGGGTCAAGAATCCTGCCTGCTTTAATTTAGGCCGATACTCCTCGTCTATCTTGAGCAGCGCTCTGGCAATACCCAATCTCACGGCGCCAGCCTGACCACTCAAACCACCGCCGTTTACATTGGCAGATATATCATATTTACCTAAAGTTTCGGTTAGTTCAAGCGGTTGTTCAATAATCATTTTTAAGGTTTCGCGTTTGAAAAAGTCCAGTAACGGCATTTTGTTAACCGTCACCTTGCCTTCGCCAGGTACAAGACGGACGCGTGCAACGGCTTCTTTTCGTCTCCCAATCGCATCGAAAAATACTGTCTTCATTCAGTCCTCGTTAGTTAGGGTTAACCAATTTCTATTTTTTCAGGTTTTTGAGCCTCATGGGGATGCTCATTTCCCGCGTAAATTTTTAATTTCTTATAGATTTTCTTACCTAATTTATTATGCGGCAGCATTCCCCAAATAGCCTTCTCTAATATTCTTGCAGGATTGCTTTTAATTAAGTCTGAGTAACTATCCGAGCGCAGGCCCCCGGGGTAGCCGGTATGGCGGTAGTATTTCTTCGTCTTGGCTTTCTTGCCTGTCACGCGAATTTTCCCGGCGTTGATGATAATAACGTAATCCCCTACATCCATGTGCGGCGTAAAAATAGGCTTGTTTTTACCTCTCAGAATCGAAGCCACTTCACTCGCTAACCTGCCAAGGATCTGTCCATCCGCATCGACAACAAGCCATTTCTGATTAATTTCATTAAGTTTAGGAATGTATGTTTCCAAAATTATTTCTCCCGATTTAAATTTACACAAAAGTCGATAAAAGTAACAATTTCACCCTTAATAGTCAAGACTTTTTTTCTTGATTTTTTGAACTTTTCGTCAGAAAAGATTACAGAAGAACTAAAAAAGCAGCCCGGCTCTTAGGATTGCCACCACCTGCCCTTGTTGTAAAGGCCAAAGACTTTACCTTTTAACTTCCAACCGTCAAATGGCATATTTTGAGATTTTGATTTGAATTGCTTCCTATCAACAGTCCACTCATGTTCAGGGTTAAAGATAGTCAGTGAGGCCGGCGCGCCGACTTTTAGCTTCCCTCGCTCAAGGTTGAGAATCCCGGCGGGCTTTTTTGTCATTTTGCAAATAGCCTGCGGCAGGGTCAGCAGACCGGGTCCCACCAAACTTGTTAAAACCAATCCCAAAGCCGTTTCCAAACCGACAATTCCCATGGGCGCTTTCACAAATTCAACTTCTTTCTCTTTTGGGGAATGCGGCGCGTGGTCGGTCGCGATCACATCGATAGTGCCGTCCTGCAACCCTGCCAGCATCGCGTCAACATCTTGTTGAGTTCGCAATGGCGGGCTCATTTTCGTGTTTGTGTCCTGTTTCATCACAGTTTTTTCAGTAAGAAGGAAATGGTGCGGCATAACTTCACAGGTCACCCGCACGCCCTGTTTTTTTGCCTGTCTGACCAGATCAACTGCTTTGGCGGTCGAAATATGTGCAATGTGAATTTTTGCGCCGGTAAATTGGGCTACTTGAATATCTCTGGCAACCATAACTTCTTCTGCAATCCCCGGAATCCCCGGTAATCCTAAACGCTTCGACACAACCCCCTCGTTCATGGCCCAGTCACCGGACAAACTTTTATCTTCACAATGCTCAATAATCGGCACATCGAGTTTTTTTGCATTTTCCATAGCGCTTCGTAAAATTCCGGCTGCTGACACCGGATCACCGTCATCTGAAAATGCCACAGCGCCGGCCTTTACCAAAGCTTCCATTCCCGTCAGCTCGGCGCCGGCTCTATTTCTTGTTACCGCAGCAATTGGAAACACATCCACCAATAAATCTTGAGATTGTTTTTTTATGAACTCGACGACTTTCGGATTATCAGTGACAGGAGTTGTGTTCGGCATTGGGCAAACACCGGTAAATCCACCGGCCATGGCCGAGTCGCATCCCGTTTCAATCGTTTCCTTATGCTCACCTCCGGGTTCGCGCAAGTGCACGTGCATGTCAATCAGACCCGGACATAGCGCCAATCCATGCAAATTAACCACTTTACCGCTAAAACCCGAGCTTACTATTTTGCCGATTTCTTTAAGTTTACTATCCTCAATCAAAACATCCTGCCTTTGCTCGCTCAACTTTTCAGGATCGACAACGAGGGCATTGGTAAACAATATTTCATCGATGCGTTTTATAGAATCGGTTAGGCCCATATTGGTTATCCGGTATTGTCAGATTCTTCGCGCCACATGCTTAGGTATTCAAGGCGGCATCCGTGACTTCGCGCTCAGAAAGCCGTGGATGAGACTTCAAGCCAAATGCTAAGCGAACATAACTCCTGTAAATTATCATTGCGGGATTTAAAATTAGCGAAGGCAGGCTTTGTTTTAAGCTGATTTTATTTTCAGATCGCATTCTAAAATATGGGCGATCAAAGCAACCCGGGCCCACATGCCATTTTCGACTTGTTCCCAATAACGACTACGGGGGTCGGCGTCAAAACTCACCGGGATTTCTTCCCTTCTTGGTAAAGGATGCATAACGATACAATTTGGTTTTAAGGAAGTGATGACGGCATCAGTTAATTTGTACGCGCTGTAATCGATCTTACCTGCCGAGAATTCTTTGTCATATTCATCCTGAATTCTGGTCATATAAACCGCGTCCGCTTCTTTCGAAAAAGCGAGCATCGAATCGCTTTCCCTAAAATTAATGCCGTGTTTAGTCATATATTTTTTCATATCGCCTTTTAACTTGAGGGAATCCGGAGAGACCAAATCAACTTTAACATCCTGGTATTTACAGAGAAGATAAATCAGTGATCTCGCAGCCCGGCCTCGGGCGAGGTCACCGACGAACATAATGCGCTTTCCATCTAACCCTCCTCTTCTGAGAAACTCACGATGCAGAGTGTAGACATCGAGGAGAGCCTGGGTTGGATGTTGATCCATTCCCGAGCCGCCATTGATGATATGTTTTGAGACGTCGGATTCGAGAAATTGCAGGGCACACTTTTCGGCAAATCCAGGTTCCGGATAGCGAATGATAATCAAATCATGGTACATGGCAAATGTGTGGACGCTGTCAAACGGCGTTTCCCCTTTCAATTCCGAAGAAGTCCGGGTGGAGGTCACTTGCGCGGTTGAAATTCCCAGAATAGATGCCGCCGATTCGAATGAAAGGAAAGTCCGGGTTGAAGGCTGCACAAAATAGAGAAGCGCACGCTTATTCGGCAAACAATGCTTTAGGAAAGATGCCCCTATGCCGCTGGTGTAGAGTTGCCGGGCCTTATCAGCAATTTTAAAAAAAGAGTGGAGTAGCTCGTGGGTGAATTGCTGGGTATCGATAAGGTGCAGCAACCTGCCGTTACTTGTTACGAAGTTTGGTTTATCTTTTTTTGCCATTATTTTCTTTTCCTGAGGATTTTCCGTATACGAGTTAAAGTTTTGCCAAATTTGATTTAAGAAAATTCCATAAAAAAAGCAAATTATTTCTACATGTCACTTGAGGCAATAAAAAACCCCGGACCTAAAGGTTCGGGGTCACAAATTCGTACTAATAATTTTAAAGCCATTATCAATTCAAAATAAAATCCTCAGGATTCTGTGCTCTGCCTTTATGCCAGACTTCGTAGTGCAAATGCGGCCCGGTAGCCCGGCCTGTATCTCCAGAGAGGCCGATCTCATGCCACCGTTCAATTTGTTGACCTTGTTTGACATATATTTTGGATAGGTGGCCATATAAAGTCTTGTAGCCGGATCCGTGGTTGATAATGACAACCCTGCCGTACCCTTTATTTAAGCGGTAACGTACCCGGGTAAATTCAACCTTACCAGATGCGGCCGCGTAAATTTTTGTGCCGTAGCGTGCGGAAAGGTCGATACCTTGATGATGCTTGACTCGCTCTACAAACGGGTCTCTGCGCCGGCCGAATCTATCCGTGATTCTGCCGCCCTGCACAGGTCGAATCGATGGAATATATTTGATTTCTTTTTGCGTCTGCAAAAACTTATCTTCAATAACATCCTGGATATTTACCGCGCGGCGAATTCTGGCCTCCAGGGCGTCGAGATACTCGGACATTTTCTCAGTATTATATTCATAATCAAGCGGAACGGAGGCCATCATAACATCTTTTTCGCTTAAAAGTGTCTGCATAATTTTATCGCTGTCGGGATCAGATGAAACTAAGCCGGCAATAATCTCCAAATCGTCTGTATCTTTCTCCAAAACGACCAGCTTTTGATTGAGATCCTCAATATCGTTCTGTAAATTTTTGACTTTTTTCTTTAAAAAAGTGTTGGTCTTTGCGAGTGTGGTATTCGACTTATTCTCAAACAGCCGATTACTAATCGAGACTGAGCTAAACAAAATACTACCAATTGCAACGGCGGTAACTAAAAAATAGACACCAGCTCGCCGCGCATTAAACTCAAACTGCCGAAACTCAGATTCACCGTCTGAGAAGAAAATCAGCCGTATTTTTTCCATACCGTATGTCTTCCTTAACTTCATAATCTACTTATTTTAAAGTGAATTTCCCGAACGGACTAAACTATGTATTCATCTTTACAAGCTTAATGTTTTAAATGCCGATTATTAAACTGAAGAATATAAAAATATTTTTTAAAATATCAACACTTACTTTCAGCAAAATATGATTGGTCAAATCTCATTTCATAAAATTCGATGAAGATGAAAGAGAGCATCCGCATCGTTGATTGAGTTTCGGCTAAGGTTTGCCGGTTTGACTTAAACCAAAATAAACGGCAAAATCCGATTCATTGTTCACACTCATTTCTAAACTAATTTTTAAACGGGAAGGTAGATCCAAATCAAGACCAAACACAGGACTCGTTAAAAGACCGCTATTAAATTTTCCCTTTACTTGGTTTGCCATGGTGTTTCGTCCACTAAATACGAGTCTATCTATTTTTGTTTCAAAACGTTGAATTATTTTGATATTGATTCCGCCATAAAAATTAGCAGCGCCGATTTTCTTTGTTAAACCAAATGTCAGATTAGCTTCACGCCAATCATAATTTAATTGCAAAACTTGTGTGCCGAATCCAAGAGTGGATTCAGAAGCCGGTTTATTGACAAATCTAATCAGTTGGCCGTTGAAAAATAAAGACATTTGCAAACGTTCAAAAGCTAAAATTCGCAGGGAAAAGCCGCCGCCATAGGCAGCTTTAAAGCCATCGTCTAAAAGAGTGTGCGCAGAGTCTGCTAGCGTGAGACTCAAGTTGGTCAGGCCAAAAAGACCATAAACATCCAGGTAGTTGCTTAAGCCGTAGGAACCTTTTAAAAAAAATCGACGAGATTCATTTTTAATCCCATAAATTCTTTTTGTGAAAAAGCCACCCTCCAAACTGATTGTAAATTCCTGATTACCCTCGGTATAAATCGGCATTCCTGCCGGTTGAGCGTTGAGTTTCTCAGTGCCTTCTAATATAGAAAAAAAGATCAGACTGCACCAAAGAACTTTTTGTAACTTCCAGTTCATTTTAATTCAATCTCAAGTTTATAGCCGGTGAAGATTTGACGACATTCCCATTTTGGCTTTTGATTGAGATAGTCACCGGGGTTGTGATTTCTCTTGCATCCGGATCCGTTGGATCAAGATCATTTACAATAATCACTTGATAGCGAGTCACCCCGGGATCACTCGTTACAAGAGAAGTCCAGGACAATGCCCCACCGATTGAGGAGGCCGTGATTTCGGAACCCGAAACAATCGGGTTACCATTGACATCGTAAATCTTGAAATCAATTGTCGCCGATTCTCCGGGGAGTAAATCGGTTGCAGTAGTCGTTAGTTCAAAAGTAGAAATAAGCCCTGAAAAAACGATATCGGTTACCGACCACGCACGCGCCGAATTACCGTTGGAATCCACACCCTCGGTTACTGCTAAAATTCGCGCAACGCCATCATTCTCGCCGAAATTGCCGACCGAGTTTAAAACTTCGCTAAATTCAAAATCCGGAATTGGGCCGGGAATTATATTTGTGGGCAGGATAAAATCCGGGTGGTTTTCATTCGGGTCATTAGAAACGAACGAAGTATTATAAAAACGATTCACATCCGGGAAAGGTTGTCCCGTATGCAGAGTCACAGTTACCACTCCCTCTGCGTCCGTGAACCCCGTAAAAGTCGAAATCACGCCGCCGGTAGTTGTAAAAAAGATCGCTGTTCCGGGAGGCACTGGATTATTAAATTTATCACCAACAACTGCCGTGACAGTTGCAAGGTTATTCACCACGTTCCAACCAAAAATATTCAAAGGACTAACGCCGACTGAAAGGTGACTGGTCGAAGCACCATTCACATCCTCAATAAAAGGAGGCCCGGCAAAAATAATAATTTCCGTGGACACAGCTCTGACATTGGGGACAACCGGGACCCCAAACGCCTCGGTTACCTCAACCAGGATTCGTGCACTTCCGGAACGAATGCCGCTATTCAAAGAAACTTCAGCTTTGCCGTTTAAAGTTGGGATAGCATTCGTGTTGCTCAAAAACTCTCCGCCGCCGGGTGCCGAAAAAATCGAGAATCTTACGAATGTTCCATCAACCACAGGGTTGTTTTTACTGTCAATCACGTTGGCAGTAATGCTTACCGTTTGATTTCGACCGGAGTCCTTGACCCCAAGGTTGTTTGGATCAAAGCTTAATAAAATACTGTTAGGAGTGCCAGGGCGTAATTGAATTGTAATCACGTCAGAAATGCCGTTCACGGTTGCATGTAACGTGGCCGTTCCGGTTACACTGCTGACAAATTGTGCAACGGCCCGGCCAGACACGGTCTGTGCCGTCGGGGTTATGTCTCCAATGTCCGTAGAGAAATCTACCCGAGTGCCATCAACAGCGGGATTGCCGGCTGCATCAAATACGGTAGCTCCTACTTGTGTGGAAGTTACGCCGTCAGCCGGCAGGGAGGTTGAATCAGCAGACAGAGTAACTGAAGCCGGCGGTCCCACGACGTAAAAAACAGTCGTCGTATCCGAAAGTTGGGCCACTTGTACTGCAACCGCCACCGTGTCCGGCTGGGTGCTGCTGGTTAATCTACTGGTTGCGACCCCGTTTTTGGTCACCTTGTTGGACTCGATCGTTCCTGTACCATTGACAATTGCGAAACTAACCGGCGTGCCATCCGGTACCGGGTTATATGATTGATCAGAAACCACGGCAGTGATTGTCGAGCTGCTTTGATTATCTGCTAAAATTATATTTGGGTTTGCTGAAACATTCAAAAATGTCGGAATCGATTGATTAATGGTCACCTGAACCGTTTCCACAAGAGACTGACCGTAGATTGCGGTGATTGTGGAAACACCCGTCTGACTTGTACTTGTTAAATCTACAGCAGCCACGCCGCTGGCGTTGGTGGTGCCAGAATTTGGAATCGTTCCTAAATTTGCGCCAAAGGTAATCTGCGCGCCGGAAATAGCGATTGTGCTGGTTGTTTCTTTCAAAACAGCCGTCACTCTGGATTTGCTGCGGCCGTCTGCACTCAAGTTCCCCGGAGTTGCACTCAATGAAAATTCAACTCCTTTAAACAAAACCTGTGTTGTCGCCTGCAAGTTATTCGCCGAAGCCGTCACTTGAGCGATTAAATCAACTCGGCTGGCTACCGAAGTTAAAACCGTTTCCGCAGCCCCGGAGGAACTCGTGGTTGCCGTCCCGACGATGCTGCCGTTGGTCGTTTGAAATGTTACCAAAACACCTGACAGTGGTTGTCCTTCATCGTTTCGCCAAACGGATCGGATTGGTGTTGAGCTTTCGCCATTGGCGAGAAAACTAAAAGCGTCGGGAGTTAACGTTACTGATTGGGGAGTCGTATCGTTGATGTCAATGGTAACGGTTTCGGTCTGGCTGGAATTGTAAAGGCCGCTTATTCGTGCAGTTCCCGATTGTTGCGATGCCGTAAAAATTGTCGTTGCAAATCCTGAATCATTTGTGGTTGCCGTGGTTGGAGCCAATGTGCCAATATTGGTTGAAAACACAACATCCTCTCCGACGACCGGCTGGTTGGACTGGTTTAACACCAAAGCTTTCACAATTGCGCTGCCGCCGGGGGCAACTACATCCGGATTACTTTGTAAACCGACGAGAATCTTCACTTGCCCGCCGGGATTTTGTA
>SMUY01032955.1_pt1 | contig 13270 bp, 9 predicted proteins | sample 2456441 | NCBI WGS metagenome assembly SMUY01 (sample SAMN11095931, study PRJNA526329) | marine sediment metagenome | biome: Marine sediment; feature: Surficial sediment; material: Deep marine sediment; isolation source: Hadal surficial sediment | place: Pacific Ocean | collected 2014-11 | depth 0-1...
AAAAGTTCGAAATTCGAAACTTAGAAACTTAGAAATCTCCTGTCTCCTTCTCTGCGGTCTGTGGTCAGGGGGTCAGGGGGCTGTGTCAGCTAATCGAGAAACTCTTCTACCACCCGGTAGGTTTCCTCCAGGGCTTCACTCAAACGGGAGGGATCATTTCCACCGGCTTCCGCCATATCCGGCTTGCCACCCCCACCACCATCGACTAGAGAAGCAATCTTGCCAATCAGGTCATGGGCATTGATTCTGTCGGTGAGATCCGAGGTTACCATCGCCACCAGACTCACCTTACTGTTGGTAAGAGTACCCAGGACCACGACACCGCTCTTGAGGCGATTCTTGAGCTGGTCGGCCAATTGGCGCAGGCGGTTGCGATCCAGATCTTCGACTTTCTGAGAGAGGACCCGTACGCCTCTGATCTCACGAACCTCGTCCAGAATGTTGCTGCTTTCCTTCTGGGCCAACTTCAACTGCAGCTCATCGACCTTTTTGTGGGTTTCCTTGAGCTCTCTTACGATTCTTTGCACGGTATCTTCCAGTTCCCGGGGCCGAACCTTTAGATCTCCTGAAAGCCTGCCCAGCAAAGCCTCGTTTTCGAAGAATCGAGAGAGGGCGGCTTCACCGGTCGTTGCTTCCAGGCGGCGGACGCCGGCAGAAACACTGTTCTCGCTCACGATCTTAAAGAGAGCGATGTCGCCGGTTCGATCAACATGAGTCCCTCCACACAATTCCATGCTAAAGCCAGGGATTTTGACGACCCGAACCTCCTTCTGGTACTTCTCTCCAAACAACGCCGTAGCTCCTTCCTGGATGGCATCATCCAGTTCCCGGACCTGGGTTTGTACCTGGATGTTTTCTCGAATCTTCTTGTTGACGAGTTCCTCGATTCCTAGAAGTTCCGCGCTGGTGAGCGGCTTGTAGTGGGTGAAATCAAAGCGTAGACGGTCCGGCGCCACCAGAGATCCGGCCTGTTTGACATGTTCGCCGAGCACTTCACGCAGGGCCGCGTGCAGAAGATGGGTAGCGGTATGGTTGCGGGTAGTTTGGCTTCGTTCCTCCAAGGAGACACTGCACAGGGTGGCGTCGTCTTTTCTCAAGCGACCACTCTCCACCTTAATCTTGTGGAGGCGAAGATCACGGATGGGACTATAGACGTGTTTTACGGTAGCCCGGGTGTTGTCATTGTGAAGGACTCCTTTGTCGGCAACCTGGCCACCGGCCTCGGCGTAAAAAGGAGTTCGATCCAGGACGATCTCTCCCGTCTGTCCCGCGGCCAGTTCCTCCACCAGGTGGTCGCCCGCAAGGATGGCCAAAACATGGCCCGCGACATCACGGGTCTCGGTATATCCGGTGAATTCCGTGGTCAAGTCCTGCTCGGCGAGTTCCTGATAGATGGGTTTGATTTCCTTTTCCCCACCCTTCCAACTGGCCCTGGCTCTTTCACGCTGTTTCTCCATCTCAGCGTAAAAGCCCTTTTCATCCACTTCCAGTTGGCGCTCTGCGGCAACCTCCTGAGCCAGATCGAGAGGGAACCCATAGGTGTCATAGAGACGAAAAAGGTCTTCACCCGGCAGTACCCGCTGGCTCTTCTTGGCGATCCTTTCACAGATCTCGTCCAGAAGTTCCATCCCGTGATCAAGCGTGCTGCTGAATTTCTCCTCCTCGTGATTCACGATTTTGGCAGAGTACTCACGAGTCTCCAGCAATTCGGGATAAGCATCTTTCATGAGATCACAGACCAGGGCGGTGAGCGTATAGAGAAATGGATCGGTGGTCCCCAGCATCTTTCCGTGACGCACGGCCCGTCTGAGAATTTTTCTGAGCACATAACCTCGGCCTTCGTTTCCGGGCACGACTCCATTGTTGATGAGAAAGGCACAGGCCCGGCTGTGGTCAGCTAGAATCCTCAAACTGACATCCTTTTTCTCGTCCTCTCCGTAGCTCACACCGGTCAGGCGGCAAGCCTCCAGAATGATGGGTTGAAACAGATCGGTGTCATAATTGCTCTGGACCCCTTGAAGTGCACAGGTGATTCTCTCTAATCCCATTCCAGTGTCGATGGAAGGGGAAGGAAGGGGTGTCAGTTTTCCTGAGGCATCTCTGTTGAACTGCATGAACACCAGGTTCCAGATTTCCACATATCTTCCGCAGTCGCATTCCAGGGAGCAGTCGTTATGCCCGGCTGGACTGATGCCCAGGTCATAGTGCAGTTCCGAGCAGGGTCCACAGGGTCCGGTGTCTCCCATGGACCAAAAGTTCTCCTTCTCACCCATCCTAAAGATGCGCTCTTCAGGTATGCCCACCCGATCTCTCCAAAGCTCCAGAGCCTCAGTGTCTTCTCGATAGACGGTGATGTAAAGACGCTCCCCGGCCAGTTTGTAGATCTTCGTGCACAACTCCCAAGCGCACTCGATGGCTTCTTTCTTGAAATAGTCTCCAAAAGAGAAGTTGCCGAGCATCTCGAAGAAGGTGTGGTGCTGGCTAGTGCGACCCACCGTCTCCAGGTCATTATGTTTTCCGCTCACGCGCATGCATTTCTGACTGCTGGTAGCCCTTTTGTAGTCGCGCTTTTCCAGGCCCAGGAAAGCATCCTTGAACTGGTTCATTCCCGCGTTGATAAATAGCAGAGTCGGATCATTCTCAGGGACCAGAGAGCTGCTCTTGACTCGCTTATGCCCGTGATCCTCGAAATATTTCAAGAAGGTTTCACGGATTTCACTGGAAGTTTTCATTCGGATTTCTCAATGTTCTTGAGGCCATTCGACCTGCTGAAAATAGGGCTCCAATTGCCCTCGAACCTGTGCGGGAGCATATCCCAGCCGAACACAATGATCATAAAGTTTCTTGAGCTGAGAGGCGACTCCGGGTGTTCCCGCCTTCCCCACCCATAGCTGGACTGCTTCTCGTAGGCTGTCTGCTTCTTCCTTTTCGTTGTTGACCTGCTCTAAAACGCCCGGGATCATTTTAGCATCGATGCCCAGCCTCTTTAAATCTTGAGTAATTCTTCGATCTCCCCAAAGTCCGCGCTGACGTCGATCCAAGGCGCGCTGTAGGGCACAAGCCTGATCATTAATCAGCCCCTGTTCTTCAAGCCGGTCCAAAACCTCTTCAGCGGCCTGAGGAGTGCCGCGGGTAAGAAGTTTTCGACGAAGCTCGAAACGAGTGTGATTTCTTCTGGCTAGCAGACGTAAAGCGCGTGTATAGAGTTGGGTGGTTGCAGGTTCCAAGTTTCAGGTCTTACGAGCTCTCAACGCTTTTTTCCTTGTAGACCGGGGTCATCCAGGAATGTCGATCCTCTACCTTGCCCTCGATATAGTCGAAAAAGTCCTGCTGGATCTGGGTGGTGATGGGTCCTCGTTTTCCGTCACCGACCGCGATGTGATCGACAGAACGAATCGGTGTGACTTCAGCCGCTGTTCCGGCAAGGAAGATCTCATCCGCCAGATAGAGCATCTCTCGAGGCAAGCACTGCTCGAGGACCTCGTAGCCGCGCTCTTTGGCCAGGGTGATGACACTATCGCGGGTAATACCAGGAAGAATGGCGTTGCCCAGAGAGGGTGTATACAATTTTTCATTGTGGACCAAGAAGATATTCTCCCCACTACCCTCGCTGATGAAGCCTTGCCCGTCCAGGGCCACGCCTTCGGCGAACCCACTCTTGACCGCCTCCATTTTGATCAGAATGCTGTTGATGTAGTTCCCGCCCACTTTGGCCATACTGGGAAAGGTGTTGGGTGCTGCTCGATTCCAACTGGAGACACAGACATCGACGCCCTGCTCGACCGATTCTTCCCCGAGATAGCGTCCCCACTCCCACACCAGGATGAAGCATTCCGTGGGAGTTGGAAGGGGGTTGAGGCCCAGACTTCCCGTGCCACACAAAATGAGGGGGCGGATATAACAGTGTTCCAGTTGGTTGACTCGAATGGTTTCCAGAATCGCTTCTTGAAAGTCCTGGGAAGAGAAGGGGATTTCTCTGCGATAGATCTTGCAGGAATCGAACAGTCTCTTCACGTGCTCCGCAAGACGGAACACTTCCGAGCCTCGAGAGGACTTATAGCAGCGGATACCCTCGAACCAGGAAGAGCCGTAATGAAGAGCATGAGAGCTAACGTGAACGTTGGCTTGATCCCAATCGACGAACTGTCCGTTATGCCAAATTGTTCGAGACTTAGGAGCTGTCGTCATGAAGAAAAGAATAGGAGGCTATAGGTTTCAAGTCAATTCTGAGAACTTGGAATTGGATCCTCTTTGGCGAAATAGCCCTTTTTGGCCCGGACCTTCAAACCTCTCTCCTTGGCATCTTTGACGACCACGTCCGTTCTGCGCCAAGTTCCGTCCCGGGTCGTATTGCTGGAGACGTAGGACAGGCGATATTGGTTGCGCAGTTCATAGGCAATGGAGTGAAAAACTTCATTGAGCTGGCTAATTTCGTCGGGGAAGAAAGCTTCTCCTCCCGTGCTTTTGGGAATGTCCCGGATCTTTTGCTGAATCTTCTCTCTTGCTGACTTGAAGACGCCGAAGAAGCCACCGCTCTTCGAGAGATCCGAGTCGAGAAAAGCGACAATATAGAGTTGAACGTCGCTTTCCTCGACCTTCTCGATAAGTTCCTGGTGGGAATAGTAACTGTCTTTGTCCTCTCCGTCGGTAAAAACGATTACGGTTTTCTTCGGTTCGTTCCCTTGCAGGGCCTTATCCACCGCCAGATAGATGGCATCGTACAGAGCCGTGCCTCCTGAGATGATGACGTTATCCAGGGCATCGTAGATGTCTTCGACATCTCGGGTAAAGTTTTGTTCCAACCGGACTTCGTCCTTGAAGGCCACGAAAAACAGTTCATTTTCAGGATTGTTCTTGGAGAGAAAAAGCCGAGTGGCCTCATTGACCAAATCGAATTTATCTCGCATGCTTCCACTGGAATCGATGACGACCCCCAACGTTGAGGGGACGTCATCCCGGCCGAAATAGGTGATTTCCTGCTGAATCCTGTCTTCGAAGATCGTGAAATCTTCTTTCTCGAGATCGGCGACCAGGGTGCTGTCTTTGTCGTAGACTGATGCATAGAGCACGATCTGCTCGACCTCTGTACGAAATTGAGCAGGAGTGCCCTGCCGTGCATACCCGAGCGCTGAGCAAAGGGCCAAAAGAGAAACACTCAAGACAACTTGTTTTGAGGAGATAAAGTCAAGCATGAATCTGGGTGAAGGGTCTTACTTCCGAGGGGCGAAATAACCCTCTTTGGCACGAACCTTCAACCTCGGCATACCCTCAGGAGGTTCCAGACTAACCTTGAGTTTACGCCATGAGCCGTCGTTCCTGCGGTCGGTGGGAGTGTAGCCCACCAGATATTGATTGCGCAGCTCGGAGTGGATCAGGTCACAGAAATAGTCCAGTTGTTTGAAATTGTTGGGAAAAAAAGCTCGACCACCTGTGAGACGGACGATTTCGGTAATGATGTTACGCCCGTAACCCATATCACCTCTTTCGCCGATGACGTAGATTTGGGCATCGGATTCCTTGACGAAATCCTTGAGTTCGCTGAATGTGTAGCGGCTGCTGTTGTCCTCACCGTCGGTAATGATGATCAGGGCTTTCTTTTCGCTGCGAGCGGAACGAATCTTTTCCAAGCCAAGGTAAATAGCGTCATACAAAGCGGTCCGCCCCTTGGGAGTTTTGAGGGTAATCTCGTTCTGGATGTTTTCACTCCGATTGGTGAAGTCTCGCACCAGTGAGGAGCGTTCATTGAAAGTAACCAGGAAATACTCGTCGGCTGGATCGCCCTGTTCCAGAAACCGAATCACGGAGTTGCGGGCACTCAGGATATTGTCTCCCATGGACCCACTCATATCGAGGATGATTCCCACACTGATCGGGGTTTTGTCACTGGAGAAATGAGTCAGAGTCTGTTCAAGCTTGTTTTCAAAAACCTTGAAATGCTCCCGTTCCAAACCGACCACGTAGCGATTGAGGGGGTCCGTCACCGTCACTCGCAGCACGACCGTGTCCACATTGATCCGGAAACGGGGTACCAGGTCCTCGCTTCCACCTGCGAACAAACCGGTTGGAGAGACAAGAATGCCAAGAAGACAGGACAAAAATAGCCTTCTCATAAGAGTAACCTTATATCTATAGTAACGAATTAGCGCTCAAAAGAAAAGGTGGACACCTGTCGGAACTGTAACTTTCTCTCGAAAAGGACTCATTTTTAGGGTCCGTGGATTTCGGAGAAATAGTCCGTCGAAACCAGCACCTCTCTGGCTTTGCTTCCGTCGGGTGGACTAATCAACCCCTCATGCTGCATCATGTCCAGCAGCCGTGCTGCCCGTCCGTAGCCGATTCTCAGCCGTCGCTGGAGCAGGGAAGTTGAAGCCCTCCCGGTATCGACCACAAATCGTGCCGCCTCCTGGTAAAACTCATCCTCCAGATCCCCGATCTCGACGATGGTGCTCTCGGCCTTGTCTTTCTCAATCACCACTTCCTTTTGATACTCAGGCTGGGCCTGACTTTTGAGGAAGTCCGTAACCTTCCGGATTTCCTTTTCGCTGATGTAACCGCCATGGAGGCGGATCAGACGAGAAGTTCCAGGAGGCAGGAAGAGCATGTCTCCATCGCCCAACAGTTGTTCCGCACCGTTGCAGTCCAAAACGGTGCGCGAATCAATCTTCGAGGCCACACGAAAAGAGATACGGCAGGGGAAGTTGGCCTTAATGAGCCCGGTCAGGACGTCCACGGAGGGGCGTTGGGTGGCCAGGATCAGGTGGATGCCGATGGCCCGGGCCATTTGGGCCAGACGAGTCACCGAGGCCTCCACTTCCTTGCCAGCGGTCATCATCAAATCGGCCAGTTCGTCTACGATCAAGACAATGTAGGGAAGCGGTGCTATCTCTTCGGAGTCTTTCCCCCTTTTATGAACTAACTTGTTGTACTGACCGATGTTGCGGACGCCCTCCTGGGCCAGCAATTTATAACGTTTTTCCATCTCACTGACGGTCCAGGCCAGTGCAATGGCGGCCCGTTTGGGGTCGGTGACGATGGGAGTGAGCAAATGGGGAATGTCTTCGTAGACTCCCAGTTCCAGCCGTTTGGGATCAATCATGATGAAGCGAACCTGGGCCGGACTGCTTTTGTAGAGAATTGAACAGACGACACAGTTCAAAGCCACACTCTTTCCGGAACCGGTGGCCCCGGCGATGAGCAGATGAGGCATGGAGGCCAGGTCGCTGATGTAAGTATTTCCGTTGATCAGTTTGCCCAGTGCCAGGGTGAGTTCGGAACTGGACTGTTGAAAGGCGGTCCCTTCCAGGAGTTCCCGCAGACGGATGGGCTGGCGGTGAAGATTGGGAACTTCGATCCCCACCGTGTTTTTCCCGGGAATTCGATCAATGCGAATCGACTGTGCCTTCAGTGCCAGGCAGAGGTCGTCAGCCAGGTTGGTGATTTTACTGTACTTGATTCCGGGCTCGGGCTTGAATTCAAAAGTGGTGACAATCGGCCCCGGGTGGATTTGAAGAACTCGACCATGGACGTCGAATTCCGCACACTTGGTGGCCAGGATGTCAGCCCTCTGAATCAGTTGTTTTTCATCGATGGTGTCCTCACCTGCAGGGACCTGAAGAAAAGACAAAGGGGGAGTTCGATAAGGACGAGTGATCTGAGATCCAAGGACAGGATTGAAGCTATCCGCTGGTTCCTCTACTGCTCCTGCAGGCGGTTGGGATGTGGGGGGAAGCATGACCCTGGCGGCAGGCCTTTCCCCCTCTTTGGCAGCGGCTTCCGGGGGTTGATGCAGGAAAACCTTTCTAGGAGGAGACTGGACCACCAGCCTTCTTTTGTCCTGACTCAATTGGGCCAGCTTTTTCCTGTCCTGACGACGTTTACGCCAATCGGCGTAATGGCTACGCATGTCCCAGAGGGCCTTCCAGTTGAGATTCTGGATCCAACTGAGGATCTGGTCTATGGAAAAGCGGGTGGTCACCATCAGAGAGAGGAGCAAGAGGGTGGCCACCACCACCAGCGATCCCGGAGTGTTCAGAAACAGCAGAAGCAAGTGGGCAAACAGAATCCCCAGAATGCCTCCGGCGGTGAAGTTGACCGTCTCTGGCAGGTTGGGAGACAGCAGGGTCAGTCCGGCGCTGAGTGTGGCTACGGTGCAGCAAAAGGCAAAGAGCTTGATGAATGGATATCCCAGGGGTCGATTGCGCAGCGTCTTGTAACCCACCACCAAAAGGAGTACCGGAAGGTACAGGGCGGCCAGTCCCAGAATCTGAAACAAAAAGTCGGAACTCAAGGCTCCCAACCTACCCACGTAATTCGCGTACTGCTGACTGGAGGAGGAAACACTGGCCGAAGGGTCCAGGCCGTTGTAGCTCAACAGGGAGAGAATGAGAAGCAGCGAAGCGGCCAGAGACAGGACTCCAATAAGCTCACTGGCCTTGTGTTTTGGATAGAAGAGCATAGTACTAGAACTATGCACTCTACCAGTTACGGGTGACTAGGTCTGCGGGTAGTCTTCAATCATCACCGGCAGGATCAGAGGTCTCTTGCCGGTCTTTTTTCGCAGAAACCGTTTGAGACCCTTTCGAATAATCTCCTTAAAGAGTTCCTCATCCTGTCTTTCTTCGGCCGTTGTCTGGGTCACCAATGCGGAGACTTCCTCTTGAGCCGCCTCCATGAGTTCCGAAGAAGCGTCCACGAGCACAAAGCCTCTGGAGACCAGTTCCGGCTTACCCAGAAGATCCCCAGTGAGGCGGTCCATTCGCAGAATCAGGACCAGGAAGCCATCCTCAGAGAGATAGCGGCGGTCTCGCAGGACCACCTCGTCCACTTCTTGAATTCCTTCGTCGATAAAACGTTTGCCCACCTGGACCTTCCCGGCCACCTCCAGGGAATCGGGCGAGAGCTTCAACGAGTCTCCGTTCTCAGCAATGAGGATGTTGGATGGAGGGATTCCTTGATCCCGGGCCAGAGCCGCATGATTCTTCAGTTGCCGGAACTCACCATGGATGGGAACGAAAAACTTGGGTTGAGTCACATTGATCATCAGCTTGAGGTCATCGCGCAGACCATGACCGGAGGTGTGAACCAGCGAGTGGCGGGAATCGTAGATTCGAGCACCCCTTCTATAAAAATGGTTAATCAGGTTAGAGACCAGCTTTTCATTTCCGGGGATGATTCGGGCTGAAAGGATGACGAGATCATTTTCCTCGATGTCCATGGCTTTGAATTCATTCACGGACATACGACTTAGCGCAGCCATGGGTTCTCCCTGGCTGCCTGTGGCCAGAACGATGATTTGATCGGATGGAAACTGTTTGATTTCTTTGGGAGAAATGAGGAGATCCTCGGGAAGGCGGAGATAGCCTAGCTGTGACGCTGTTTTGACGTTGGCCACCATGCTACGGCCCACGGGCACCACCTTGCGGCCAAACTCCAGGGCCAGGTCCAGGACCACTTGAATCCGATGAATGCTGCTGGCGAAGCAGGCCACGATGATTTTCTTCTCTGCCGTCCGAAACAGGTTGCGCAGGGTTTCGTACATGGTGAATTCGGAAGGCGCCACGCCTGAGATTTCACTGTTGGTGCTGTCAGAGAACAAGGCCAGGACGCCTTTTTCCCCGTACTCAGAGAGACGCGCCAAATCGCTGAGCTTGCGATCGATGGGCGTCTGGTCAAATTTGAAATCTCCCGTCCAAATGATTTGTCCCACCGGGCTGGAGATGGCAAAGCAGAAGGCATCGGGAAAGGAGTGGGTCATGTGAAGGGGTTCGACGGAAAGGGAACCAAACTCGAGCCGCTGTCGGGCCTCCATGGGGATCAGTTGGGCCGACTTGTCCAGTCGGTGTTCCTTCAGTCTGGCGGCGACCAGGCCCAGTGTTAGACGGCTGCCATAAACGGGGACCGGAATCTCGCCGATGACATAGGCCACCCCTCCGGCATGGTCCTCGTGACCATGGGTCAACAGAATGGCTTTCAAATGCTCTTGATTTTCCTTCAGGAAGGTAATGTCCGGGACGATCACTTCCACTCCCAGGTCGCTTCCCGGACCGCTGCCCGGAAAGGTGACGCCGGCGTCAATGAGAATCATGTCACTGCCGTAACGCAGGGCCGTGCAGTTCATCCCAAATTCGCCCACTCCTCCAAGCGGCGTAATTTCCAGATACTCACTCATAAGAGGGGCGAATTATAGCATTTGTGCAAGACAGGCGAATTGCTCGAGAGTGACGGATTCAGGTCGGGCTTGGGAGGCTATGTGGCAGGTCTCGAAGGCGGCGCGAAGGCGCTCCGGGTCATGATCTTGCTTGAGATTGTTCCATAAGGTCTTTCGGCGCTGCTGGAAGGCTTCCTTCAGTAAGGTCAGGAACCCTGCATAATCGGACACCTCATGAGGGTGCTGGCGGGGGGTTAGTTTCAGAACGTGGGACACGACCTTGGGTTTGGGGACGAAGGCTCCCGGAGAGATGTCAAAGCCAGCCATCCGGTGAAAATGGTACTCCATGAGCAAAGTGAAATATCCGTAGTCCTTGCTGTCCGGGGCGGCCAGGATTCGTTGCGCCACCTCTTTCTGAATTAAAACGGTACAGGATTGAAACCGATCTTTGATTTCGATCATCCTTTGCAGTATCCGGGTCGAGATGTTATAGGGAAGGTTGCCGATCACTTTGACAGGGCCGGGGCCTAAAATGGTATTCCAGTCCAAAGTCAGGACGTCGGCCTGGACGATGGTGAGGGGGGCGCCCGGGTAGGTGCCGTTCTCGGGCCACTGAGCTTGAAGATAGTTCACCATCTCGCGGTCGAACTCGACCGCGGTGACCCTTCGGGCCAGGGTGAGAAGGACCTGGGTCAAGTGGCCGGTGCCGGGACCGATTTCGACGACGCTGTCCTGGGAATCGATTTCAGCGAAGCGGACGATCTTGCCACAGAGGTTGGGATCGGCCAGGAAATGTTGGCCTAACGATTTTTTTGCCCGAGGTTTCATCTGCACCAAATTCGGTTATGGTAACATACCCGCTGTTGGATGAAGCTTTCGGGAAAGACGCAAAGGAGATCAAATGAGTGAGAACCTACAGGCAGTCACAGATGATACTTTTGAAGAAGAGGTCCTGAAGTCCGACAAGCCGGTGTTGGTGGATTTTTGGGCCGCATGGTGCGCCCCTTGTCGGATGCTTACACCCATTGTGGAAGAGGTTGCTCAGGAATTCTCTGATCAGGCTAAAGTCCTCACTTTAAACGTGGATGAGAACTCGGAGACGTCCTCCAAGTACAACATCAAAGGAATTCCCACCTTGCTCCTCTTTAACGGCGGCGAAGTCAAGGATCAGATCGTCGGCGCTACTTCCAAAGACAATATCGCCAAAATGATCCAGGGCCAGTTGCAGGAAACCAGCTAACTTAGCCCGGACCATGCATAAATTCTCTACTGCAGCGCCGAAATCATCCGGCGTGCGTTACGCACCGCCCGCGTTGCACTTGATCGGCCTCCTCAACGTACTGCAGAGAGTACGTTTGCGGTGGTCTCCCGTCGTGCACCTTGTCAGGTCGGCGCTTTCGTCGCTTCGTGACGAGAACCTATGCATAATCCGGGCTCTGCCTTCCCATCATGCCTAATGTAGTGGTTGTCGGCACCCAGTGGGGGGATGAGGGGAAAGGCAAGATCGTTCACCTCATCACCGACCGATTCGACATTGTGGCCCGCTATCAGGGGGGACACAATGCTGGTCACACCGTCATCATCCAGGATGACAAATATATTCTTCACCTGATTCCCTCGGGAATTCTCCACCCTGAGAAGGTGTGTGTGATTGGCAATGGTGTGGTGGTGGATCCTGTGGCCTTGGAGAAAGAGCTGGAGATGCTCAAGGATTTTGAGGTGAAAGACCGACTGTTTATCAGTGATCGCTCGCACCTCATCATGCCCTATCACCGGGCGGTGGAGGCAGCGGAAGAAAATCGTCTAGCTGAGGGAAGGATCGGTACCACCAGCCGGGGCATCGGGCCCTGCTACGAAGATAAAGTTGGGCGGCGGGGAATCCGGCTCGGAGATTTGTCTTATCCGGAGTTGTTCAGGGCCAAGCTGGAGACCAACCTTGCCCTGAAAAATGAGATATTGATCCACCTTTACAAAGCTGAGCCGCTGGATGTCGAGCAGATCTATGTTTCCTATATGAAACTGGCTCCCCAGATCCTGCCCTTGGTGACCGACACGGCAGAGTATCTCAATGGGGCTATTCGCTCAGGGAAGAGCATTCTTTTTGAGGGTGCCCAGGGGACGCTCCTGGATCTTGATCATGGCACCTATCCCTATGTCACCTCTTCCAACGCCACTGCAGGAGGTGCCTGTATCGGAACAGGCGTTGGGCCGGGTGCGATCGACGGCACCATCGGTATCGCCAAAGCCTATACGACCCGCGTGGGAGAGGGACCCTTTCCCACTGAATTGACCGGCCAAATCGGGGAGCACCTCCGGAGCAAGGGGGCTGAGTTCGGCGCTTCCACCGGGCGGCCTCGTCGCTGTGGCTGGTTTGACGCAGTGGTCGTGCGCTACGCCTGCTTGATCAATAATCTCGATACCCTGGTGGTAACCAAGCTGGATGTTCTCGATGAACTCGATGAAATCAAGATCTGCGTGGGCTATGAACGGGAAGGGAAGATCCTGGACCGCTTTCCCATGCAAATGAGTGTCCTGGAGGAGGTCAACCCGACCTATGAGACCCATCCCGGGTGGAAAACCGATACCTCAAAAATGCAAGATTATCAGGACCTCCCCAAAGCGGCCAGGGATTATCTGGATCGGATCTCCAAATTGATCAAAACCGATATCTCCATCATCTCCATCGGACCCGAGCGGGACGAGACCATTATTCTGGAAGAGAGCCCGCGACTTCAGAAACTCGTTCATTAGCCTCTTCTGCGATGGCCTGTGTCAACCCAGGCTTACACTCCCTTGAAAACATAGGAATTCCTGAGGGGTGAAAACCCTCATCTGTATGGATTTAACTCCTTCTATGATAAGCAATTAAGTGGAATTCTCTAGGGTTTGGACAGACCTCATGGGAAGTGGCACGCTACGTGCTTATTTCAAGCTAAACGGATATGAAGTACGAAGCAGAAAGTCAGCGAGTCATCACCGCTGACCAACTTCACAGGCTTGAAAAATTTCTAGGAATTCTCAAAGGTCTTTTCAACATCATCAGCAAAACCTACAGTTACGCCCCAATCTCCTCCACCATCAACCCGCTCATAGAGGACTTCGATTGCCTCGTCAACGAAATCG
>SMUY01056135.1_pt1 | contig 13266 bp, 10 predicted proteins | sample 2456441 | NCBI WGS metagenome assembly SMUY01 (sample SAMN11095931, study PRJNA526329) | marine sediment metagenome | biome: Marine sediment; feature: Surficial sediment; material: Deep marine sediment; isolation source: Hadal surficial sediment | place: Pacific Ocean | collected 2014-11 | depth...
CCCCCGACAAGGCGGCACGACAGGCGGCACTTGATGACAACCGCAAGGCGGTTGACGAAGCGGTGGCACTGAGCGCCGATTGCCTTGTGCTGGTGGTCGGCGGCTTGCCGGACGGGTCCTGCGATATCGCGGCGGCCCGCGATCAGGTAAACGATGGCATTGGTGCGCTGCTTGATCATGCCCGGGCCTGCAACCTGCCGCTGGCGATTGAGCCGCTGCACCCGATGTATGCCGCCGACCGCGCCTGCGTAAATACGCTGGCCCAGGCCAATGACATCTGCGATGATCTTGGCGACGGGATCGGTATTGCGATTGATGTCTATCACCTCTGGTGGGACCCGGAACTGAAAGCTGAGATTGCCCGGGCGCGCGGACGGATTTTGGGTTTTCATGTCTGCGACTGGCTGGTGCCGACCAGGGATCTGCTGGTCGATCGCGGCATGATGGGCGATGGGGTTATTGAAATTGCAAAGATCCGGTCCTGGGTCGAGGCAGCCGGCTATCACGGCCCGATCGAGGTCGAGATATTTTCCGAGGGCGACTGGTGGCGGCGTGACCCAGACGAGGTTCTGAAAACCATGATCGCGCGATTTGAGTCTGTAGTATAAGCGTAGTCGCGCGAAAAAGGGAGCTAACTGCCATGACACATTCCGCGCCGTCGATCAAAACCACCGTGGTAGGTTCGTACCCGATCCCGGACTGGCTGGCCGCCCTGCCAAGCGAACAGGCATTGCGTGATGCGACCCGGGTGGTGCTGAGCACTCAGGAGCTGGCCGGCATCGACGTGGTGTGCGACGGCGAGCTTTACCGCTTTGACGTCAACCACCCCGAAACCAACGGCATGATCGAATATTTCGTGCGCCCGATGGCCGGTATCCGCACCGAAATAACCTTTGACGAGCTGATGGCGTATCGCGCGCAGGCTGGTATGGGGTTTCGCTCCCGGCCACCGGGGATCGTGACCGGCCCGATCGGCTGCGGCCAGCTTGACCTGCCCCACGCTGCCGCCCAGGCCAATGCGCTGACCCGCAGGCCGCTGAAATTCACCGTCACCGGACCGCATATGCTGGCCAAGACCCTGATCGACAACCACTACGGTGATCTTCCGGCGCTGACCATGGCGATCGCGGATGCGTTGGCCGAGCAGGTGCGCCACATTGATGCCGATATCGTGCAACTGGACGAGGCTAATCTGCCCGGCCACGCGCAGGAATGGCAATGGGCCTCTGCTGCCATCAACAAGGTGCTGGACGCGGTCAGGGGCACGCCGGCGGTGCATCTTTGCTTTGGCAATTACGGCGGGCAGTCGATCCAGAAAGGCAATTGGGACGCGCTGATGCAGTATCTCAACAGCCTGCATGTTGATCATATCGTCATGGAAATGGCGCACCGGGGGCGGCAGGATCTGGACGCGTTCCGCGAGCTCGATCCGAAAATTGGTCTTGGTCTTGGTGTCGTCGATGTAAAACGCACAGAGGTTGAAACCGCTGACGAAATTGCCCGTGCCATCGGCGCGGCAGAGAAGGCGCTGGGGGCCGGACGGGTACGCTACGTTCACCCGGATTGTGGTTTCTGGATGCTGAAACGCCCGATTGCTGATGCCAAAATCCGCGCCCTGGTCCAGGGCCGCGACCTGTTTGAAGGTCGCAACTAAGCCGCGCCGCGATTGATCCGGCGGACAAATCGCCTGCCGAGAGCTTGCCGCCTAATAGCGCGTGGTCCGTACCACCGCCCGGATTTCGGTCTGCACATGGCGCTCGACCACCGGTCTTTGCGAGCCGCCGCCTTCCTCGCCCCAGATGATGGAAACCTCGGTGCCGTCGACCGCCAGATCTTCGTCGATCATCGCCAGCGAAAACCACGAATTCGCGTTGACCGTATAGACCTGATAGGTGGACAAACCGACCATCCTGTCACCGATCATCACCCTGTCAAAGGGCAGGATCGAATAGTATGAACTTGGAATTTCGAGATATTTGAACCGGTCACCAGTGCTGAACATGCTGCCAATAATGCGCAGCACATCATCATTGTTCCAGGTCAGCCAGACCTTTTTGCGGTGCGGCGCCGATGCCATCTTTTCCAGCGCCTCGCGCCCGATGAAATCATGGTCAAATTTGACATGCATGCCATAGCCAAGATCCCACGGCGTCTGATAATAATCGGTGATGTCATCGGAATAGAAACTGCCGCCCAGCGATGCGGTTGCTTCAAAATCGTCCGCGCTCAGCCATTCGCGATAGGGCTTCATCGCGTCACCGGCATAGATCGCGGGCATGGGCGAAGGGATCCAACCCGATTCGATTGAGACCGTGGAATAGGACCGGCTGCCGCCCTGTTTCAGGCCGAATTCTTCGCCAGCCTGCAAAAGCGCCGCTTCGACCGCCGGGCCGTCCTGGGCCGGTCCGTGCAATTCAAGGCCGGACATGCGCGACATCGAATGGTTCAGCGCCCGCACTTTCTTGCCGGCAATATTCAGATCGCCCAGGTTGAAAAACGGGATTTTCGGCAGCGGTCCGCCATTGGCCGCCTCAACGATTTTTATCGAATTCGGTCCCTGAATCTGGAACCGGTAGGTCAGACGCTGCTGCGCGTTGCTGACGCTGCGTTCGTCACGGGTAACTTTGACGTCATAGCCGCCGGTCTCGGCATGAAAAGCCAGCCAGTGCGATACCGACGGCCGCCCGACGGTGCTGACCTTGTTCTCAGCCAGCCCGAACAGGATCGCGTCACCGATAACGTAGCCGTCATAATTACAGGTGACGAACTGCTTTGCCTTGTTGGGCCCGAAATTTGTTAGACTATTCACCCCGAGATCAGACAACAGCCGGTAGGTGTCCGGCCCCTCGAAATAATAATCGGTCATGTGAAAGGACTGATCAAAGATAACAGCGGTTTTCTGCCAGGCTTCCTGTTCGTCACGCCAGTTGCTGAATTCGCTGGCGAACGGAAATTGATAAGCCCCGACCGGGGAATTTCGCAGCATGTCAACCGGGTTGCCGTATTCCCGGATTTTCTGGTCCAGATTTTGTTTTGTTGCGGTGTTCATTTTTCCCATCCCAGCGTGATTGGTGTTTCCATTTGACAAATTGATTTTCGGCTGTCCGAGGGAACTTCGACTGCTGGCTGAAAGTGTTTCGCTTCGTCTCATATATTGTCAAGGCCGCCCCGGATCATCCGCGTGATCCGGGGCAGAAAGTGATTTCTCGTGGCGATATTCGCCGATTGCCCGCGCTAGTTACTGACCGAGGGCATCTTGATTGCAAGTAACTGTACAGTTATAAAATTGCTTGTGGAAAATTGCCGGGTATCGTATTTATTCGGTGCCAAATTCGTTTTCGGAGCGCTTAGGAAGTCATAACTCTAAAAGAAATGCTGGCTCGGAAAACGGCAACAAACTGAAAGGGAGAACTATCATGAGATTTCTACTTGTGGCCGCCGCCGCGCTGGTCGCGATGATAACGCCGACCTGGGCGAGCGACTATCCGTGGAAGCCGACCAAACCGATTACCATCATCGTGCCCTGGGGCGCCGGTGGCGCTACTGATCAGGTCACACGTGTCACCGCCGGCATAATTGAGCAAGAGCTGGGTCAAAAGGTGGTGGTCGTTAACCAACCCGGTGCCTCGGGCTCCATCGGAGGAATTAGTGCGTCGAAAGCGCCGCGCGATGGCTACACTTGGCTCGCTGGCGCGCCAAAACAGTTCGGCACCTACAAGCTGCTCGGATTGTGGGATACCTGGATCGACGATTGGCAGCTTTATGTCACGGTCACCAACGTGCCGCTGGTCTCAGTTAACCCCGACACCGAATATCAGACCATGGATCAATTGCTGGAAGCAATGAAGACAAAATTGATTTCCGTTGCCACCGCCGGTGCCGGCTCGTCGGGCCATTCCGCCATCGAGGGCCTCAAGGCGGTTGTCGGCTTTGACTACCGGCACGTCACCTACGACGGCGGCAACCCTGCGGTGATCGCTACCGTAAGCGGGGAAACCGAGGTTACGACCCAGCTTGCATCCGAGCAGGCCGAAATGGTGCGTGCAGGGCGGTTGCGTCCGCTGGCGGTACTTGCCAGTCAGGCATTGGCGATCGAAGGATTCGGCGATGTGCCACCGATCACAGACTTTGTCAAAGAACCACTGCCGGTGCTCTCTACCGCTTTCGGCATCTACATCCCTAAGGAGGGAACGCCGGCTGAAGTGATCGCCACCTTTGAGATGATCTGGAACGAGGTGATCCCGAACAGCCCCGAACTGAAGGCCTACGCATTGGAAAAAGGTGCCCTGTTTGCGCCGTCTTCGGGTCAGACCGCGCGCGACCGGGTGTGGCCAGAGATCCAGGGCGATGCCTGGAGCTTCCAGGCTGCCGGTCGGGCGGTAATCTCGCCCGAGGAGCTTGGCATACCAAAACCCTGAACCGGCTACTGTTGAGGGCAAATAGTGAGTGACGGCGAGACAGGAGCACAGCGTGGAGTCCGGGCAGATTTCTGGTTCGGGTTCGGGTTGACTGCACTTGGTCTCGTCGTCACTTTTGAATCCTGGCGAATGCCAAGACTTGCCGAACTGAATGTAAACCCGATGACGGCACCGGGACTTGTCCCGGGGATGGTCGGCATTGTCTTAACAGTGCTCGGTGCGGTTCTTTGTGCGCGCGCTGCCCGGGCCGGCGGCTGGCGGATGCCTAACCGGGCGAGCCGTGATCACGGGACTGATGGGGATCTGGCCCGCCAGACGGGGCGCTTTTTCGTCGCCCTGGCGCTAAGTGTCGGCTACGCAGCCGGGCTGGTCGGATCCCTGCCGTTCTGGGCGGCGACCGGTATCTTTGTCTTTCTGTTCGTTGTGATCTTTGAGTGGCGTGGCACCAGGTCTTTAGCAAGTCTTGTCAGGGCGGTTTTCATGGCTGCGCTGCTGGCGGTGATAGTCGCAACAGCCGTCACCTTCGTCTTTGAACAAGTCTTTCTGGTGCGGTTGCCGTAGGGATGCCCGATGGACTGCAATTTTTCCTCGCGGCGTTGGTGTCGTTCGCGGAGCCGGCAACCCTGTTCACCATTGTCTGGGCGACCCTGCTGGGCATAACCGTGGGTATGTTGCCGGGGCTTACGGCGACACTCGGTCTGGCACTGCTGACCACGCTGACCTTCCGCCTTGATGCCGGTTCCGCGATACTCATTCTCATCTGCATGTATGTCGGCGCAATTTTCGGCGGTAGCCGGTCGGCGATCCTGCTGAATATTCCGGGGACACCGGCGAACGCCGCCTCGGCATTGGACGGGTTTCCGCTGGCCCGGGCCGGCCATGCCGGTCACGCGCTCGGCCTGGCCACTGTTGCCTCGTTCTTCGGCGGCATCGTCGGGATGCTTATGCTGGCTCTGATTGCGCCGGTGCTTGCCGAATTTGCGCTCAAGTTCGGTTCACCCGAATTCTTCTGGCTGGCCTTGTTCGGCATCGTCATCTCCGGCCGCCTGACGGCCGCCGATGATCCGGTAAAGGGTTGGATCGCCGGCTTTCTTGGCCTGCTGGCGGCGATGGTCGGCCAAGAAGGCATTCACGCCTACCAGCGATTTTCCTACGGCAATTCCGACCTGGCGGGCGGTTTTGGCCTGCTGCCGGTGCTGGTCGGGACATTCGGTTTCGCTGAAATCCTGCAGGTAATGAAGAACCGGGAATACAAAACCGTGCGCGGCGTTGGTGACCGCATCTTACCTCGCCTGCGCGATTTGCGCGACAATGCCCGCAACATCCTGAGGTCGGGACTGATCGGCACATTCATGGGGTTGCTGCCCGGGGTGGGTGAAGATATGGGTGCCTGGGCGTCCTATGCCGCAGCACGGCGAGCCTCGAAACACAAAGAAAAATTTGGCAAGGGTTCGATCGAGGGCCTGATAGCTTCAGAGACCGGCAACAACGCGGCCGTTGCCGGTGCGATCATTCCGGTCCTGACGCTTGCAGTGCCGGGGTCCGCGCCGTCGGCGGTGTTGCTGGCGGCGATGTTCATCCACGGTATCCGGCCCGGCCCTCTGATCATGATCGAGTTTCCAAGTTTCGTATTCGAGGTGGTGGCCATGGTCTTTGCCGCCAGCGTGGCTGTGCTGATCCTGGGGCTGGCACTGACCCGGCCGCTTTTGCTGGTGCTCCAAGTGCCGCGCGAACGCCTGATGCCGGTGATCTTTGTGCTGTGCACCATCGGTGCATTCGCCATTGCAAGCCGTATCTTTGATGTTTGGGTGATGCTTGGCTTCGGTGTGATCGGTTTTCTGTTGCGCGAGATGAAGTACCCGATGGCCCCGCTGGTACTTGGCATCGTGCTTGGCCCGATCCTGGACAAGAATTTCCGGCGCTCCATGGTGCTGTCGGACGGCAGTATCGAACCATTTTTCACCCGGCCAATCAGCGCCGTGCTGGCGTTCATAACTATAGCGGTTGTATGCATGGCAATTCCACCAATACGCCGCCGCATTCTTGGCCTGTTGTCGGTATTTTCATTTAGACGGAGTAAATCATGAGGCTTGCCCTGTGCAACGAGGTGATCCGTGACATGGATTTTGCGGCGCAGTGCGCCTTTGCAGCCGCGGTCGGCTACGATGGTCTGGAAATTGCGCCGTTCACCCTCGGCGACGATCCGCATTTGCTGTCGGCGGAGCGCCGCGTTGAAATTCGCCGTGTCCTTGCCGATGCAGGCCTTGATTGCTCGAGTTTGCACTGGCTGCTGGTCACGCCCAAGGGCCTGTCGATTACCGACGCCGACAATGCTGTTCGCGCGCAAACGATCGATGTCATGCGCCGGCTGATCGGTCTGGCCGCCGATTTTGGCGCGGATGTCCTGGTGCACGGCTCGCCGCATCAGCGTCGTCTGGTACCCGGCGATGAAGCGGACAGCCGCAGCCGCGCCCGCGACTGCTTTGCCGCCATCGCCCAGGACGCAGAGGATGCAGGCGTGATCTATTGCATCGAGCCGCTGGCCGACCGCGAAACCGACTATCTGAATTCGATCAAAGAGGCAGCACAGGTGGTCAAAGACATCGCCAGCCCGGCGCTGCGCACCATGATCGACTGTTCGGCCACCAGCCTCATGGACGATACGCCGCTGGCTGAAGTCATTGAGCGGTGGCTGCCCACCGGGCTGATCGCGCATGTTCAGGTTAATGACGCCAAACAGCGCGGTCCTGGCGAGGGTGACGTACGCTTTGCGCCGGTGATCGCAGCCCTTAAGCGTGCCGACTATGCTGGCTGGATCGCTGTCGAGCCTTTCGTCTATGAACCCGACGGTCCGGCCTGTGCAGCGCGCGCCGCCGGTTACCTGCACGGATTGCTCGAGGCCAGCCCATGAGCGCGCCGCTAATGAGTGTCCTGAATGTCGAGGCGCGCGAGCGTGACGTCACCCTGCGCATGCCGTTCAGGTTCGGCATCGTCACCCTGCGCGAAGCGCCGCAATTGTTTCTGCGGGTGACCCTTCGCCTGGGAAATGGCCAGCAGGGTCAGGGCGTCGCTGCCGAGTTGCTGGCACCCAAATGGTTTGACAAGAACCCCGACCTTTCCAACGCGCAAAATTTCCAACAACTGCGCGATGCGGTGGCCATCGCCGCACGCCTGTATTGCGACGCCGGCGAGCCCGCCACCGCCTTCGGTCTGCATGCAGAATTGGCCGCGACGCATCTGGCGGCCTGCGAAAAGCGGGGCCTCAATCCGCTGATTGCCGGCTTTGGCACAGCGCTGCTGGATCGCGCCATCATCGACGGACTTGGCCGTATGCGTGGCCATAGTGTTTTTTCGCTGGTCAGAGCCAACACCCTCGGCATCGACGCCCGCACTGCACTTGACCTGGATGATTTTGACCTGGACAGATTTCTCGCGGCACGGAAGCCTGCTTCCAGCATTGGCGCCCGGCACACTGTCGGGCTGGTTGATGCCATTACCGAAGCCGACATCTCTGACGATGACCGTGTCGACGACGGCCTGCCGGAGAGCCTGGAGGCGGCGGTCGACTATTACGGCCTCACCCACTTCAAACTGAAGGTCAGCGGAGATATCGCCGCCGACCTCGACCGCCTGCGCCGGATCGCCGACGTGCTTGACCGATCCGCCAGGCCCTACCTGGCTACGCTTGACGGCAATGAACAATACGAAGCCGTCGACCCGGTAACCGAACTGTGGCACGCAATGTTGTCCGACCCGGACCTGGCCCGCCTGTGCAAGGCGGTGCTGTTCATTGAACAACCGATCATGCGCTCGCAGGCACTGGCCCGGGATGTTGCAGATCTTGCGGCACTCAAACCGGTCGAGATCGACGAGTCCGATGCAACCATGGAGGCCTTTGTCACGGCCAGGGCGCTGGGCTATGAGGGCGTGTCCTCCAAGTCCTGCAAGGGCTTTTACCGCTCGTTGCTAAACTGTGCCCGCGTCCTGAAATGGAATGCCGAGGCCGGACGGGAACGGTTCTTTATGTCGGCCGAGGATCTAAGCACCCAGGCCGGGCTTTGCGTGCAGCAGGATCTGGCGCTGGCGACGCTGATCGGCTGCACCCATGTAGAACGGAACGGTCACCACTACGTCAATGGCCTGGCAGGTGTCAAAACGACCGAGCAGCGCGCCTTTCTTGCGGCACATGACGATCTGTACCATGAAGCCAACGGGATCGTGCGGCTGACCATCACCGATGGGCAGATCGCCATCGGATCGTTGGAAACACCCGGGCTGGGTTCCACGGTGACCCCGGACTTTGCAAGCATGCGTGAAATTGTTCTTGCGGGTTAAGGTGAGCCATTTGGGCAATGTCAGAGCGATTTGCCTTGAGCCGGCCAGGGCGGTTTCGTAGCGTCCGACGAGGCATTGTCAGATTAAACTGATTTGCTATGGTGGACTGCGGATTTGGGTTGGTTTTGAAAATAGGTGTTTGGCTATTTGCCAAGCAATATAACGAACTTTGTCCAATCTGTAATAGGATTGGGGGAATTAGAGCGCCCAACTTCGTTTAATCTGACAATGCCCTTTCCTGTTGTGCCGCCGCATGTAGAATATTCGCTTACTAAAGATGGCGAGAAATGTATCAACCTATTGGCTATGCTTGGCGAATGGTCCGGACAGAATAAGGAAATCGTCAAAAATATCGCCGAGATGCGGACATTGGCCAACGCATCTGCGTGGCCCACCAGATTAGATGAGACCCACACATGACCAATCCCCAACTGGACCCAACATTATTAGGCGAAAGCCTGAATATCAGCCGCGTCCTGACAGGCTTGTGGCAGGTTGCGGATATGGAGAAAAACGGCATTGTGCTGGACCCGGACAAGGCCGCAGATGATCTGGATGCCTATGTGTCGGACGGCTTTACGACGTTCGATATGGCCGATCATTACGGCAGTGCCGAGATTATCGCAGGCCGGTTATTGAACCGATACAAATCTGGACCCAAACGTCCGCTGGCACTGACCAAATGGTGCCCGGAACCGGGGCCGATGACGCGGGAAGTTGTCCGCGCGGGGATTTTGAATCGGTTGGAGCGCCTTAGTATTGACAGGCTCGATTTGCTTCAGTTTCATTGGTGGAGTTTTGAACATCCTGCCTGGCTTGACGCGCTGCATGAGATCACCGCGCTGCGTAAAGAAGGTTTGATTGCCGAGATTGGGGTGACAAACTTTGACGCAGCCCACCTGCATCTGGCATTGGCCGATGGCATACCACTGGTAACAAATCAGGTCAGTTTTTCGCTGCTTGATCGCCGTGCAGCGGGGCCGCTCGCAGGTTTATGCAAGCTGACCGGCGTGAAATTGCTGGCCTATGGCACCCTGTGCGGCGGGTTTTTTTCGCAGAAATGGCTGAACCAGCCGGAACCTGCAAACATCGCCGACTGGAGCGGGATGAAATACAAGCGCTTCATTGATGCCGCAGGTGGGTGGGATGGTTTTCAGGGCATTTTACAGGCTGCCGCGCACATTGGCAAAAAACATGAAGTGTCGATTTCAAATGTGGCTACGCGCTGGGTCTTGGAACAAAATTCCGTGGCCGGTGTCATCATCGGCGCACGATTGGGGGAAAGCGAACATCGTGCCGACAATGCCCGACTGTTTGGCTTTTCATTGGATGCGGCAGACCACGCCCTGCTGGATGCCGCATTTTCCAAAACCGGCATGATCCCCGGCGATTGCGGTGACGAATATCGTCAGCCACCATTTCTGACCGCGACGGGCGATCTGAGCGATCACCTGAACACAATGGAGCTGGCATATAAGGCGCAGGGCGTGCTGGGCCGGCCGGGTAACCGCCGGGTTATGTCCAGCAGTAAATGGGAAGATATTGCCGGGTATTGCCGGGCACAGCGGATCGGCGTCCGGATACTTGTGTCTGGCACCACTGCGACAGCGGCGGCGGACCGTGTTGTTGCCCTGGGCGACGCGGCGGCGCAAACCACGTTTATACTTGATAAGATCGCGGCCAGTCTTTCGGCCCTTGGCAGCTCAATCAACGATGTTATCCGCACCCGGATTTACCTGACGGATATTGATGATACTCAGGCCGTCGCCAATGCCCATGGCCGGGTGTTTTCTGACATCAAACCCGCAAACACACTGTTGGCTGTCAACGCCCTGGCTGGGAACTACAAAGTTGAAATCGAAGCCGAGGCCGTGGCCAGATAAGTATGATGCTGCGAAAAAAAACGGGCCGCCAACCGGGCGGCCCGCGAGGCTATTACCTACGAAATAAGCGGCCCTAATTCACCGACGCCATAAACGCATCCACTTCCTCCAGCGTAATATAGCGGTATTCTTTCGTCCCACTCTCGGTGAATGCCCAGGCCACAGCCGGGGCCGAAACATCACCGTTGGCGTCAAATCGCACATTTCCGGTCGCGCCCTGATACATTACTGTCCCGCCACCGGCCAGAACCTCTGCGGCCAGTTTCAGCCCAGCGACATCCCCGGTCACCGGCGTGCCGTCCGGATCCGTTACCCGAGCAACTTGGGCGGCAATTTCCGCGCCTGTTGCGTCTTTGCCCGCCGCCTGCATCGCCAGCAGCGCCACGACGGTCGCGTCAAAGCTGTTGGACAGACCAGGGCCGTTTGGTTCCGAGCCAAACCTGACCTTATAGGCTTCGACAAACGCACTGGCGGAATCAACGCGCGGCGAAGATGTATCCGTGCCCAAGGCATCGCCCAGGTATTTCAGGCCAACATTTTCACGGAAATCATCGGATTTCAGTGAATTGGCCATGATCATTTTCTGGGTTCCGCCAAGCGAGATCCATTCGCGCACCACCGAAATGCCTTCGGCGGGATAGATCGCAAGATACAGCGCCTCAGGGTCGCCTTTCAGCGCTTGGGTGACTTCGGCGCGGTAAGACGCCTGACCGTCATTGATCGCTGTGATGCTGGTCACCTCGATACCAACAGAGGCGAAATTTTTCTCGATCAGGCGGGCCATGTCCTGACCCCAGTCGTCGTTCTTGTAAAGCACAGCGATGGATTTATAGCCTTCGTCGCGGGCCAGCATCGCCCCAACCGCGGCCTGCACGCCCGAGGTTGCGAAGGTGCGGAACCACAGGCCGTTGGTTTTTCCTTCCTGCGCAAGAACGGTGAACGCAGTGGACGAGGAACAGCACGATATTTGCATGACGCCCGCAGGCACCGTCACCGATGTCAGGATGGGCAGCGAAACGCCGCTGGACACCGCCCCCAGCAGGACTTTGACCCGATCAAGATCGACCAGCGCTTTGGCTGCATCCACGCCGACCTTTGGATCAACCTGTGAATCTCGAAGGATCAGTTTGACGTCGCAACCCGAAATGCCGCCGGCCTCATTGGCCAGATCAACGGCGAATTGCGCGGTTTCGGCAATTGGGCGGCCCCAGTCAACCGACGTGGGCAACACAGCACCGATCTTGACGGTGCACCCCTGTGCAAACGCAGAACCGGACATTCCGGCGAGGCTGGCCACAGCACCCGCGACCATCAGGATGGCTCGTATCGTTTTAGTAAGTTTCACTTTATTTCTCCCTGTTTTCAGACGTTGGTAGTTGAAATTGAGCCCGGCCAGATTCTATTCGCCGGGCGGGTGATCCCCTGATTGAGAAAGCACGAGTTTTTCCGGCATCAGCCCCTGCGGGCGCCACATCAACATGCCGACAATGATGGTTCCGATCAGAATGAATTGCAGAGTGCCGAGGTAAATTTGTACGTCCACCGGCGCAACCCGTGACAGCACCCAACCGCTGGCGGTCCAGGCGGCCCAGATCAGAAATGCCCCGGCAATGGCGCCTCGGTTGTTACCCGCGCCGCCGACGATCAGCATTGCCCATATCTGGAATGTCAGCGAAGGAAGCACGTCCTGTGGGCTGACAAAGGCGTAAAACGTGCCATAAAGTCCGCCCGCCAACCCCATGATGATAGAGCCGGTTACAAAGGCGGTCAGCCGGATACGACTTGGATTTTTGCCAAGCGATTGTGCCGCGGTTTCGTCCTCGCGGATAGCCCTGAGCAGCCGGCCAAAGGGCGAGCGGATCAGCTTTTCAAGGAAGAGATACACCGCCACCAATGCCGCAACGACAAAGATAAAATACAGGATATTGAACCAGAATGGGTTACCAACGGCCGCCTCAAAAGGGCGCACAAATCCGCGCATGCCCTTGGCGCCACCGGTCAGGCCCTCGGCATTGCGCACGACATTTTCGAACGCCACAGCGACGCCAAAGGTGGCAATGGCCAGATAGTCATGGCGCAAGCGCAGGGTCAGCATCCCGACGACACAGGCCAGCACGCCGGTGATCAGCATGCCGCCAATCAGGGCCAACGGATAGAACAGGTCAAAGCCGCCGATGCGATCCGGCTGCGCAGAGCCGCCCAGCAGGATCATCCCGTAGGCCCCGGCTCCAAAAAACGCTGCCACCCCGCCGTTAAACAGCCCGGTATTGCCCCATTGCAGGTTCAGCCCCAGCACGGCAATTGCCAGGATCGAGGCAATGGTGGAGAAAAACACCAGGTATGAAATGACGCCAATCATGTCCGCGCCTCGCCGAACAATCCATTGGGGCGGATCAGAAGAACTGCCATGATAATCAGAAACGGAACTGCCGGGCTGTAACCGGACGGCAAGATCAGCAATGCCATGCTTGCGGCGATGCCGACGATAAACCCGCCCAGCACCGCGCCGTAAACCGAACCAATACCGCCAACAATGGTGGCGGCAAATATCGGCAGCACCAGATCCTTGCCAATCACCGGGCTGATCTGATTGTTCAGTCCGTAAAACACACCAGCCGCCGCCGCCAGCG
>SMUY01098468.1_pt1 | contig 13260 bp, 12 predicted proteins | sample 2456441 | NCBI WGS metagenome assembly SMUY01 (sample SAMN11095931, study PRJNA526329) | marine sediment metagenome | biome: Marine sediment; feature: Surficial sediment; material: Deep marine sediment; isolation source: Hadal surficial sediment | place: Pacific Ocean | collected 2014-11 | depth...
GTGAATATTAGTGCGAATAATGCAGTCAGGCTGCCTAGTACTAATGTATCTGTCAGGAAGGTGCCCAGATAACCCAGAGGTTCAACGGCCCTGAGTGTCCTGGCCCAGCGAATTTCGTGTAAAAACAATGACTTATAGCTTGATTCGTAAGACAGGTTTTCTACGATCATGTGTGATAGATGTATCTTATAGCCGCGTTCAGAGACCATTTGGCCCAACATATAATCATCGGCCAGATAATTGTTTAATGCTTCAAACCCCCCGAAATCGGTCAATATTTCACGGCGTACGGCCATCGTCGCCCCCAGGCAATAACTAATATCTTTCAGTGCATTAGAGATAAGCACCGAAGGCAGGAACCACTCATTAATGAACATGGCATTTAGCCTTGAAGCCAGCCCACCCTCTGAGCGGCCTGAATAGAGACAGGTAACAGCGCCATTCGCTGCGTTGGCAAACGGTGCAACAATATCGTGCAGGTAGTTTTTACCGACGCGCATATCACTGTCAGCAATCAGTAAAATGTCATATTTAGCGGTAGGAAACATATTGATCAGATTGGAAACCTTGTGGTTTGTGCCATGTAGCCGTGTATCGATGATCATTTCCAGATCCAGTTGCGGATAATCCTGGATGATTTTCTTAATGACAGGTATTGCCGTGTCATCCTCGCCGTGCAATCCAAATATAATCTGATATTCAGGGTAATCCTGTTCGCAAAATGATCTTAGATTCTCATCCATGCCATGTTCCAGACCACAGATGGGTTTAAAGACAGTGACCAGCGGTGTGAAACCAGAAGGAATATGGGGTCTTTTTCTACTTTTTCGGAGTTCAATGATGCAGAAGTTAGCGAACAATAAATAGCCAATTGAGCAGAGGCTAATCAGCACAAACAGATAAAATATGATTTCGTAATTCCCCATCAAACAACCGATAATATACTGATTTAACTAATATTATTTCCTTTTTTTAGGAACAACTTACTTTCTATATTGTGCCACACCACCAGGCCAGGAATGTCGATTACTAACTCCCGAATCCTTGTTGCCAGCGATACTGCCAGCGCAAGATCTGCTGTCATTCCCAGCAGGGCGCCTAGCATAACATAACCACCTTCCTGAACCCCATAGGCATTGGGGATGAAGAAGGCGATATCGCTGATGGTTGCCGTCAGGCTTTTAAGCATGAGAGCTTCGATGAAGCTGATGGGAAAACCCAGAAGATAGCAGGCCAGCCAGACCTCTGAAGTCTGTAACATGAGGCCAAATGTGCGCCACAAGGTGGAGATAATGACACGGCGGTAATTGCTGTATATCGTACGTACCAGCGCATCTACCTCCTGGGCATTATTGGTAATTTCCTCCCAGCCATCAGAGCTAACGAATTTACCAACGGCACTGGCCATGAAACCGACCATGCCAGCATGTTGTACCAGTATAAATCCAAGCAATCCAGCGGCCAGGGCAGCAATTCCCAGCATTGCTGCAATGGCCAGTTGATCATCTATAGCAAGATAAACAAGTAATAGTGTTCCAATAAGGGCCCACACCGCAACCGCCATTGCTTGCACTGTCTTGTCCACCAGCACTGAAGCACTGGCATCAATTCCTCTCGTTCCCCAGACTGTTACTAGTCTGGCCTTGGCAATTTCACCGCCAATCGTCGCAACGGGTAAAAGTGTATTAATGGCTCGACCAATCCAAAGTGCTTTTAATGTAGTGCCAAAATTCGGCGTATGGTCTTTCGGGAACAACATTCGCCAGGAAATGGCTGCCGCAAGCAGGCAAGGGGCCCAGACAATGGGCAGGGACAATAATGCCCAGCCTGAAGTGGCCAGCAGATCAAAAATATCCCCAAGGCCTTGCCAGAGAATTAACAGAACAAAAATCAACAGACCCAATATCAGGCCAAAAATGGAAAGTGCACGCATTGAAGTTTTTAGGGAATTAGTTTTGAAATAATAATTATGATGGACGTAATATAACTTAAACACGGTGTAACATGCCATACTCGTCATTTACGTAGGTGCGGGGATCCAGTAATTGATGAAAGAACAAAAGCAATAGATTAATGCAATGAACATGACGACCACTTACACACTGAGCGCACCAGAACAGATATTCCCATTGGTAAGACATCTATCTTATCGACTGACACCAATACTTCTGAATACGTCAATCACCCCAAATCAGATCACTACTGTCTCACTGTTACTAGGTTTGATCTGCGCTGCCTGTTTTACACAGGGCAACTGGGTGCTTGGGATTATTGGCGGAATGTTATTAGTCGCCAGTTATACTTTTGATAATTGTGATGGCGAGGTCGCCAGAATTAAAAAGTTGTCTTCCGAGTTTGGTGCGAAACTGGATGATATGGCAGACTGGATTATTGATGCCAGTTTTTTTGCCGCTTTAGGATACGGCACAGCGCAGGTAAACGGACAGCAATTCTGGTTCTGGTTGGGACTGGCAGCAGCAGCAGGCGCATTTATTGATTATATTGTTGACTTGATACACGAAGCGAAAAAGAATGGAGACCCGGAGGCTATCAGCCGGGAACAACAGGCATCAGAACCCAAACAACCAGAAGACGGACTAGATTGGATCATCTATATATTTCATAAACTCAGTCGTGCGGACTTTTGTATCATCGTTCTCGGCTTAGCTCTGTTTAATATCACATGGGTATTATTACCATTTGCAGCCATTGGCGCACAGGCATACTGGATAACAGACCTGTTTGAACGTGCCAGGGGATATCACACTTAGTAAATCATGCGTCATACCGGGCTTCGACTACATGGATGTAGTCGGTAGAGCGACGCAGGAAGCCAAAGCCGAGACCCGGTATCTCCTGAGTCCATTCAGTCGTTCACGGGAATGACAGTTAGCAATAAGTACGGCAATTTACTTGGATAAATTCTTACAATAAACTATTCTCGATAATTACACGGTCGAACTATTTAAGGTAGTTATGACTGGAACGGCTAAAGGATCTTACAGAAATGAAAAAATTATCATTACTTTTATTCGCTTCATTACTATTCTTCACAACAGCAAGCTATGCAGAAAACGAAGATCTCGTCGCACAGTTGGCTGAGGTGCAAAGCAAGCTAAAGGCTTTGCAAGAATCAAATAATGATCTTAAGAAGACGTTAGCGAGTTATGAAAATGAGATCGAAGGTTGGCGGCTAGCGCTAGAAAATATTGAGGCGAAGATTGCGGGGATGGAGTAGTAAGACTCTGATCAAATATATTTTATTGTCAAGGTCATATATTTATTGATACCGACCTTTTTTTCAATCCTCAACTGGTCAAAGTTAAACACTCCGAGCGCTTTCACACTTCGTATATGGGCGCTGACGAGCGAGCGCAATAGCAACGGCGTCACGTGTTTGGCAAAGTACCGCACAAGCGGAAAGATTATGCTACTAGTTGGCTCACTCATTGCCTTTTAAACTTCACTCCGACGAAAAAAGAGATTTAGCAAACACTAAGCTAAACTGGTGCCGGAAAATCAAAAAGAAAATTACGGCAAAGACCGGCGTTCCAATGGCAGCGGTGAACAACAAAGGCGTCGACCAGCCGAGCCAGATAGCGAAAGGAATCACCAGCATAGCGTCATCGGGGTCAAATCGATTGTAGCCATGCAATTCGGCAGCACGCTGCCCCTGGGTGCTTTCCAGCTTCATGACCATGGCAAGTACGGCGATCACCGCTGCCCCGGCGATCAGTCCCAGGAGGATGGCCCAAAGGCCGAACGCGCTATCGCGTAAGGAAAACCCGAGGCCGACAAAAATCAGGGCATTGCAAACGCTGTCGGCAATGACATCATATTGATGCCCCTCTGGGCTAGTTTTCCCGGACAGCCGCGCCAGTTCTCCGTCGGCGCGATCCAGTAAAAAGGACAGTACAAACAGGCCCGCCCCCAGGTTAATCCACGGAGAACCACCGACAGCAAGAGTTCCGGCCGCTGCTAGGCCGGTGACGAGACGCACGGCTGTAATATGGTTGGGTGTTACCGGGGTGTCGACCAGCGGTTTGACACAGACCCTTGCTAATGAGTGAATCCAGGTATGGTGGCTCATGGAATTACCTTATGGGTCATAAATATCTCCAAGTTTTTGCTATCTTACTAGGATTCCAACACTGGGGGAAAGAGATGTCCCACCTTAATATTCTCGGCCTCTGTTCCTGACTCGACTCTCGACAGCTGTTCCTGACGCTGTTCTATCTCCTCCTTCCCTGGAGTCGTACCGTTTACTTCCGTATAGGTGTCCGTGTATTCGTACTACCGACACCCCTGTAGGCAATCTTCAACTGCTGCCAATACGTCGTTTACAACGATGGCCTTTGGTGCCGTTTTATTTTCATCACCGTGACGATACTTTCCTGTACGAACCAGTCTGGATTTCAGGCCTGCATTGATTGCACCTTGAATATCGCCGTAGATGTCATCACCAATTAATGCAACTTGTTCGGGTTTAAGTTGAATACTTGCCAGAACCTGGCTGAAGAAATCAACAGACGGTTTACCAGTGATAACTGCCTCAATATCACATGCATATTCAATGGCTTCTACAAAGGGACCTGCATCCATGAAAAAATCACCGGATTTCTTGAAGTATTTATTGTGGCCGATTGCGATTAGTGGGGCACCCTCAAGACAAAGCCGAAAGGCATGGTTCAAATTAGCATAGTTAAAATCATCGGCAGCATCGCCAATGATCACTGCATTTGGATCGTTTTGCACGACATCACTGAATTCAGATTTTAATCCTCGATGGATAAGACAATAAGGGCGTAAATTATGGCTAAGTACGTAATCTTTTGCGGCCAGAGGGGCAGTATAGACATGCTCTTCTAAGATATTAATTCCGGCGCCTTGTAATTGTTTAACAATTTTAGAACGAGGTTGTTGTGAGGTATTGGTTATAAGTCGATAAGGCAGGTTTTTTTCTTCGATGTAGTTGATGGCTTTATTTGCATTCGGCAACAATTCTGCACCATCGAGTAATACACCGCTAATATCAAAGAAAATACCTTCTATCATTTGAGCAAATGTTCCCTTTCTTCTACATCAGTTCATATGAGTATAGTTGAATCAAGAGAGTCAGTGTGATGCGCAAGGGAGCAAGTTCCAATGATCATGAAAAAGTAACTTGTTATGATAAAATGCCTAAATATAAAAAGGACGCCCTAAAATTAAAATGTTCAAGAAGCTCCAGGAAAAAATTCGTTATCTTGTTGATCAAGCCTTTGCGAGCGAGTTCTTCGGGCAAATGCTGCTACTTATTACCTTATTAACTTCGGTTACTCTGATTGGCATGACGGCTGTTTTCTTCGGTTTATTCTCGGAGGAGAATGCAAGTATCGGTTTTATTCATCAGGACATTGATGCCGGGTTCTGGGATTCACTATGGTGGTCTTTAAATCAGGTTATGCCTCTGCGAGGGTTCGAGAGGGCTTACGGTGCCACGGTGCCAGTACTTTTGTATTCCCTGTTTCTGTCACTCATGGGACTGGTTGTCTTGAGTGTGCTGATCTCACTGATTAACAATACCTGGCGTAGCCGTATCGAAGGTCTGAACAAAGGCGGTACGCCGGTACTGGAACGTGACCACGTATTGGTACTGGGATGGAGTAACAAGGTCTTCTCTGTCCTGCAACAACTGGTACTACTCCGGCCTGGAGTCAAGGTTGTGATACTCGCACCACGAGAAATCGATGTCATGCAGGAGCAGCTTAGGGTCGCGGGGATCCATCGGCAACCAATCAAGGTCATTCTACGTAGCGGGATTCCCAGTAATCATGGTGAGCTCGACCGGGTTGCCGTCAAGCATGCTGCCAGTGTCATCGTTCTCGCAACAGACGCCGATGATAGCGAAACTATCAAGACCATGATATTGCTGGCCACACAACAAGACTGGTCAGGTAAACCACCGATCCTGACATCGGAAATTGCTATGGAGGAAAATTATGAATTGGCGATGATTGCTGCCAAAAACCGATTGCACATTATTTATTCCAGTCGTGTGATCAGTAAGGTCATTGTGCAGACAGTCCGTAACCCGGGGTTGGCGAATGTATATAGTGAGATATTCTCCCCGGCGGGTAATAGTCTCTATGTGCAAAGTTTTCCTGATTGTACTGATCGACCGCTTGGTGAGATTGCATACGGTCTTTTCGACGCTATACCCGTCGGCATCTCATGGAACGAGAAACGCGGTGATGTAATGCGACATGCTGTCGGGCTTAACCCTGAACCCGACTATGAGATTGCCGAAGACGAACAACTGGTACTTCTTACACGAGGGCTGCCAGTGTCGCATACAAACCACGACAAGGAACCAGTATCACATATATACAAGGAAGGCGGTTCGGTGGTACCCCACGTGCCCGCTCGGGTACTGCTGATTGGCTGGACCGATATTCTTTACAGTATTTTGCAGGAACTCGATGCACATGCCTTACGTGGTACCGAAGTGACGATACTATCGAACGTCAATCGTGATATGACACAGCAACGGATGGAAAGCCATCAATTAAGTACCCTGAAGAACCTGACGCTGGAATTTCTTGAGGGTAATGCGGTAATGCAATCGGCTTGGGAAGATATCGATTTGCCTGGTTTTCAGAGCATTGTCGTACTTGCGGATGGAACTGACGAGCAAGGAGGTGCAGATACACGCACCTTACGCATATTGCTTCGCTTATCGGATCTACGCAAGCAGCAAGAATTACGTGCACATACCATTGTTGAGTTGCTGGATGATAATAATCGCGCCTTACTCACCGGCCTTGATGTGGACGATATTATTGTCAGTCCCGAAGTTGTTAGCGCACAGCTGGCGCAAATTGCAGGTCAGGAGGTTCTCGCACCTATCTACCGTGAACTACTTAGTGCAGGTGGTGTTGAGATCAGCATGCGTTCAGCAGGTGATTATGTACAGCTTAATAACGACTGCTCTTTTAGTGACATTATCTATGCGTGTCAGCAAAAAATGGAAATAGCCCTTGGTTTACGTCTGGCACAGAACGGTGGCGAGCTATTATTGAATCCTTCCAGACGAATGATATGGCAGCTTGGCGAGCAAGACAAAGTGATTGTACTTGCACAACAGGTTTACCAATAAGTAAAGCAGGCTTGTCCGAATCGTTGAGATAGAAACCACTAGTAATCAGAGTCATAGATTCAAAGGAAACTGAAAAACTCAGACTGAAGATGATTACGCATCGAAAATCAGAGTAGTACATGCTAGAGTCCGCTTCTTTCCAATTAATACTTTACAAATCTAATCAATAACAAAAGGAAGTTAAAACAATGCCTCATCAAAAAATATTCACTCACATTTGCACGCTGCTAATTCTCACAGTTGGTCTAGTCACCTCTCCGGTAGTACTGGCAGAGGTATCCACTCTTGCTAGTATTCAAAAAAGTGGTCAACTGGTACTGGGGACATCTGCGAATATGCCACCAATGACTGGAAAAAATGAGAATGGCAAGATTGTCGGTTTTGATATCCATCTGGCACGTTTCATGGCAGACGGTATGGGCGTTGAATTGAAAATAAAGACCATGCCATTCGATAAATTACTCTCTGCTCTGGAAAAAGGAGAGGTCGATGTAGTCATTTCCAACATGACAATGAACCCCAAGCGCAATATGAAGGTTGCCTTTGTCGGTCCCTACATGACATCCGGCAAGTGTGTCCTCACCAAGAAAGAAGGCCTTGCCAAGGCCAAGGCCGCAGAAAATCTGAATTCACCGGATATCCGCCTGGCGGCACTGAAGGGCTCGACCAGTGCCGAGTTCGTCAAGGCCCTGTTGCCCGAGGCAACAATGACTCTGGTGGACGACTATGATGATGCTGTCAGCCTGATGAACGACGACAAGGTAGGCGGCCTGATGACCGACTATCCGATTTGTCTTTCCATGTTGGAGCGTTACCCGGATGCCGGCTTTGTCTCTCTGTTTTCGTTGCTTAGCTATGAACCCATCGGTATTGCACTACCCGCTGGTGATTCACTGTATATCAACTGGACTGAAAATCTTCTGGGTCGTCTGGTAGGCATGGGTGCAATCAAGCAGCTTCAAGTCCGCTGGTTTGGCAAGGATAATTTACAGGCCGCAAGCAAGTAATCCACTGACTGGGCAATCTACGGGGCGTGTGTTGCATCTGCCCCGTGGATAACATCTATCAGTATATTAAGATAATATCGTTTTAGTTCCGGGCAGGATGATTGAACAAATCCCTAACAGGAGCGAGGATAAGCAGGACAAATTTCAGCCGCAGGCTTATAGCGTGACTATGAACTGATATTGCACGCAGCCACGGCCTCGCGCACGCGCTTCAGTAACTGTTCACGGCTATACGCATTCTTTTCCAGGACTTCCTCAACACATCCAGAGAGCCTGCTACGGTCTTCGCTACTCAGATCTTTTGCAGTAATAACAATCACCGGTATATCCTGCCATTCAGGCTGCGCACGCATCTCGGCCAGAAAACCGAAGCCATTCATCACCGGCATCATCAGATCCAGCAGGATCAACCGCGGTTGAACATCGACCATCATGTTCAACGCTTCCTGGCCGTTACTTGCCTCGGATACCTTCCAACCGGCCTTCTCCAGTGCGTGTGCCATTATTTCACGGGTTTCGACATCATCCTCGATCAGCAACACCGGGCAGATTTCTTCAGTACAGTAATAGCGACTTAATGTCTTTTGCAGCAATTTACGGTCAACCGGCTTGGTCAGGTAATCAACGGCACCCAGCGAGTATCCGCGTGTGCGATCATCGATCATGCTCAGCATGATCACAGGGATATTGTGCAGTTTCGGATCAGCCTTCAGTTCTCGGAGCACCGCCCATCCATCCATCTGCGGCATCATCACGTCCAGGGTAATCGCGGCAGGATGTATCTCATGCGCCAGCTGCAAACCCTGTTCGCCGCTGGTTGCTACGACCACATTAAAACCATCTTTAAGCAGGTAACGTTGAATAATTTCACAGGCTTCTGGATCATCATCAATGACCAGTATCGTAGAACCTGGCTCAACGTCTTTGATGGATGCTAAGTCAGCATCGGATAATTTCTGCGGTGATTCTGCAGGAGATGTTTCTGGTGTTGTCCCGGACAGGATGGCAGGAATACGAACAGTGAATGTGGAGCCTTTACCCAGTTCACTGCGAAGCTTGAGATCACCGCCGAGTAATTCACAAAATCTTTTCGATATGGCCAGACCCAATCCGGTACCACCATAATCCCGTGTCGTTGAATTATCTGCTTGGGCAAATTCTTTAAATACGTGCTCGATCTTGTCCTCTCCGATCCCGATCCCGGTGTCGCTCACTGCAAACGTTAACCAGTCCTCCCCGGCCTCTTCGGTTCGAGTAACATGTAAGGTGACGGTTCCCTCATGGGTAAACTTGGCGGCATTGGAGAGCAGGTTGAACAAAATCTGGCGCAACTTGGTCATATCCTGATAGGCCATGCCAAGATCCTTACCACGTTCAATGGCTAGAGAATTTTTGTTCTTCTCCAGTAAGGGGTGGGCAGTGGCACTGACTTCATCGATCAGAAGTTCGAGATTAATCTCTTCAGCAAAGGCCTCCATCTTGCCGGATTCAATCTTCGACAGATCGAGCACACCGTTAATCAGTGCCAGCAAGTGAGTCCCAGCCTGATGGATCTTTTTCAAATCGGGAATGAAATTTTCCTGCTCCAGATCTTCAGCTTCTTCCATCAGCATCTCGCTATAACCGAGGATGGCATTCATTGGCGTGCGTAACTCGTGACTCATGTTCGCCAAAAATGAACTCTTGGCCTGATTTGCCTGCTCAGCCAGGTTTTTCGCTATGGCAAGCTCTTCTTCAACTTTCTTGCGTGCATTTATATTGTTCATGGCACCTACAATCTCGACAGGCTCTCCGTCTTTATCACAAATCATGCGAAGCTCATCGTTCACCCAGCAATAAGTACCGTCCTTGCGACGGAAACGGTACTCGATAACGTGGTGTCCCTCTCTGAATAGATGCGACCACTCCTCGTCAATACGGCGAATGTCGTCCGGGTGAATGTGTGATGGCATGAACCTGGGATCTTCAAGATATTCTGATGGTTCGTACCCAAGAATATTTTTAATGTTCTCGCTAATAAAGGTTGGGAGATAATCTTTTTTGGCCTCAAAGCTGTATATGATGGCGGGCGATGCGGCGAGCAAGTAGGTCAAACGCTGCTTCTCTGTAATCAACGCATTACTCTCTACTTCGAGTAAAGCCATCTTCTCTTTAAGCGAGATTATCTCGTTCTTAGTCATTATCAGTCTAAACGCTACCCAGAAGATTCCCGATCTTTTCGAGTAGGCGGTTTAGATTGACCGGTTTGGTATCGTAGTCATCACAACCGGCCTCCAGTGCCTTCTGCTCATCGCCGGCCATGGCATGTGCGGTGAGCGCAATAATCGGTATCGATTGTGTGGTGTGATCGGCCTTAATCTGGCGGGTGGCTTCCCAGCCATCGATCACCGGTAAGCTAAGATCCATCAAGATGATATCTGGATTGCTTGACGAGGCCATATCGATACCGGCCTGTCCATCAACTGCCATGACTACTTCGAAACCCTTCCGCTGCAGTCGTCGCGACAACATGTCACGATTCATTTCGTTATCTTCTACTAGCAATATTTTACTCATCCGTATTATCCAGTGGTTAAATTAATGATTTGAACAAGGCAAGCATTGTTTGTATTTGCCTGATCAAGTTGAATTTATCATCCTATGCTCACCAAGAACCAGTAGGAAGCATAATTAAAAATATCTCTCACTGTGGTCGAGATATGAATTTCTCCCGTTGGTCGAAATGACAGCTTAATTAGAGTTTCTTTAGTTTAATAGTCTTTACTCCGATATTTTTGTAATTCTTGAAGCAACCAGTCATGGGTTTTTATCTTTGGCTTGTCTTTACACAGGACTATGTAATATTCTCCGGACAGTGTGCTTTTTATCGCACTGTATTCTATAAATTTCTCTGCACTATCTATTTTGCTCTTGAAATAATTATACTTTTTCTTTACATGATCAACTGTATCTTTTCCAGAATGTATTTTTCCATTTCTTTCAAACTGACATTCTGAGTTTTCCAGAAATGCAAGTAAATGGTTTATTTCACTTTACATATCAGAAGCAAACACCGGAACTGAAATGATACAGATGAAGATACATAGTATTAAATCTAATTTCTTACCCAATATCATAGAATCAATTGTTAATTTTAGAATTCCAACCTGAATATAGTGTTGGTTGGCTTGCGCTCATTCAAGCCATTTTGTTGGGGAGCATAATAATCATTCCTGGGCAAATCACCCATCTGTCTATAAGAAGTTTCGGCATCAAAGCCTAATCTGATCCTGCCTTGTTTCTCCTTCTTCGGTGGCGGAGCCCTCCAATTTTCTCTGGCCGGTGTGGACTCACGCCAACCTCCGGCATCTTCATATATCTCTTCTGTGATAATTTCATCGTACATTAGCGGGAGGTGAAGTTGAGTACTGGTCTCAGCCAGTATGATCGTTGAAGCAAGCAGGAAACCAAGCCAGATCAACAGCCTGTTGCCAGGGAGCATGACAGGCATCATGACAGCTGTAGACATTACTTAGGCGTTCCCTTGCGCCACCCGAGACCTTCAAACCAGTGTTTATGGGTAGCCGAGAGCCATTTGTCCGCCGTCCTTGCTGTGATCCAGGCATTCAGAAAATTTAACCATTCCTGCTCTCCCTTTTTAATCCCGAAACCAGCCTTGTAGGAAATCAGGGGCTTGGTCATAGGTATATCAATCTTCTGCGGATATTTGAGTGCAAGAAATTTAGGTTGGGGAGAGGTTGCTACGTAGGCATGAGCCTCTCCGTTGACCACGGCATCTGTCGCCTCCTTCGAAGTTTTAAAGGCCTTTACATTGGCCTTGTCAAACAGTTGAGTCGCCAGTTCATACGAGACAGACCCTGATACACCGGAGATGATAATGTTTTTCTTATTGAGCTCCTCAAGGCTATTGATATTACGGGTCATTTTGGTATTGGTAGCCAGGCTGATACCCGAATCTGCATATGGATCACTGAAATTGATCTTGAGTGCGCGAGCCGGGGTAATGGCCATGCCACCAGCAATGATGTCAATCTCACCTTTCCTCAGCGCCAGAATAATGTCTTCCCACTTGTAGACGATAAATTCCGGCTCAACACCCAAGTCCAGCGCGACCTTTTCCGTTACATCAATCTCATAACCGGAAAGTTTTCCTGACTCATCTTCCATGGTCCAAGGCACGAACAATGAAACACCAATTCTCAGCGTTCCTCTCTCGATAATATCGTTCAGGGTATCTGCCTGAACCTCCACAGAAAGAAACATCAGCAATAGCATTGAAGCCCGGAAAAACATTTTTAGTCTACTAGTCATAATCAGATCTCAAATTAATTCAGTTAGAAAAGATTGGTTATCTCCATAAACAACCCGGAAAAACGGGTCATCAATATTCCATACGACCCGCTAGGGGGGCGTGGATGCTACCACAGGCCCCGCTGTTATTGTATCCGCTTAGTATCGCTAATGACCATTATCGACCACCGACGGGTAAAGTCAGTGTTGGTCCTTTAGCCTCGGATTGTCCGGCCTGTAAACTGAAAAGTTGTTGTAAAAGTAAGAAAGATGACTTTGTTTCCAGATCGTTATTGGCAATATAAAACCAGTAGCCTCTATGAGGGACGGAAATATATGCATTTCCCGGTCGCTCTTTACTTGAATAAACAATGAAATGTTTCCCCGCCGGTGTATCGCTCCAGTTAAATTCATCGCCACTTGTAGTTTTTGTTACTGTAACCAGGCCTGCTTCCTTGTGCTCATCAGGAACCTTGATATTTTGCGACAAGTAGAAAAGTACACTCATGATAGAACGCACGCGCAAACCAAGGACATTGGGTTTTTTATTCAGGAAATCAGACGAGATGATGACCTTATTATCGACAGCCGTCGTTCCCAGCAGTGACGATAACTCCTGTCCTTCACTTTTGACTTGATCAATCTCGCTTGGCACAAATTGCATCACCAATTCAGCCTGTTTTTTATCCATATCAATATTTGGCCCAATTTCCATCACTCCTTCCCTTTGTAAGTGTCTAAATATTTCCAGAGCACGTGCAAAATTTTCATAACGTTTTGGTTCAAGAGCTGGCGTAGGACCAGAAGCGCTGGGCGCATTATAAA
>SMUY01405318.1_pt1 | contig 13257 bp, 9 predicted proteins | sample 2456441 | NCBI WGS metagenome assembly SMUY01 (sample SAMN11095931, study PRJNA526329) | marine sediment metagenome | biome: Marine sediment; feature: Surficial sediment; material: Deep marine sediment; isolation source: Hadal surficial sediment | place: Pacific Ocean | collected 2014-11 | depth 0-1...
AACACAGGAGACGCACGACATCATCCGCGGTTCCCTGTCCGAGTCGCCGATGTATACGGGCGCCATCGAAGGTGTCGGGCCGCGTTATTGTCCTTCGATCGAAGACAAGATCGTGCGCTTCGCAGACAAGAACTCGCACCAGATTTTCGTCGAGCCGGAAGGGCTCAACACGCACGAAATCTATCCAAACGGCATCTCGACGAGCCTGCCTTACGAGACGCAGGTTCGTTTCGTGCGGTCGGTCATCGGATTCGAGCACGCGCACATTACGCAACCTGGTTACGCAATCGAGTACGACTATTTCGATCCGCGCGACCTGCGACCGACCCTGGAAACACGCTTCGTTAGCGGACTTTATTTTGCGGGCCAGATAAACGGCACGACGGGGTACGAAGAAGCAGGCGCGCAGGGAATACTGGCGGGTATCAATGCGGCCTGTCAGGCCATGGGTCGGGATGGCTGGTATCCGGCACGCAGCGATGCGTATATCGGCGTACTCGTTGACGATCTGATTACTCGCGGTGTCAGCGAACCCTACCGCATGTTTACCAGCCGCGCCGAATATCGGCTGCTGCTGCGGGAAGACAATGCAGATCTTCGACTGACGCCAGTCGGCCGTGATCTCGGTCTGGTTGATGATCATCGCTGGCAGGTGTTCAATGAAAAGCGCGATGCGCTAGTGCAGGAACAGGACCGGTTGCAGGGAATTTTCGTGCGTCCGGAGCGCTTTAACGACAGCGACCGGCGCATTCTTGGTGCGCTGCAAAAGGAATGCCGCGCAGCAGAGTTATTGCGCCGGCCGGAACTCGGCTACGCGGATATCACTGCGCTGTCATCGGTGGGCAGTGGTCGCTGGCAAGAGCACATGTGCGACGAACAGGCTGGCCAGGTTGTGCGGCAACTCGAGGCGCAGGCACGGTACGAAGGTTATATCGAGCGGCAACAACGCGAAATCGACAAGCATGCCAGGCAGGAAACACTGGTCCTTCCCGAGGACATCGACTACGGGAGTGTCACCGGCCTGTCGACTGAAGCGCGCCAGCGGCTGGCAGGGACACGTCCGCTAACGCTTGGCCATGCATCACGGCTCGAGGGAGTTACCCCATCGACCGTGTCGCTGTTGCTGATCCATTTAAAAAAAGGCAATCTCAAGCGGTCTGCGTAGGAGCGTGTCCCGGAAACATCGCCCCGGCAGGAGCCCGGCCCACCGGGCGATCGCCTGTTTCCAAAAGTTGAACGGGTAGACAGTTTCTTAAGGCTGATGCGGTATCCTGACAGTCCCCAGGGCTATGGATGCATTTGCGAGGCGCATGAACCACGGGTTTCCTTTTATCCAGTGCCTTTCCCGGCAGCGCCTGGGGATATTCGCCTGTATCGCGATTCTCCTGTCTGCCTGTGGCGGCGCGGAGGACGCGCAACGGGAAACCGTTCTGAATCGTGGTCTTGGCGCCGAGCCCGAGTCAATGGACACTCACAAAGCAAGGACCAACCAGGCGGGAGACGTGCAACGGGATCTTGGCGAAGGGCTTACCGGATATACCGCCGATGGCCAGCCTGAACTGGCCGCTGCAGAACGCGTGGAAGTGTCAGACGACGGGCTGCAATACACATTCTGGTTGCGACCGGAGGGCAAGTGGTCCAACGGTGACAGGGTCACCGCACAGGACTTTGTGTTCAGTTTTCGACGCCTGGTTAACCCGGCCACCGCTGCCTTTTATGCACAACAGTCCCTCGGTGCTGTTGTCAACGCGACGGAAATTGTCGCCGGAAAGAAACCCGCTAGAGATCTTGCCGTTGAGGCGATCGATGAATTGCAACTAAGGATAACGCTCAACAACCCGGTACCGTATTTTCTCGCTCTGCTCTCCCACCCAAGCACATTTCCGATGCACCGCCCGTCGGTCGAATTGCACGGCGATGCGCACGCGCGTCCCGGCAACCTGGTATCAAATGGCCCCTATGAACTTCAGGCATGGGAAGTTGGATCGTATATCGAGATCGTTCGTAACGAGCATTACCGGAACAACGACGAGACAGCGATCGACCGGGTGCGACACCATATTACGCCGGAAGCCGCAGCGGAGCTGAATCGCTACCGGGCCGGTGAGCTCGATATCACGTTCAGTGTACCGTCCGAGGCGTTTCAGCAGATGCGTAAGGAACGCCCCAACGAACTGCGGGTGTCGCCATATCTGGCGGTCTATTACTACGGGTTCAATATGACCAGGCCGCCCTTCAGGGACAATCCGAAACTGCGGCAGTCGCTGTCGATGGCGATCGACCGCGAAACCCTGACGGAAAAAGTTACTGCACGTGGCGAAACGCCGGCTTACGGCTGGGTGCCGCCGGGCACCAACAACTACGAACCTCGTCAATTTCTTTATGCGAACCTGTCAAAGGACGAGCGGCACAGGAAAGCGCGTGAGTTGTACCGGGAGGCCGGATTCGGCGAGGACGAGCCGTTCAGCGTGGAAATTCGCTATAACACTTCACAGGGGCATCGTCGCATCGCACTGGCTGTGCAGTCGATGTGGAAAGCGGTGCTCGGCGTTGAGGCGACTTTGATTAACGAAGAGGCCCAGGTGTTGCTCGAAAATATTCGGATGCAGGATGTTACGCAGGTTTTTCGTTTGAGCTGGACCGGTGATTACAATGATGCGCACACCTTTCTGAGCATCATGGAAAGTGACAACCCCTCGAACCTGACCGGATTCCGCAACGACGAATATGATGGACTGATGGACAAGGCTGCGGTACAGGCGGATCCGCGAGTTCGCCAGGTTTATCTCGAGGAGGCGGAGAAATTGTTATTGGCAGAGCACCCGGTGATCCCCCTCTACTTTTATGTCAACAAAAACATGGTGAGCCCGCGCGTTCGCGGCTGGGAAGACAACGTGCTGAATTACCATTACAGTCAGCACCTGAGCCTTTCTGATACCGACTGATTATTGTGCTGCGCTACGCGCTTCTGCGTATCTTCGGGGCAATACCAACATTGCTGCTGGTTATTGCACTCGCCTTTCTCATGGTGCACGCGGCGCCCGGCGGACCCTTTGACGCGGAACGCGTGCTACCGCCGGAGATCGAGGCGAATATTGCCCGGGCATATAACCTCGACGAATCGCTGCCGCAGCAATTTATCCGCTACCTTGGTGGCCTGGTTCGCGGCGACCTTGGACCTTCTTATCGGTATCGTGACTACAGCGTTTCTGAATTGATCGGTAATGCACTGCCGGTTTCAATGCAGCTGGGCGCGCTGGCAATGTTGCTCGCGATTGTCGCCGGTATTACGGCCGGGCTGATTGCCGCGCTTAGCAAAAATTCCTACATAGACAGGCTGGTTACCGGAATTGCGATGACCGGTATTTCGGTGCCGGTATTCGTCGTAGCGCCCGTGATGGTACTGGTCTTTGCGGTGTATCTGCACTGGTTGCCGGCAAGCTGGACCGGCGGCACCAGCATATCGCGGCTTATTTTGCCGGTCGTGGCGCTGGCGTTGCCACAGATTGCTTACATCGCGCGGCTTACGCGGGCAAGCATGATCGATGTATTGAGCAGCGATTACGTGCGCACGGCCAGGGCGCAGGGACTCAAGACCTTCTCGATTATTCGTTATCACGCGCTGAAGCCGGCGATGTTGCCGTTACTTTCCTACATGGGCCCGGCAATCGCAGGCGTACTTACAGGTTCCGTTGTCGTTGAGCAAATTTTCGGCATTCCGGGAGTCGGACAGTTTTTCATACGCGGTGCATTGAATCGCGATTACACCCTCGTCCTGGGGATCGTTATTTTCTACGCGACGTTGCTGATTTTGCTGAACCTTGTCGTTGATTTGCTGTACGGCATCCTGGATCCGAGGATTCGCAACCGATGAGCTATCTTGCAGCAATCCGGCCGCTTATCCGAAAAAGCCGGGACAACAAGACGATCGTGGTGTGCAGCAGCGTACTGCTACTCATTGCTGCAGTTGCCCTTATCGGACCTCTGCTCAGCCCGCACCATTATGCGAACACGGACTTCGAGAATCGCTTCATGGTGCCATCGGCAAGCGGCTGGCATCTCTTTGGAACGGATGACCTGGGCAGAGATCTCTTCGTAAGAACATTGCTTGGTGTGAAGATAACGTTGTTCATAGCCATTATTGCCAGTTGCGTGAGCCTCGGTATTGGCGTTGCATACGGCGCCATTGCCGGTTACGTCGGCGGCAAAGTCGACGCGATCATGATGCGGGCAGTCGATGCGCTTTATGCCATGCCGTTCATATTTTTTGTCATCCTCCTGATGGTTGTATTCGAGCGAAACTTCCTGCTCATCTTCGTGGCGATCGGCGCCATCAACTGGCTGGATATGGCCAGAATTGTCCGCGGGCAAACACTGAGCCTGAAACAGCGAGAATTCGTCGATGCGGCACGACTTATCGGTGTATCAACGCCTGGAATTATTTTGCGCCACATCACGCCCAACCTGCTCGGTGTCGTTGTCGTCTACATGACGCTCACGATTCCGCAGGCAATCCTGGTCGAGTCGTTCCTGAGTTTTCTCGGCCTGGGCGTACAGGAACCGCAAACTTCACTGGGTGCGCTGGTGAATGGTGGCGTCAGCAACATGGAGGGGGCGCCATGGTTGTTGCTGATTCCAGCCATCGTCCTTGCGCTAATCCTGCTTTGTTTCAATTTCCTGGGCGACGGGCTAAGAGACGTCGCCGATCCGAAAAAGAAGACCTGATGAGTCTGCTCGAAGTAAATAATCTCAGCATTCGATACGCGGACTCCGCGAAGCCGGTTGTGCAAAACTTAAGTTTTGCGATCGAGGCGGGCCAGTCACTCGGCATGGTCGGTGAGTCCGGTGCCGGAAAGACACAAACGGCAATGGCGGTGATGGGTTTGTTGCCGGCCAATGCAAATACCAGCGGCAGCATTCGATTCGATGGGCAGGAGTTCCTGGGTGCTGCACCCGATGTATTGAATCGCTATCGTGCATGCCGTATCGCGATGGTATTTCAGGATCCGACGACCGCGCTAAATCCGTACGTAAGAATTGGTGATCAGCTGCGACGTATTTTGCTGGAGCATAAGATCTGCAAGCCGCCTGAGGCACGCGAGCGAACCCTGGCGATGCTGCAAAGGGTTGGATTACCGGACGCGGAACGTCAATACAGGGTATTTCCGCACGAGCTATCCGGGGGCATGCGGCAGCGCGCCATGATTGGCGCCGCCCTGCTCGGCGAACCCGATTTACTGGTGGCCGATGAGCCAACGACCGCGCTCGATGTTACGGTGCAGGCACAGATCCTGAGCTTGTTACGCGAGTTGCGATCTCAGTCGAATTCTGCGTTGCTCCTGATTACACATGATCTTGGTGTGGTTGCCGGAAACTGCGATCGAATACTCATGATGGACAACGGCCGGCTGCTTGAGGAGGGGACGACAAAGGAAATTTTCGCGGCCCCATCGAATGAACGTACCGCAAAACTGATCGCCGCCGCGCGGCGCATCGATATGCCGTCAAGAACGTCACCTTTGCCCGGTGGCGTGGCGCCGATCATGGAAATCGATAATGTATCGGTCAGTTTCAGGGAGCGCCGGGTAAGCGGCAAAAGACAACTGCACGCGGTTCGACGTTTAAGTTTCAAGGTAGCGCCACGCGAGACAATAGCGATCGTTGGCGAATCCGGATCCGGTAAGACGAGCCTGGCCAGGGCTATCCTGGGGCTGATTCCAATGCGCAGTGGTACGGTCAGCTTCGCCGGCAAGAAACTGCCCGGGCCCGTGCGATCACGATCGAATAAAATTCGTCGTCAACTGCAAATGGTTTTCCAGGATCCGGTGGCCTCCCTGAATCCGGCGATGCGCGTTGCCGATATTGTTGCGGAGCCGATCAACATTCATGAACCCAAAAAGAAGAAGGCTGAACGCGAACAGGATGTGAAGAAAATACTGCAACATGTCGGGCTTGGAACAGAGTTGCGTGAGCGGTTTCCACACGAGTTATCCGGAGGTCAGGCGCAACGGGTGGCGATTGCGCGTGCACTTGTCATCAGGCCAAAGGTACTGATCTGTGATGAGGCGGTTGCGGCGCTGGATGGCACCATTCAAAGCGATATCTTGCACTTGCTGCAGGCAGAACAGGCGGATTCCGGCCTCTCACTTATTTTTATTACGCACGATCTGTCGGTGGTGCGGCAAATAAGTCACCGGGTCCTGGTCTTGTACATGGGGCGCGTGTGCGAGATAGCGACCAACGAACAGCTCTTCAAACGGCCGCTGCACCCCTATACAAAGGCGCTGATCCAATCCGTTCCAGTGCCTGACCCGAATGCAAAACCGGATGACATGCCGCTCGCAGGTGAGGTATCGTCGATACTGAACCCGCCCGCGGGTTGCCCGTTTCACCCGCGGTGCGAGCACGCAGTCGCGCGCTGTAGTGAGCAGGTTCCTGTTCTGGAATCAGTCGCTGGTGGCAGTGTCGCGTGTTTCAGAGCAAGCGAACTCGATCTGAGTTACTAAACGAACCCTGCTACATCCCCGGCATCGGGATCGGCATCGGTGCGCCGTTGACGCTAAGAAGTCCCTGTGCGTACTCGGCGTTCATGACGTAGTCGTCGCCGTCTTTCAGTAAAATGCCCATGGCCACCAGTACGCCTGCCTGCGGGTTCATCATTTGCACAAACTCGAAAAGAGCCGAAGGCATGCGAATATCAGCTGACGCAGTCGTTGAAAGCAACACGCTTGACCACGAGAAATCCGCTGAGGAGTCCCCCTCGGGAATGTCGATAATGATCCTGGTGGTGACTTTGCCCTGCGGCAGTGTCACATCAAGCTGATCGATGCGGATTTCAGCTCCGGACGCGAAAATCTTTTGCAAATCGCCCTCGATCAGCGGGAACAGATCAGCCAACGCTGTTTCAGGATCGGTCGCTCCTTTCGCTTGCCTGAATGCCCCGGCGATGCCTTGCATCGACGCCGCATCCAAGCGGTTCAGAGCCAGATCCAGGACGAAATTGATATCTCCCATGCCGGGCACAGTGATTTTATCGACCGCTATTTTCGTGCCGATGTTCAGCCGCGCATCGTTAATATTTGTAGCCGTGGACAAGGAGACATTGCCAACGGTTACGGGTGAGGCCGGGCCGTCAACCGCGAATGACTCCAGGATGAACTCTGCCGATCCAACATTGAACCCAAAATCGCTCCTGACCTGATCCGCGGAGATGGTTATTGCGCCGATGTGAATCGCGTCACCGTCGTTGGAAATTGTGACCGGCTCGATCCGGCCATCGACCACGAACGCGCCAGTAGTGCTGTCGGTTTGCAGCGCGACGTCGGCGCCCTCCCATGCAACGCGGAGTTCCTCGTAATCGAAATTGCCGGTGTCGAGCAGGTAACGCGAGTCAGTCGCACCGGTGAGACTTACACTGCTGTATAGCGAGCCCGGTAATGGCATGAGTTCGCCGTTACCGGGATCAATCTGAAATGTGGATACCGCGCTCGCGAGGACCGGCATCAGGGAGCCGGATTCCCTGCCCAGCGAGCCAATCGGCACCAGGCCGTGATCGAGGCGCGTATCGATGATCAGGGAGGGCAACTCATCGTTGCCGGTTTCCTGTAGGTAGCTTTCCACCACTTCGCGGAGTGAGTCACCACTCAATACCAGGCGATGGCGACCCTCCGACGTAAACCAGCCACGATCGAAGCTTTCCGTCTGCAACTCGATGCCGCTACCGTCCCTTTCGGCCCACGCGATATGTTCCTCGAGGTTCCTCTCAGCCATCCGGCCAACGATGCCCGGCGACACCAGGACCACGACTGCAAGAACTACCAGAAAAACCACAATCCACCGTTTCACAGTATTTCCTTTCTTTGGGGCAATCGTTCAGCGGATGCTAGCATGGCCAACAAAAAATCAACGTCAAGAAATATGACGAAGCCTCGCAGGAGCTCGCTCCCAATCCGTCCTTACGGCGGCCTGCATGAGCAATGATGGATGCGGATTGATCTTTAGGGCAAGATTTGAGAGAGACTAATAAACTTGTAGGAGCCCGCCCCAGCGGGCGATATCTACGTGCAGGCAGAATACACCGGGAATTTTCGAGGAGTTGTATGAAAGAATTTCGCGCTTATCGCATCGACCAGCAAGACGGCAAGATTGTAGCCGGCTTTACAATGCTCAACATTAACGACCTTTCTGCAGGCGATGTAGTTATCAGGGTCAGCCACTCGACCATCAACTACAAAGATGCGCTAGCGGCAACCGGCGCCGGCAAAATACTCCGGACATTTCCACTCGTCGGCGGCATTGACCTCGCCGGATCGGTTGTGAGTTCGGAGGACGATCGCTGGTCCGAGGGTGACCTGGTCCTGGTAAACGGTTGCGGACTCAGCGAAACCTGTGACGGCGGATACGCCGAATACGCTCGTGTAGCCGCCGATTCGATCGTGCCGCTACCCGATGGCATGAATGCCGCGCAAGTTATGCAGATAGGCACCGCCGGATACACTGCGGCGCTCGCCATTCACCGCATGGAGCAAAACGGGCAGTCGCCGGATGGTGGTCCTGTTGTGGTGACCGGCGCGACCGGCGGCGTCGGCTCCATCGCTGTCGATATGCTGGATGGGCGCGGCTACGAAGTGGTCGCTGTCACCGGCAAGTCGGAACAAAGCGATTATCTGAAAAGTATCGGCGCCAGGGAGATACTCATTCGCGACGACATTGATTTGGGGAAGCGCCCGCTCGAGAAAGCCCGGTGGGGCGGCGCGATCGACAACCTTGGCGGCGATTGCCTGACCTGGCTTACACGAACCGTGAATTACGGTGGCAACATCGCAAGCATCGGCCTGGCTGCGAGCCATGAACTCAACACGACGGTAATTCCCTTCATACTCAGGGCAGTGTGCCTGCTCGGCATCAATTCGGTCGACACGCCGCGCAACCTGCGCCTGAAGGTGTGGGAGCGTATCGGCACAGACCTTAAGCCTGAGCATCTCGATATCATCGGCAGCCACACCATTAGCTTTGACGAGTTACCGGGCGCGTTTCAGGCATATATCGACGGGACGGTGACCGGCCGCACGGTAGTGGAAATAAGTTCGAACTAGGGAATCGCTTCAGCGAGCGATTCCTTGACCGCCGTTGTTTCCAATCCGCTCAATTTGGGAATGGCACCTTCGGTGGTTTAAAATTGCGGCCCCGGAAATTTTAATCCGCATTAGAATTTTCAATCGAAACTGTTTTGAGGACTCGATATGAGCGCAGGCGTTCGCTTCTGGCAGGCCCTGGAGGCAGAAAAACCGCTGCAGGTGGTGGGCACCATCAATGCCTACTCGGCGCTGCTCGCCGGGGAAGCCGGATTCCGTGCGATCTACCTGTCCGGCGCAGGCGTCGCCAATGCGTCGTTCGGTCTTCCCGACCTCGCGATGACCACGCTCGGCGATGTGTGTGAGGACATTCGCCGCATCAGCTATGCGACTGAGCTACCACTGCTGGTAGACGCGGATACCGGCTGGGGTGGCGCATTCATGATCGGCCGTACCGTCCGCGAAATGATTCGTGCGGGCGCGGCCGCTTGTCACATCGAGGACCAGGCCGGCGTCAAGCGATGCGGACATCGCCCGGGCAAGGCATTGGTCGAGACCGCGGAAATGGTTGATCGCATCAAGGCTGCGGTCGACAGCCGCAGCGATGACAAATTCACGATCATGGCGCGCACCGATGCGCATGCCGTCGAAGGGCTGCAGTCGGCGATCGACAGGTCGGCGGCCTACGTCGAGGCCGGCGCGGACATGATTTTTGCCGAAGCACTGACGACCCTGGACGAATACCAGCAATTCACAATGGCAATAATTGTTCCTGTCCTCGCGAACCTGACAGAATTTGGCAAGACGCCGATGTTCACCACCGCCGAGCTCAAGAAAGTGGGCGTAGACCTTGCGCTCTATCCGTTGTCAGCTTATCGAGCCATGTCCAAAGCTGCGGAAAAGTTGTACGCAACACTACGCCGGGATGGGACGCAGAAATCGGTTATCCAGGACATGCAGACACGCGACGAACTCTACGACGTACTCGGTTATCACGAGTACGAGGACAAACTTGATCAATTGTTCGCTGCGAAGGGCCTGACCGGCAAGAAAGGCCAAAAAGACTAATGAGAAACGGAGAGAGGAATGACAGCCAGTAAGAAAACCGGCGGACTGGACGGCGTAATAGCCGGACAGACAGCGCTGTGCACAGTTGGAGGAGAAGGCGCTGGCCTGAGTTACCGCGGCTATGACATTTATGACCTCTGCGAAAACGCCAGTTTCGAGGAGGTAGCCTTTCTCCTTATGATTGGGCATCTGCCAAACCGCGGCGAGCTTGACGGATATATCGCGAAGCTGAAGTCGTTGCGCGGACTGCCGGACCCGGTGAGACAGGTACTCGAGATTATCCCCGCAAACACTCACCCGATGGACGTACTACGCAGCGGCGTTTCGATTCTCGGCAACCTGGAGCCTGAAGGGGATTTCGCCAATCAACAGTCGGTTGCCGACCGCCTGCTCGCGTGTCTGCCCTCGATGTTGCTTTACTGGCATCGATATCACACCGATGGTAAACGCATCGATGTCGAAACCGACGATGACAGCGTGTCAGGTCATTTCCTGCATATGCTGCAAGGCAAGCCACCGAGCGAGTTGCACAGAAAATCGCTGGATACCACGCTGATTCTGTACGCGGAGCACGAATTCAATGCCTCGACGTTTACAGCCAGAATTATCTCCGGGACCTTGTCCGATTTGCATTCGGCAGTCAGCGGCGCGATCGGTGCCTTGCGTGGTGCACTACATGGTGGTGCGAACGAAGCGGCGATGGAACTGATCGAAAAATTCTCTTCTCCTGAAGAAGCAATCGAAGGCGTACTTGGCATGCTTGAGCGCAAGGAAAAGATCATGGGTTTCGGACACCGTGTCTATACAACATCGGATCCGCGCAATTCAGTGAACAAAAAGATGGCGGGCGTGCTGGCTGATGAAGCCGGTGACACGCATCTGTACGTGGTGTCGGAAGCGATCGAGAAAGTAATGTGGGACGAAAAGAAAATTTTCGCGAATGCCGATTTTTTTGCAGCAACTGTGTATCACTTCATGGGTATCCCAACCTATCTGTTCACGCCGATCTTCGTTTGCTCACGGATAAGCGGCTGGTCGGCGCACATCATGGAGCAGCGTGCCGACAACAAACTCATTCGCCCGGTGGCGGATTACATTGGGCCGGGGTTGCAAAAATTCGTGCCAATTGATGCGCGTCGTTAGTTGATTTTTCGTCAGAGAAAAACTGAAGAAAAGTTTCGTAGGAGCCTGGCCGCAATCCGCCCGCATTGACAAATCATCACGCCAACGAATGGTGCGGATTGATCTTTAGTACAATCGCCCGGAAAATTCATATCGCTCGCTGGGGCGAGCTCCCACAGGCCGGGCTGCTACTCGCGATTAGAGAAAGAATCATGTCATCACAGGACAGCCGCTCGGCCAAAAGGCCTGAGCCGGACCAGGTATTGGTCGATATTGCGGACTACGTCTGCAACACGACGATCGATAGCGATCTCGCTTATGAAACCGCGCATTACTGTCTTATGGACACGCTCGCCTGCGGTTTTCAGGCACTCGATTATCCCGCCTGCACGAAATTGCTGGGCCCGGTGGTTCCCGGGGCCACGCTGCCGGGTGGTGCACGCGTGCCGGGCACCTCATACGAGCTGGAACCGGTGGCCGGTGCATTCAATATCGGCATCATGATTCGCTGGCTGGACTTCAACGACACCTGGCTGGCTGCGGAGTGGGGTCACCCGTCCGACAATCTCGGCGGTATTCTCGCGAGTGCAGATTACCTGAGCCGCATTGCGCGTGCGCGGGGCAAAGATTCATTGACGATGCACGATGTGCTAACGGCGATGATCAAGGCGCACGAGATCCAGGGCGTTCTCGCCCTCGAGAACAGCTACAACCGGGTCGGCCTCGATCACGTCCTGCTGGTGAGGGTTGCCACAACGGCGGTCGTCACCCGAATGCTCGGTGGCGACCGGGATAGGGTGATAAATGCAGTCTCCCACGCGTGGCTCGACGGCTGCGCCCTGCGCACCTACCGGCATGCGCCGAACACCGGTTCGAGAAAAAGCTGGGCTGCAGGTGACGCAACCAGCCGCGGCGTGCGTCTGGCGCTGATCGCGATGACCGGGGAGATGGGGTATCCATCCGCCCTCACCGCACAAACATGGGGTTATTACGATGTGTTGTTCAAAGGCCAGCCATTCAAATTTTCACAAGGGTACGGCAGCTATGTCATGGAGAATATCCTGTTCAAGATTTCCTACCCGGCCGAGTTCCATGCACAAACGGCAGTCGAGGCGGCAATGACCTTGCATCCACAGGTTAAGGACCGGCTGGATGACATCGATAAAGTCGTCATCGAAACCCAGCAACCTGCCATGCGGATTATCGACAAGACCGGGCCACTCGACAACCCTGCCGATCGGGACCACTGCATTCAGTACATGGCCGCTGTGCCGATGATTTTCGGACGCCTCACGGCAGCCGACTATGAGGACGCGGTTGCCGGCGACCCGCGAATCGACCAGATGCGGAGCAAAATGGTAGTCAGGGAAAACACGGACTTTACGAAAGACTACTTCGACCCTGAGAAGCGCTATATTGGTAACGCAATTCAGGTGTTCTTCAACGATGGTTCAAAGACGGATCGCGTGGCCGTTGACTTTCCCATAGGTCACCGGCAACGCCGCGACGAAGGTATCCCTCAATTGAAAAAGAAATTTGCATCCAGCGTGTCGACCAGGCTGCAACAAGGGCAGTGGAAGGAGCTGGACCGGCTTTGTGCAAATCGGGACAAGTTGGCGGCAACCGCGGTGGACGACTTCATGGCGTTATTGGTCGCCTGAGGTTCCGATAGACGGGGAAAGAAAATGCAGTTATTCAGAAAATCAATATTTGGTGTCGCTATTCTGACGGCAGTATCGGTGCTTGCCGCAGATTCGATTCAGCGCACTGAAGCGAATAGCGGCAACCTGATCATGGAAGACATTCCTGCTATTCCCGATGCAATCATCAACGACCTCAATCAATTTCAAAATGTGCGATCAGCGAGTTTCCGGGACTGGACCGAAAACGGACGGGGCGTCTACATCTCGACGCGCTTCGCTGACGTCAATCAGATCCATCGTGTCGACATGCCCGGCGGTGCGCGGCAGCAGATCACCTTTTACAAAGAACC
>SMUY01362836.1_pt1 | contig 13254 bp, 13 predicted proteins | sample 2456441 | NCBI WGS metagenome assembly SMUY01 (sample SAMN11095931, study PRJNA526329) | marine sediment metagenome | biome: Marine sediment; feature: Surficial sediment; material: Deep marine sediment; isolation source: Hadal surficial sediment | place: Pacific Ocean | collected 2014-11 | depth...
ATTTTTAAAATCAAAAGATGTCATGATTCAACAAGATGGATACGACGAAAAACTATTAAGAACTGATCTAGAAAATAAAAAAAATATGGAAATAAGGTTTGATGATATTTTGGATATTAGTCATGAAGATAAAACTTGGGCGGGAGTTTTAAATTTAGAAATCAACCAAGGCGAAAAAAATCATAAATATCAATTTTCTGTTGTACAGGATTGGGTAAAATATCCATTTAAAGATCCCCAAAAATACATGAAGGTTGATTGGTCTTCTCTTGTGCAATACATTAAAGAAAGACAAAAAATTACGAATTAAAATTGAATAAAGTATATGCTGTTGGAGTTGGTCCTGGTTCTTCAGATTATGTTACAAAAATAGTTGAAGAAATAATTAAAAAATCTGATGTCGTGGTAGGATACAAGTATACTTTAAAAACAATTGAGAATTTTCTTTCTGGAAAAGAAGTTCATGAAATTACTATGGAAACCCAAGAAGATGTATATCAAAAAGTGCAGAAAAATCTAGGAGAAAAAACATTAGTAATACCTTTTACAGGAGATGTGAATTTTTCTGAATCCGAGGTTGTTGATAGATTAATTGAAATTTTTGGAGATGTCAAAATAGTTCCTGGAATAAGCTCAATCCAAGAAGCCGCAGCCAAGGCCAGAGTTCCGTTAGATAAATCCAAGATTATTACAATGCACATTTCAACCTCAATTGAGAGAGAGAAAATTGAGTTACAAAAGGCATTACTTGATGGATTAAGTGTTGTTCTTGTTCCTAGACCATGGCCAAAAGAGCGTGCAAAGCATTTCATGCCTTCTGAAATTGCTTTTTATTTGAAAAAAAATGGATTTAATACAACGAAATTAAAAGTTCATGTTTTTGAAAATTTGACAACAGAAAAAGAAACTAGTTTTGTTGGAATGGTAAATGATTTAGAAGGAAAAGAGTTTTCAGATTTGTCAGTAATGGTTTTTGAACAATCTAAATTAGATTCGTATATTAATTTCAATTACGAGGATTAGTGTCTATCTTTGCTTTAAGAATGTCAGACTCTATATCAGGAAAAACAACTACATCCATTGTCATATAAGGATAGTCTACATCAAATAAAGCGATGAATCCAATTTCATCAAGTGTAACACTCCAGCTTTTTCCTGGTAATATATCACCACTAGTTATTCTTCCATCTTGAGTATATGGACTCCCTCCACGAGAGTTAGTATCTCGTTTTCCACTTGAGATACTATGAGAAACAGTATCATCGTTAACAAAAGTAAGAGTTGTTCCAGGTATGGTTGATACTCTGTTAGGAGTATAGAGTGTTTTTTGTAGAATATATCCTTGTGTAGTATAATCAGAATTGTATGGTTCAGATGAGCCTTTAGCAATGTGAATTATTATTTCTCCATCTCTAGCTTGTTCTGAACTAGTTGATATGATAGGTGAGCTTGGGATGGATCCACCTAATGTTGAAATTTTTGTAGTGTAAATTATTTTGTTTGATTCACTTCCTTGAGTTATTTTACCACTAAAGCTATAGATTGATCCTTCAACAGTATTTTGAACAAGTCTCCCAAAAAGACTAATTGTAGCTTCACTTCCTATCGAGTTTTCAGCAGTTCCAACCAATCTAATAAAACGTCCTTCCCTCAAAATACTGCCTGTAATGTCAGTAACAGTAAAATCAATTTCATCCAGTGTTACAAATCCATCTTCAATAACAATTCTAGTAGTACTACCTATCTGAACTCCAGTTGACATTAGAAAATCAATTTGAGATGTTTTAATTGATTTTTCTGTAACGGCAAATCCAGAACCTTCAATTAAAAAAGCTTGATTTGAAACTAATTGAGCATTTGATTCATCAAATGAGAAACCTATCATAAATAATCCTAATACTAAAAATGGAATAGCATATGCTGCCTTCATAGTTTGTTCATAGTTTGATTTGGTTTATAATTTACTACTAAATTATTTTAGATGTAACATATAGTATATCTAAACTCAATCATTACAGCATTGGTGGTTCAATGAGTTCAATCAGATATGCTTCTAAGAACCCACCTGCAAGCAAAAGACCTAAAACTATTCCTATTTCAATTGCTGTAATTTTATAATCAGGTTTTATTGATATTTTTTTAATAATTTTGTATATCAAAAGATAGCTTCGTGAAATTCCTATTGAATATGCTACAAGTTCCATTAGTCCAAAAGGAGAAACAAAAAGTAGTGTGAGAGGATGAATGCTAGCAATCTCTGGAACCAATAGTGCTATAGCTGCAAAAGCTTGGCCGGTAGCAAACGCTGAAAACATGCCCCAGACAAGGCCGGCCCCGGGAACGAACATTACTAGTGCAATCATGGAATTATGAAGGAAAATTCCTGGTCCGTCTATATCTTCAATTAGTTCATTGAATTCTTCCATAAAAAGTTCAGCATCTTCTACAGAAATTTCACTTAAAGAACCGATATAGTATGACGTCGTAAATAACCCAATAAAAATAAAAAATACAATAATTCTTTGGTTTTTCACAGGTTTTTTCTTTAGTGTGGGTATTTGAGGGTTTGTAGCGAGCAGATTTAATTAAAACACTTGATATTTTTTTTATAATGGAAAAAGAAGTTGTTTTTGCAATAAATTATGCATTAAACAAGGGATTTCAGATTCATCCTGATGCTTTGAAAATTTTAGAACGAGTAGATATTAAAGAATTAGAACATGCCATTAAACAAATAGTCAGAGAGAAATCAAAACAGAAATTATTTTTAATAAATCAAAATGATTTAGAAGAATTTTTTGGGTTAAAAGATGATGAAAAACTAGAAAATGAGTATAGAGTTCTAAGTGATCCTACTCCAAAAATCACCTCAGCTGAAGGAATAGATGGTTATAACGCACTTTTTGCCAGTAGGTTTTCCAAATTAAAAAAAATTATTTCAAATCGTCCTGAGGCAAAGATGTTAAAATCTATTTCTTCTACAGTCTCTACAAAATCAAATAATGACATGTATGTTTGTGGTCTACTTTCAGAGCGGATTGTGGAGAGAAATGTCACCAAACTAACAATAGATGATCAAACTGGCTCTATTGAAACAATTGTGTTTGATAAAGGCCTGCAAAAAATTGCTGCCTCATTACTTACTGACCAATTTATAATGGAAAAAATTAGTTTTGGTAAAAAAGGAGGGTTTGTTGTAAAAGATATTATTATTCCTGATATTCCAGAACATGTTCCAAATCGCTCAAAAACAGAAACATATGCTGTTTTTCTATCTGATCTCCATATTGGAAGTATGTATTTTATGGAAAAAGAATTGAATGATTTTATTTCATGGCTATCAAGTCCAGATCCGATAGCGAGAAAAATTCGTTTTGTTTTGATCTGTGGTGATGTAGTTGATGGAGTTGGGATTTATCCAAATCAAGATAAAGAATTAGATTTAGTTGATATTCGTGAACAGCTTGAAAAAACAAAAGCTTTGTTATGTGAGATTCCTAAACATATCAAAGTCATCATTACGCCAGGAAATCATGATCCTGGTCGACGAGCATTACCACAACCTGCCATACCAGAAATTTACAATTCAGCGTTGTGGAATCAAAAAAATATTTCTTTGTTAGGAAATCCTGCCATTGTTTCGCTTAATGGAGTTAAGGTTTTGATGTTTCATGGTCAGAGTATAGATGATATAGTAAGAACCACACCAGGATTAAGTTATGACAAACCGGCTCAAGTTATGCGATATTTACTTCAAGCTAGGCATCTAAGTCCGATTTATGGTTCTCAAACACCTCTAGCTCCCGAAACTGATGATATGATGGTAATTGATGAAGTTCCTGACATCTTTCATGCAGGACATGTTCATGTAGTAGATCTGGATTTGTATCGAGGAATTTTAATTTTGAATTCAGGTGCTTGGCAGCATCAGACACCATTTCAAGCAGGTGTGGGAATGAACCCAACTCCCGGATTAGCAGTTATTGTAAATTTGAAAACCTTCAAAGTCTATACTAAGGATTTTACAACTAAAGATTAGCGTTAAATTTTACAGAATATCTTCAAAGGTTAAATCGTCTTTAAAGGTTTTTTTTACCGTTTCTCGAGGTATGGTAAGTGTGTATTTTTTGGTATTTCCGTGGATTCCTTGATAGATAATTCTTCCACTGATTATACCTGATAATGCAATTTCACTAAGCATTTGAGTAACTCGTCTTTGAGTAAGTTCTTGCTGTCTAATTGTTTTGCAGAGGCCTTTGTAAGCTGTATAGATGGTCCCAGTTGTTAATTCTGATGTTTTCATAACTGCTATAATTAGTATTTTTTCGTGTAATGGGAAAGATTGGAGAGCAGTCACCTCTTTATTTTCTTCTATTTTTTTTCGAGCTAATCTAATATGATTTTCATTAATTGATGTTTTTTGTTCTCGTTCAGCAATTTCTCCAGCGACTCTTAGAAGATCTATTGCTCTTCTGGCATCACCGTGTTCCTTACCAGCCAGCGCAGAACATAGATTCAGAGCAGAATCTTCTACAGCCCCTTTAACAAATGCCTGTTCAATTCTACCTCCAAGAATTTTTTTGATTTGTTCAACTGAATAAGTTGCAAAAACTACTTCTTCCTCACCCAATGTGCTTAGTACGCGTGGGTCCAGTCTTTCTTTGAAAGTAAGATCGTTGGAAATCCCTACAAAGGTTAGGGACCCTTCTTTTAGGCGTTCATTTGCTCTGGTTAATTGGTAGAGAATGTCCTTACCTGTTTTTTTGACTAGGTCTGTAAGGTAATCGATTTCATCAATGACAAAAACTACATTTAGGTGATTTCCATCAATTGTTTTTAATATTCGTTTGAAAACTTCACTTATTGCAAGACCTGTTGAAGGCAGCTCTTTTTCCTCAAGTTCTAACTGTCTCCCAAAACTTACCAATAATTGATAGAGGGTTGTTTCTTCTTTTGAATTCACATAAACTAATTTTATTGGGAATTTGGATTTTTCTACTCTGGTCTGAATTTTTGATAGAATTTTTCTAACAACTAGTGTTTTGCCGGTACCTGGTTTACCATATATTAGAAGATTTGATGGGCGGGATTGTTTTAAAATTGGCATTAATGATTGAGTAACTAACGCTTGTTCTGAATCACGATGAAAAATCATATCTGGTATATATGTAAAATGTAAAATCTCTCTATTTTTAATTAGGGTAATTCCTTTTTCTGCAGCATCCAGCATTCTTTCAACTGGGTCTATAGTTGTTGTACTCATGTTCGAGATCAATTCGGATCCAAACTCAGCACTTCAACAGATCCTATCAAAAATTTTTACAAGCGGGATCGTTCTCGTTGACTGGTAAGATCGCTTTTGAACGTCACTCACACACCCTAATTTCTATTCAACTCATAATTTTATTTTAATAATTGTGAAATAATCAAATAATAATTTTAATCTATATTTTATATTTCCTAAAAAAAAAAATTTGAATAAAAAAAGAGTGGAAACATAGGTGTGGGAGTATGCTAGTTAACATTAAGTTAACTTTATGTTAAAGAAAACCCCAAAAACAAAATTTAACCCTGTAATTACTAGTCCAGACGTGAAGAGGGGTGTTAACATTGTTAATATTCAATTTTACCCCTTTATTTCGACTCCAGGCGTGATAAGGGACAATTAATGAGATATATTTAGTTTATTTTTGTTAAATTAAAATAATTGGGTAGGCGTGACGTAGGCAGTCAATCTTAACAAACCATACTGTTAACAAAAATCAGAGGATCTGTTCAATTGTTAACAAAATCCCGAATGTAACACAACTATGGTACGAAAGAGAATTAGAATCGATATTGAAGATGCAGAAGGTACTAATTTCAACCTTAGTCTATCAGGAAATATCACAAGAGAAAAGGTGCTCAAAGCCTTCGAATTTCTTGATTTAATGAATATTGAAGATTCTCCTAATTCACCCCAACTCGACTCGGTAGGAGCAAAAATCTGGAATATTATAGATAAATTCTTCCCCGTGGGCAAATTCACCTCATCTACCATATTGGAAAAATATGAAGATGAATATAATGAACCAATAAAACTTAGTATAATTTCGACATATCTCTCTCGTTTTACAGAAAAGAGAAGAATTGAGCGGGAAAGAACAGGCCGTGAATGGACATATCAGAGTATAAAAATATCACAAAAAGACCTAGTTAGGAGATAGTAACACGCCTAACTATCAAATGATCTCCCTCTAAAACAATCTTAACATAATCACCCTTCTGCATTTCAAGAAATTTTCTAAACTGTTTAGGAATAGAAACAGTCCCTCCAGAAGTGATTTTTACTAATTCTTCATTTTCCAAACCCATAAATAATTTCTATATTTCTAGAATATATATATTATGTTTTTATAATATTATGAATTTATAATAATTTTATGGTGAGGGTTAGGCTGCAGTATTTTGGAGGTATTCTAAAATTCCAAGTTTAGCTTTGCCCTTATCTGTGATAGAATAAATGAAAGGTTTGGTTCTAGTGTTCCTTTCAACATATCCATCCTGGTATAATTTTTTCATCAATCTTGAAGTATGTTCTCTTGATCTCTGTGACGCATTTTGGATATCACGTGATGTCATTGATTTGTCTGTGATTAATCCTAAAACAAAATCAACCGTATTATGATAATCCGGATTTGTTGATTGGTGAGGTTTTGGTGTAACTTGCTTTGGTTTAGAGTACTCATAATTTGGGATTTTTTCTGGAACTCGCCTAGAATCAATTATTTCTTCTGAATAACCTCCCTCACCACTAATTTCTAATGAATCTAATTTAATTTTCATATCGATTAACTGTCTTTCATAAAATTCTAAACGATCATACGAAGAGGCATCAAACCCCTCTTGCTGTTTAATTGATGGTTTAATCTTATAGAATATGTAAAAAACAAACAATCCCACAAAAAAAGATATTATTATTCCTAAAATAATTTCAGGATCAGGAATTTCAATTAACATCACACCCTACTACATAATTCGTGATTTATCGTGATAGAACAACATAATTTCACACTTTACATCACCTGGAATATCATCATATTAAATCACAAACAAAATCAAATAAACAAAAATCAGGATTAAAATCACATTCCCACAATTTGGCGAACTGCTTTATCCATCACATCAATGATTTGTTCTTCTTTTTCAGGGAAAACATCACTATCTTGAATCACAGAAATTTGTTCGGAAAGACGAGATATCACATCAATATCATCAGGTAGTATTACGCCTAAACCCCGAAGTAAAATTATTGAATAATAAAGACCGATTAATTTACTCCTAGACTGGCTAACTTGCCTGAAGTATGCTCCTTTAGAAATACTAAACTTTGATTCAACTAAATTCTTATGATTTAGAATAATTTCAATTTGTCTTTGCGTAAATAGTGATTTTTTGATAATTTCATGAAAAATATTGTTAAAATTAGATTGTTCAAACCCAATCATAGCTATACAAATCTGTATACCAGTATGTCAATTAAACTTTAAAGAGTCAAATATGAACAACGGTGGTTATGACTGATAGTGTAGAAATTTATCTTAAAGCTGAATTAAAGAAAAAAAAATCAGCGCTACTTTTTATCCTAATTGATTCAGAGGTTTCTAACATCAAATCTTCAGTTAAACTCGCAAAGGATGTTGAAAGAATTGGCGCATCTGCTATCCTAGTTGGGGGATCCTCTGCTACTAATCAATTGGAGCTGGCTGAAGTAGTAAAAAATTTAAAAAAAGCAGTTAAAATTCCTAAAATCCTCTTTCCTGGGAATGTAACTGGAGTAGTTCCCCAAGCAGACGCAATCCTATTTAGCTCTCTTTTAAATTCAGAAAATCCTTACTTTATTTCTCAAGCACAAGCTTTAGGGGCTCCAAGCGTTCTCAAATTTGGATTAGAACCTCTCCCAACTGCATATTTGGTAATTGGTGAAGGAACATCTGCTTGGTTTTTTGGTTCAGCAAGGGGGATCCCTTATGATAAACCCAAGATCGCTGCTGCTTATTCATTAGCTGCTCAATTTCTAGGCATGCGTTTTGTATATCTTGAAGCGGGTTCAGGAGCAGTCTCTAGTGTGAAACCCGAAATGATTAAAACAGTTCGTAAAGTCTTCAAAGGCTTTCTAATTGTGGGGGGTGGAATTAAAGATCCAAATACCGCCAAAAAAATTGTTAGTGCTGGGGCGGATGCTATTGTAATAGGAACTTTACTAGAAAAAAACGGCAGCCTAAAAAATCTCACAGCAATAGCCAAAGCAATTAGAAGTGTAAAGAAGTAAGATAGAATCATGTCTGATCATGCCATAATTAACAGAATTAAAGACGTCTTAATGCCTGATTATTATTTCAATTATTATAACGATATTTCAAAAAAAACATTTGATATTTTTGAAAAAGCAGCAGCAGCAAAAGCAACATTAGTTGATTCGTCGGCTATTGTTGAACCCAAAATTGCCTTTGACTTAGCAGATCGTGTTTCTAAAATGCACGATATTGATATTGCTGAACCTTTGCGTGAATTATTAAAAACTAATGGAAAGGAACTATCAGCCTTAATTCTATCAAAAGAAATCGCATCTGGCAAATATCTTTCATCCACTTCAACGCTTAAAGAAAGGCTTGAGCTTGCTGTTAGAGTTGGATTAGCAATAGTAACAGAAGGTGTTACTATTGCTCCATTGCAAGGAATTAGCAAAGTAACAATTAAGAAAAACAAAGACGGTTCTGAATATTTATCTGTCTCAATTGCAGGTCCAATGAGGTCTGCTGGAGGAACTGAATCAGCAGTTACAATGCTAATAGCAGATCATGTAAGAAAGACTGCAGGTTTATCCAAATACCAAGCAAACTCTTTTGATGACGAAATAGGTAGATTTATTGAAGAACTTCGAGTTTATGAAAGAGAAGCTAAAGGAAGTTTTCAATTCCATGTTTTAGACGAAGATATAACAACTGTAATCTCAAATCTTCCAGTTGAGCTAGATGGTGTAGAGACTGATCCATATGAAGTTGTTAATCATAGAAATATGGAAAGAATTGATACTGATAGAGTAAGGGGGGGAGCCTTACGAGTTCTTAATGACGGACTTATTGGCAGATCTAAGAAACTTCTAAAACGAATTGAACTTTACAATCTTGATGGTTGGGAGTGGCTCAATGATCTTAAAGGAGCAATTCAAACAGGTGATCGTGAAGATGCAGCTACAAAAAGAATGAGGGAAGTAATTACAGGAAGATCTGTTTTATCAATGCCAAACAAGGTTGGTGGTTTTAGACTCCGTTACGGAAGAGCATGTAATTCAGGATTTGCAGCAGTTGGAATTCATCCAGTAGTAGGAGAAATTTTAGATCATACTATTACAGTTGGAACTCAGATCAAACTTGATTATCCAAGTAAGGGCGCTACTATAGCTTTTGTAGACTCTATTGAAACTCCCACTGTTTTACTAAATAATGGAAATGTAATTAAAATAAAAGACACATTACATGGAATAAAAATTAAAAATCAAATTAAAAAAATTATTCATCTAGGAGACATCCTGATTTCTTTTGGAGATTTTTTGGAAAACAACGCACAACTGGTACCTACAGGTTATGTTGAAGAAATCTGGGTAGAGGAGCTTAGAGAAAAACTTTCTAAATACGAACCAAAAAATTATGAAGACTCTCCTTCAAAATTTCTTACAAGAACACCAACTTTTGATGAAGCCATCACCCTTTCTTTAGATTTTCTTATACCATTACATCCCAAATTTCTCTATTTTTGGGATCTAATTTCAATACAAGAACTCAAACAACTTCTCCACCCATTAGAAATTGGAGAATCTTCAATCCGATATTCAAAAAACATAAAACAAATTTTAGAAAAAATTGGGGTTCCACATGAAAATTCAACTAATTCAATTTTACTAAATGAAGCTGAAGCTAAAATTTTCTATAATCTTCTTTTCAGAAAACAATTAGTACTTAACGAGTCAAAATCGGTTATTGAAAATATATCTGAAATCTCTAAAATAACAATAAGGCCTAAATTTTCAACATCTATTGGAGTAAGAATTGGAAGACCTGAAAAGGCAGCTCCAAGACAAATGAAACCACCAGTTCACATACTTTTCCCAATAGGAGATAAAGGTGGTCCCACTCGTGATTTACTAAAAGCCTCAAATACAGAGAAATTTTATTCTAATATTTCGAATCGATTTTGCAAAAAATGTAATGAACCTTCAATAGGTATTATCTGCCAAAAATGTAAGACAAAAACAAAACTCATTTACAACTGTCGTATTTGTAGAGCAAAGTTAGACTCGCCTTTCTGCCCGAAATGTAAAAAAAAGGCTTTCGCGTATTCTTATCAACTTTTTCCACTAAAAGATAAACTCATGATGGCACAAGAAAGGATTGGAATTCGTGCGCACGAACCATTCAAGGGAGTTAAAGAATTAATCAATCAAGAAAAAGTTTCTGAACCACTTGAAAAAGGACTAATCCGACAAAGCTTAGATTTGACAGTATTCAAAGACGGCACTGTAAGATTTGACGCTACAAATTCTCCTCTAACACACTTTAAACCATCCTGGATTGGAATATCTATTGAAAAACTCAAAGAGTTAGGATACACACATGATGTAAATGAATCTCCCCTCACTAACAATAATCAAATAATAGAATTGAGAATACAGGATGTTATCATACCATATGACAGCGGAAAATATCTTGTAAGAGTATGCAAATACATCGATATACAATTAGAGAAATTTTATGAAAAATCAAAATTTTATAATGTAAAAAACATTGATGATCTTGTTGGTCATTTAATTATTGGTTTAGCTCCGCACACATCAGTTGGAATTGTTGGAAGAATTATTGGTTTTGCAGAGACACATGTTTGTTTTGCTACACCAATATGGCATTCAGCAAAAAGACGAGATGCAGATGGGGATGCGGATTCCATAATGTTATTGATGGATAGTTTACTAAATTTTTCAAGACAGTTTCTTTCAGATAAAATTGGTGGACTTATGGATGCACCTTTACTTATTCAACCATCTATTCTTCCACATGAATCTCAGCCTCAAGCACATAACTTTGAAGTTATGAAACATTTCCCACTTTCATTTTTTGAGGCAACTCTTCAAAAACAACAAGCAGTTGATGTAACCGGTATTGAGACAGTCAAATCAAGATTAGAAACTAAAGCAGCATTTTATGGATATGAATTCACTCATAGTACTACCACTCTTACTACATCAAGATCTAGAAGTGCATATTCTACCCTTGGTTCAATGCTTGACAAGCTAGATATGCAGATTCGAAATGCAGATCTTATTAACGCAGTTGACACAAAAGAAATTGTTTCATATGTTATTACGACTCATCTTATTCCAGATATAATGGGAAATCTTAGGGCTTATGGCCGTCAAAGGTTTAGGTGTACCGCATGTGGTCAAAGCTATAGGAGAATACCTCTTTTACAACACTGCACTTGTGGAAATCAATTAATTCAAACCATAACAAGAGGCTCAGTTGTAAAATATCTTAAACTCGCAAAAAGATTAATTGGGAAATACGATGTTGGAGCATATCTTACAGGACGAATAAACACTCTTTCTGATGAAATTGATTTAGTCTTTGGAAAAGATAAAGGAGATCAATTGCTTCTTACAGATTATGTAAACTAAATGGCTATTGCTCTTACTGGCGAACCAGTAGCATCTTTAAGTTTCAAAGGTAAAACAATCAACTTAAAATGAATATCAGAAATTTTTTCGAGATTACATAGATTTTCCACAATCAATACATTATTTTTTGCAAAGATATGATGAACAGAAAATCTGCCATCAGTTCCAATATCGATACTTGGTGAATCAATCCCCACTAAATTGATGTTTTTGGAAATCAAATATTTTGCTGCAGAAGAGGACAAGCCAGGATTATTTTTAAAAAAAGATTTTTTTTCTAAGTTTTTTTGCCAACCTGTTGAAAAAATAACTGTGGAATTATCCTTTATTACCTCGTATTTTTTTTCAAAATTAATAATATCAGTTTTGGTAATTAATTGATTAGAACCTTTTGGTATTTTTATCAGAATAACATCTGAAATCAACCTTGATGGAGAAATCTGATGAATTTTAATTCCTTTTTCAAAAAAATGGAAAGGAGAATCTAGGTGAGTTCCTGTGTGAGAACTGAGAAAAAGTAACTCGAGATTGTATCCTTCAGTTTTGATTTTTGACCAAGGAATAAAATGGGGTTTTGGTGAACCCGGGAAGCATGGTATATTTTGAGATATGGTAAGTGTTAGATCAATTGGCTCCACGCAGAAAAATATTCTAACTGATTAATCAGTTTTGATACTTTAATGAAAGGTTAAATATTGTCTGCTGAAATTCTGAATGTGCCAACAGCTTATGTTTTGTTAAATTCTGATCTAGGTTCTGACGAATCAATTATTTCTAAAGTTAAAGGAATTCTAGATAACGAAGAAAACATCAAGTATGAGGTTCAAGGTGTATACGGAGTTTATGACATTGTATTGAAAATATCCTCAGGAAATACTGAAAATCTTAGATCAGTAATAACTAATAAAATTCGAAAGATAGACAAGGTCCAATCAACTCTTACAATGATGGTTATCGAAGAACAAGAAAAATCATAATTTTTTAATCTCGTCTACAACTTTTTGAATTTCTACCTCAGAATTGAAAAAATGGGGGGAGGCTCTAATGATTTTTTTATCTCTAATTTCACGAACAGCAAGAATTATTTTTTTCTTTTCAAGTCTTTCAACTACATCTTGGGGTTCTTGTCCCTCTAAAGAAAAAGAAACAATACTTGTTCTTTCTGATTGCTCCTCTGGACCATACAAAGAAACTCCAGATATTTTTGATAATTCTTCACGCATTATATTGGATAGCTTTATTATTTTACGATGTATACTATTCAACCCAAATTGTAACATATAGTTTATTGATGCTTCTAATCCGACAAAACCAACATAATTACGAAATCCTGTTTGAAATTTATCTGGAATATCTTTGTAAGCCAACTTTATATCGTCATATATCATAGCCGATTCTCCTCCTATCGAATTAGGTTCAAGTAATTTACTAGATTCTTTTTTACAATAAAAAATTCCAGTACCCATTGGTCCACATAACCATTTAGACCCATTAAATGACATAAAATCACTTTTAGTTTTTTTAAAATCATATTCTCCAAAACA
>SMUY01006776.1_pt1 | contig 13247 bp, 9 predicted proteins | sample 2456441 | NCBI WGS metagenome assembly SMUY01 (sample SAMN11095931, study PRJNA526329) | marine sediment metagenome | biome: Marine sediment; feature: Surficial sediment; material: Deep marine sediment; isolation source: Hadal surficial sediment | place: Pacific Ocean | collected 2014-11 | depth 0-1...
CCGCCGAGGAGCACGTGCGAGTCGACGAGCTCCGCGCCGCGATCGGCCACTACGCACTGATCGCGACGACTCTACTGGGCCGCGTCGAGGCCGGCGAATAAGCCGGTCATCTCCTGACTTCTGCCTCCTGCCTTCTGACTTCTGCACAGCTTTAGTAGGATCATGAGGATGTCCCTGCTGACGCACGAGTCAGAGCAGGATGAGTCGTCCCGTACGGGGCGTTTCGTGCTGATCGGTCTGATCATCATCGGATGCGGTGTCGCCGCCTATTTCTCGATGCCACCCTCCGAGGAGCTGGTACCGCTCACCGCTGCGCCCGACCCGCCTCCGCCGAGACCAGCACCCGAAGCGGACCCGGCACCGGTGGCGCCAACGCCGGTGACCGAGACGGTCCCGGAGGTGGCGACCGAGGCCGCCCCCCCGTCACCCGCGTCGCCAGAACCGGTCCTACGGGTCGCGAGCGACGTGCCTGGCGCGTCGGTGTTCCTCGACCGCGCGTATCTGGGCACGACGCCGTTCGAGACCACCGCGGTGCCACTCGGACCGCATCGGCTCGTCGTATCAGCGAGTGGCCACGACGGCTTTGCCAGAAACATCGAGATCGGCGATGAACCGGTTGTGATCGACGTGCGGTTCCTGGAGATCCGGCTCGACACCTCGGTGACGGTCGTGCACAAGCACCGATTCGGATCCTGCGAGGGAGTGCTCCACGCGAACCTCGACGGCATGCACTACGAGACCACCGACGACGACGCGTTCTCGATCCCGCTGACCGAGATCGATCGGCACGAGATCGACTACCTCGAACACACCCTGACGCTGAAGCATCGCGAGGGGCGCACCTACAACTTCACCGACGAGCAGGACACCGCCGACGCGCTGTTCGTGTTCCACCGCGACGTCGAGCGGGCGCGGACACGGCTGGCGACGAGCGCTCGTGAGGCTCCGCCTCGCTAGCGCTCGCCGATCTTTTCTCAGAGCCCCGCTACGCGGGGGCTAGCGACCCGCCATGAGACCTGGTCGGATGTCCAGACGTCGATGACCGCGCCCACTCGCTGTCCCTGGGCCGGTTCGGACCCGCTCTACGTGCACTATCACGACTGCGAGTGGGGGATCCCTGCCCACGACGACCGCCATCTGTTCGAGATGCTGGTGCTCGAAGGCGCGCAGGCCGGGCTCGCGTGGATCACGATCCTGCGCAAACGGGAGGGCTATCGCAAGGCCTTCGACGGCTTCGACCCGGCCGCGGTAGCGCGATACGACCGGCGCCGCGTGGCCCGGCTGCTCGAGAACCGGAACATCGTGCGAAACCGGCTCAAGGTCGAATCGACGGTCACCAACGCGCGAGCATTTCTGCAGATCCGCGACGAACACGGCAGCTTCGACGCCTACATCTGGCGGTTCGTCGGCGGCCGCCCGACACAGAACCGGTGGAAGCGTCTGCGTGCGATCCCGGCGGAAACGGCGGCGTCGCATGCGATGAGCACGGACCTCAAGCGTCGGGGGTTCAAGTTCGTCGGCCCGACGATCTGCTACGCCTTCATGCAGGCGACCGGGATGGTGAACGACCATCTGGTCGACTGTTTCCGCCATGCGCCGCTCGCGCGGGCAGTGCCACGTTGAGGCCCCGACCCTCTCCCCCTCATCCGACCTGCACGACGGCGTGGGTGCTACGGTGCCGGTCGAGCACCGCGCCACCGAGCCGCTTGCTGAGATACACCTTCGACTCGCGCGGGTCGTCGGGGTTGGGCTCGAACTTGATGACGTTGAACTCCAGGTGGTCGAGCGTGCCACGCATGTCGTAGAGCCGGTTCTTGGTCTTCACGACGACCTCGTCGAAACCGTTGTCGAGTGCCCACGCTTCCTGTTGCTCGGTGAGCGCCCGGAAAAACCCCTGCCCGCGCCAGTCCCGGCGCGTCCCGCCGATCCAGCAGTACAGAATCTTCCGGTTCTCGAACGCGACACAGTCGGCGAGCCGGGTCACCAGGTCGGTCAGCTTCGGGTCGGTCTCGCTGGCGCGCAGCTCGTGGGACACCTTGTAGGCGACCGGCACCACCATGCCCGGGTCATCCGGGAGCGGCGCCTCCGCCATCACGATCTGATGGTCGCGGTTGCCCAGCCGGGCCACAACCTCGGACGCAGTCTTGCGCCGGGGAAACTCGCCGAAGAACTCCTCGATGTACTGGATCTCCAGCGCGCCCTGCTGCAATCCGTATTGTCTGATGTGATACTCCATCGACGTCGCTGCGTCGACACAGATGGTCGACCTGTGATCATACACTGTGGCCTCGGGCCGCTTGGTGGCCCATTGTGTACGTACGCCAACGAACCGCTTCGACGACGTGACTGAACCCACAGACGGCGAAGCCCTCCGGCTTCTCCTGTCTCCTGCCTCCTGCCTCCTGCCTCACCAGGGCACCCCATGGTGACTGGGATCGCCTGATGCCCGAGCTCCCGGACGTCACCGTGTATGTCGAGTGCCTCCAGACGCGTATCGTCGGGCAGCCGCTCGACCGGGTCCGGCTGGCCAGCCCGTTCGTGCTCCGCTCGGTGACACCGCCGCTCGCCGACGTCGAGGGCAGGCAGGTGCGCGGGGTCACCCGGCTCGGCAAACGCATCGTGATCGCGCTGGAACGGGATCTGTCGCTGGTGATGCACCTGATGATCGCCGGCCGGCTCCGGTGGCGTCACCCGGGCACCCCGATCCCGACACGGCGCGGGCTTGCCGCATTCGATTTTCCGACCGGCACCCTGCTGTTCACCGAGGAAGGCACGAAGAAGCGCGCGTCGATCCACGTGGTCGGCGGCGCCGCGGCGCTCCAGGCGCACGACCCGGGCGGCCTCGAGGTACTCGAGGCCACCGGCGACCTGTTCCGTGACGCGCTGCTTCGGGAGAACCACACAATCAAACGTGCGCTGACGGACCCGAGGCTGTTCTCTGGAATCGGGAACGCCTACTCGGACGAGATCCTCCACGCCGCGCGTCTGTCGCCGCTGACGCTGACCCGGAGGCTGACGGAGGCAGCGATCCTGCGGCTGTTCGAGGCGACGCGGACCACCCTCGAGCTCTGGACCGACCGGCTCAGACAAGAGGTCGGCGCCGGGTTTCCGGAGAAGGTCACGGCGTTTCGGGACGGCATGGCGGTGCACGGCCGCTACGGCAAACCCTGTCCGGTGTGCGCGTCACCGGTGCAACGGATCGTCTATGCCAGCAACGAGGCGAACTACTGCCCGCGCTGTCAGACGCACGGACGGCTACTCGCCGACCGCGCCCTGTCCCGGTTGCTCAAGCGCGACTGGCCACGCTCGCTGGAGGAGCTGGAGATGATGACCCCGTCGCGGCGGGAATGACGTTGCCCTCACCCCGGCTCTCTCCCAGCAGGAGAGGGAGACACGGGAGCGTGCCATCGTCAAGCGGACACCGGGCCGGTCTCGTAGGCCAGGGACGGCCCCAGCCAGCGCTCCACCTCGCTCACCTGCCGCCCCGCGCACCGCGCATACCGCTCGACCTGGTCGGCCCCGACCCGCCCGACCGTGAAGTAGCGCGCCTGGGGGTGCGCGAAGTACAGTCCACTGACGCTGGCGGCCGGTGTCATCGCGGCGCTCTCGGTCAGATCGATCCCGATCGAGCGGGCGTCGAGCAGGTCGAACAGCTTGAACTTCTCGCTGTGGTCCGGACACGCAGGATACCCGAACGCCGGCCGGATACCGCGGTAACGTTCACGCTGCAGCTCCTCTGCTGACAACTGCTCGTCCCGACCGTAGCCCCACTGTCGCCGCACCTCGGCGTGCAGATACTCGGCCGTCGCCTCGGCCAGTCGGTCCGCGAGTGCCTTGACCATGATCGCCTGGTAGTCGTCGTGGTCTCGCTCGTACTCGGCGACGAGCACATCGACCCCGATGCCGGCCGTCACCGCAAAGGCCCCGATGTGGTCGAGCCGCCCGCTGTCGCGCGGAGCAATGAAGTCGGCCAGCGACCGGTTGGGGCGCTCGTCGGGCTGCACGTCCTGCTGACGGAGCATGTTGAACCGTAGCAACTCGGCGGCATCCGCACCGGTGTCCGTCGTGCCCGGTTCGAACACGATGATGTCGTCATCCTCGCTCACGGCCGGCCAGAACCCGAACACGGCCCGCAGCGTCAGCAGACGCTCGTCGGCGATGCGCTGCAGCAGCGTCGTGCCGTCAGCGTAGAGATGCCGGGCCTGTTCGCCATACGCCGGGTGGTCGAGCACCTCGGGAAACCGTCCCTTGAGCTCCCAGGCGGAGAAGAAGAAGGTCCAGTCGATAAACGGTCTGACCTGCTCGATGTCGATGTCGTCGAGTACGCGCCGGCCGAGAAACGCCGGCGTCGGGATGTCGGCGCTGGTCCAGTCGTCACGAAACCGGTTCGCCAGCGCCGCGTCATAGGCACGAAGCGGCTTGTCGCGGCGCACGGCGTATTGCGCGCGGAGCGTCTCCTGGTCGTCCCGATTGGCGCGGTCGAACTCGGCCCGCCGCGCCGGGTTCAGCAGGCTCGAGACCACGTCGATGACCCGCGACGCGTCCGGCACGCGCACCGTGGTCTGGTCGTACACCGGCGCAATCTTGACCGCCGTGTGCTGCCGGCTCGTCGTGGCGCCCCCGATCAGCAACGGACACTCGAACCGCCGCCGCTGCATCTCCTTCGCCACAAACACCATCTCGTCGAGCGAGGGCGTGATCAGCCCGCTCAGACCAACGATGTCGGCGTGCTCGTCGACCGCGGCCTGGAGGATCGTGTCGCAGTGGACCATCACCCCGAGATCCACGACGTCGTAGAGGTTGCACCGCAGCACCACCGCCACGATGTTCTTGCCGATGTCGTGCACGTCGCCCTTGACCGTGGCCATCACCACCGTGCCGCGTGAGGTCCCGGCGGTCCCGCTTGCCACCCGCTCCCGTTCCATGAAGGGCTCGAGATAGGCGACCGCCTTCTTCATCACACGGGCGCTCTTGACCACTTGCGGCAGAAACATCTTGCCGGCGCCGAAGAGATCGCCGACGATCTTCATCCCGTCCATCAGCGGACCCTCGATCACCTCGAGCGGCCGCCGGCAGGCCTGCCGCGCCTCCTCGGTGTCGACGTCGATGTGGTCCACGATGCCGCGCACCACCGCGTGGGACAGCCGTTGCTCGACCGTCCCCTCGCGCCAGGCCAGGTCGACCTGCCGCACTTGGCCGCCACCCTTGACCGTGTCCGCGAGCAGCACCAGCCGCTCGGTCGCGTCAGGCCGGCGGTTGAAGATGATGTCCTCGACGTGCGTCAGCAGCTCCGGCGCGATGTCCTCGTACACGGCCAGCTGACCGGCATTGACGATGCCCATGTCCATACCGGCCTTGATCGCGTGATACAGAAACGCGGAATGGATCGCTTCCCGGACACCGTTGTTCCCGCGGAACGAGAATGAGAGATTGCTGACTCCTCCGCTCACAAGCGCGCCGGGGCAGGTCGCCTTGATGACCCGGATCGCTTCCATGTAGTTGACGGCGTAGTTGTTGTGCTCCTCGAGCCCGGTGGCAATCGCCAGGATGTTGGGGTCGAAGATGATGTCCTGTGGGTCGAAGCCGGCTGTCTCGGTCAGCAGCCTGTAGGCGCGCTGGCAGATCTCGACTTTGCGCGTGGTCGTGTCCGCCTGCCCCGTCTCGTCGAACGCCATCACCACCGCGGCGGCGCCATAGCGCCGCACCACCCGTGCCTTCTCGAGAAAACTGGCCTCCCCTTCTTTCAAGCTGATCGAGTTGACGATCGCCTTACCCTGGACGCACTTCAGCCCAGCCAAGATGACCGACCACTTCGAGCTGTCGATCATCACCGGCACCCGGGCAATCTCCGGCTCGGTGGCGATCAGGTTGAGAAACCTGGTCATCTCCTGCTCGGAGTCGAGCATCGCCTCGTCCATGTTCACGTCGATGATGTTGGCGCCGCCGCGCACCTGGTCGACCGCCACGTCGGTCGCCGCGGTGACATCGTCCGACTTGATCAGCCGCGCGAACCGCTGTGACCCGGTGACATTGGTCCGTTCGCCCACCATCAGGAAGTTGCTGTCGGCCCGAACGGTCAACGTTTCGAGCCCGCTGAACCGTGAGGGGCGGGTGGCGCGCGCCGGCAACCGGCGCGGATTGACCCCGTCCACCGCCTTCGCGATCGCGCGGATGTGGTCCGGCGTCGTGCCACAGCACCCACCCACGAGGTTGACGAAGCCGCTCGTCGCGAACTCCCCCAGCAGCGCCCCGGTCTCGTCTGGCAGCTCGTCGTATTCGCCGAACGCGTTGGGCAACCCGGCGTTCGGGTAACAGCTGACGTAGCAGTCGGCCACCCCGGCCAGATCCACCAGATACGGCCGCATGTCGCGCGCTCCGAGTGCGCAGTTGATCCCGACGCTGAGCGGCTTGGCGTGGGCAATGGACACGTAGAACGCATCGATGGTCTGACCCGACAGCGTGCGTCCGCTGCGGTCGGTGATCGTCACCGAGATCATCAGCGGCAGCTCGATGCCCCGCTCGTCGAACAGGTCCCGGATGGCGACCAGCGCCGCCTTCGCGTTCAGCGTGTCGAATATCGTCTCGACCAGCAGCAGGTCGCACCCGCCGTCCACCAGACCCCGGGCTTGTTCGACATAGGCATCCCGCAGCGCGTCGAACGTGGTGGCGCGGAACGTCGGGTCGTTCACGTCCGGCGAGATCGACAGCGTCCGGTTCGTCGGCCCGATCGCGCCGGCCACGAACCTGGGCCGGTCCGGGGTACGCTCGGTCCACACGTCGACGGCGGCCCGGGCCAAGCGGGCGGCCTCGACGTTCAGCTCGTACACGATTGATTCGAGCGCGTAGTCGGACTGCGCAATGGAGGTGCCGCTGAACGTATTGGTCTCGATGATGTCGCTGCCCGCCTCCAGATATGCGTGATGAATCCCGCTGACCACGTCCGGCCGTGTCAGCACGAGCAGGTCGTTGTCCCCCATCAGGTCGCGTGAATGATCCGCAAAGCGCTCGCCGCGAAACGCCGCCTCGTCGAGCGTGTGACGCTGGATCATGGTGCCCATGGCACCGTCCATGACGAGGATGCGTTCGCCGAGCAGGGTCTCGAGGCGGCGGCGGGTGGCGGCACCGTCCTGTCGGTCCGGCGTCTCGCCGGTCGAAGGCGTCGTTGGGTTGGTCATCATTGTGCGTGTCCTTTCGCCAGTGCTAGTGCGACTTGGTGCCGACCGCAGTCAACACACTGAACGGTTCGTCTCCGGGGTCGTCGGTGGCCGGCCGCACGACAACATCGACCAGACCCGCCTGCCCCATCATCTCGGTGACCGCCTCGGTATCGAACCCGAGCCAGCGGTCGCCCAGACGCTCTTTCGTCCAGTCCTCGGCGTGGGCCTGCAGATCGAGCACCAGCACTCGGCCCCCGTCGACCACGACCCGTGCCGCCTCCCTCAGCGCCCGGCGCGGGTCACGAGCGTGATGCAGCGCCTGTGACAGTAGCGCGACGTCGACCACGCCCGCATCGAGCGGCAGCTTCTCGATCTCCCCCCGCCGCCACTCGACGTTCTGGACGCGCCGGCGTACCGCCAGCGCGCGAGCGCGGTCGAGCACACGCGCCGACCGATCCACCGCGATGACCCGGCCCGCCCAGCGGGCGACCTCGAGTGTCAGGTATCCCTCGCCGCACCCGAGGTCGGCGACCCTGAGCGGCGGCAAGAGTAGCCCGAGCCCCCGGGACCAGGCGGCCCAGCTGCGCCCCGGCACCAACTGACGCGCTGGGGTGCCGGTCGCACCGCCATGCGTCTCGGCGTTCTCCCGGCGTTGTCGCAGCACTGCACGCAAGCGGGCCTCATCGCGGCGCACCACCGCGTTGCGGCGCGCGCCCTCGAAGCGAGTCCGCAACAGCGTCCAGACCGGACCCAGCCGCGGGTCGTCATCACCCGGCGTGGCGCGAAGAAACGTGAAGCCGCCTTCCCGCTCTTCGGTCACGAGGCCGGCGTCACGCAGTAGACCGAGGTGCCTCGACACACCGGATTGGGCGATGCCCAGCACGGCGGTCAGCTCGCCTACGTTGAGCCGCTCCTTCGCGAGCAGCCGCAGCAACCGCAGGCGCGCCTCATCACCCAACAGGCGAAACAGCATGCTCGCCTCTTTCATATATGCGAATCTATATATATGTATTCATTGCTGTCAAGACAGCGCTGGAACGGAACAGCCACGTTCTTCGCGAGCGCCCAGCAGTCCGTGGTGGAGGGCGGGATGCGGCGGCGGTCGAATACAGCGAACCTTTCACCAGGGGTTGCGTGGCCATGCCGGCTGTCACCTGGACGGCGTCGGACCGCGTCACGTTGCACGGCCACCGGAAAGGTTGCTAAGCTCGATTCATGCCTAATGGCCCGACCACACGAACGCTGGCGGCGATCGTCCTCGCGACCTGCTTCGCGGCGGGGGTGATCGTCGCCCAGCAGCCACAAACCCCGGTCTTCCGATCCGGCACCGAGATCGTCGACCTCTACGTCACCGTGACCGACCAGAACGGCCGGCTGGTGCCGAGTCTGTTCCAGGAGGACTTCGAGATCCTGGACGAGGGCGAGGTCCAGGAAATCGTCCTGTTCGAGAACGAGGTCCGGCCGATCACCGTGGTGGTGATGCTCGACACCAGCGCCAGCATGACACCCAGCCTCGACCTGCTGATGGCCGGAGCCGAGCAGTTCATCATCCGGATGCTGCCAGACGACCGCGGCAAGGTCGGCGCGTTCAACGATAAGATCCAGATCTTGCCGGCCGGGGAGTTTATCGGGGACCGCGACGCCTTGATCCGGGAACTCGACCGGCTGCAGTTCGGCAACCCGACACGACTCTACGACGCCATCGGCGCGAGCATCGACGCCCTGCATGGCATCGAGGGTCGAAAGGTGGCCCTGGTCTTCACCGACGGCGAGGACACCCAGCATGCGATCGGCTGGCGGGACGTGCTCGACAAGGCGCGGGTCGACGAGGTGATGATCTACACCATCGGGCTCGAGAGCGACTACTTCAACGGTGTGCGGCAGGTACGGAGCCGACCGGACGGCCGGCTCAAGACGTTCGCGGAGGAAACCGGCGGCGGGTATTTCGAGCTGAAGGACACCGACGACCTGGGCCCGACATTCACGCGGGTCGCCCAGGAGCTGCACAGCCAGTATGTGGTCGGCTTCGCCCCGAGCGTCCATGACGGCAAGCTCCACGAGCTCGAGGTCCGGGTCAGGCAGCGCGGGATGACGGCGCGTGCGCGCAAGACCTACATGGCGCCCAGCGCTCCGTAGCGCCATCCCCACCCCGCCGGGCGTTCCGCCCGACGGGTGGTGTCCGTGCGACGTCGTGGCCTGTCCGCTCTTACGCGATCATGGCGACGATGACGCTGACGGCCAGCAGCACACCGACGACCCACTCACCGTTGCTGGAAAAATCGAACTCCCACATGCCTCTCACCTCCCTTTCGCCCGGCCGGTGCCGGTCGACTACGAATCTGCGCCTTACACCGACGAGCGAAGACTGCGCAGCCTCGCACGCAGCCGCGTTGCTGACAGCCGCGCGACGCGCGGGCTAGACATCTCCGCGTGTCATGACAACGTATGTCACACGTGAAGCTGTCACCCTGAGGAGATATCTACGCGCCCTCCTAGAGATAGACGCCGGACAGGAGTGAAAGGTTCGGTACGTCCACAGCGTGCTACCTGAAGGGCATGTTCTCCCCACGCGTCGAGCTGGCGATTACCACGATGCTCGAGGCTCACGGTCTCGGGCGGCGCAAGGCCGGACGCGGCTTCGAGGCGACGCACGTGCTCTCGGTGGCGATGATCGTCGGAGACTTCGGGTTTGGAGAGGATGCTGTCGTCGCCGCGATCCTCCACGACGCGCTGGAAGACACGACACTCGAGCGCGACGTCATCCGGGAACGGTTCGGTGAGCGGGTGCTGGCGATCGTCCACGACGTGACCGAGCCGCCGAAGACCGTCCCATGGCGCGCGCGGAAAGAGACCTATATCGAGCATCTGCGCCGCAGCCCGCGCGAGGAGGCGCGCGCGGTGGCGTCAGCCGACAAGATCCACAACCTGTCCAACATGGCCACCGGTTTCGAGACACGAGGCCGAGCGTTCGCAGACGCGTTCACCACCGGCATCGACGGGATGACCTGGTATCACCGGCGGGTGCACCGGATGCTCGTCGACACCTGGACCCATCCGATTCTCGACGAGCACGGACGCCGGCTCGACCTGTTTCTGGCCGCAGCGCGAGTGGCCCGATGAGGGCTCGACCGCCAGGTGCGCCCACCACGACGTCGCGCGGCTCCCGCTCGGTGGCCCTCGGCCGGACGGGCCTGATCGCCACCAGCCAGCCGTTGGCCTCGGCCGCCGGGCTCGAGGTGTTCAGGCGCGGCGGGAACGCGGTTGACGCGGTGGTGACGGCGGCGGCGGTCCTGTCGGTGGTCGAACCGACGATGACCGGGGTCGGCGGCGATCTGTTCGCGATCGTGCACGACGGCGCGACCGGCCGCACACGCGGGTTGAACGCCAGCGGGCGCTCACCCCACGCGGCGAGCCTCGACCAGTTGCGCGCGCTCGGGCACACAGCGATGCCGGACCAGGGCGTGTTGTCGGTGACCGTGCCGGGTGCGGTGGACGGCTGGTCGCTGCTGCTCGCCGAGCACGGCACGCTCTGCCTGCGACAGGCGCTCGCACCGGCCATCGCCTGTGCGCGTGACGGGTTTCCGGTCGCCGAGGTCGTGGCGCGACAGTGGCGCGAGGCGGCCCCGACACTGGCGGCCGACCCGGCGGCGGCGGCGACGTTCCTGCCCCGGGGCCGTGCGCCCCTGCCGGGCGAGGTCTTCACCTGTCCGGCGCTGGCGGCGACGCTGGAGGTGATCGCGGCCGAAGGGCGTGACGCGTTGTATCGTGGCAATCTCGGCCGCACCATCGCGCGTGACGCCGAGCGGCGCGGCGGCTGGCTCACCGCGGCGGACCTCCGTGACCATCGCTCCGAGTGGGTCGACCCGATCCGCGCGACCTACGCCGACGTCGAGCTGCTCGAGCTCCCGCCGAACACGCAGGGATTCGTCGCGCTCGAGGCACTGAACATCCTGGTCGACGACGACCTGGGCCGGTTGGGTCACAACTCGGCCGACTACCTCCACGTGGTGCTCGAAGCGCTCGCCATCGCGTTCGCCGACCGGGACGCATATCTGGCCGACCCGGCCGCGGTCCCGGACGCGACGCTGCGACGACTGCTCTCTCCCGACTACGCCAGGGACCGGAGACGTGACATCCGGCGTGACCGCGCCGGTGCGCACGCACCGGGTCGTGTCGGGACGGACCACGACCCAGGCGCCCGCCCGTCGAGTGCCCGACGGGGCGCAGGCGACACGGTGTGTCTGGCGGCCGCCGACGACCGGGGCAACCTGGTTTCGCTGATCCAGTCGCTATATGCCGGCTTCGGCGCCGGCATCGTGGCCGGCGACACCGGCATCGTGCTGCACAACCGCGGCAGTCTCTTCGTCACCGACCCGGCGCACCCCAATCACCTGGCGCCGCACAAGCGGCCGGTGCACACCCTCGCGCCGGCGATGGCGTTTCGGGGTGGACGGCCGTGGCTGGCGTATGGGGTCATGGGTGGGGACATGCAGCCGCAGGGTCATCTGCAGGTGCTGTTCAACCTGACATGCTTCGGCATGAACATCCAACAGGCGGGCGAGGCGCCGCGGGCGCGATACGACCCGGCCGGTGTCGGCCTCGAACACGGCATCGCGGCCGCGACGGGCGACGACCTGAGGCGTCGGGGGCACCGCCTGGTCGACGGTCTCGCCTTCGGCGGGTTCCAGGGGGTGTTGGTCGATCCCGACTCGGGTGTACTGATGGGCGGCTCCGACCCCCGAAAGGACGGGCTTGCAATAGGATGGTGAAGCGCTCTCAGGAGACAGGAGGCAGGAGACAGGAGACAGGAGAATCTGGAGGGCTTCGCCATCTGCTGTTTCAGTCAGCCTCATATCTGCGCTCTCTGTTCGCCACAGCTCACGTATATGAAAGAGGCCGGGCAATGGGAATCCCACTGCCCGGCCTCCGGCTAATCTCCAGCACTCCTGTCTCCTGCCTCCTAGAGCTATAACAAGAACCCCTCCTTGAGCGGGTCGTCGTCGTCGATCAGGAACGTGTGCTCGCCGGTGATCCAGGCCGATCCCTCGATCTCCGGGACGATCGCCTCGTGGTCGCCGACGATTGTTCGGCGGCGCACGGTACCGCGAAAGAGCGTGCCGACGATGCTCTCGTGCACGAAGCGATGGTCAGACGCCAGCAGCCCCATGGCGTCGAGCACCGCCATCACCGCGGCGGTGCCGGTGCCGCACGGTGACCGGTCGACCTGCTCACCAGCGAACACGGTGACGTTGCGCAGGTCGGCCTCCGCGTGCTCTGCCACACCGGTGAACACCGTTCCGTAGACACCGCTGATGCCCGGTTCGGTGGGGTGCACCACGCGCACCACCGCCTCCACGGCGCGCGCGATCTCCATGCCGGCGCGCCGGAGCCGGCCCAGCGCCTCGCGCCGGAGCGGTATCCCCACCACCTCACTGTCGACGATGGCATAGAAGGCGCCGCCGAAGGCGACGTCCACGGGGATGACGCGGTCGCCGATCGAGATCGGCAGCCCGGCGCGGAGCACGAACGACGGCACGTTCTCGAACGCCACACCGGAGACTCGCGTCCCGGTCACCCCAGACGGTCGTCCGATGGATGGCGTGCGGGTGACGCGGGCGCGCACGAGCCCGGCCGGCGACTCGAGCACGATCGCGGGGGAGTCGCCCGCGACGCTGATCAGCCCCCGTTCCAGGGCGATCGTGCAGACGGCAATCACCCCGTGACCACACATGGTGCTGTACCCCTCGTTGTGCATGAACAGTACGCCGGCGTGGGCCGCCTCCGCGCACGGCTCGGTCAGCACCGCGCCATACATATCGGCGTGCCCTCGGGGCTCGTGCATCAGCGCCCGTCGGAGGGCGTCGCAGTGATCCCGCACCCACTCGCGCTTCTCGAGCATCGTCTCGCCAACCGGGGTCGGGAACCCGCTGGTGACCAGCCGGAGTGGCTCGCCCGCCGCATGTGCGTCGATGGTCCGAATGCGATGGATCATTTTCAGTCGGGGCGTTGCCCCGAACCCCACGCGGTCGCTCGCGGGGACCCCCGAGCCCCGCGCCGCGCCGCGAGGCGCGCACGTGCGCGCCGGGGCGC
>SMUY01071838.1_pt1 | contig 13239 bp, 10 predicted proteins | sample 2456441 | NCBI WGS metagenome assembly SMUY01 (sample SAMN11095931, study PRJNA526329) | marine sediment metagenome | biome: Marine sediment; feature: Surficial sediment; material: Deep marine sediment; isolation source: Hadal surficial sediment | place: Pacific Ocean | collected 2014-11 | depth...
TCGGTCATAGAACCCCGGGACCACCGTCATCCAACGGGCGTTTACCCTCGCAGCTACTGCTACCGCTCGTTCACAGGTCTTGACGAAATTATTAACAAATTTAGCCTGTCCGGTGGTGAGCGAAGTCATCCAATGCTCTCCGGTTAGAATGACAAAAACTCCCATGGTCATGTCAAGCTCCTGTAGTTTTGCTCCCAACTGTTCCTGAAAGTCTACGGACTGATCCATCAGTCCATTATATTCCAGCGCCCTAAATCCTACATCATGCATAAATTGCAACTGATCCAGTCGATCTTCTCCTGCACTATTTTTAAACATGCCAAAATGTGGCGCATACAGCAGCTTAAAATTGTGACTGGGAATGACCAGTGAGGGTTTTGCCGCGAGCCAGGGCGAAGTTAGCGCCAATCCGGCACTGGCGGCAACGGAGCGATTCATAAAGGATCTTCTATCCATCGTGTTAGTAGTTTTATGTGATTAACAGGCTGTTTCCCAATTTTAAGGAAAGACCGGCACTTCTCATAACTAAATAATTGATATTTGATCTTTGGCGTAGCCAATGATTACCTTAGCGGCCATGTCTGAAAAGTCAGGAATCTCCCCGAAAAGGATTTATGGATTGCAGTTTTGGATGCTCTGCCTCAGTACTTTCCTGTTCTTTACCAGCTTTAACATGATCATTCCTGAGTTGCCGTCCTACCTGACTTCAATGGGGGGCGAGGATTATAAGGGGCTGATAATTTCGCTTTTCACGCTGACTGCTGGTATTTCCAGACCCTTTAGTGGCAAATTGGCTGATACCGTGGGCCGGATTCCTGTGATGGTTTTCGGATCGATTGTATGCGTGATATGTGGTTTCATGTACCCATTGTTTGGCACTATTTGGAGTTTTTTCCTGCTTAGGCTGGTTCATGGATTTTCCACTGGCTTTCAACCTACCGGGATTTCCGCTTATGTTGCTGATTTGATTCCCTATCATCGAAGAGGAGAGGCCATGGGGTTGCTTGGATTGTTTGTTAGTCTCGGATTTGCTGTAGGACCAGCCATAGGAGCCTATATTGCCCAACTGATATCTGTAGATGTTATGTTTTACACCTCATCAGCCGCTGCCATGCTATCAGTGCTGGTACTGGTTGGCATGAAAGAATCTCTTCCCCAAACGCAACGCTTTCATGGCTTGCTATTGAAAATTGATCGGCATGATATGTTTGAACCAAAAGTACTATCACCCTCATTGGTGATGATGCTCACCGGTTTTTCTTTTGGTATCATCCTTACTGTAATACCTGACTTTAGTGACTTCCTGGAAATAAGTAATCGCGGGATGTTCTTTACCGCTTTCACCATGGCTTCCATATCAGTGCGGGTACTGGCTGGAAAAGCCTCAGATCGTTTTGGCCGGGTTAGCGTGCTTAAAGTGGCGACCATAGCTTTAGCTGGTTCAATGTATCTTATTGGAGCTTCAGATTCTTTTTATTCCTTTATGGGGGCCGCAGTACTATTTGGTTTCGCCAGTGGCATTAGTTCACCAACTATATTTGCATGGACCATTGACTTGAGTTCCGAGGCACATCGCGGCCGTGGTATGGCCACTATGTACATTGCATTGGAAATTGGCATTGGCAGTGGCGCCTTAATTTCAGGATGGCTTTACCATAACGATCCGGGCATGTTTAGTTATACTTTTTGGTTGGGCGGTGTATTGGCTTTTATTGCTTTTCTGTATGTGAATTTAGGGACATTTGGCAGCACAAAACAGGCGTAATAATGCCCGTTTGGTATAGTCAATAACTTCGATGAGCGACCCTGAGGAGCCTTCGCTTTAGAACTTCGGCACCTAAAAAGGGCTGGAGCACTTACTTCTGGTAGGACAATAAGTTTAGATATTAGATCTTACTAAAGTCTTTATCTGCACTAAATAAAGGGATATCCAGATACAAAGCGGTACCGGCAATAATACAGTCCGGCAATTTGAGGCCCTGGTTCTGGCGTACTTCAATGGCCTTGCTCTTAATGCCTGCATTGATATCTATTATGGTGCACTGTGACAGTACTTTTTCTATCTTTACTCGTTCGGCCTTGGTAAGCTTCTTAAAACCGTATAGCTCCAATTCACTGATAATCGACAGGTACGGATTTTTGTCTTCCTATATCCGGGCCAGGGTCTGATCGCCACCCAGCAAATACAGGACGATGTTGGTATCCAGCAGCAGCCTATTCCCACTCATCCCTCAGACGTCTTTGGATGGTTAAAGCATCTTCGTTTATCTTTAAGACACCACAAAATTTATGCGCTTCAAACCCTTTCTTCGAACGTCGTGCGCCCAGTTTTTTTAGTATGGATTGTATGGAGTGTTTGGTAGCTCCTGATTTTAATACTGTTACCATAATTTCTTTGTTTCCCATAAAATTAAGATTTATTCTTTTAACCCAATGGGTGGAACCGCTTTAATCGTAATCTAATAGTTTAGCTGCCTTGCCAACTTTAGAAACCAAACCAAATCCTAATGAACCTGTTAGAAAAGATACTCCGACCGAACCAAAACTAAAATCGTTAATAGTTTTTGAATCATCCAAAGCAATTTCAGCAGACTGAATTAAAACATCCACTCCTGCATTAATTAACCCGCATGGAATACAATCTCCTAATGGATGGTTGTATCGTATGGGGTTGTTAAATCCATACTGATAAGGCGTCCAGCTTTCCTGACCTGCAAAATCGGTTTTGGAGTCAACTTGCCAGAAACGACCTAATGCATAATCATACATTCTGAACTTGGTCATATCAAGATTCAAACCAAGATCAGCTACCCTTTCAGTCTTGAATTTTCTCTCACCCGTACCTTGATTGTAGAGGTACCTATTGTTCCCCTGTTTCCCTGTTCCGCGCATTGACAATCCGTAGGGGTAGTAGTGGTCTTCCTGAATAATAGGTGATGGAGTATGGGTAATGTTCAGCTCATAAAAGAACACATCCAAATCCCCTCCATCGCTTTTCAAGAGAAGAAAGGAAAGCCCTATTGCTCAATATTATTCTTCTCCAAATACCGCAGCCAGGCGATTTTCCCTTTTAGTTTCTTGTGTTCCTCCACTCCGGGGGAATGAGTAGAGTCGATGGCCAGGATTTCTTCATAATGTTTGAACGCTACCCAGTAACCTTTTTTGCGATCGGCTACCCGGGCCAGTGTAAGCAGCGCCTCGGTATCTTGCTCATCCAATCTTAGTGCACCACGCGAAAAATACCGGGCGGAGTCATATTTTCGTTTCCGGTAGTAAACAGATCCCAGTTTACTGTACGCCGGTTGGTAGATATCATCTTTGGCTATTACCGTGCGGAACAGACCCACCGCTGAGTTAAGTTGCCCTGTTTCGGATTTAGCTACTCCCTTCTTATATAAAAAGTCTACATCACCTGGACTTTTGGCCAGGTTTTTATCAATGTATACCAGGGCATTGTCGTAATCACCTCTCGCCAGGTAGATATCCGCCAGTGCTTTTGATGCTCCCGCGGCTTCAGGGTCCAACGACAAACATTTCAAAAGACTTTCTTCTGCTTCTTCCGGCCTGGACATTGCTATAAAGATGTTTCCTTTACGTAGATGGTTGTCAGCCCGCTCGGGATCTTTTTCTAAGGCGGCATTTATATGATCAAGCGCTGGTTGCGGTTCTTTATTTCCAAGATAAAGGTCTGCCAGTAAAACATTCAATTCCAAGGTGTCAAGCACCAGGCTTTCCGCTTTTTTGGCAGCCTGGAAAGCAGCTTTCATAGAATCATTCTCCAGGTAGGTCTGAGCCAGGAACAGGTGATATTCACCCTGGCTATCGTTCATCTCCACTGCTTTGGCAATGCTCTGCAATGCTTCTTTTTGTTTGCCCATATTCCAAAGGATCAAACCTTTCCTATAATAATTTGTGGAGGTTCGCGGATACTTTTGAATGGCAATGTTCATGGCTTTTAAATCGTCATTGCCATAGTCCTCTAACAGAGGCATTTTACTGGGTTGATAACTGTCACAAGAACCCAGAAATACTAAAAAAGATAGAATTCCAACATAGAACGTTTTCATAGTCAATTCTTTGTAGTTTAAAAAATCACCTAAAATTATAATTTTTTTTTTACCCGTACATGTTATTTTGATTAACTTTTAAAGTGAGATTCCCTTATTCCTATAGCTTCCCAAAGATTCTAAACACCACTTCTCATAGTAACTGGAAAATCCGTACATTTATCCAACAGCTATGGAAGGAAAGGTTTGTTTAGTTACCGGAGCAAACGCGGGTATCGGTAAAGAGACCTGTTTTGCATTGGCGGAAAAAGGAGCTGAAGTTGTCTTGACCGCCAGAAATCACCAACAAGCTGCGCAGGTTCGAAGTAAAATAATATCCGAAACAGGCAATCCCAACATTCATTTGATTGCTGCCGATCTGAGTTCATTTCAGGAGGTAGTAAAACTAAGTGAAGAATTCCGGGCCAGGTTTGACCGTCTGGATGTCCTCATCAATAATGCTGGAATATTTCTTACAGAATATCACCAAACCAGTGAGGGCCATGAAACACAGTGGATGGTAAATTATTTGGCCCATTATGTACTGACCAGAAGGTTGTTGGACCTGCTGAAGGTTTCCGACTATGCCCGGGTTATTAATGTGAGTTCAAACGCGCACCTCAAAGGACGAATCAATTTTGAAGACCTGAACGGTAAGAAAAACTATAATGGCCTCCAGGCGTATGCTCAATCAAAGTTGGCCAACTTGTTGTTTACTAAGGAACTTGCTGCCAGACAAATGGGCGCCGGCATATCCAGTTACGCGTTGCATCCCGGAGTAGTGAATACAGGTATTGGTAACAAAAATAACAACAGCTGGATGTCCTGGATTTGGCGTTTAGGAAAGCCCTTTATGATTTCACCGGCTAAGGGGGCTGCCACCATCGTACATCTGGCGTCCACACCTAATTTGGCAGGACTTAGTGGATTGTATTTTGTGAACAGCCAGCCATACCCTTCATCCGATTTATCAACTGACGGTTTACTTGCTTCCCGGCTATGGGATGTTACAGAAAAATCTGTTAAGGATTACTTATAAATCGGAGGAAACAGAAAATTTCTAATGACAATTCCGGGTTAAAAGAAATGTTCGGCATTGACCTACAATTTTCCAATATTTAGGTAATGATCTTTTACCTTTTGGTTATAGCAACTACTACTTTGGCTATTTACCAGCTTTAATCAAACCCTTTTCATCATCTTTACGTTAGAAACTTTGGGAATGATAAAAGTTTCCCGAGTGTATGACAGTAAAAGAGAAAATTGTAAAAGCCAGCCATGATCTCTTTATGCGCTTTAGCATTAAGAGTATTACCATGGACGACATTGCCCGACACTTATCCATTTCCAAGAAGACTATTTACCAATATTTTGAGGATAAAAATGACCTTGTAATAGTAGTTACCAAAGGCCATCTGGAGGAAGAGAAACGCGAGATTCGAGCCATCAAGAGTAAAACTTCTAACGCAATAGAGTCTCTTATTGAGGAGTCATTATGGCTGCGTAGAAACATAACTGATATGAATCCTTCCTTGCTTTTTGATTTAAAGAAATACCACCACCAGGCCTGGGACATGTATTTGGAATCTAAGGAGAATGTGTACATACGATCTTTGGTGGAAACATTAGAAAAGGGAATAGATGAAGGATATTTTCGAAAGGATATTGACCCTGAAATTTTGGCGGTGTTGCGGGTAGAGCAAATTCAAATGTCATTGGAAAATTTCATTTACCCAAGAGCCAGATTTGAATTCAGGGAGGTACAAACGCAGTTGTTCGATCATTTCCTCAATGGCCTGACATCTGAAAAAGGAAGAAAATTACTAAAAAAAATATAAAGCAGATCATGTCGAAAATACTCTATAGCAGATGGTTTTACTGGTCAGTGCTGCTAGCAGCCTTTCCAATTCATCTCGTAACGGGCCAGACAGCGACAATGGATTTCACCTTGGAAAATTGTCTAAAATATGGATTTGAGAACCAGGCCTTTGTGTTGAATGCCCGTCTTGATCGTGAAATGGCAGTAGCCCTGATCGGAGAGACCAGGGCTGAAGGCCTTCCTCAAATAGATGGAAGTATTGAATATTCTAATTATTTCAATATTCAAGATGCTTTTCTACCGAAAGTAATATTCGATCCAAATGCGCCACTTGATGAGTTTGTACCGGTGCCTTTTAGTCAAAAATATAACGGCATGGCCAATTTAGTAGCTTCACAAATGATTTTTGATGGATCCTATTTTGTTGGGTTAAAAGCAGCGAGGACATTTAAGGAGTTAACGGAAAAAGACTATCTCAAAAGCCGGCAGGATGCTGCTGAATTGATAACCAAGGCTTATTACACCGTGTTGGTGACTCATGTGGCCCTCGATTTGATCGAAAGTAACTATGAACGGCTCGATACCTTACTCACTGAAACCTCCTTAATGTATGAAAACGGCTTCGCCGAGAAGATCGATGTAAACCGAATTCAAGTTGAGTTTAACAATACGAAAACTCAATTGTCTACTGCTCGGCGCAGTTTAGAACAGGCACATAATATATTGAAGTTCCAAATGGGCATGCCATTGTCCCAGGACCTTCAACTTATCGAAAGTATAGAGGATATTACTTTTGAAGTGCTCGAATATAACCTGTCGAAGTTTAACTACCGTAACCGGGTGGAGGTGGGACAGTTGGAAGTCAGCAGGATCCTGGCAGAACTGGATCTGAAAAATAATAAAGCAAAATACCTGCCGTCCATAGACGCTTTTGCAACGCTTGGTGCCAACACAGCAACTAATAATCGCGGTAACCTTACAAATTTTGATGACTTATGGCTGGATTATGGTTTTTTCGGTCTGAGGTTGAATATGCCAATTTTTGATGGGCTGCGCAAAAGCTACCTGGTACAACAGAACCGTATTCAATTAGTTCAAATGGACAATGAAATGCGTTATTTGAAGCACAGTATTGATCTTGAGCAGGAACAGGCCAGTAGAGACTTTGCCAGCAGTCTGGAAAATTTAAGGACCCAGGAAGAGAATATGAAACTGGCTCAGGAAGTATTTGAAGTTACCAGTATAAAGTATCAGGAAGGAATTGGCTCTAACCTTGAAGTAGTAGATGCTGACACTTCTTTTAAAGATGCCCAAAGCAACTATTTCAATGCACTCTATAATGTGCTGATTGCTAAGGTGGACATGGAGAAAGCATTAGGTATTTTGCATACATACACACCGGAATAATGAAATTATCATATCTTATTTTAATTATAGGTTCATTCACGGCTTGCGGGAATGAGACCCTTGATGGTAAAAAACAGCAACTCAATCAGTTAAGGGCAAAGATTATCGAATTAAACCATGAAATTGAAGAACTTGAAGCTGATATCCTGCAAAATGATCCGGGCTTCCGCAGGTTGGAAAGACAGCATATACTGATCTCTACCTTGGAAGTTTATGCTCAACCATTTGAGCACAAGTTTGAAGTAAGGGCCTCCGTTGCCTCCCGCAAGAACGTGCTCATTAGTGCAGAAGTCAGCGGAAGAATAGAAAATATATACGTCAGCGAGGGAGATCAGGTAAGAAAAGGGCAGCGACTGATCACATTAGACGCCAGCGTGCTTCAAAATTCTATTGAAGAGTTGAAAACGGATCTGGATCTTGCCACTACCGTTTACCAGAAACGTGATAGGCTTTGGAATCAAAACATTGGTTCAGAATTGCAATATTTGGAGGCCAAAAACAGAATGGAAACCTTGCAGAGAAGGTTGGCTACCACACAAACGCAGTTGAAACAATTCCGTTTAGTAGCTCCATTCAATGGTGTGGTGGACAATATTCAGGCAAAGCTTGGTGAGATGGCCCTGTTTGGATATCCTATGTTGCGGATATTAAGTGTTGATGCCATGCATTTGGAGGCAGATGTGTCTGAAAAATATCTGGGCAGGTTAAAAAAAGGAGATTCGGTAAACTTTTATTTCTCTTCTTTTGATCAGGAGCTGAAATCAGTGATCACCTCAATCGGACATGTGATTAACCCGCAAAACCGAACATTTTCAGTTGATGTTGCCCTGCCGGCGGGTAGTATCCTATATAAGCCGAACCAGATTGCAATTCTTAAAATCAGGGATTATTATCAAACAAGTGCATTGGTAGTGCCCAGTAAGTTAATACAACAAGACAGTCAGGGGGATTTTATATACGCCGTGGACACGGTGGACAATAAGCTTAAAGCAAAGAAAATCCACATTACCACAGGGAAATCTTACCAGTCTAAAACAGAAGTTACTGCCGGGATTGAGGCAGGTATGGTTTTAGTGGATGCCGGTCACCGGGAAGTAACTGAAGGCGCCTTGGTCCAGATTGCTACCAGAGAATTACTCTAGAGTCGAAATGAATAAGCCCGACCATAAAATACAAAAGGAATTTTGGTTAACTAACCTGGCGCTGGACAATAGAGTATCAGTGCTGGTATTGATGGTGCTTATTGTGATCCTGGGGATTAGCTCCTATATCAATCTCCCCAAGGAAAGTTATCCGGAAGTCAAGATACCAACTATATATATTGGAACGGTTTATCCTGGAAATTCACCTGTGGACATGGAAAACCTGATAACCAGGCCTCTGGAAAAGGAGATCAATACCATTGACGAAATCGATATTATTAAATCCACTTCAGTTCAGGATAACAGTACTATTATCGCGGAGTTTATTACCGGTACGGATGTTCAGGAGGCGCTGCAAAAAGTAAAGGATGCCGTTGACAAGGCAAAGCCTGAGTTGCCAAACGACCTTGACCGCGATCCCGATGTATTTGAGCTCAATTTCTCAGAGTTTCCAATGCTTAATATCAACCTTTCCGGTAACTACAGTACCGAGGAGCTGAATAATTACGCGGAATACCTGGAAGAGGAAATTGAAAAATTCTCCGAAGTAAGTCGTGTGGACATCAGGGGAGTGGACGAAAAGGAGGTCAGGATATTGGCCAATCCCCATGCAATGGAGGCTCGTCAAGTCAATTTTGAGGACATTGAAAACGCCATAATTGCTGAGAACGTAACCATGTCGGGTGGAAATGTATTGGCAAACGGCCAGCGTCGTACCATCAGGATTTTAGGTGAATTTACTGATCCATTGCAGCTTGAGGACATCGTAGTGAAGAATGAAGATGGGAATATTATCTACCTGAGAGATATTGCTCGGGTAGAGTTTGATTATAAAGAGAAGGAGAGCTATGCCCGTCTGGGGACTCACAAGGTAGTAATGGTAGACGTAATTCGCCGAAGTGGTGAGAATTTGTTGATCCTGACAGACAAAGTGCTTCAGGTGCTGGAGAAAGCCAAGGAAATGACTTTCCCGCCTGATTTGGAAGTTGCCATAACCAACGATCAGTCTGTGCAAACCAAGATGATGGTGAATAGCCTGGAAAACAATATTATATCAGGCGTGATTTTGGTAGTGTTGGTACTGCTATTCTTCTTGGGCACCAGAAATTCACTATTCGTGGGATTGGCAATTCCACTGTCCATGTTTATCACCTTCATAATTCTAAGTGCCTTTGGAATGACCATTAATATGATGGTTTTGTTTTCCTTGATAATGGCCTTGGGTATGCTGGTGGACAACGGAATAGTAGTAGTTGAAAATGCCTACAGGTTGATGGAGGAAGGCCTGAGTCCAATGGAAGCCACTAAGAAAGGTGTGGGAGAAGTTGCTATGCCCGTTATTGCTTCCACAGCTACTACTCTGGCAGCTTTTTTGCCAATGGTGTTTTGGCCGGGTATGGTTGGTGAATTTATGGGTATCCTGCCGGTTACCTTGATTATCACCCTGGGATCTTCATTATTTGTGGCCCTGGTAATTAATCCGGTACTAATATCAACTTACATGAGGGTAGGGGCCAGTAAAATCAATAAAAAGAAAATGCGGCGTCGTACCCTGATTATGATCATTATAGGTATGGCGTTGATCGCCTCTGGTTTTTTGATAGGCGCTGATTCATTTGGGAAGGTCCTTATTATTATTGGCAATATTTTGAACGTTATCGCATTACTTACCTTGTTAAATGTTTACTTACTTAGCCCATGGTCAGAACGCTTTCAAAGAGCGTTTCTTCCCTGGATGGAACAATGGTATAAACAGCTGCTCTCATATGCTTTACAAGGGAAAAAACCTTTTTATTTCCTGGCTGGTACGTTTTTGGCCCTTTTGATGTCCATAGGATTAATGTTTGTTTTTCAACCGGCTGTTCTATTTTTCCCGGAAAACCAACCTAAATATGTTAACGTATTTGTGGAGTTTCCAGTAGGCGCTGATATTGAGACCACCAATACCTTTACTAAGAAAATTGCAGGCGAAGTAATGGATGTCATACAGCCATATGATTATATGGTTGAATCAGTTATTTCTAATGTTGGCGAAGGCACCGCCGACCCAAATGACCCAACGGCCATCGGTCAGTCTGAAACACCCAATAAAAGCCGTATCATGGTGAATTTTGTGGAATTTCAATATCGAAAGGGAAAAAGCACCAAAGAAATCATGGACGAGATCCGAGAAGCAGTTCAAGGTTACCCGGGTGTAACCATAACCGTAGATAAAGATGCCGCCGGCCCACCTGTCGGTAAAGCAATTAGCATTGAAGTGACTGGTGAAGATTACCCCACTCTGATTGATCTTACTGAAAACCTGAAAACATTAATAGTTGAGTCCGGAATTGGAGGAATTGAAAAATTACGCACAGACCTGGAAACCGGAAAGCCTGAGCTAATTATAGACATTGACCGGGAAAAGGCCAGGAGATTTGGATTAAGCACCTATTCTGTTGCTTCCGAATTAAGAACTGCCCTGTTTGGCAAAGAGGTGTCTAAGTTTAAACAGGGCGAAGATGATTATGAGATCCAACTGCGGCTGGACGATCGCTATCGGTATGACATTGAAGCTTTAATGAATAAAAGCATCACCTTCCGCGATCAGACCAACGGGAAAATATACCAGGTACCGATAGCTTCGGTAGCAAAAGCTGAATTGAGTTCAACATTCGGTTCTATAAAAAGAAAGGAACTGAAAAGGGTCGTTACCATAAGTAGCAACGTGCTTAGTGGTTATAATCCGACTAAGGTAAATGACGAATTAAAAGTCCTATTAAGTGACTATTCTCTGCCGGCAGGTTATGAGATCAAATTTTCAGGCGAGCAGGAAAAGCAGGCGGAAGAGATGGCTTTTCTGAGCAGGGCATTGATGATGGCAATATTTCTAATATTTCTGATCATCGTTTCACAATTCAACAAGGTATCGGTGCCATTTATTATAATGACTTCTGTATTGTTCAGTACCATTGGAGTATTTCTTGGCCTGGTGCTGTTCAATATGGATTTTGTGATCATTATGTGCATGGTGGGCATAATATCTCTGGCAGGAATCGTAGTAAACAATGCCATTGTACTGATCGATTTTATAGAACTCAGCAAAAAGCGCCTGAAACAAAAGTTGGGCATAACCGGAAGATTGAATAAGGAACAAGCTATTACTGCCATCGTCAACGCTGGTAAGACCAGGTTGCGACCAGTGCTATTGACTGCAATAACTACCATCCTGGGCTTGATTCCGCTGGCTGTGGGCATTAATATTGATTTCCTGAAATTCATGGGTACCTATAGCGCTGATTTTTATATCGGTGGCGACAACGTGATATTTTGGGGACCCATGTCCTGGACCATCATATTTGGTTTATCGGTTTCTACTTTTTTGACTTTGGTGATTGTACCCGTAATGTACATTCTGACGGAAGGGCTTAACCGTAGATTAGGTTTGGGAAATTAATATTTAACCAATCATGTCTAATACAGTGACTAAACTAATTATGCTTCTTGGTATCCTGTCCTTCGACATGGTAATATTTTTTCTATTACGAAGGACGTTTTCAAGTTTAAGGAAAAGATGGGGGACTTATTTTGATTGGGGATACTGGGCCTTAAGTTTTGTCATTTTGGGATGTTTTTATTTCCTGGACTGGATTTTCTTAAATATCAGTTCTTACAGTGACCGCAAAATGGTCATATCGTTCATTGCTATCACCTTGGTAGTGAAGATTTTAGCAGCAATTTATTTGGCTCAGGACAACTTGATAAAAGGCGTTGTAAAATTGTTCAAAAGGTTAATACCGCATAAAACGGTCAAAACGCCAGCTCAACACGAAGGGTCGGGTTTATCCAGAAAGCAATTTATATACAGGGCAACGCTGATGGCCACTTCTTTACCTATTGCAGCGAAAGGCTTTAGTATTATTAATCAGGCTTATGACTATCGTATTAGAAGGGAAAAAATTGTACTACCCAATTTACCAAAGGCATTCCATGGATTAAGAATCGGCCAGATCTCCGATATTCATAGCGGTAGCTTCAATAACAAGACCGCAGTAAGAGGAGGTGTGGACCTGCTTTTACAAGAGCGTCTGGATATGATTTTCTTTACCGGAGACCTGGTGAACCGGCAATCGGATGAGATAAAAGAATATATTGATGTTTTTGAAAAGGTTAAAGCGCCACTTGGCGTATACTCGATCCTGGGTAATCACGATTACGGTGAATACCGCTCCTGGCCTTCACCGCAGGCCAAGCAACAAGACTTCAAAAACATGTTGGAAGCACATAAAGAGTTGGGATGGAAACTTCTGAGAAATGAAAATCATATACTTACAGAAGGCAGTGAATCATTGGCTATCCTGGGTGTGGAGAATTGGGGCATAAAACGGTTTTCTAAATATGGAAAACTGGAAGAGGCGTATGCTGGGAGTGAAGAAGCTGCTGTCCGACTGTTAATGTCTCACGATCCCAGTCACTGGGAGGCTAAAGTTTTAGACTATCCGGATATTGACATGACTTTTGCCGGTCACACCCACGGATTTCAGTTTGGTGTGGAATTGGGGAAATTCAGATGGAGTCCTTCTCAATACCTGTACAAGCAATGGGCAGGTTTGTACCAACAAGGATCTCAGCGAATTTATGTGAACCGGGGATTTGGATTTATCGGAATGCCGGGGCGTGTGGGCATTAATCCGGAGATCACTATTTTTGAGCTGGTAGCTGGCTAATCCAATTTTTAAGGATATCTACACCATAAGGGGTGGCAAAAGATTCCGGATGAAACTGCACACCTGCTATATCGTGAACTTTATGCCGTAAAGCCATGATCCTATGTCCACTGGTCGCA
>SMUY01154789.1_pt1 | contig 13230 bp, 15 predicted proteins | sample 2456441 | NCBI WGS metagenome assembly SMUY01 (sample SAMN11095931, study PRJNA526329) | marine sediment metagenome | biome: Marine sediment; feature: Surficial sediment; material: Deep marine sediment; isolation source: Hadal surficial sediment | place: Pacific Ocean | collected 2014-11 | depth...
CCCATATTCACCTCCCGCCGGCGGTGACGTGGAGACCTTCGGCTCAGCCGCCGGGCGGGCTGCCGAACCGCGGCTTGATGATCGCGGCGAGCACGAGCCCCATCAGCAACGAGCCGATCACGGTGTCGGCGGTCATCTCGACGCTGTACCTCAAGGGATAGGACAGCCAGTTCCAGTCCACCATGTGCGCCCAGACCCCGGTGAAGAGCCCGATCAGACCGACGAAGATGACCCGACCCATGTAGCCGCCGATCGACGAGGCGGCCATCGAGAGCACCCACGCCGCCAGCAGCGCCATCACGACGTTGATGATGAACCCGCGGACAAAGACCATCCTGTCCATGGGCTCATACCCCGGATCGCGGTAGACCAGCATCCCGATCGGGCCGATCCGGTGGCGTTCGCTCCACTCCGCAGTGTCGGCCTCCTTCTTCTCGGGGCTGAGCCCCTTCAGATCCGGGCGGCCGGGGAAGAAGTAGATGCCGCTCTCGGTGCCGGTGGTTTGCAACGCGGCCACCATCCGATCTTCGCTCGGCAGCGTGTCCATTTGATGCCAAACCTCCCCCAGAACCATCCAGGAGACGGCGCCCCAGCCAAAGAGGACGGCGCCGCCGAGCAACCCCGCGAGAATGATCCGCACCATTGGTCTTCTCCTTAGCTTCGGGTCGAGAGGGTCGGCGTCCGCTGCGGCCGATATCGTGACTGACTCTCGCTCCAGCATATCGCTCCACCGCCCCCACCGTGCCCGGCCGCCCGCGCTGCGGACGCAGGCGATCGAGCCGTCACGTCTGGTCGTCGACGGCGTGGCCGATCCCAAGCATCGTGTCCCCAGTTGGTTGGGGGCACGGGCCGGCGCCGGTCGAGCCCGGGCGGTGCGGCCGGACGGGTCGTTGTCGGATGCGCCATGTCCCCTATGATGGCGGCCCATGCGTCGCGCAAAGATCTCCATCATCGGCGGCGGCAACGTCGGGGCCAGCTGCGCCCTGTGGGCGGCCGAGCGGGAGCTCGGCGACATCGTCGTGCTCGACATTCCCCAGATGGCCGACGCGGTCAAGGGCAAGATGCTCGACCTCGCCCAGTGCGGGCCGGTGGAGCGCTTCGACGCCGCCGTGGTCGGCACCGCCGACTACCGGGACACCGCCGGATCGGACGTGGTGATCGTCACCGCGGGCATCCCCCGCAAACCGGGGATGAGCCGCGACGACCTCCTCCAGACCAACGTCAAGATCGTCAAGTCGGTGGCGGAGCAGGTGGCCGCGCATTCACCCGAGGCCGTCATGATCGTCGTCTCCAACCCGCTCGACGCCATGGTCTACACCGCCTGGAAGGCCTCGGGGTTCCCCACCGAGCGGATCGTCGGCCAGGCCGGTTGTCTCGACGTCGCGCGGTTCCGGACGTTCATCGCGATGGAGCTCGGCGTCTCGGTCGAGGACATCCAGGCCCTTCTCCTCGGCGGGCACGGCGACGACATGGTGCCGCTGCCGCGCTACACCTCCGTCCACGGCATCCCTATCTCGCAATTGCTCAGCGCCAAGACGATCGACGCCTGCGTCCAGCGGACCAAGGTCGGCGGCGGCGAGATCGTCAAGCTCATGGGCACGAGCGCCTACTACGCGCCGGCCAGCGGCACGGTGATGATGGCCGAGTCGATCATCAAGGACAAGAAGCGCATCCTGCCCTGCGCCGCCTTCTGTCAGAACGAGTACGGGGTCGGGGGGTACTTCGTGGGCGTGCCCTGCGTCCTCGGCGCCGGCGGGATGGAGAAGGTCATCGAGGTCGAGCTCGACGCCGACGAGCGGAAGCTCATGGACGAGTCGATCAGCCACGTCAAGGACCTCATCAAGACCGTCCGCGAAACGTTTCCCGAACTCAAGTGAAGGGAAGAAGCGACGGAGCGACGAAGGGGTGGAGCGACGGAGTGCGCCGGCTCCGTCTCCCTTGGTACCTGTTTCGCGTGTTCCGAGCGTAGGGGAGGGGTTTATCCCCTCCCGCGTCTTCGAAGGCGCATATCGGGCGGGGATAAACCCCGCCCCTACAGGTCGGGGGCGTCTACGCTACTCCGTCCTTCTCCGCCATCAGCCGGATCATGTCCACGCAGCGGCAGGCGTAGCCCATCTCGTTGTCGTACCAGCTCACGACCTTGAAGAAACGGTCGTTGAGCTCGATGCCCGCCGTGGCGTCGTAGATGCTGCTGTGGGTGTCGCTCACGAAGTCGCTGCTGACGACCGGCTCGTCGGTATAGGCGAGCACGCCGCGCATGGGGCCCTCGGCGGCCGCCTTCATCGCCGCGTTGATCTCGGCGAGGCCCGTGGACTTGGCGGTGCGGAAGGTGAGATCGACCACCGAGACGTCCGCGACCGGCACGCGAAACGCCATCCCGGTGAGCTTGCCCATGACCTCGGGGATGCACAGGCCGACCGCCTTCGCCGCCCCCGTGCTCCCGGGGACGATGTTCGCATAGGCGTTGCGGCCGCCGCGCCAGTCCTTCTTCGACGGGCCGTCCTGGGTCGGCTGGGTGGCGGTGACCGCGTGGATGGTGGACATCAGCCCCTCGTCGAGGCCGAAGCCGTCGTTGATGACCTTCGCCACCGGGGCCAGGCAGTTGGTCGTGCACGAGGCGTTGGAGATGACGGTATCGGTCTTCGGGTCGTAGCGGTCGTGGTTGACCTTGTAGGCGAAGGTCGGCACCCGGTCGGGCGACTTGGTGGGCGCCGAGATCAAGACCCGCCGGGCGCCCGCGGCGAGGTGCTTGCTCGCGTGCTCGTAGTCGGTGAAGAGACCGGTCGACTCCACGACGTACTCGACGCCCAGCTCCTTCCAGGGAAGCTCGGCGGGATCCTTGACGCTGACGCAGCGGGTCCGCTTGCCGCAGACCCAGAAGCCGTCCTTGTCGTGTGACACCGTCTTGTCGAGCCGGCCGTGGGTCGAGTCGTACTGGAGCAGGTAGGCGAGGTTGTCGGCGCCGACGATGTCGTTGACCGCGACGAATTCGATTCCCTCCTGCCGCAGACCCGCCCGGAAGATGAGACGCCCGATCCGACCGAACCCGTTGATTGCGACCTTGATGGCCATCGCGCCGCCGCTCCTTCCAAAAGAGCCCGAAGACGCCAGCCTACGGCCGCCCCGGGCGAGAATCAATCGCCCGGCGGAGCAGGGTGCCGGCGACCTGCGCCAATCACCGTTACGGCGCCCCGTGGCCTCTGTGGCTGATCACTCATCACTCATCACTTCTTCCAAGGCACGTCCGGGACACCCGCGTCCTGGTTGGCTCGCCGGGCCATCGCGAACAGCAGATCGCTGAGGCGGTTGACGAAGACGATGACCGCCGGGGTGATGGTGGTCACCCGGCTGAGGTTGACCAGACGCCGCTCGGCGCGGCGGCAGATGGTGCGGGCGAGGTGAAGCCGCGCGGCCAGCTCGGTGCCGCCGGGCAGGACGAACGACTTCATCTCGTCGTTGCCGGCGTCGATCGCGTCGATCCACCCCTCGAGCCGGGTCACCTGATCGTCGCTGAGCCGCGTCACCTTGGACTCGTGGCGGGAGCCCGGGGGCGTGGCCAGATCGGCCCCGAGGTCAAAGAGACGCGATTGCAGCTCGCCCAAGATCGCGAGGACCTCCGCCTGCACCGGACGCGTCTCGTCGCAGGCGGCCGCGGCGAGGCCGATCGCGGCGTTGAGCTCGTCGACGGTGCCGTAGGCCTCGACCCGGGGGTGATCCTTGCTCACCCGATCCCCACCGAAGAGCCCGGTCGTCCCGTCATCGCCGGTGCGGGTGTAGAGCTTCACGGGGGTAGGGTAGCAGGATGGGTGGTCAGCTATCGGCTGTCGGCTGTCGGCTGACAGACGTGGGGCATTCTTTCGAATACGTAACCGTGATCCCGTGTCGACGTATATTGCAGGAAGGCAGCGCGACGGGCTTGCCGATCGCCTGGCCCTTCAAGCCTTCCCATGATGCCATGATGCCATCCTCATGAAGGAGCGACTCCAATGATCCGTCGATCGATCCTGACCCTCGCCGCCGCCGTACTCCTCGTCACCGCCGGCGGCTGTCTGGTGATCAGCGGCAGCGAGACCTACGAGACCGGGGTGCGGATCTCGATGCCGACCTTCAACCAGATCGAGATCGGCACAACCACCGAAACGTGGGTGATCGCCACCTTCGGCGAGCCGAACCGCCGCTCGCCGGTCGCCGGCGAGGACAACCAGCACGTTCTCGAATATCACCACGTCACCCGCAACTCCTCGGGCGCGGTCGTGCTCTTCGTCTTCGCCGGCGGATCCGATCACACGTACCGGACGGTGACCTACTTCGAGATCACCGACGGCGTGGTGACGAAATACTGGACGGAGGGGTGAAAGAAAGCCATAAGCCATGAGCCATAAAGAGCGAGTTGCAGGACGGTTCCGTGCCGCCTGCTTATGGCTTATGGCTTATGGCTCATGGCTTCTTCTATTCCAACGCCGCCACCCCGCCCATGATCTCCGTGAGCTCGGTGGTGATCTGGCTCTGGCGGGCGCGGTTGAACCGGCGGGTCAGGGTGCGGCTCAGCTCCCCGGCGTTCTCCGTGGCCGCCTTCATGGCCACCATCCGCATGATCTGCTCGCTGACCGCCGCGTCGAGGAAGGCCTGGAAGAGGGTGACCTTGACCGCCAGCGGCAGCAGATCGTCGAGGAGCGCCTCGCTCGAGGGGCTGAACTCGTAGACGGCCTGCGGGCCCGCCGCCTCGGCGGCGGCCGCCTCCGGCTTGAGCGGCAGAAGGGTGAGCACCTTGGGGACCTGGCGGGTGTTGCTCTCGAACCGCATGTACGCCACCCGCACCGCGTCGTACCGGCCGCTCCTGAAGGCCTCGATGAACCGCCGGCCGATCGGCTCGACCTGGTCGTAGTCGGGCCGGTCGCCGATCGAGTGGGCCTGCGCCACCGCCACCCCCTGGAACCTGAAGAAGCGCATCGCCTTCTTGCCGGAGGTCTCGAGGTCGAACTCGACCGACCGCCGCCGCAGGCTCGCCAGCTGATCCATCGCCGCCCGCAGGACGTTGGAGTTGTACGCCCCGCACATGCCGCGGTCGGAGGTGATGGCCAGCAGCAGCTCCCGCCCCGCCGATTCCGTCGGACCGTCGATCAACGGATGCGAGACGTCGCCGGCCGCGGCCGCGACCTCGAGGACGAGCCGGTGGATCTTCTGGCTGTAGGGAGCGGTCGCGCGGGCCCGGTGCAGCGAGGCCGTGAACTTGGCGGTGGCGATCATCTGCATCGCCTTGGTGATGCGACGGATCGTCCGCACCGCCACCATTCGCTTGCGGATGGCACGAGTTCGAGCCATGGGGTGGGTAGTGTAGGGAAAAAGATCGAACGGTCAAAACCGATGCAGGGGCGGGGTTTGGACTGTTCCGAGCGCTCCGTACGCCCGTCCGGGCCAACCCTCGCTCTGGTGGCTTTTTCCTAGCGCTCCGAGGGCCCTCCGGGCCCACACTCGCTCTGGCACGCGAGCGCTCCGGTGGGCCTGAGCGGGCGCCAACCGCTACACCTTGAGTGAACCTGCTCTAGGCGCTTCTATCCGATCACCAACCCGTCATGGGCCAGCGCCATCCCCTCCGGCAGCCGGGGATCGAGATCGGCGTGCTCGATGTCGTGGGTCATGTGGGTGAAGAAGGTCTGCCCGGCCTCGATCTGCCCGGCCACCGCGATCGCTTCGTCGACGGTCAGGTGGGTGGGGTGCTTCCGGTAGCGGAGCATGTCGAGGACAAGGGTCCGCAGGCCGGTCAGCTTCGGCCAGGTCTCCGGCGGGATCGCCGAGAGGTCGGTGCAGTAGGCGAGCGGCAGCGGGCCGGGCTGCTCGGTGAGGATCTCCCGGTTCTCCCCCACCGCCTCGATTCGAAAGCCGAGCACGTCGAGGCGGCCGTGCAGCAGCCGCAGCGGCGTGAAGCGAAGACCGAAGAGGTCCAGCGGGCGCCGCCCGTCGAGCACGTGCCCGATCAGGGTGGCGACGAACGAGTCGTTGACGTTCTCGTGCTTCTCGAAGATGTACCGGTAGACGCGATGGAGGAACTCCATCGTCCGGGGCTCGGCGTAGACGTCGATGGGTTGCTTCATCAGGGCGTTGAAGCGGCGCACCTCGTCGAGCCCGAAGGTGTGATCGGCGTGGTTATGCGTGTAGACGATCGCGTCGCACCGCACCAACCCCTCGCGGAGGACCTGCTGGCGCAGATCGGGAGACGTGTCGATCAGCACCACCCGCTCGCTCCCCCCGGCGTCGGTGAACCGCACGCAGCCCGCCGAGCGGGTTCGCTGGTCCCGGGGGTCGCTCGATTTGCACACGGCGCAGTCGCAGCCGATCACCGGAACCCCCGCCGAGGTCCCGGAGCCGAGAATGATGAATTGCAGATTGGTCACCGGCATGGGGAATCTTCTTCAAGCCCTTCTCCCCCCGGGAGAGGGTTTGGGTGAGGGCGAATTGAAGAGTTGTATCCGTCTGCCCTCACCCCGGCCCTCTCCCGGGGGGAGAGGGAGCAGAGGTCCTACCCCGTTTCGTCACTCCGTCACTTCCGCCCGTCACTCCGTCACTTCGTCACTCTCCTCCCCCACCCCCGTTCGTCGGATCAGCAGCGGGATCGTCAGACCCTGGAGCAGCAGGCTCAGCAGGACCACCCCGAAGGCCACCGGCACCAGGAAGTTGCGAAGCTCGCCGTCCGCCGGCAGCCCCAGGACCAAGGCCAGGGGGATCGATCCCTTCAGCCCCGCCCAGAAGACCACGTGCTTCCAGCCGCTCGACCAGTGCCGGCCGAACAGGTAGGCCACCGAGTAGACCATCAAGCCCCTCGACGCGAGCACTGCGGCGTACGCCGCCGCCACCGCCAGGAGCACCCCCGGGTCGAGCAGCCGACTGGCCCCGCCGGGGAGGTACTGCAGCTCGATCCCGATGAGCAGGAACACGATCGAGTTGACGATGAAGTCGATCGACTCCCAGAAGGTCTGGATGGTCTCCCGGGTTCGCTCGCTCATCGCCAGCCGGCGGCCATAGTTGCCAATGATCAGACCCGCGATGACCACCGCGATCACCCCGGACGCCCCGATCCGCTCGGCGACGATGAACGAGCCCCACACGAGCACCACGGTGATCGCGTTCTCCAGGACGTGATCGTCCAGGCGCAAGAGCAGCCAGAAGGCGATCAGCCCGAGCCCCAGACCCACCACGATTCCCAGTCCGACGACCTGCACGAACTCCAGCACCCCGCCGCCCACCGAGAACGACGCCCCCCCCGCCGCCCCGAACATCGCCCCGCGGAGAATGAGAAAGAGCACAACCCCGGTCCCGTCGTTGAAGAGGCTCTCGCCCTCCACCAGCGTCTTGAGCCGCGCGGGGACCCGGGCCTGCTTGAAGACGGCCAGGACGGAGATCGGGTCGGTCGGGGCGAGCATGGCGCCCAAGAGAAGCGCCGCCAGCCAGACCTGACCTCCCGGGGCCACCCCCTCCGGGAGCAGGAACACCATCGCGAAGCCGACGGCGGCCGTGCTCACCACCACCCCGGGGATCGCCAGGGTGGCCACCGGCAGCGCCTTGCGCTGCAGGAGCCCCAGGTCCATGTGCAGCCCCGCCTGAAAGAGCAAAGGCGGCAGAAAGAGCACCAGCACCAGCTCCTCGGTGATCTCGACCCCCGGCGGCGCCAGCTGCAGGACGGCGACGACCAGCCCGGCCAGGACCAGGGCGATCGTGTAGGGAATCCGCACGAACTTGGTCAAGACCGCGACCGTCGCCGCGAACCCCAGCAGGGCGACGAACACGCTCAGGGTGTTCGACACCAGGCCGTGGTGACCGCTCGAGGCGAGCAGGAGATCCATCATTCCGCCCAGGATAACGGGGAAGAAGTGACGGAGTGACGGAGAGAGGTCCGTCTAGCAGCCCGTTGAAGAAGTGCTTCGCAGGCGAGAGCGCGACCAGATTCGTCAGATCAAGGAGCCGGTTCGTACGCATATCCCAGAGATACGTCGAGATTGTCTGAGTCAGCCCTCCGGGCTGAAGGGGGCGACGCCGAGCTGGCGGATCTGGGCCGTCAAGGCCCGAATGACTTCTTCAACGGGCTGCTAGGGTGCCGAGGCCGCTTCCGTAGGCGTCCGGCGGGCGGGGTCCATCGCCTCCTGCAGCGACCGAATCACCCGGCCCGGGTCCTTCGCCGCGCAGACTGCCGAGCACACCGCCACGCCCCTCACCCCCGCGGCCGCCAGCTGCTCGACGTTGTCGGGACTGATCCCCCCGATCGCCAGATGACAGACATCCGGGAACCGTTCGACGAAGCGGCGGGCGTATTCGGGACCCACGGGTGGCTTGGTGGTTTTGGTGGACGTCTCGAACATCGGCCCGAGCCCGCAGTAGTCGGCGCCGTCGCGCACGGCCTGTTCGGCCTCGTCCAGGTTCGACGTGCTGACGCCGATGAGAAGCTGCCGGCCTGTGGTCTTGCGGACCTCGGCGCAGGACAGATCACGCTGGCCCAGGTGGACGCCGTGGGCGCCGCAGATCAGGGCCACGTCGGGCCGGTCGTTGATGACCACCGACGACCGCGGCGCCATCTCCACGAGCTGTCTCGCCCGCCGCAGCAGCTCGGCGTCGTCGAGATCCTTCTCGCGAAGCTGGATGCAGTCGGGACCGGCGGCGCAGATCGCCTCGGCCACCTCCGACCAGCTTCGGCCGGCGCACATCGCCTCCGAGAGGATGACACAGACGCTCCACTGGCGCCCCAGCCCGCTGCCCACCGCCCGGTTGAGCCGCTGCTCGAGGTCGTAGCCGCGGTAGCGCAGCTCGCCGATTGCGGCCCCGAAGGCGGGATCGATCGTCTTGCCGTACTCCTCGAGCGATCGCAGGGCCTCGCTCAGCCGCTTGCCGGCGGCGATCACGACCTCGGCCGCGGAGGCCCGGGAGAGCTCCGACCTCGGGCCCGGCCCCCGGCCCACGTCTCGGGGCGTGTCCCGGTTGAACTCGAGGGTGTCAAAAGGCCGCAGGGCCCCGGCGAGGTCGTGGCGCAGCCGCTTCAGGGCCGCGGTCAGCTGGGGGTCATCGAGCAGGAACCGGGCGGCGTCCTCCATGACCCGCAGTGCTTCACGAGCCCGATTGGCGCTGGCATCGAGGATCCTCGCCGTCGACGGCATGGCCCCCTCTCAAACCCGCGCCGGGTCGGGGGCGGTCTCGGCAGGGTTCTCGCCGCGCTCGATGGCGGCGATCTTCTTCACCCGCCGCTCGTGTCGGCCGCCCTCGAAGAGCGTCTCGAGCCAGGCGTCGACGATCGGCGGAATCGCCTCGGGCGACAGCGCGTCTCCGGAGAGGCAGAGGACGTTGGCGTCGTTGTGGCGACGGCTGAGCTGAGCGGTCGACGCGTCGTGGGCCAGGGCCGCTCGCACCCCGGGGACCTTGTTGGCGGCGATGGACATGCCGATGGCCGACCCGCAGACGAGAATGCCCCGATCGACCTCACCCCGGCTGACGGCGCGGCCGACCAGATAGGCGCTATCGGGATAGTCGCACGGGGTCTCGCCGCAGGCGCCGAGCACCCGCAGCTCGTGGCCCTGCGTCTCGAGGTGCGACATCAGCGCCCGCACGGCTTCAACCCCCCGATGATCCGAGCCGAGGGCGATCCTCATTGGCCAGGGTCTCCTTGAGTCGCCGGGGAATCAACTCCATGAACTTCGCGGCGAGCAGATCATAGGCCGCCTGCCCCATGCCGATCGGGTCCTCGATCTGGCCGCCGGGCTCCAGGAGCATGACCTTCGCCTTCTCCTTGGGGTCGTCGGCCACCATCGACTCGGCCGCCTCCACGTGGACGCCGGTCATGCAGAACACGACGTCGGCGTTGCGGATCATCTCGGGCTTGAGCGGCTTGGACAGGCCGTCGTGCTCGATGTCGAGGGCGGCCAGCGCCGCGACGGCCTCCCGCGTCGGCGGCTGGCCGCCGACGGCGAAGACGCCAGCCGAGGCCACGAAGGCGTCGGCCCCCTCCCCCAGCAGCCCCCGCTCGATCGCGCGGCGAGCGATGGCCTCGGCGAGGGGGCTGCGACAGGTGTTCGCCGAGCAGACAAAGAGAACCGTTCGCATCCCGTCGACCTCGGCGGTTCGCCGTGAGGCGGCCGACTGATCATATCTGCTCTGCTGAAGCGGGCCGGTCCCGTGGCCGGGGGGTCCCGCGGGCTCCAATCGCCCCCGGGAGTGTTGCACCCGGCGTAATTTCGCTACAGTAATGGCCGTGGTCATGGCGGTTCGTGCCGAGCCGCCGGGAGATGGCAGGTGGAATTCGTCCGGTACGACGAGGTGATCGGCCTGCTCCGGGAGCATGGGGTCACCGAGGCAGCCCCCGACGGAGGTCGGGTGTACCTGGAGATGGTCGACAACAACGATGTCGTCTATCTCCACTTGGCCGGCCACGACAGCAAGGCCTCGCCGCACGATGGCGCGAGCGTGGTGCGGGTGGACAGGGACCGTCTGGCGGCGGCGGTGGAGCACATCATCCACAAGCTGCGGCTCAACCAGGTGCTGCTGATCCCGGTGTGCGAGTGGCGGAAGGTCTTCGATGCGGTCGCCTTCAGCCTCGCGGACAACGAGGAGTGGCAGGCGGTGGACACCGCGGCGACGGTGGAGCTCAACACCCGTGACCCCCTGCTGTGCGAGCCGGGCGAGTTCCACACGGTCAACGCGCTGGTGAAGGTCCTGCTCAACGATGCCGACAGCCCCGAGCAGGGGCTCACGCTGACCACGACCGCCGCCCCGGTGACCCTCGAGCTGGTCCCCGGCGGCGCGGTCCGGATCAGCATCGGCAACCGGGTTCTCGCCGACGAGGTCGTGGAGATCTTCGGCAGCAGCTCGCGGGGATAGTCTGGGCAACAGCAGATTCCGGGCAGAGGCTCTCAAGAGCCGGCCGCTGCCGTCGGGGGACCGCCACGTCGGTCGGAGCCGGTCCAAAGACCCCCGAACCGGGCTCAGGTCGACCCCGACCATTCCGAGAGAGCACGCTCGGCGTGCCCGTCACGCTACGTGACGCGGACTCCGGGCCCGGGATGGCCTCCAGGCGCAGCGCCTGATAACCGATAAGTACCCAGTCGCCCCCCGCAGCCCCGACTGGGGGTGTTGCCAGGGTCTGCCGATCGAGGGATGATGAGGCCGATGCGCGTGCTTCTCGACGAGGTCGAATGCGACGTGGCGCCGCAGTCGGTGGCCGAGGCGATCGCTGCCGGGGCGGCCCTGGCGCAGGATCGCGGCCGCACGATCGCGGACGTCTTCGTCGACGGGACCCGGTGGACCGACGATCGGCTCGCCGGCCCCGAGAGCGCAAACGCCGCCGAGGAAGTGCTCCTGGTCACGTCGGATCCCGCCGAGCTGGTCAGCCAGGCCCTTGCCGACGCCGCCGAGGCGCTGGCCGATGCCGATACCTTGCAGCGGGAGGCCGCCGAGCTGATGCAGGCCGATCAGCACGTCGCCGCCATGGACCGGCTCCAGCAGGCGATCGCCATCTGGCAGGCGGTGCAGGAAGCGGTGGTCAAGGGCGCGCATCTGGTGGGGCTCGACCTCGACACGATCGAGGTCGACGGCACCCCGATGAAGGCGACGATCGACCGGCTCGGCGAGCGGCTGCGGATGATCCGAAGCGCGTTGGCGGCCAACGATCCGGTCGGGCTCTCGGACACTCTGCTGTACGAGATGCCGGAGGTGGTTGCGGAGTGGCGCGCGCTGCTGACGCATGTACAGGTGCTGGTTGGGGGAGAAAGAGCGTAACAATGCCGGATACCCCAAGGGGTCGGATGGACGAGCTCATGGAGCTGGCCGCCGCGGCGCTGGGCCGCCAGGCCTGGCTCGAGGCGGAGCGAGTGGCGTATCAGGCCCTCGGCCTGGCCCGCGAGCACGGTGACTTCGAACAGATGGCGAAGGTGGTGGAGCCACTCGCCGAAGCGAGACGCCGGCGCCTCGAGAAGGCGCTCGACGTCCGCAAGATCAAGATCGTCGACACGACGCTGCCCGAGGGGAAGCAGCTCGAGCGGGGCTGCTACCTGGTGCAGCCGCCCCTGGTCGGCGCCGACGCGCGGCAGCTTCGCCTGACGGCCGTGGCGGCCGAGGTGCCCGTGGCGGTCGTGTGCCGCGAGCCGCTGACGCTCACCCGCATGTGGCCGATCGTCGCCATCGGCCCCGGGGCGACGGTCCGGCTGCCGATCGAGCCCCCCGACGACCAGGAGCATCCGGATCTGGCGTGGTTCGTCGCGGCTCTGAAGGCGCTGGGCGACTGGGCCATCGAGGGCCTCGACCCGGCCCTCGAGCCCGTGCGGCGGGTGGACACGCTGCTCGATCGCCTCGAGACGGTGGCCGACCACCAGGGGTTGCACGAGTGCCTTCGGGACGCCTGCCTGGCGGCGCACAAGGCCCTCGCCGACGACCCCGGATCGTCGCGGCCGTCCGAGGCCAGGGTCCAGGCGTGAGCCAAGGCGCGGGGGCCCCGGCCCGGCGGCGCTGGCCGTGGATCGTCGGGGCGTTGGTGGTGGCGGCGCTGGTTTTCGCCGACCACCGCGGCCTGCTGCTGGTGCCCCGCAGCGACGATTTGGCCACCTACCAGGGGGTACGGGCCCGGGTGCTTCGGGTGCTCGACGGCGACACCATCGAGATCGACATCCGCGACGCGGTGGCCCGGACTCCCTTCACGCGGGTGCGCCTCTGGGGTGTGGACTGTCCTGAGACGGCCAAGCCCGACCGGGCGGCCGAGCCGTGGGCCCCCGAAGCGCGGCAGCTCACCCGATCGGCGATCGCCGGCGGCCCGGTGACGCTCCATCTCGAGCCGCACCGCACGCGGGGCACCTTCGGGCGGGTGCTCGCCCACGTGCAGCCGGCCGAGGGTCCCAGCCTCGCCGAGGCGCTCCTCGAGTCCGGCTTCGCGTCCACAGACGAGCGGTGGCCGCACGCCCTGCTGGGCCACTACGCCCAGCTCCAGAACGCCGCGCGGCGAGCGGGGGTGGGGGTGTGGTCGAAGCAAGGCACTGACGCACGAAGGCACTGAAGCACGAAGGGAAGAAGAGCCCGTGGGGGAGGCGGCATCCCTTCCTTCTCGTCCCCCGTCCCTCGTCCCTTCTGCCTACGGACACGCCGTCCCGAAGACCAGCAGCAGGTCGATCAGGTCCAGCACGTTGACCGTGCCGTCCCCGTTGACGTCCTGGCCCGCGTCGCACGGCGGGTCGGCGGGCAGCCCGAAGCACAGCAGCAGGTCGATCA
>SMUY01357858.1_pt1 | contig 13226 bp, 11 predicted proteins | sample 2456441 | NCBI WGS metagenome assembly SMUY01 (sample SAMN11095931, study PRJNA526329) | marine sediment metagenome | biome: Marine sediment; feature: Surficial sediment; material: Deep marine sediment; isolation source: Hadal surficial sediment | place: Pacific Ocean | collected 2014-11 | depth...
ACCTTCTGCAGTCTCTCCGTCTCCACGGACTTGACGCTCACGGTGTCTTTGAAACCTCGGCTTTCTTTGCCGCTACCGTCTCCGCCGCTGGCTCCGTCGCGACTCCGGGTTGCGGCGGTTTCTCGGCAACCTGGTCGGGCGAAGATGGGGATTCCTCGAAGGGTAGAACGTCCGCCTCGGCGCTGGCCATTGGTCCGAAGGTCTCTTCGAACTCCTCGAGCGGGGGCAAATCTTCGATGCTCTCGAGACCGAAATGGATCAGAAACTCCCGAGTTGTCGCGTATAGAAAAGGCTTCCCGACGACCAGTTTGCGACCCGCGATTCGAATCAACCTTCTCTCCAAGAGCGTCCTCAGAACACCACTTGGGCTCACGCCGCGCAGTTCTTGAATCTCCGGACCGGTGATCGGCTGCCGGTAGGCAACGATCGCCAGGGTCTCGAGAGCGGCCATCGACAACCGGTTCTGGCCGGTGATCTCGAAAAGCTCGCGCAAATAGCCATGGAGTTCCGGTCGAGTAACCAGGCGCAACCCACTGGCGACTTCTTCCACCACCACACCCCGATTCGCGTGCGCCTGATAGCGCTCGAGGACGCGCTCCAGAGCCTCCTGCGCCGCCTCGCGATCGTGACTGCCGAACACCTCGAGGAGCTTCTGCCGTCTAATCGGCTGCGAGGTCACGAACAGGGCCGCCTCGATCGCGGCTTCGATTTCCCGGGGATCCGTCATGTCGTCTGGTCGTGCTCTTGGCACTTCCTATCCGATGATCGCCTCGAGTTCGTGGGCCTCGAGCTGCCGGTCTGTACGGTACATCAAGACCTGACCATTTGCAGTCTGATGCAGGCGAATAAGGTTGAGTCGTGACAGTTCGAGGACTGCGAGAAAGGCGGCGATTGCCTCAGCCCGACAGCTCCTGCCGCCGAGGTCGTCGAGCAAATCCACCGGACGACCTCCCCCGAGCAGGTCTAGCAATCGCTCGAACTGGTCCCTGGTCGCGAAACTCTCTGCGCTCAGGTAAAGGGTCGGAGGATGCTCCCGGTCGTAGCGAACCAGGACGGACTTGAGCGCTCCGAGCAAGTCGTAGAGCGAAACCTCACTCAGGTCTACGGTGTCCTCGTCACCCGCAGAGAGTTTCTCTTCCGGACGAGTCCAGATGCCCCGGCGCACACCGTGAATCTCGGCCAGCGATTGGGCGGCATCCTTGAGCTTGCGATACTCCAGAAGCCGCTCGACCAGGTCCTCGCGGGGATCTTCCTCTTCGCCATGTTCATCTTTGGTGGCGGGCAAGAGCAACTTGGACTTGAGGTGAATCAAGAACGCCGCCTCGTAGACGTACTCGGCGGCAATGTCGAGGTTGAGCTCCTCCATGAGCCCAAGGTAGGCCTGGAACTGATCGCAAATCAGCGCAACGGGAATGTCGGTGACTTCGACCTCGTTGATCCGAACCAGATGAAGCAAGAGGTCGAGCGGACCCTCGAAAGCCGGCAGCTTGACTCGCCAGTCCGCTGGAAGCGTAGCGGTCTCCGTCATTCGCCGAGTCGTTCCTGTTGCGGCCACTCGTAGTCGAGACTCATCCCGGCCCGCACTCTCGCCATGGTGTCCGCGGCTCTCTCCCGGGCCTGCGCGCTGCCCTTGCGCAAAATATTGAGCAGCTCGCCCTTGTCCGCAGCGAATACTTCTCGTCGCCGACGAATCGGATCCAGGAACGCGATCAGCCGATCCGCGATCAGCTCCTTGTCGTCCACACATCCGATCTGGGCCAGCCGGCATTCTCGCGCCACCCGCTCCTTGATCTCGGGCGACGAGACGAGTTCGTGGAACGCGAAGAGATTGCAGGTCTCCGGATGCCCCGCATCGGTCCGACGTAGCCGGGTCGGATCGGTGAACATACTCCTGCACTTGGCGCGGATCTGGTCCGGAGTATCCGCGAGATCGATCGCGTTGCCGTAGGACTTCGACATCTTGCGCCCATCGACGCCCGGCACTTTCGGCGTCGGCGTGAACAACGCTTTCGGCTCAGGGAAAACATCACCGAACCTTCTGTTGAACCGCCGGGTGATCTCGCGGCTGAGCTCGAGATGACTGGCCTGGTCCTGCCCGACGGGAACAAAATCCGCTCGGTACAACAGGATGTCGGCAGTCTGCAGTACGGGATAGCCGAGAAAGCCATAGGTCGAAAGATCCCGATTCTTGAGCTCGCGGATCTGCTCCTTGTAGCTGGGCACCCGCTCGAGCCAGCCCAGCGGTGTGATCATCGAGAGTAGGAGGTGCAATTCGGCGTGCTCGGGCACTAACGACTGTAGAAAAAGAACCGAGCGTTCGGGGTCGAGGCCCGCGGCCAGCCAGTCGGCCAGCACCTCGAGGGAGTTGTCGGCGATGTGGGTGGTGTCGTCGTAGTCGGTGGTCAAAGCATGCCAGTCGGCGACGAAGTAGTAACACCGGTACTTGTCTTGAAGATCCACCCAGTTCTTGACGGCTCCGAAATAGTTACCCAGGTGCAGCCTTCCGGTCGCCCGGTTTCCTGAAAGCACGACGTTTCCCTGCGCCACTAACTACCTCGTCAGCTTCGATTAGTCCAACCTTGGTGAATAATTCAAGCTAGCCTGAAAGTTGAATTGCCAGAGCGATGACCAAATAGACCGGCAGCACAATCACGGACAGCACGTTGAGCGCGGCCAGCGCCAGCACGATCATAAAGCCATAGGGCCGAATTGCCGAATACTTCAGTGCCCAGGCTCTCGGCAGGAGGTGAATCACCACCTGCCCGCCGTCGAAAGGTGGAATCGGAACCATGTTGAAAACGCCGAGGAAGGCATTCAGAAACGTGAACTGCACCAGCGTATAGAGGATCGGAAAGTCGGCTCCCCGCGCCGCGCCTTCGATGTCACCTAGCAGGCACAGAGCGGCCGTGCCAGCCGCGTCCGATCCCAGAACCGAGATCACCCCCGACAGCGCCAAGAGTGCGGCCGCGCTCACCAGAAGATTCGAAAGGGGCCCGGCCAGGACCACGCGCAGATGATCGGCATCCGGATGCCGGAGTTTGCCTATCTTGACCGGAGTGGCCTTGCCCCAGCCAAAAACCGGCCCGCCGGCAACGACCAGAAGCACGGGCACGATGATCGAACCCAAGATGTCGATGTGCCGGATGGGATTCAGCGAGATCCGGCCGAGGTCGGCACCGGTCGAATCGCCCGCGCGCAACGCCACCAGCGCGTGCGCCGACTCGTGGATCGAGATCGCCAGGAGCAGAACCAGGATCTGAATAGATCCGGCGAAGACTCCGTTCTGGCCCAGCTCGAGCATCAGCCCGCGGCTTCTTGACGTTCGCGCACGGCGCGATTCGCGAGCTTCATCAACTTCTCGTTCTCGGTCAGCACCAGGAACTCCAGATACAAGGCCCTGAACTGCGCGGCCACCGTCAGATAGAACAAACCCCAATGAATCCACTTGGGCAGCACCTGCGTCTCTACGCCGCCTCCCAGAATGAACGTGGCCATGACCAGTCCCATGGCGGTCATCAGCCACGGATACGACCGGTTCTTGAACTCTTTGGTCTTGTCGATCCACTCTTGCGGTAGCTGGTGCTCGGCAACCGCGTCTTTGAGCACCTTCCCGGTGCCGATCAGGTAGAACATGATCCAGGAGTGCGAGAACAACAGCAAGAAGCCCGCCCCCAGACCGAGAACCACGTGGCGGTCTACGGTCGGTGAGTCGACGACCATGTAGCCGAGAACGCCGGTGGCAATCAGGGCAAGTGTGGCAAAGGCTCCGACCATCAACAGTGCGCGTCCCATCATTTGTTCAATTCTCCTCTTCCGCCTGAGGTTCCAAAAAAGTAGTTCCAACAGCCTCTTCCCAGAGACGCGCCGCCTTTTCCGGAGCGTACTCCCTCTCGAAACGCCGGTGCCCGGCGGCACCTCGACGGCGCGCCTCGAGGGGATCTCCGACCGCCTCCTCGAGCGCTCGAGCGAGGGCCACCGGATCCTCGCACGGAACCAACCAGCCGGTCTCACCGTCGACGACGACTTCGGGAATTCCGCTGACCGCGCTCGCTACGACCGCCAAGGCGCTCTGCATGGCTTCCACGATCACCAGCGGCATACCCTCGTATAGTGAAGGAACGACAAGAACCGTGGCAGTAGCCATGAGCGCCTGAACCTGGTCGCGAGATCTGCGGCCGAGGAACTCCACTTGGCTTTCGAGAGCGAGATCCCGGGCTAGTTGCTCGAGACGAGCCCGGTGCTCGCCATCGCCGGCCACCACGAGCCGAGGCTGGATACCGGACCTGCGCAGCAACGACAGGGCGTGAAAGGCAACCTCGAGCCCCTTGCGCACGCGCAAGCGTCCTACGAAAAGCAGGCTCGGGAGATCATTCGAAGACGGTGGTGCCCCGGAGGTCGGCGCGGTTGCGTTCGGCACCACGGAGACCTCCGCCACGCCATAGTCCCGTCGGAGTTCTCCGGCCGTGGTCTCACTCGGAGCGAGAACTCGGTCTGCAAGCCAAGCGGTCAGCCAACCGAGGACGATCTGTAGCGGCGCCTTGAGCCAGCGAAACCGCAGTTCCTGCGCGCCGGGTCTTCCCAGCACCCGCCCCTGATGGCGGATCGGTCGCACCGCCCGGAACTCCTGCCAATAGCTCACCTGCAACAGCGCCGACAGCACCGGCTCGGGGCCGAGGGTCGAGCCCAACGTCTTGAGGGCCAACGCGGCCAGGGCTCCGTCGGACTCGTGAACCTGGACCACTTCCGGGCGAAACCGAAGGATTTCACGAAGGAAGGGAACAACGATCGTCAGTGGGAAAAACAATTTCGGCCCGCGTGCCCCACCCGACCCACGGCCCAGGATCCGGACATCGTGGCCGCGCTCAGCCAGGGCACGCGACAACTGCAATACCTGCTCTCCGACTCCCGAGAGGTCGGCGGGGGGCAAGGTGTTTGCCACCAGCAGAATCTTCATCCACCCGCCAGGTGGGCTTGTACACCAACCCTGGATTCGAGTGCCGCCAGGAAAGACTCGCCTTCGAATGGCCTATCCCTGACCAGGTCGCGAGCGTCGCGGCGCGCCTTCTCGATCCAGTGGCGATGCTTCACCAAGTCGCTCAGACCAAGGCCGGGTATGCCCGCCTGGCGAGTTCCCAGCAGGTCGCCGGGGCCTCTCAGCTCGAGATCGGCTTCGGCCAGCTCAAAGCCATCGAGGGTCGAGCGAAAGACCTCGAGGCGTCGGCGAGCGTCTTGCGACAATCTACCGTACATCGCGATGCAGGTCGATGGCCGCGCTCCCCGGCCGACTCGGCCCCTGAGCTGGTGAAGTTGAGCCAACCCAAACCGCTCGGCACTCTCGATCACCATCACGGTAGCTTCGGGGACGTCCACACCGACTTCGATCAACGTGGTCGCGATCAATACCTGAGACTCGCCCTTGGCAAAAGTGTTCATCAGTTCCGACTTGGTCGCCGAATCCATTCGCCCGTGCAGCAAGGTGGGGCGGTAGGAGCCCAGGCGCTCCGCGATCCTCCGGCCCAACCCCTCCACCGCCTCCGCCTCCACACGCTCGCTCTCTTCGATCAGCGGCAGAACCACAAAGGCCTTGTTCCCTTGGTCGAGTTCTCCCTCCAGCCATCGATAGACGCTCTCCCGCTCGCGCGCCGATTCGACTCTGGTCACCACCGGCTGACGTCCGGGAGGCAGCTCGTCGATTATCGAAGCGGAGAGATCCCCGTATAGGGTCATGGCGAGCGAACGCGGAATCGGCGTCGCGGTCATTACCAAGAGATCGGGTCGCTCTCCCTTGGCCAGCAGTTCGCGACGCTGCGTCACACCGAAGCGATGCTGCTCGTCTACTACCGCCAGAGCCAGGCGATCGAATTCGACAGCCTGCTGCATCAGGGCGTGGGTGCCGACGGACAGCCGCGCCCGACCGGTTCGCAGATCCTCCCGCACCTGCGGCGTCGGGGTTGCTGAGGTCAGCAACCGCAAGCCGTAGCGATCGCCCAGGAGTTCCCGAAGGCTTCGATAGTGCTGCTCCGCGAGCAACTCGGTGGGCGCCATCAGGGTGGCCTGGAGGCCGCTCTCGGCCGCCGCCGCCATCGCTACGCCAGCGACAACGGTCTTGCCGCACCCGACATCGCCCTGAAGCAGTCTCATCATCGGCGATGGGCTCTCCAGATCTTCCAGAATCTCGTCGAGCACCGCATTCTGAGAACCGGTGAGCCGAAACGGCAATCCGGCTACCAGTCGCTCGCGGACGCCGGCCAGGTTTCGGTAGCGATGCTTCTTCTCCCGCCCACGGATTCTCCGGCGAGCGAGCGCAAGTTCGGTCTGCAGACCGAGCAGTTCTCCGTAGATCAACCGACCGTGGGCCGGAGTCGAACCCGCGTTGAGTTCTTCGACAGTGCCATCTTGCGAAGGCCGGTGGAGTTCAGCTAGCGCCTCGCCGAGCGCCGGCAGTCCGTGCTCTCTGAGCAAGTTCTCGGGCAAGGGCTCGTCGATGTCGCTGAGTACCCCGGCTTGCAAGGCGTTCTGGACGATCTGCCTGACCAGCGTCGGACCCAGACTGGCTATCGCCGGGTAGATCGGCACGATCGCGGCCCCGAGCCCGGCTCTGTTCTTGGCCTCCAGGCTCGGGTTCAACAGTTCCAGGGTCTCACCCCTGCGCCGCACCCTACCGTGCAGGAGGTATTCTTCGCTCTGTGAAATGCTGCCCGCGAGGTAGGGCCGATTGAACCAGGTCACGGCGAGGCTCCCGGTCGCGCTGCGCAATGTCGCGCGCACCAACGTCATGCGGCGGCGGTACAGCCGAACCGTCTTGACCTTCTCGAGCACGCCCACCAACGTGTAGCTGCCCTCGGTCACGACGTCACCGACTTGGGTCACGGTTCGACGATCCTCGTAGCTCTTTGGAACGCGCAATATCAGATCTAGAACGGTCTCGATCCCCGCCTCTCGCAAGACCCTTTCCCGCACCGGCCCAACGCCGCGGAGAGCACCCACAGGACTCTGCGCTCCCAGCGCCTCGCGGCTCGAATCTGTCGTCATGGAGGAGCGGCTACGGGCGGGCTGCTAGGCGGTGAACTCCAGCGTCACCAAGCCGAACCGGACACGGTCACCGGAGCGCATCCGAGCCGGCACACCGAGACTCAGGCGGTCTTCGTTTAGAAAGGTACCGTTGGTGGTGCTGATGTCCTCGGACAGCAGAAAGGACTCGCCATCGTGAGAGATCCGTGCGTGCTGACGGCTGCAGGATCGTTCGGGATCGATCGGCGTCAAATCGACGGTCGGTTTGAGACCGGTGATGGGATCCCGTCTGCCCACCAAAGAGGTCTCATCTCGCAGCAGGCTGAAGATGACACCGGTACCGAGGTGAACCAGGTGGGGACCCCGAACTCCTCCGGTCTCGAGTGACTCTTGGACCGGTGCCTGGGGCGGCGCTTCGGCGCTTGATTCGGCTTCGCCAAACGCTCCCTCGAGCCCGGCCTCGGTCACCTCCGAGCGCGTCGACAGCGGTGCGCCGCGCTCGGCAAGAAGCTCCTCCAATCTTCGTATGCGCTGAGACAGCTTGCGCATAATCCGAACCGCGACCTCAGCATCCTTGCGCAGTAACCTGCTGAAGGTAGCTTCATCGATCCGAACCAGCTTCGAGTCCACGGCGGCCCGAGCCGAAGCGGTCCGAGGTGCGCCCTCGAGGATCGCCATCTCTCCAAAGAAGTCCCCCCTCTCGAGGACCGCCATAGGCTGGGAATCGATCCGGGGGTTGATGATCTCGATGCGACCCTCTCGGATCACGTACATCTCCGTTCCGAGGTCGCCTCGTTCGAAAATGTACTCGCCTTCGGAAACCTCCACGATACGCCGCTGGGCCGATGCTCTGCTCGTGGTCTTGAAACGAGCTTTGACCTTGGTCAATTTTACTAGCTCTCCAGCCTGAGAATCCCGGCCTCGAGATCGAGTGAGACTTCTGCGCCTAGGGGAAGCGTCAGGTTGGGTCGACAGTGGCCGCTGGCGAGACCCCAGGCCGCGGGAACATCGACTTCACTCCCAAGGTTTTCCATCAGTCGCGCAATGCCGCCCGTCGCGCGATCTGATTCGAGAAGCTCGATGCGACCGGCAACCATGGCGTTGATTTCGGACAGGCTACCCGAGAGCTTTAGCTGGGTCAACATTCGGTCGAGCCGGTAGAGCGGTTCAGCCACATCCTCCCAGAACAGCACCGCACCGCGGAAGTCGGGAGCGAACTCGGTTCCGGTGGTCGCCGCCAAGAGACTGAGACAGCCGCCCTTGAGAACCCCCCGAGCGGCTTCTCCCGAGCCTTCGACAGACATCTCGAAGTGCTCCGCACCGGTCAAGAGGCTCCACAGCGATTCCCGCTCCTCGGGTTCGAGGCCGGCAGCGCACTCCACCGCCACCATCGGACCGTGAAATGCGACCAGCTCCAGGCGATCGACAATCAAATTGAGCAAAGGTGTTACATCGGAATAGCCGATGTACGCCCGGGGAAAACGCGCCAGAAGCGACCAGTCGATCTTGGGAAGCACGCGCAGGATGCCATGCCCGCCGCGAGCGAAGAAAATAGCTTTGAGCGCAGGATCGGTCGCCAACTTCGTGAACGCCTCGAGCCGTTCGTCATCGCCACCGGCAAAGAGGCCTGAGTCGCTCTCGAGGTTGGATGCCAGAACCGGTTGCAGTCCCAGGTCGAGGAGCGTGCCGAGGCCGGCTTCGAGCGCCGAGGGGTCGATCGGTCCCGACAGCGCCGCCACGCCCACGCGGTCACCTTCAGCCAGTGGCGGTGGAAACTTGGCGGCAGGCATGAAGGGCGTTCTACGGATCTCAAACAGTGGCCGAAGAGCTCTGTAAGCCGGATTCTGTCCCCGCCGAAGCGGGTGACGGTCATTCCTCTGCGAACGACGTTGCCGCCGCCCTCTAGCAACCTACCCGAAAACGCGTGCTTCGGAGGAAACCCCCGAAACCCTCGGAACTGGTGGTCCGAAATCGTCTTCCTATTCGGTCTTGCTCCGCATGGGGTTTGCCGTGCCTCGTCCGTCGCCGGCCGAGCGGTGCGCTCTTACCGCACCGTTTCACCCTTGCCCGAACGACGATGCCGTCCTGGCGGTCTATTCTCTGTTGCACTTTCCGTCGCGTCACCGCGCCTCGCCGTTAGCGAGCATGCTACCTGTCGGAGTCCGGACTTTCCTCTCCCGCCGGAATGGCGAAAGCGACCGTCCTGAGCTCTCCGGCCACCCCTATACTACCTCGTTGGCGGTTCTTTGGCAGCATCCACTAGCCCGAGCCGGACCCGCCGAGCATCTTTCGCCACCACGGCCGGTCGGCTCCCTCTCGCTTGGTCGCAGCCTCAACCCGATCCAAGCCGCTCGAAGCCTCGGGGTGACCCGGAAGGATTCCGAGAGCGGCTTGGTATTGTTCCCGAGCCCGGCCCTTGTGGCTGGTCTTCTCGTATATCGAGCCCAACGCGGCACGAAGATCGGCATCTTTGGGGCTCAGCTGAATCGCGCGGCCGTAACTCGAGATGGCCTTGTCGTACCACTGCGGATTCTGCGCCTGGCAGTGAGCCAGGAGCCCGAAGTACTCGGATCGCGCCTCCAATCGAATCGCCTGATTCAACAACTCGATCGCGTAGTAGAAGTCCTGGCGAGCGACCAGTTGCTGTGCCATTCTAAAATTGCTTCCGGCGATCTCCTCGACCTCTTCCTGCCGTGATTCTTCGGTACGGCCGAACAAGCTGCCGTCGCTGAAAGCGCCCAGTTCTTGCTGGTACTGGCCGCGCCGGTCCTGGTCGCTCAGCGTCAGGTAGGCCTCGGTGGCACGCTCGAACAGCAGCACGACCCCAGCCTCCATACCCTCCAGCCCTAGCGCCTTGGCATGGCTGGGGTGAACCAGGCGCGCCAGACGAGTGTAAGCAGCGTGTATCTCGTCGGCGCCAGACCCGACGCTGGTTCCGAGCAACTCGTAGTAGTTGAGACCGCCCAAGCGCACCATGAGGTCAGCGAGCTTGCGCCGGTGCGCCTCGATCTCGATCCCAATCGGATTGCGTGCCAGATCCTCCTCTATTCTGACGTGAAAGCGTTCGAGAAGCTTCGGACTCAGCAGCGAACTTCCGGCCTCTTCTTGCCGCCGCTCGTAGGGCCGAATGAGATCGATCGCTGCCATCCGGCATAGCTTCTTCGCCACTTCGAATGAGTCCAAGTCCGGCAATCTGAGCAAGTCCTTGACCGCGGTAGCCTCCTCCAAGCGACTCAACAGAAAAGCCTCCTCCGGATCGAAATCGACGTCCTGGCCAAGCGGGGCATTCACATGGGCTATGTAGATTCGATCCTCGCCGCCCAGCGATCGCAATAGTTGAAACTCGTCGAGACCGCGCACCGCCCCACGCATAATCAATGCGGCCGTCATGATCGGCCCAACGAGATCCGTCGAGATCTCACCCGTACCCTCGGTGAAATGGTGATTCACCGTTCCCAGCGCGTCGAAATAGTCGAGAACCTTATCCACCCATTCATCGACAGGCCCCTCCGCAGGCGACGGCGCGCCTGCCGCTCGCGAAAGCGGATGCCCTCGATCCAGGTAGAGGTCGCCACTGACAAAGAAGAACAGGCGTTCGGCACCGCCGACTTCGACGGCGAGCTTTCCCGTGCGCCGCTCGAGCAGGAGGTCGCGCAGCAACAACAGCATTGTCTGCGGTTCTTCGCGACTCATTGCTCGAGGATTGTAACCGGGTTGCCGGACTTCGAGGCCAGCGCCTCGTGGAGGCGCGCGCCGAGTCGCTCGCCGAGAACCTGTTGCAGTTCTGGAAGGCGGGCTTCCCTAACCCCGGAGAGGCTGCCGAATCTCGTGAGTAGGAGTCGACGCCGTTTTGGACCGATTCCGGCTACCGAATCCAGGCTGCTGCGCAGGGTGGCACGGCGGCGGCGGCTACGGTGACGCGTGATCGCGAAGCGGTGCGCCTCGTCGCGAATCCGCTGGAGCTGCTGGAGGCCGGCATGCTTGCGCGGCAGGCGCAACGGCTCGGGGTGATCGACCAGGTACAGTTCCTCTTCGCGCTTGGCCAGCGCCACGACCGGCGTCTCCTCGACGCCGAGTTCCGCCAGGGCGCGTAGACCGGCGTTGAGCTGTCCGCGGCCGCCGTCGATGAGAATCAGGTCCGGCATCTCGCCGACCTCGTCCAGACGGCGGCGATAGCGCCGAAAAATCGCCTCGTGAAGAGACGCCGTGTCGTCCGGACCTCGGTCGCCGCGAATATTGAAGCTCCGGTACTCGCTCTTGCGCATCCGCCCGTCTTCACAGACCACGAGCGACGCAACCGTCTTGTCGCCCTGGAAATTCGAAATATCGAAGCCCTCGATTCTCTGCGGCGGCCCGTCCAGAGCCAGGATCTTCTCGAGCGCCTCGAGTCCGGCCCGCGACGGCCCGCCGGTGCGGAAGCGCCGCTGGTGCGCCAGCTTCGCGTTGCGGTTGGCCAGTTCGATGCGCTGAGCCTTCGGCCCGCGCGCGGGGAGCCGCACGTAGACTCGCTCTCCCTTGCGCTCCGACAGCCAGGCGGAGAGTTCCTCTTCGCCCTCCACCGGAACCGGAAGATGAATCTCTTTCGGAATAAAGGCGGTTCGATCGTAGATCTGAGGCAAGAGTTCTGCGAGGAGCCGTTCGCCGGTGATCGCGTTGTGGTCTTCCCAGAAGATTTCGCGCCGGTCCAGCACCTGACCGCCACGCATCACCAGGACGACTACGGCTGCGGTCGAGCCGCGCACTTCGAATCCGAAGATATCTACGTCTTCGCCTCGCGTCGACGACAACTTGCGTCGCTGACTCGCGCTTTCGATCTCGGAAATCAGATCTCGAAGCCGCGCTGCCTCCTCGAACTCGAGTTCCTCCGACGCCGCCTTCATCTCACGGCGCAGGCGGCGCAGCAACTCGTCACTCCGGCCTCGAAGAAAGAGGCGGGCCTCCGCCACCACCTTGGAATAGGCGCCGTGGGTGGTCAAACCATCGACACACGGCCCCAGGCATCGATGCATGTCGTAATAGAGACAGGGTCTGGGCAGCTTGCCATCGATCGCGATCGTGCAGACCCGCACCTGAAACAGCTTCTGGACCAGCTTGATCGCCCGCCGAGCGACCCCTCCCGGCAGATAGGGTCCGAAATACTCGGCGCCATCGTCTCGGATCCTACGAGTGAAGACAATCCTCGGATACTCGTCCGCCATCGTCAACTTCAGATACGGATAGGTCTTGTCGTCACGAAGGAGAATGTTGAAGCGCGGGCGCTTGCGCTTGATCCAGTTGTTTTCGAGCAAAAGAGCTTCGGCGCCGCTGTCGGTCACCAAGAAATCCAGACCGCGCGCCTCGGAGAGCATCACCTCCAAGCGCGGCTCGTGACCATGCTTCAAGTAGCTGGCGACTCGCTTGCGCAGCGAATTGGCCTTGCCGACATAGAGCGGGTGGTCGGCCGCGTCGGTGAAAATATAAATCCCGGGCCGATCCGGCAGCGCCTTCACCTTGCGAGCAACGCTGGCCAGCATCAGGGGTGTCTCTCGCGCGAGTCGATCAACGGCCGGCTAGCCCGCCAGGATCTGTAGTTCTTTGAGATCACTCAGCTGGTCTCGAAGCACCGCCGCCTGCTCGAACTCGAGATTCTTCGCCGCCACGCGCATCTCTTTCTCGAGTCTCTCGATGCGCACGTTCAGGGGCAGGCCGGAGTCTTCGGCGACCTCGGACAGCCTAAGCAGTGAGGCGTCGTGGTAATCGATGCTGCTCATTTGAACGAGCGGACCGTGAATATCCTTCAAAATCGTTTTGGGCTCGATGCCGTGTTCCCGGTTGTGCGCGGCCTGTCGCTCTCGCCTGCGCTCGGTCTCACGGATCGAGCGCCTCATCGAGTCGGTCACCTTGTCGGCGTAAAAAATGACGCGGCCGCGAACATTGCGGGCGGCGCGGCCCGAGGTCTGAATGAGCGAAGTCTCGCTGCGCAGAAAACCCTCCTTGTCGGCGTCGAGCACGGCGACCAGAGAGACTTCCGGCAGATCGAGACCCTCACGCAGCAGGTTGATTCCGATCAGGACGTCGAAATCTCCCCGCCTGAGCCCGGTGATGATCTCGATGCGCTCGAGGGTGTCGATGTCGCTGTGCAGGTAGCGGACGCGTACGTCGAGTTCGGTCAAGTACTGGGTGAGTTCCTCCGCCATTCTCTTGGTCAGGGTGGTCACCAGGATCCGTTCTCCACG
>SMUY01151552.1_pt1 | contig 13224 bp, 11 predicted proteins | sample 2456441 | NCBI WGS metagenome assembly SMUY01 (sample SAMN11095931, study PRJNA526329) | marine sediment metagenome | biome: Marine sediment; feature: Surficial sediment; material: Deep marine sediment; isolation source: Hadal surficial sediment | place: Pacific Ocean | collected 2014-11 | depth...
CGGGGCGAATCCGAATCACGTGTTAGAGATCCTCGCAGTCGTCGTGGCCCTCGACGTCAGAACAGTCGCGACGAGGAACGAGGCCGTCCGGCCAGTAGCCGAAGTCGTGATCTGCCGCTGGAATCTGTCGGGCCGGAGCACACAGATATACAAGGCACCGAAATATGGAATGGTATTGAACTAAGCAAATCGATCGTCACCTCGATTCTCGACATGGGATACGTCGATCCGTCGGAAATCCAGGAAGCCGCCATTCCATGGATGTTGCAGGGTCGCGACGTTGTCGCCCAGGCCGTTACCGGGTCTGGCAAGACCGCAGCATTCGGAATACCGATGTGCGAGGCTGTCGACCCTGGTACACGCGATGTACAGGGCCTGGTACTCGTACCCACCAGAGAACTGGCCCAGCAGGTGACACGTGAACTGGCGCTGATAGGGCGTAAAAGCGGCATCGGCGTCGTGGCCGTGTACGGCGGAGAGGCGATTGCCAGGCAGATCAGGGCGCTGGAGCACGGCATGCCGATCGTCGTTGGTACCCCTGGTCGAATAAAAGACCTTATGAACCGCCGGATCCTCGATCTGGGCCAGGTGCGTATGGCCATCCTCGACGAGGCCGATGAAATGCTCGACATCGGGTTTGCCGATGACATGGAATTCATCCTGAAGCACACACCCGGTTCACGGCAAACTGCGCTTTTCTCAGCGACCATTCCCGGATTTATCCGCGGGCTAATTCGCCGGTATCTCAACGATCCACGGTGGGTGCAGTTGGTCTCAGACATCAAGGGACTCGAGACGGTCGATGAGGTCGACCAGATTTTCTTCGATGTCGCCCGGCAGGACAAAGCCGACGGAATAATGGAGATACTGGACGAGATACCTTCCGATTCCCAGGTCCTGATTTTCAGGAAGATGCAGGTCGGCGTCGACCGACTTTCGAAGGGACTTGCCAGCGAAGGCTTTCCCGCAAAAGGCATTCACGGCGGGATGTCGCAACCGGAACGCAACCGGGTGATGAACTCCTTCCGGGACGGCAGCCTCCGAATGCTCGTTGCCACCAACCTGGCCGCCCGCGGTCTCGATATACCGACTATTTCACACGTCATCAACTACGACATGCCTGAGAGCGTCGAGGAGTACGTCCATCGGATCGGGCGGACCGCACGCATGGGCAAGCGCGGCACGGCCATCAGCTTTATCGGCGAGTGGGACTATGACGTGCACGACCAGATAGTTGCAAAGATCGGCGCGGAGAAAATGATCCGGCGGAAGTTCTCGTTCTACTAGGTCCCGACCTTGCCCCCGCGTATGTCCGTGCCTTCGCCCGTAAGAGCGCGGGCGATTTCCTTCGCGTAAATGATCTCCGTATCGTCCTGCGGCTGGTAATCAAGATACTTTCGGCCAGTTTCGAGTGACCAGAACCTGCGTGTGTTGTCGCTGCAGCCGTAAGCGATCACAAACGGGACGCCGTGCTCGTTCCTGATGTCTGGCGCCTCGATCGCTTTGGTAAATAGCTGGGTAATGTCACGCGGGCTGATGTAGGCGCCAAGATTGCGTTTGAGTTCGGTAATCCCATCGTCGGTCTGTTCGGTCATCGGTGAATCGGCCAGGTAATCCTCCACCTTGATCGGCCGGGTGAAACCGATCCTCAGCATCACCGTCTCAAGCTGCCGGCCAAAAATCCCACAGGCGTAGGGCCACGCAAGCAGCTCATAAGCCGCCTTCGCCCACCCGTAAAAATTATCTGACACCGGGAAATCGGTGGGGCGGACCATGTCCATCTTCCGCTCGTGAATCAGCGAGTGCTCGTACCAGTCGGCAGCATGGTTCGAGCTTGCGATCGCCATGCGACGGACCCCGGCGTCATAAGCCGAACGATAGATGTTGTTTGCCATTTGTATGTTTTCGTGCTCGTTCACGAAACGGTCTATCGGGGGATTTTCGTAGTCAGCGCCCCTCGGGGTGTGTGGCTTGAACGCGAGGTGAATAATTCCGTCGATTCCCTCGAACAGGTGTTGATACTTCGTCCTGTCAGGGTCAATGAAATCGGCAATCTTGACCCCCTCGACTCTGTTACCGTCCCGGTCGGTGTCTGAAATGTCGGCCAGCGTCAGGTCGAAATAATCCCGCATCGCCGGAAGCAACAACGACGCTATGTAGCCGCTCGCACCGGTCATCAATACTTTTCGTTTTGCCATCATCGATGTTTTCCTTACCTGGCTATTTGAAGCGGTTCAAAATCGAGTATTCGAGAAATTAGTTTTGGAGGTCCCCAACCGCAGCACCGAACTCCGGCAGCCCGGAGTCCCAGCCCTCGACAGTGTGATATCCGGCATCGGGCAGCCTCACCACCGGTGCAATGCCCAGGGCCATCTTCGAACGCTGGATATTGAAGATGTGAGTGTAGAACTCGAACTGTATATGCCTGAATGTCGCCACGAGGTCCATGCCGGTCATTTCGCCGGTTTCAGGATTTTCCGAGATTCCGTCCGGGTGAACGCTTCGCATCAGGTCCCACTGGCCGGTCAGGGACCGCTGAACAACCATCGAGCGCGCTCTCGCAACGGTGGTTTCGGTCAGCACGCGCCGGGCAATCGCGATCGCCTCGCCGAGAGCCCCAAGAATGTCATCGATTTCCCAGAAGACCCGATCGTCGAGACGCCTGTCATGCCTGGCAGAATCGAACATTGCGTACCGCTCGGCCGTAATTGGCATCGGCATGTTATTGCCGAACAACTGATCGCCCCACCGGGAAATTAACCACCTCAGTGGCACTGACGCCATGTGGCTTGCCTGTTGCCTGATCGACCATTCGGCCCACCCCCACCGTTCAGATGTCCAGTCGAGGACAGTGTCGGGTAAATCGGTGACCTCGGCGCGGACCAGGCTGTCGAGTCGCCAGTAGTCAGGGAAAAGAGTGCGAAGCTGCGGACTCGGGCGAGAGTCAGAGCCAGGGCTAAAACTCGGGGAAACTTGTGCCATTGCCGGAGTCTCTCGTCAAGTTTGCTGGCTGTCAACGACCTCGGCCGGTTCAAATGATCTGTAATATCTGCCGATGACTCAAAAAAACTGGCTCAAAGGCAACCTTCACACGCACACGACCAACAGCGACGGCGACGACTCACCCGAGCACGTGGCCGAGTGGTATCACGAACATGGTTACGACTGGCTCTGCCTGTCCGACCATAATCACCTCACTATTCTCGAAGGCAGTGATGCCGAGATGGCGAAGTGGCCCCTGCTCGTCCGCGGCGAAGAGGTGACATCTCGCAATTCCAGCGGACCGGTTCACGTCAACGGCTATGGAATCACTGAACTCGTGGAAGCGTCCGACTCGGCCGACATAGTCACGGCGATGCGTGAGAACGTCGAACGAATTATCGCAGCGGGCGGGATGGCCTCCATTAATCACCCGAACTTCCGGTGGGCGTTTGATAACAGAGCGATGATGCAGGTCGAAGGCTATAAGTTCATGGAAGTTTTCAACGGTCACCCCTGGGCGCACAATGATGGTGGTGGCGGAAGGGCAAGCGTCCTCGGCATCTGGGACTCGCTGCTCAGCAACGGCCGAAGGGTCTGGGGTATTGCCGTCGACGATTCACATAACTACATAACTGAGTTCGGGCCGAATCTCTCGAACCCCGGTCGGGGATGGGTGCAGGTGAAGGCCGCTACACTGAACCAGCAGGACATCTTCGATGCGATGGCCGAAGGCGATTTCTACGCATCGACCGGAGTGACTATCGGCGACATGGTCGCCAATACCCGTGAAATACAGATCGATATCGACACCGAAACCCACGACGACGGCACTCAGACCAAATATTCGACTTTGTTCACCGGCGCGAACGGTCGCCTGCTGCACGAATCGACCAGCATTTCGCCTGCGTACAAGCCAACCCCGCTGGACGGTTATGTCCGTGCCACGGTTTATTCATCGAGGGGAACACGGGCCTGGACGCAGCCGGTGTTCATGGATTAGTTGCTGCAAAGCAGGGGGATCAGGGGCAAAATGCCATTGGCGAAGCGCCATGAGGGAACGATCCATGCTCCCGGGTTCCCCGGGGGCCTGGAGTGGATCAACACCCGGTCGCCGTTAAGCATGGCCGATCTCGACGGCCGGCTCGTCATCCTCCACTTCTGGACCTACTGCTGAATTAACTGCATGCACGTACTTCCGCAGTTGCGGAAGCTGGAAACGAAGTACGCCGACGTCCTGACGGTGATCGGCGTGCATTCGGCCAAGTTCAAAAATGAAAAATCGACCGAGAACGTGCGCGAGGCCGTGCGTCGATACGGGATCGGTCATCCGGTCGTGAACGATGCCAATTTCGAGATATGGAAGTCATACGGGGTCCGGGCGTGGCCGACCCTGATGTTTATCGGTCCCTCTGGCAGGGTAATAGGTCGCCACGAGGGAGAATTCGAGGTTGAAGCGCTCACCGGTGCGCTCGATGAAATGATCGAAGAGTACGAAGACTCGGGTCTCTTCAGGCGGGGTGCGTTTGAGATCTCGCCCGAGTCAGCCGGAGATACACCCCTTTCGTTTCCCGGGAAGATCACGGCTGATGCGGGCCGCTTGCGGCTGATTATTTCTGATTCCAATCACAGTCGCCTGGTCATATCTAACCTCGAAGGCAATGTCGAAACCGTAATTGGAAGCGGTGAATCTCCGCTGGTCGAAGATGAAAGCCGCGGCGTGTTTAGCGACCGAAATCTCGATGAACCACTATTCGACAACCCCCAGGGAACGGTTGCAATTGGCGATCTGGTGTACGTGGCCGATGCCGGGACTCATACGATCGTCCGAATCAACCTTGATACCGGGCTTGCCAGTACTGTAGCCGGTACCGGTGAACAATCGCTGTATCGCCACAACGGTGGGGACGCGCTGAAAGTGCCGCTCAACTCGCCGTACGACCTCTCGCTCCACGCAGGAGTTCTTTACATAGCGATGGCAGGCTTCCACCAGCTATGGTCGATGGACGTTGCCGCGGGAACGATTGCACCGTTTGCTGGCGATGGTGGTGAAGACATCGTGGATGGACTGAAACCGGAAGCACGGCTCGCACAGCCTTACGGCGTGGAGGTGTCGAACAATGCGGTGTTCTTCATCGACAGCGAGACCAGCTCGGTCCGGGTCGCGGCCATTGCTGGCGAGGGCAGGGTGGTCACACTCGTTGGCACCGGTCTGTTCGACTTTGGTGACCACAACGGCGTCGGCAAAGAAGCCCTGCTCCAGCACCCACAGGGTCTGACGGTTCACAACGATACAATTTACATTGCCGACTCTTACAACAACAAGGTCAAATCGATGGCGATAGGGTCACTGCAAGTCCGAACAGTTGCCGGCTCGGGCAAGCAGGGTACCGCCAATGGGGCCTTAGACCGGGCGGAGTTCAGCGAGCCGGCCGGTCTTGCAATCGTCGGGGACCGAATTTTTGTGGCCGACACCAATAATCACCTCATCAGGGTGATCGATATGGATTCGGGCGAGGTAACGACCATGGAGCTCAAGGGACTTTGAACCCTCGATTCCGGTTCCCCGATTTGCCGTGTGCGACCCACAGCGCACTCTAATCGGACTTCAGCGCATCGAATATCTTGAGCAAGACACAACCTGAACTTTCAACTGTGTTACACGAGACCAAACATTAAAAATGAACAGACTGGCCGACGAAACCAGCCCGTACCTGCTGCAGCACAAGGACAACCCGGTCGACTGGTACCCCTGGGGCGACGCGGCGTTTGCCGCTGCAAAACTGCTCGACAGGCCGATCCTGCTCTCGATCGGCTACTCGGCCTGCCACTGGTGTCACGTGATGGCCCACGAATCGTTCGAAAACGAAACGATAGCGGCCACGATGAACAGCCGGTTCGTGAACGTCAAGGTCGACCGGGAAGAACTTCCCGACGTCGATTCGATCTACATGACCGCGGTACAGGCCATGACCGGATCGGGTGGATGGCCGCTCACGGTATTCATCACCCCCGACGGTCAGCCGTTCTTTGGCGGCACCTACTTCCCGCCCGAAGACCGTCACAACATGGCCGGATTCCCCCGGATACTGAGTGCAATTTCCGATGCGTACGCAACAAAGCGCGACGAGCTGTTGTCAAACTCGAAAAAGGTGGTCGACACCATTCGCGCACAGTCGACGCCCAAAAAACACGACGGCGCGATCGACGAATCGCTGATCTTTGGCAGCTTCACCTCGATAGTTGGCAATGCCGACCTCGAAAACGGCGGGTCGATGGGCGCGCCGAAGTTCCCGCAGCCAATGGTGTACGAACTGTTACTGCGCTACTGGAAGCGCACCGGTAGCAGGCAGGTCCTCGATATCGTCACGCTCACGCTCGAAAAGATGGCGCGCGGAGGCATCTACGATCAACTTGGGGGCGGTTTCGCCCGCTACTCGGTCGACAACAAATGGCTGGTGCCGCATTTCGAAAAGATGCTCTACGACAACGCCCAGCTGGTATCGCTGTACCTGCATGCCTACCAGGTGACGAAGAAACCGCTTTTCGGGCGAATTGTCGAAGAGACGCTCGAATATGTAGCCCGGGAAATGACGCATCCGGCGGGAGGGTTCTTCTCGGCTTCGGATGCCGATTCGGAGGGCGTCGAGGGCAAGTTCTTCGTCTGGACTCCCGCCGAGATCGATGACGCGCTGTCCAACTCTGAAGACGCCGAACTGGCGAAGACCTTCTGGGGAGTAACAGACGAAGGCAATTTCGAAGAATCGAATATTTTGTATATTCCAGTTGCGCTGGAAGAATTCGTTGCGGATTCAGGCCGGGATTCGGCAGAGTTTTTGGCCGACATATCACGTATCCGGCAAACGTTGCTTTCGGAGCGGTCGAAGCGTGTTCCGCCCGGCATCGACGACAAGGTGCTTACCTCGTGGAACGCACTGATGCTGAAGGCATTTGCCGAGGCCGGGGCCGTGTTCCAGAACGCCCGGTGGATTGCGATAGCGGAAAATAACGCCCGGCTGCTGCTCGATAAAGTCAGGGATTCGGAGGGTCGTCTGCTTCACACATGGAAGGCGACCAGCGACTCTGAAGGCGAAGCCAGAATCCTCGGCTACCTTGACGACCACGCAAACCTCATCGGCGCTCTGCTGACGCTGTACGAGGCCACGTTCGACTATTCATATGTCGATGAAGCGCAGGCCCTGGCCGAGCAAATGATCGAACGCTTCTGGGATCCCGATTGGGAGGTGTTCTACGATACTTCCCACGAGCATTCGAAGCTGTTGGTCCGGCCGAGAGATGTGCTCGACAACGCACTTCCATCAGGTGGTGCCAGCGCCGCAATGGCCCTGCTCAGGCTGGGCGTTTTCACCGGTGTGTCGGACTACGCCGCGAAAGCGGAAGCGTCAATGAAGTCGCTCCTGCCTCACCTGGAGCAGTCACCGGCAGCGGTAACGTCGTGGCTCAGCGCTGTCGATTTCCTCACGGCAAACAGGCAGGAAGTGATCGTGGTCGGCGACCTTCAAAATCCGGTAGTTCACGATATGCTGCGTGAGACCCGTGGCAGGTTCTCGCCAAACACCGTGTTCGGCGGTGCGCACAACGAACCGGGCAAAGACGAAAAGTCGCCGCTGCTCATGGACCGCAAGCTGATTAACGGCAAAGCCACGGCCTACGTTTGCGAGAACTACGCCTGCAAACTGCCCGTCACCACGGCAGCGGAACTGGCGGAACTGCTGGGCTGAATCCTGCAGTTCGCCCCTGTGCTGAGCCAAAACCTGGTTTGAAATCGCTGATCCCACGGCGGCCGCGACCGGCCCGTGTTGGTGATTCCCAGTTAGCTGTTGGAAGCCCGCCGTCGACTTGCACGGCTACGTTTGCAACGGATTAACGCCGTCGTGTTTCTCGCTGTTGGCACGCTCGAACGACCGGGGCTCTCAAGTGTGTGGTCCCATATTCGCGCGACCCCACACCAGGTTTGCGGAACTCATCCTGGCAACTCATCCTGGCAATCCAGAACGCTCAACCGTTAGCCGATGGCGCTCTCGCCCGCCTCTGCCACCGCATGGTCGTCCTCGACGCTGCTCCCGGAAACGCCTATTGCACCGATGACGTCGCCATCGCCGTTCTTCAAAGGCAGGCCACCGGGGAACGTGATCAGGCCGCCGTTGGAATGCTCGATGTTGTACAGCGAGCCGCCCGGCTGAGACAGGGTGCCGATGACCCCCGTTGGCATGTCGAACCAGCGGGCCGTCCTGGCCTTCTTCTGAGCAATGTCGATGGAGCCGAGCCACGCGCCGTCCATCCTGATGAACGCCTTCAGGTTGGCCCCCGCATCGACCACCGCGATGTCCATTTTCACATCCATTTCGCCCGCCTTTTTCAGCGCCGCGTCTACGACCTCGTTGGCCTGTTCCAAGCTAATGTCCGCCATCTCTGATTCCTTTTCTGTATTCGCCCTCTACGGGTTTATTCGCACCGTACCCCGCACTTTCCGAAAAGAGCCCTACGGGTGCAATATCACCTTCGTGTAACCCTCCTCGCGCCGGTCGAACTTGACGTATGCGCCGGGCGCTTCCTCCAGTGATACCTCGTGGGACACCACGAAATCGGGGCTTGCCTTACCGGCAATAATCAAATCCCGGAGCCGGGCGTTGTAACGCTTGACGTTACACTGGCCCGTCGCGAGGCGCAGGCCCTTCTCGAAGAGTTTGCCGAAGTTAATCGACAGCGCTCCGCGTTTGGCGGCATCGCTAACCCCACCCGGGTCCGACGGCACGTACAGGCCGGGTATCCCCAGGGCTCCGGTGGGATTGACGGTCTCGATCAGGTTGTTGAGGACAATGTTGGGTACCTCGTCCTGCTCTCCACCCACCGCAGACGAGCCCGCCGCGGTCGCCTGGTATCCGACGGCGTCGATGCCCTTGTCGGTCCCCTGGCCACCGCGCTTGTCCTTGATTTGATCGACCGGGTCGGCTTCGTCGTAGTTGATTGGAATTGCACCGATAGACGCCGCCTTGTCGAGCCGTTCCTTGACGTGGTCGACGACGTACACTTCGGCCGCTCCGCGGATGACGCAGCTGTATGCCGCCATCAGCCCGACCGGCCCCGCACCGTAGACCGCCACACTCTCGCCGGGTTGAACGTCGGCCAGTTCCGCACCGTGATAGCCGGTGGGGAATATGTCGGCCAGCAGGGCGAAGTTGGCCTCGTGCTCGGTCCCTGCCGGAAGGGGCAAACAGTTGAAGTCTGCGAAAGGCACCTGCAGGTACTCGGCCTGGCCTCCAACCCACGGCCCCATCGACACATATCCGTAGGCACCGCCGGCGAACCCGGGGTTCACAGTTGTGCAGAAGCCAGTGAACCCGCCCAGGCAGTTCTTGCAGAACCCGCAGGCGACGTTGAAGGGCAGCACCACGCGGTCGCCCACCTTGCGCTCCGTGACCGACGAGCCGACCTCTTCGATGATGCCCATGTTTTCGTGGCCGAACACGATGCCGGGCTCGGCAGCAGTCCGGCCCTCGTACATGTGGAGGTCTGAGCCGCAAATGCACGAGGAGGTGATCCTGACAATGACGTCGGCCGGGTGCAGAATTTTGGGATCATCAACGTCCTCTACGGCAACCTCGAACGGCTTCTTGTAAACGACAGCTCTCATAAATCGGCCCCTATTTTCTCTGGCTTTGGTTTCGGAATCATCCGTGGAGTCATCCCGGCAGCCCCGATGGTCTCGTGACCCCGACAGCCCGCAATTTGGGCAGGGCAAGAGACGGTCCCGCTGACTTGCCCGATGTGGTTTGGGCGCGCTTTCGACGAAAACCGGGAGTTAGCAGGTGGAGACTATTACAGGCTGAACAATTTAGCTACCCGTTCGGCTGCCGCGCCCCCTTGCCCGTAAGCAGGCCACAGCTGCGACGGAACAATTGTCACGCTCGCGCGGGGAATAGAGGCATGCCACAGACCAGAGAAAAATGTGGGCCTGCATGCCGGGACTCGGGTTTCAACCGACCGGCCACCGAGCGTGAGTTTCGTAAACGTTTGAGAACTGCGCCTGCCGATTGCCGTTTGCTTCGACATCGGAATTTGCCGGCCAGTTGAGGTGATTATTTTTAACTGGATATCACTGGACCGAGAGCCGCATCATTGCGTCGACGCCAGGCTAAACGTCGCCTGACTTAGATTTACCAGACTCGTCCTCGACAGAATCTGGCCTGACAACGTCCGGAGCGTTCTGCCCCTCAGCGGCCAGCCTTGCGGCGCGTGCGTCGGCGCGTCGGTCGACTCTTTCGCGCACTATCGCTAAGACAACACCCGCAGCCGTTCCGGCCACTCCAACCATTGCGAGCAAAGGGCCTGCAGTGGACCTGCACATTGATAAATCGAGTCCGTTCTGTTCCAGAAAACGCGGTGACGCAACCGTGAAATTGTACTGTTGCTGCAGTCCAAACGGAACTAGACCGCAACGTCTCTTTGTTCGAACCGCCACACAGCCACCGCAACTGCAACTGCCGTTATTCCAACGAGCGTCAACAGGTGCGCTGCGTTGATGCCGTTCAGGATCACATCGTTGCTGTTGAAGTAGTAGAAGACCGAGACGAACCGCGCCGGTTCGAGTATCTCGACGACCGACAGGAACGTGTCGAGCAGGAATCCAACGACCCCCACCCCCGCGGCCACCCCGCCGGCAAGCCCCTTGCGACCCGTTGCGGCTCCGACAGACAGGGCCAGCAGCCCCAGGGTCGCTCCCAGCACGTACAGGCTTGCGATAGCCTGGATTGTGCCTGTAATCGCCAGATCGAATCCTGCGATCCTGGAACCTGCGATCAGCCCGATCCCCAGTGCGACCGATAAGGCCAGGAGCCCCGTCAACAGCCCGGCTGCCTTCTGCAAGAGAATACTGGCCCGCGAAATCGGATTGGCCAGAAGTTGATCGAGAGTGTGTGATTCCTCTTCCCCGGCGATCGCCGACATTCCGGCAATGATCGCAAATATCGAAACGATCATTGGTCCCATGAAACTGAACACTTCGACATTCAAAAAGCCCTCGGCGGTGGTGTAGGTCTCGGCGTCGCCAACGATCGACTGGAACACCTCGGGCAAATCTTCGAGGAAGTCCGTAAATCCCGTCGCATCTCTAATCGTCGGGTAGAACAGCGTGACGTAAAGCCCCAGGGCCACCACGCCAATCGAATAGAACAGAATTGATTTTCGAGAATCCCTGAGAGTCTTCAGGTATACGTTACGCAGCACCTGAGCTCTCCTTTCCGGTCTCATCGCTGTAGTAGGCGAGGAAAACTTCCTCGAGACCGGGCTGGGCCGACTCGATCCTGTTGACCGTGTGCCTGGCAGCGGCCTTGATCAGCGAGTCGACGCTCCCCGTAACGCTGCATGTGAGCCTGTGATCACTCACCACGACGTCGGTCACGCCCTCCAGCGCCTCGAAGTCGGCAGGTGACACAGGGTCGTTGAACTCGATTTCTACTCGAGTGAGAGCTCGTTCCCGCAGGGCGGAGACCTCTTCGACCGTTACGAGCGAACCCTCGCGGATGATGCCCACACGGTCACAGATGATCTCCACTTCAGACAGCATGTGCGACGAGATGAAAAGCGTCTTGCCCGCCGCCGCCTCTTCCAGTACGAGCCTGTGAAATTCCTGCTGGAGCAGAGGGTCGAGAGCGCTCGTTGGTTCGTCCAGGATCAGCAAACGCGGATCGCTCATGAACGCCTGGACCAGGCCGACTTTCTGGCGGTTGCCCCGTGAAAGTTCCCCGATTTTTCGCGTGAGGTCCAGATCGAACCGGTCAGCGAGTGTTTTTGCCCTGCCCAGGTTGCCTCCACGAAGATTGGCGAAGAAGGTGAGCAGATCGAGAACGGTCAGCTTCTTGTAAGTCACAAATTCGCCCGGCAGGTAACCGGTGTCCTGTCGGATCCGGACCGAGTCGGCACGAGAGTCCAATCCAAGAATGGTCGCCGAACCCGATGTCGGGTGAATGAAATCGAGGAACAACCGTATACAGGTGGTCTTGCCTGCGCCGTTGGGGCCGAGGAGTCCGAAAACCTCGCCTTCCCTGATTTCGAGGTTCACGTCGATTACACCGCGGTGCTCGCCATAGAACTTGGTCAGCCCCGCGGTGCTGATTGCTTCGGTCAATCTGCAGGCTCTTTCTCGACGCCCCCGGCATGCGAATAGCTTCCGGTGAAACTATTCATCAGCGTACCTGGCGAGCACTTCGTCGGGGAAGTCGGCGTTCGAGTAGACCCTGGAAACATCATCGACTTCCTCGAGAGCATCAAGCAGGCGCAGGGTTTGCATCGACGCCTTGTCGTCGAGCGAAACCAGGCTGGTCGGCACGAGCGCCAGTTCGGCACGCTCGATCGTAATTCCCGGCAACTTTTCGACGGCCGCTTTGACCTGCGCGAACTCCTCGTACGGAGCTGTAACTTCGACGGTCGAGCCATCTACGTCTACGTCCTCTGCACCGGCGTCGACGATCTCAAGCGCAGTGTCGTCGGGATTTCCTTCGTTTACCTCTACGGTGATAAGCCCCTTGCTCTCGAAATTCCAGGACACGGCACCTGCTCCGGCGAGGTTTCCGCCCCCACGGGTTATCTGTGCACGCACTTCCGCGGCGGTACGGTTCTTGTTGTCGGTCAGCGCCTGGACAATGATCCCGGCGCCACCGGGTCCGTAGGCTTCGTAACTGATCTCCTCAAGAACAACGGCATCGCCGCCGATTCCCGACCCACGGGCAACGGCCCGGTCGATGTTGTCCTTTGGCATGTTCATCGATTTCGCGTTGTCGATGGCCAGCCGAAGCCGGAAGTTCATGTCCGGATCGGAGTCACCCTCGCGTGCCGCGACCACGATTTCCCGCGAGAGCTTTGTGAAGAGCTGGCCGCGCCTGGCGTCGGTCGCGCCCTTCTTGTGCTTGATCTTGCTCCACTTAGAGTGACCCGACATTTAGATTTCCATCCTGCAACGTGCCTGCGATCGTACGTGCTTCACTGTGTGGGATTGGGGCGAATCAGTTTGCGAAGCCATTTTACGAAGATTACGTTCGTCAGATCAAACCAGCGGGCTGTTCGTCAGATCAAACCAGCGGGCTGTTCGTCGGAACCAACCAGCGGGCTGTTCGTCAGAACAAACCAGCGGGTGGGTCGTCAGGTCAAACCAGCTGGCTGTTCGTCAGAACAAACCGGCGGGTGGGTTGATAGTCATGACGCCGTTCTCTTTGTCGACGGCGACGA
>SMUY01126616.1_pt1 | contig 13218 bp, 12 predicted proteins | sample 2456441 | NCBI WGS metagenome assembly SMUY01 (sample SAMN11095931, study PRJNA526329) | marine sediment metagenome | biome: Marine sediment; feature: Surficial sediment; material: Deep marine sediment; isolation source: Hadal surficial sediment | place: Pacific Ocean | collected 2014-11 | depth...
CTGGCAAGCGTCGGCCTGACTCTCTATGCGCTGCTGCTGTCACCGCCAACCAAAGTGTTGCTCCTGGCGCTGAGTCCGATTGGTCTGGGAACCGGCTTTGGCAATCTTCGCTACATGCGCAGCGATACGCCGTCAAAGCGTGCCTGGATGTACGAGCACCTTGGCGCAATGCTTGGCTCTGGCATCGCATTTCACACGGCATTTGCTGTATTCGGGTCAACGCGACTTTTTGACATCGGCCTGACCGGATGGATCGCAGTCATTCCGTGGGTCGCGCCGGCGGCCATCGGCATACCGGCGATTGTCATCTGGACGCGGCATTATCGACTGAAGTTTGGTGAACTTGCATGAGCCTCAGACACATCATGCTGGGCATGTTGCGTGAACCGCACAGCGGCTACGATATCAAAAAGACTTTTGAACAACGGCTGCGAAATTTCTGGCGTGCCGAACTTTCGCAAATCTATCCCTTACTGCAAAAAATGGATGATGAGGGATTGCTCACCAGCAAAGCGAGCCCTTCAGATATTGGCCCGACTCGCAAGGTTTACAAACGAACGGCCAAAGGTCGCAAGGAACTGTCCGCATGGTTGACCGAAGGTCCGGCGGTCGGTACTGAACGCATTGGCTACCTGGCGCAGGTATACTTCCTCTCTGAATTAGGCGATGCAGCTGCCGTATTGGATTTCATGTACGAATTGCGCAATTACATGGCAGATTGGCTGGACACGCTGACGGACACGGAAGACTCGTGGAAAGCGCATGAGCCGGGGTATCCGGATCAATTGCCGGACACGAGTTTCTATCAACAACTCACATTGCAATTGGGACTCATGAAAGTTCGTGCCAACGTGCAATGGTGTGACGAATCAATCGCACGCATCCGGCTTCGCCAGCGGCAAATGAAATTATCCGACATCGCAGACGCTGGCTAGAATCTTTCGCGACGGCAATCATTATCAGCCACCGCGGGAGATGTTTGTCGGCGATTACGGCGGCGCAATGGCGAGATCCTCCCGCAACGTCCGCGATGCCATGTAGTAATGCGCGGCACACCAGACATTCACAAACGCCATGCCGACCAGTGCGTAGCGAATAGACTCGTTACCAAATTCCGGCCTTAAGAAATCGCTGAGAAGCCCCGTTGCCAATGGTCCGATGCCGAGACCGATCAGGTTTAATATGAAGAACAGAACGGCCGAGGCCATTGCTCGCATGCGCAGTCCAACCAGACCGTGTGTCATGGAAATACAGGGCCCAAGATACATGCCGCCGACAATAGCCGGCACAATCCACGACAGCGCGGCAACAGAACCGGTATCAACGAAGATCAGAATAAACCAGTAAAAGGGAATTGCGGCCAGAGTGGAAATAAGCGGCACACGGATATGCCAACGCATATCGTTGTATCGATTGGCAAGCAAATCGGATAAATAACCGCCCGCATAGGTGCCCAGCATGCCGCCGAACCCGGCAGAGATCCCGAATAGCAGTCCAATTTGTTCAATCGGCATCTCATGCACACGAATCAGGAAAATTGGCATGAAACCGGCAAGGCCGTAAGTTACGAAAGCGTGTAGCGCGCACGCCAGCGAAATATGACGGAACGATCTGCGCGACCGGAGTACTCGCATGACTGTTGAGAAGGATGATGGTGGCACGTCGGCTCTTGCCTCCGCCATTCCTCTTGGCGGTTCGTGAACAACAAGCCTCAGGATGACGGCGAGCAAAATACCGGGCAGACCAACTACTACGAAGGCAACACGCCAACTGAACACCGATGCCAGGTATCCGCCGGCTACCAATCCAATGAGCGAACCGCCATAAACTCCGAGTGAATATATCGATAGTGCAGTAGACCTTCTGTTGGCCGGGAAAATATCGGAAATCATGGAATGTGACGAGGGACTTGCGCCGGCCTCGCCGAGGCCAACGCCGGCACGAAACAGGAACAATTGCCAGAAACCCTGCGCCGAGCCGCAAATAGCGGTCATCACACTCCAGACAGTGAGTGATATCGCAATAATATTTCTGCGCACGCCGACATCGGCCCAAATCGCTATTGGTATACCCATGGTCGAGTAAATAGCAGCAAACGCGATTCCTGACAGCGCACCGAACTGACCATCGCTAAGACCAAGGTCGGAAATAATCGCCTGACCGAGAATATTGATGACCTGCCGGTCGATGAAGTTGAAGACGTAAACGATCGTCAGCATGCCCAGCACGAAATTGCGGTAGCCGGGACGTTGATAGGCGACTTTTGCGGCCAGCCTGCGGCGCTCGCGTTTGTCAGTAGCGGGTATCTCGGCCATAGGAGTCCTTGGAATTATTGTTAGTGTGGACGCGTTTCAAGATGCTGACGTAACAGATCTTTGCCATAGTCATTACCGTTCGGCGTGCGCACAACTACGTGGACATGTTGTCGGGTTGGGACACCAGGAGTCAGCCCGACATTTCCGACCGGTCTCTGGTGATCAAACTCAATCAGGATAACCGGGCTGTGAATACGAAAATAGAAAACGGCATCATCGGACGACCCACCTACCCATGCAAAGTAAGTGTTATCCAGATGCTCGAGTACTTCCTGCATGCGTACTCGTGCATGTTCATCGCGAATGTTACGAACAAATAATTCGATCAGCCCAACCAACTGGTCCTTTTGACCGGAAGACAATTGCTGTGCTCCAATGCCAGCGTAATTCAGGACAAGATTGTCTTTCCACGCCTCGGCATGAATATCAACAGGAGATTTTATCGCCTCCAGAGTTGCTATATTTTTCTGCTCTTCATCCAGCGACTGAAAAAATATCAATCCCTGATTCTGTTCTTCCTGCAAAACTGCGTTGCCAGCATATTTTCCGGAATTTGCTACAGCCGGTTCCGCACCCAGAAACATGGGTGTGACGACAACCTGGTCGCCCAGAACAAAGTAATTGATAATCAGGTGATGCCCGTCCAGCTGCCAGCCCCACGGTTGTTTTTCTGATGGTATCCCCATCACCGTTATGAAATACTTTTCCTCTCCATAGCTCAGATCATCATTATTAAGTTCCTTTAATGTCTGATCCGTTTTCATTATGTTCCGGCTCAACTTAAGACCAGCCGCGCTAAGCGACGCTCGAAGCAGATTCCAGGCCGCCGTTTTTTGGCTGTCCACCATCTCCTCGAAGCTGATCCCCTGCCGAACATAAATTCCGTTATCAATGTTCGACCATTTGCGCCACTCCGGATCGTCCACAGCAAACTGCGTCTTGATTTTCTGTGCCTGAGTCAGTGTAGAGAGGAAGGCCAACGCAGATTCAACGATGGGTTTCGTTGATACACCGGTGGCGCGGATCGGAAACAAGTCGGCTTGCTTGCCTGATTCCGTGGTCACTCCAACGAACGGGTCTGCCAACGCAGCATCTTCAATTGCGGAAAATCGTCGTTTGACCGCTAACGTTTCCTCACTGTAATCCGATTGTGCGAACACCGTTGTGGAAATCAAGCAGGCTACGAACATCGAAAGAACAGGATTTATACAGGTTGCGATTGAGCAGGCTCGACCTTCCGGGAAAATATTCAGATTCACGTGCGAGTCCGTGTAACGCAGTAATAAACAGTATACCCAGCAGTGAGTTCTACTGAGTCATATCTGCGTAGGCCGCTTCGATCATTGCGTCCGCACCACCAATCCTGCGACCACTATCCCAGCGCTCATCATACTCTGCTGTGAGACCCGCGCTCTGTATTTGCTCCAGCGTCATTCCCTCATCAATTTTCGCGCGAATACGATCTCTGATCACCAGCAGCATGTCGCGAAATGCCCGGACGTCTGCAACGTTTGATGTGACACCATGCCCCGGAACGATTTTCGTATCCGCGTCGGACATTTTGATCAGCACATCATAGGCCCTGATCGTGCCGAGAAAGCTGCCACCATTTGCGGTGTCGATATAGGGATACGACGTCGTACGATAAACGTCACCGGTATGTATGACATTTGAACCCTCAAAATGCACGTACACATCGCCGTTGGTATGTGCATCCGGGGTCTTGAACACATGCACTCGCTCACCGTTGATATGAAAGGACATGTCTTTGCTGAAAGTAACCAGCGGCGGTTCCTGTTCATAGCCGGCAATTGCCATCTGGCTGCGCACATTATCGTGCCCAAAAATCAGTGTGCCCATCTTGCCAAAATTTTCATTGCCGCCGACATGATCCGGATGCATGTGCGTGTTGATGAGAAAGCGAATGGGTTCGTTGGATACGGTGCGGATTGCGGCGACGATCTTGTCAGTCAACAGTGCATACTGATCATCAATCAAAAAGACGCCATCTTCACCAACAAAAAGCCCGATATTTCCACCGCTGCCTTCCAGGTAGCTAACGTTGCCGGAGACGGGATGAACTTTGATCTCGACGTCGTCCAGATCCTGCGCCATGCAAGCGTTGACACCACTGAGCGCAAGTCCAAGCGTAGCTGCAATCGTTGGTATTGTTATCTTCATAGTGATCTCCCCACAGTGTGTTCTTGTTAGTCGGACCTGGGCAATGCCAGGGCAATGAGTTCTGCCGGTGCTTTGCCATCGGCAACCATCATGACGATATATTGGCGGCCGTTCACCATGTAGGTACTGGGCGGACTGCTTTGGGTCGCCGGAATCGCGATCTCGGCCAGGATCTCACCGGTCTTCTTGTCGTGCGCCCGAAAAACGGGATCGCCGCCGAAGCCCTCGCCGGCAAACAACAGGGTTTTGGTTACTACGATTCCTGCCCGCGTTTGCTTGCCGGTACGCGGCAGATCAACGCCCTTTAAGGCCGGATTGTTCAGAACTGCCGCCGGAGTATTACCGTTGGCAATCGACCACAGGTGTTCACCGGTTTGCAGATCGATTGCAGTAATTCGACCCCAGGGCGGTTTGATTATCGGTAGATCCATTACTTGCAACCGGTGCGAGGCGGCGGCGATGTAGCGAACATCTGATTCTTCAGGCACGTGCTCGAGAGCCAGCAAGTCCACCCTGGTTTGCGAGGGAATGAAGATCAGGCCTGTTTCTGGATCATATCCGCTGCCTTCATAATTCGCGCCACCGGTTGCATACGGCGTACTCAATGTTCCAACGGTCCCGTCCGCGGCACTCGCCAGCGACGGCGGTGTGAACAATGCACCGAAGCGCATCGTCGACGTTAAATCCTCGACCGCTTCGCGAATCTCCGGCGTGTAGTCAATGAGATCGTCAGGCGTTACGCCTTGCCGGTCAAAAGGTGCTGGTTTTGTCGGGAACGGCTGAGTCGGTGAAGTCCACTCGCCGGGCACGTCAGTCTGCGGCACCGGGCGTTCTGCGATTGGCCAGACCGGCTCGCCCGTCCGGCGATCAAAGACGAATGCAAAGGCTTGTTTGGTTGGTTGCACGACCAGTTTGCGACCGTCCGGCATGTCCGTGAGCACCGGTGCAGTTGGCGTATCCCAGTCCCAGATATCATGGTGCACGAGTTGATAGTGCCAGCGCATCTTGCCCGTCATGACATCGAGCGCAACCAGGCTGTTCGCGTAAAGGTTTTCACCATGGCGATCGCCGCCATAACGATCACCCGTCGCGGACTCCACCGGTAAATAGACCAGCCCGAGTTTCTCATCTGCCGACATCGGCGCCCAAACGCTGGCATTTCCGGTGTAACGGGCCGAATCGTCATGCCAGGTTTCATAGCCAGGCTCGTCAGGCTCCGGAATTGTATGAAACGTCCACAGCAATTCACCGCTACGTGCATCAAACCCGCGCACGTCGCCTTTCACGTTGCGCATTGACGGTGGTCGGAAACTGACCGCATGGGCGGAACCGACCACGATGACGTTACCAACGACCAGCGGCGGTGCATTCAGGCCTATGTCCAGTTTCCGACTACCTGCTCGCCGCAATCCTTGCGCAAGGTCAACCCAGCCACCCGCACCAAAATCAGGATCAGGCAATCCGGTTGCTGCATTCAGGGAAACAAGAAAATATCCCGGCGTGACCGTTAAGACGCGGCGCTGGCCGTCCTCGCCCTCCCAATAGGCAACACCCATGCCGGAACTTTTACGCGCCGCCTGCTCGAATCGTTCACCTTCGTCAGGCCGCCACAACCAGAGCAGTTGCCCTGTCTGTGCATCGAGCGAAACGATATTTCGCGTGGTTCCGGCGCCAAGGAACAACTGGCCATGACGCATTATCGGGTTTGATACGTTACGAATTTCTGGTGTCGGGCCGATATTGGCGGCCTTCCAGCGCCAGGCAATCTGCAGTTGGTTTGCGTTGTCAGCGTTGATCTGATCAACGGGTGAATAACGGTTTGCGTTCAGCTCACCGTGGGAAGTGCGCCACGGAACCTCCTCACTTTGTAATGCAGGCTTTGATTTCAGTTGGATGACAAATTCGTTCAGGGAGCCAGCCGCTAATGTTTCAGGCACTCGCTGGACACCGGCAACGGTAAACATGTAGTCGAGCAATTCGAAGTAGTCAGAATCTGCCAGCGACCCGGGTGACTCACCCGGCATCGTCGACCTGGTCCGGTCAAACAACAGGTTCGCGGTGCGCCCGGCCCAGTCGTTACGTATGCGTTTTTCTATCTCGGTCGTTGTGTGACAGCGAGAACAATGCGCGCCGAACAACTGCTCGCCGGTTTCTGCGGCAGGCAAATTTGCAGGAGCCCACAGGCAAAGCAGAACCAGCGCTTTCGTGTATACCCTCATCCCGCGACCCCCGAGCTCTTTTCTTTGAGCCTAACCCAAACTGCGAACGCCCGCATCCGGGCAGACGGTTTCGCCTGCCATTACAAGCTTGTTTGCGTGCCACCAATCGGTCAATAGCTGCGGTATCATATCCGGATACCAAAAAGACTCGCAATCATCTTCGAGGGGGAGATTATGCAGCGTTTTCCAATACTCATTTCTTCGGTTGCCATGTTTGCCAGCTCACTGGCATTGGCCCAGGACGAGATCATTGACGTCGAAGGCCCGCCGCCTGAGCTTACCGGACTCAAAGCCGAGGTCGTACAGATCGTCGGCGACAAACAAAAGCTGACCCAGGAAATCGTCGATAGCCTGTTCTCGTTTTCGGAACTTGGCTTTCAGGAATTCGAAACGCAGCGGTATGTGACCGAACTCCTGGAGGAAAACGGCTTCACCGTGGAACGTGGCGTCTCGGGTATTCCCAGCGCCTGGTGGGCAACCTGGGGAAGTGGCAAGCCGGTCATCGCGCTGGGTTCAGATGTCGATGGCATTCCAAAATCCTCGCAGATGCCGGGAGTGGCATATCGCCAGCCTATGATTGAGGGAGCACCGGGTCACGGTGAAGGCCATAACTCAGGACAGGCGGTGAACATCACCGCGGCGCTGGCCGTTAAGGAAATCATGGAACGGGAAAACCTGCCGGGCACGATCGTGCTCTGGCCGGGAATCGCCGAAGAACTCGTTGCAACCAAAGCATGGTTTACCAGGGATGGTCGCTTCAAAGACGTGGATGCAGTCCTGTTCACGCATGTCTCCGATAACCTGGACGTCAGCTGGGGCCTGCCGCGTGGCACCGGCCTGGTTTCCGTCGAATATACGTTTGCAGGTGTTGCTGCACACGGTGCCGGCGATCCGTGGAAAGGACGCAGTGCTCTGGACGCGGTTGAGTTGATGAATGTCGGCTGGAACTACAAACGTGAACATCTGCATCCGTTACAGCGATCGCACTATGTCATTGTCGATGGCGGCGATCAGCCCAATGTTGTGCCATCGACGGCCACTGTCTGGTACTTCATTCGCGAGATCACAGCAGAGAAAATTCAGGAAAACTTTGACGCATTGCAGCGAATCGCCGAAGGCGCAGCGATGATGACGGATACAACCTTTTCGCGACGCATTGTCGGCACCGCTTACCCGCGCCATTTCAACAAGCCGATCGCGTTGGCAATGGGCGAAAACATGCGCTCGGTGGGCTTGCCCGAATGGTCCGAAGATGATCAAACCTATGCGAAAGCTTTGCAGGAACTCATGAACGCGGACGAAATCACTGGCCTGCCTACCGAGATCGAGGGTATCGAAGAACCTACGGAGGACCCGGTGTCGGGCGGCTCCGATGACATCGGCGATGTGTCATGGAATGTGCCGACGGTAACCCTGGGATTCCCGGCGAATGTCGATGGCCTGCAGTTTCACCACTGGTCGAGCAGCATGGCCATGGCGACGCCGATTGCGCACAAAGGCTCGACGAATGGCGCCAAAGTGCTGGCGGCAACAATGATGGACTTGTTGCAGGATGAAACGCTACTTGACGATGCCTGGAAATACTTCCGCGATGTACAGACGGTCGACAGCACCTATACGCCGTTCATAAGCGACGACGATTTGCCGGCTATTGAAAAGAACGCCGCAATCATGGAGCAGTTTCGCGACCGGCTGAAGGAATTTTATTACGACCCGTCGAAATACGATACCTACCTTGAGCAGCTTGGTATCGATTACCCACAGCTGACAAAGCCGGACAGCGACTAAGCCCGCTAATATCTGCGTCAGAATTGAAGAGGAATTGATCGTGAAACATAAGCACTTTTTTCTGGCTGCCCTATTGTGTGTCAGTCTGCCGCTCGCCGCGCATGCGGCGATCAAAGTCGACGTCATCAAGAACCCGTACAGCGGTGCACGCAATTCGCCGGAGTTATCGACCAATCCTGACTATATTCACGCCGCAGGGCTTGAAAGGCTGATCGGCGAATGGGGTGGTGAACTGATTCGTCCTATTCAGGATATTCGGCTGAATGCGGAACAGGAACGGCAATATGGTGAGTGGAATCGCATGGCGCTCGCAAATGCAAATTTTGCTGATGTGGTTCGCGAAGGTTTGCAGGACAATCTGATCACGATCGGTCTGGAAGCGAATTGCAACGATTTGCTTGGCATGCTTGCGGGTCTCAAGTATGACTCCGATGGTAATGCCCGGCGTGTTGGCCTGGTGTTCATCGACGCACATGGTGACTTCAACATTCCGGAAACTACTTTGTCCGGCATGTTGGGTGGCATGCCCGTTGCGGTTGCTGCAGGCCACGCACTGCATAATGTTCGCAAGACAACAGGCCTGACAGATCCTCTGCCGATGAGTCACATCGTTTGGGGCGGTGTGCGTGACCTGGATCCACTGGAGGCAGATCGATTCACTGAGTATGAAGCCCAGCAATTTTCTGTACAGGATGTCCGTGAACTTTCCGCCAACCTGAGAAAGCAAATGGATGACCTGGCCGACCGGGTAGACGTTGTTTATGTGCACATCGACATGGACGTACTTGATCCTGCAGAAGTCCCAGGCCATAGCCTGACTGTCGCCGATGGTCCGAGCAGTAAAGATTTGGCCGCAGCAATTTCATTGATGTTCGAAAATCCGAAAACTGTAGCGCTGGGTATTGCATCCACGCCGTCATTCAACCTCGACAAAGATGGAGTTAGCCGGCAGGCGGCGTTGAACCTCATCGAAGGCGCGATCAAGGGTGCGCAAGCTCGCTAGCGGCTGATATGGGCAGACTAAAAAGTTTTGCTATCGTAGCTCTGCTGGCCACAGCATTTGCTGAGGCCGACGAAATGCCGGGTAACTGGATTCTCGGTGTGGGTGAGGATTCATCAACTAATGAAACTGTGGCGTCGTTGCGGCAGGATTCCCATGGGACCATAAAAGATGAGTACGCAAAGCAGGATCTGCACCCGCAACTCATATTTCGTTGCGTGCCGGGCAACGCAACGATTATGGCGCGAATCGACTGGCAGCGCTTCATCTCCTCTTTTAATATTGAGTTAGGTTTCAAAGTCGACGGTGGCAAGTACACCTGGTTGAAGTGGAAGGTCGATCAGTCAAATAAAGTGACCTTGAGCCCATCGGCCGAAGACAGCCAGAAACTGATCGACCTGGCTCTTACCGGTAATAAGCTGCTGGTCGAGGTGACGCCTTATTCCCAGAGCCCGGTCACTGTTGAGTATGACCTGGCGGAATTCTCCGTGGCATTGGCGAACCTGAAGAACAGTTGTAATCAATAGTTGAGGTTCGTGGCATCGCCCGCTTTCGAATCGAACAAACACAATTTTGTGGCACCGATTTAATGTTTATGGGACAGCAGTGGGTTCGACCCCGGATTTTATTGGTTGAGGTATTTCATTAATTCCTCGTTGCCTGGCAGGTCGAGAAAAGTGTCCCATTCGAGGAATATGCCGCTCGGATCATAGCCAACGAAAACCCTGACCAAATCACTTTCGTTCAGAATTTCGGGTGTTCGTAATTCGAACCCGGTCCAGTTCGAAGCGCGATCGAACCAACCATCAACGTCGGTCGTTAGAAACGACAATGTGACGCCGTTTTCCTTGGTCGCCTCGTGCAGTTCGTCTCCGCCGGCTACAAGTGCCAGGAAACCGCTGCCTGACATCTGGTACAGCGGTGCGCCATCAAGTTCGCCGATAGCACTGACATTGAAGAGGCTCTCGTAGAAAGAAGTGGCCTCGTCCAGGTCATCGAAATAGGCCGAGAATGCCACTGCCCTGATATTGAGTTCGGATGACACACTCCCGATGCGTGCGATAACCGGTGTTGCGTCAGAAAACGCGGCGACGTATGCAGCATGATTCGGGTGCGGGTTATGACGTACAAATTTCAGAAAATAGCCTTCCGGATCCACCGCGACGAAACTGCCCGGCCGTTGCTCGTCCTGCAAATCATAATCAACACGCATTTGCACTTGCAATGCCTGCAGATGCTCGTACCACGCCTCCAGCTGATCGGTGATGATATTGAGCGTTACGGTTTTCGGTTCTGCCGTCGAATGCATGCCGGAGTCGGCCTGCACCAGTGTCAGGTATGAGGAATCAGCCAATCGCATGATTTTTGCGAAGCCGTAGTCGGCAACGGTTTCGAGGTCCAGCGTATCGCGGTAAAACGCCCACGCAGCGTCTACATCCGCATAATAATAAAAAGCGTTGGTCGCAATTATGTCAGGTGGCATCGGATCAGCCTGCACCGTTATGGAGTCTGCAGAATTATCCGGTGTACATGCTGTAATTGCTAACAAAACAAACCATAAAAATGCGCAGACGGTTCCAGATGGTCTCTTCACTTTACGTCCCCGTTGTTATTCGCCCTTATCCCGTATGCCAAGCCGTTCATGCATGATCGGGCTAGTCGTTGTGTATTGCACGTGTACTTTTTTGTCGGGCTCCAATTGTTGCTTGATCGCGAATGCGGCCAACGCCGCTTCGTGGAACCCGCAAAGAATGAGTTTTTTCTTGCCGGGATAATAATTAATGTCACCAACTGCATAGATACCCGGTTCCGATGTCTCAAATTTTTCCGTTTCAACGTTAATTGTCTTGCGATTGATGTCGAGGCCCCATTCGGCAATCGGGCCGAGTTTTGGCGCCAGCCCGAAGAACACCAGTACGTGATCAGCAGCGACTTCTACCGCATCGCCGTCTTTGGGTTGAATCACGACGGAGCTTATCTGATCGCCCTCACCCTTTATTTCTGTCGCCTTGGCCTTCTCGATCACATCCATACGCCCTTCAGCAACCAGGCTGTGCAGCTTGCTGACCGAGTCCGGCATCGCACGGTATTCATCCCGCCTGTGTACGACGGTAATTCGTTCCGCCGTATCCACCAGCTCCAGCGCCCAATCGAGTGCTGAATCGCCACCGCCGAGGACAATAAGTTTCTTACCTACAAACTGAGCGGGGTCACGGACCCGATAGTGCAGCGACTTGTTGCGAAAGTCTTCAGCATTGGGCAAACGCAACATGCGTGGCTGAAACGATCCGACACCGGCAGCGATTACGATTGCACGGCAACTAAACTGTTTGTCTGCATTCGTCTCGACAAGAAACGTATCGTCTTCCTGCCGTTGCACCACTGTCACCTCTTCACCGAGATGCATGCCGGCATCAAAGGGTACTATTTGCTGCATAAGCGCCTTGGTCAATTCTTCGCCTGTGCACACAGGGATTGCCGGAATGTCATAGATTGGCTTGTCCGGATAAAGCTCCGTACATTGCCCGCCTGGCTGCCGGATCGAATCGATTACTTCCGCCTTGAGGCCCAGGAGACCAAGTTCGAATACCTGGAACAATCCACAGGGCCCGGCCCCCACTACGACGACATCTGTTGTGATCACTACCTAACTCCTAACTAAGTGGGCAGGCTATGAGCTCTGCCAGTATTTCAGCGCGCGCCGAGAATTCTGCCAGGCCGGGATATTTGTCCGCAGGAATTCTCTCGGCCACGACATGCTGTATGAATCGCCACGAGATAGCAGCAGAAATATCGGCCTGGGAAATGCCCGAAGCAAACAACCAGGAACTGCCATCTCCGACTGCAGTGTGCATCAATGGTACTCCAGTGACCTGGCATCGTACTGTGGAAATAATGCAGCCGGACTCGGTGACAGTGTCAGCCAGTAATCCTGTTTGCTTTTGTAAGCAACGCCCGGAAAGTCGGCATCCAGGCTCATCAGGTCCAGTATTAATTGCAGATGCAAATGGGGTGGCCAGTTGCCATTGTGCGGTGGTGAACCGACAGTGGCTATCTGATCGCCCGCCCGCACTTCCTGGCCTTGCTCGATCGCACCAAGCGTGTCGAGACTGAGATGGCCATATAAAGTGTAGAAAATCTGGCCGGTATCGGTTGCGTGTCGCAGCACGATCATCGGACCATAGTCGAGCTCACGAGCGTTGTTATTCAGCAGTTCTACGATGCCATCCAGCGGCGCATGAACCGGCGTACCAGCGGCACAAAACAGGTCGAGCCCCATGTGGATCGTTCTGCTCTCGCCGGTCTCTCTGTCTGTAAAATCCGCATTGCTATAAAGTTCACGCGGTTCCGCATAACGCCCGAATGCAAACGCTGTATCAGCCTCACGCATAGCCTCGTCGACCAGACCAGAAAATGCTGCAACACCAAGATTACCTATTTCCTGACCGCGAAGTCGACTACCGACACTCAGGTCGAGTACCGTCGCTTTGCCATCCGTAGCGACAACCGGCGATTGATTCAGTCGTGGCGATCGGAGGTACTCCAGCAACGTCTCTTTGTCCAACTGGTTACTCAAGACTCTTTACTCGGGTTGCAAGACGCGACCGTGCATCGCAGGATCCAGACGGCCATTTTCGCGGGCAATTTTCCCATTGACGATGACAACATCGAACCCCTCTGCCAGTTGAAAAGGGTCCGGATAGGTTGCCCGGTC
>SMUY01263645.1_pt1 | contig 13216 bp, 8 predicted proteins | sample 2456441 | NCBI WGS metagenome assembly SMUY01 (sample SAMN11095931, study PRJNA526329) | marine sediment metagenome | biome: Marine sediment; feature: Surficial sediment; material: Deep marine sediment; isolation source: Hadal surficial sediment | place: Pacific Ocean | collected 2014-11 | depth 0-1...
ATCGGCGTGTCGCGACACGGCCTCGTTGCGACAACCACAGCCGTCCAACGAGAGCTGTGCTCGCCCCCAGAGCCGGACTCACCTCCCTGAGTCGCGGCACGCCGATTTTGATTCCGGCCGCCTGGCCTGCATCCACGTACCCGCCTTGCCGCTGCAACTGCTGGTGCGGCGCCATCCCGAGTGGATGGAGCGGCCGGCGGCTGTGGTCGATGAGGACAAGCCGCAAGGAAGGATTCTGTGGGTCAACGAGGCGGCCTACCGCTCCCGTGTGTTGCCGGGCACGCGCTATGCCGCCGGGCTGTCGTTGTGTCGCCGGCTGTGCGCCGGCGAGGTGCACGAGGAGGAGATCGATCAAGGTGTGCGCCGGCTGCTCGAATTGCTCTGGCGCTTCAGCCCGGAGGTCGAGCCCAGCGCCGATGAGCCCGGGGTGTTTTGGGTCAACGCCGCCGGGCTCAGGCGCATCGAGCAGTCACTCATCGGTTGGGCGCGGCGCTTGCGAGCCGAGCTCGAGCGCGACGGGTTCATGTCGCGGGTGGCGGTCGGGTACCGGCGCTTCGACACCTACGCGGCAGCGCGGGTCACGCGCGACATCACCGTGTTCGATAGCGTCACCGCCGAACGACGCGCGGCGTTGGGGGTGCGGCTCGACCGCCTGCACATCGATCCCCGTCTGCGGGAGTCGCTCCACAAGTTGGGCATCCATACGGTCAAACAGTTCATCGAATTGCCGCCCGACGGACTCGGCAAGCGCTTCGGCGCGGAAGCCGTCGAGCTCTACAAGGAAGCTTCCGACCTGGAGCGCAGGCCGCTGGCGCCGGTTCCGCCGCCTGTTCCCGTGCAGACTCTGGCCGAGTTCGAGTCTCCCGAGGCCAACGCCACCCGGCTGCTCTTCTATATAAAGAAACTCTTGCCGGCGCTGCTCGAGCAACTTGCTTCGTGGCATCAGGGGCTTACCGAACTGGTCATCGAGATGACGCTCGACGACGGCACGCACGTCGTCAAGAACGTGCGGCCGGCCGAAGCGACGCTCGAAGCCGCGGTGATTCTCGACCTGGTGCGCTTGCGGCTGAGCTGCACCGATCTTTCTGCCGGCGTCGTCGAGATGACGGTGACGGCGCACGGCAAGCGGGTCACGGACGGGCAGCTGTCGTTGTTCTGGAACCGGCCCAAGCGCGATATCACTGCCGCCAACCGGGCCTTGGCCCGTATACGAGCCGAGTTTGGCCGCCAGGCGGTGGTGTGGGCCAAGCCGCGCGATGCGCATCTTCCCGAGGCCAGTTTCACCTGGGAGCCGCTGGCCAAGACCAAGCTGCCTCGCGAACCTGATGGGGTCGGGTTGGAAGTCGGGTCGGACGCTGGGGCCGACGTCGTCGACACGGAATCGAACGAGCCTGGATCGGGAGGGTTGGTAGCCGTGCCGCCCGACGGCTCCGGTAACCGTCGCGCCGAGGTCATCGCACGTTCTGTGCGCCCGTTGGTGCGCCGTATGTTCGATGAGGCGGTGCAGTTGCCGGCGCGCCCGCGTCACGTGCCCGACGGCTGGCTCATCCGTGGACTCGATCAGGGCCCGGCAGTACGCCTGCGTGGGCCCTACGTGGTGTCGGGCGGCTGGTGGGTGCGCGAGGTGCATCGCGAGTACTACTTCGTCGAGACCCAGCGCGGCGACGTGCTGTGGATTTACTACGACCGGCAGCGGCGCAACTGGATGCTACAAGGGCACGTCAACTGACGACATCAAACTGTCGCGGGCGTATCGAAGCGACATCGCGTATGCAATCGAAATCAAGAGCTTGTAGTTGGGAGAAGAAACAAGGGGGCGGCGCGTGAGGGGAGGCATGAGTTGGGGCAGGTGTACGCGCCGCTGTGGTGCAAGAGCAATTTCTCGTTTCTCGAAGGGGCTAGTGATCCGGCCGAGCTGATCGAACAGGCCGGCCATGTGGGGCTGCGCTGCATCGCCATCACCGATCGCGACGGTCTCTACGGCGTCGTGCAGGCGCACACCGCGGCGCGTGAGAAGGGCCTGCATTTGATTGTCGGCGCCGAGATGACGGTGGCCGACCCCGGTGTCATGTTGCCCGATCTCATCCGTGCAGGCAGTCGGCCCACCGCCAAGCCGGGGGCACAGTTCGAGCGCCCGGACCTCTCGACGATCGTGCTGCTGGCCGAAAACCGCGACGGGTACCGCAACCTGTGTCGCTTGACGACCCGTGGCCGCCGTCGCTCGCCCAAGGGCGAGAGCACCGTTACTTGGCAGGAGGTTGCCGAGCACGCCGAGGGCCTGGTCGGGTTGTGGGGCGGTGACCGCAGCTTGCTGGTGCGGCCGAGCGATGCGGACATGGGAGTGGCGGGGCCGATGCTGAAGGATGCGTTCGGCGAGCGCCTCTACGCCATCGTCAGCCGCCACCGCCGCGCCGACGAGGTGCGGCAGGAGTGGCGTTTGCGGGAGCGCGCTTCCACGTGGGATTTGCCGTTGGTGGCGGCAACCGAGGTCCTCTATCATTCGCCGGGTCAGCGCGACGTGCAGGATGTGCTGAGCTGCATCCGGCACCGCGTTCGCTTATCCGAAGCGGGTCGCCGCATCCGCGCTAACGCCGAGCATTCGTTACTCTCGCCCGACGCTTTCGTGCGCCTCTTCAGCGACGAGCCGGCGGCCATCGCCCGCACCTGCGAGATCGCCGAGCGTTGCACCTTCTCGATGGCCGACCTGCGCTATCGCTACCCCTCCGAGCGCCTCCCCGACGGCACCACCACCGACGAATGGCTGCGCTACCTGACCTTCGAGGGCGCCAAACGTCGTTACCGCGGCGAGGCCCAGGGAGAAGCGATTCCGCCCGAGGTCATCGAGCAACTCAACAAGGAGCTGGCGCTCATCGATGAGCTCGACTACGCCGGCTACTTCTTGACCATGTGGGAGCTGGTGCGTTTTTGCGAGGAGCGCGGCATCTTGTGCCAGGGTCGGGGCTCGGCGGCCAACTCGGCGGTGTGCTATTGCCTCGGCGTCACCGCCATCGATCCGGTGCGCATGGGGCTGCTGTTCGAACGCTTCATGTCGCGCGAGCGCGCCGAGCCTCCCGACATCGATCTGGACATCGAGCACGATCGCCGCGAGGAGGCCATCCAGCATGTCTACGAAAAGTACGGCCGCGACTACGCTGCCATGGTGGCGGTGATTACCCGCTACCGGCCCAAGTCGGCGGTGCGCGATGTCGGCAAGGTGTTGGGGGTGGCCGAGACCTCGCTCGACAGACTGGCGAAGTTTCTCAGCCGGTACGACTGCGTCGACGATGAGGCGCTGCGCGGCGCCGGCCTCGACCCCGAGGCCAAGGTGCACCGGCATCTGATACGCCTGGCCAACGCGATACAGGGATTCCCGCGCCACCTGTCGATCCACCCCGGCGGTTTCCTGCTCGGCCACGAGCCGGTGCACGACCTGGTGCCGATTGAAAACGGCGCCATGGAAGACCGCACCGTCATCCAGTGGGAAAAGGACGACGTCGAGGCGCTCGGCCTCTTCAAGGTCGATCTTCTCGGCCTTGGTGCGCTGTCGCATCTGCACCGTGCGTTCGATCTGATGCGTCATCACCGCGACGTCGATCTGAGCATGGCCGCCATCCCACCCGACGATACGGCCACCTTCGACATGTGCTGCAAGGCCGATACCGTGGGTGTGTTCCAGATCGAATCGCGCGCTCAGATGGCCATGCTGCCGCGCCTGAAGCCACGCACGTTCTACGACCTGGTGGTGGAGGTGAGCATCGTGCGGCCGGGGCCGATCACCGGCGGCATGGTGCATCCCTACCTGCGGCGCCGGGCGGGGGAGGAGCCCGTCGAGTACCCGCACGAGTGCTTGAAGCCGGTACTCGAGAAAACCCTCGGCGTCCCACTCTTTCAGGAGCAGGTGATGCGGCTCGCCGTCGTCGCCGCCGACTACAGCCCCGGCGAGGCCGACCAGCTGCGCCGCGACATGGCCGCCTGGCGCAAGACCGGCCGCCTCGAGCGCCACCGCGGCCGGCTGATCTCGCGCATGATGGCCAAGGGCATCGAGGAGGAGTTTGCCGAGCGGATCTTCGAGCAGATCCGAGGTTTCGGCGAATATGGTTTTCCTGAAAGTCACGCGGCTAGCTTCGCGTTGATCGGCTACGCCACGGCGTATCTCAAGTGCCATTACCTTCCGGAGTTCACCTGCGCCCTCTTGAACTCGTGGCCTATGGGGTTCTACACGCCCGCCACCGTGGTGCAGGACGGCAAGCGCCATGGCCTGGTGGTACGCCCGGTCGACGTGTTGCACAGCGGGTGGAACTGCACCATGGAAACGTGCGAGCACTCCACTGGTGGCTTCGCCGTGCGCATGGGCCTGCGCTACGTCAAGGGGCTGCGCGAGGACGAGGGTGAGAAGGTCGAGGCGGCAGTGCGTGCGGCTTCGCGCTCGCACCGCGTCGCCGGCGGGGCTGCGGCTAGCACAACCGACTGCGCCAAGTCTTCTGACAGCGCAGCGGGCGACCGTGAGCCGGGTGTGCCGTTTACTTCGATCGAAGACTTCGCTTCGCGCACCGGCATCTCCGACCGTTCCATGCGTCTGCTCGCCGAAGCCGGGGCCTTCGACAGCCTGAAGAGCAACCGGCGCGCGGCGCTGTGGCAGGTGCAGGGGATGAAGAAGGAAACCATGTTGTACGTGGCCGAGCCCGACCTGCCACTCGGCGAGCAGGTGCCGACCTTCGCTTCACTCAGCGACATCGACATGGTGGCGTGGGACTTCCGTACCATGAATCATTCGGCGCGTAGCCATTTGCTCGAACCGTTCCGCAGCGAGCTGGCCGCCAAGGGATTGCCCGACGCCCGCACCGTGTCGCGCATGCGCGACGGTCGCCGCGTCGAGTACGCCGGCATCGTCATTTGCCGCCAGCGCCCCGGAACCGCTTCGGGCGTCATCTTCATGACCATGGAGGACGAGACCGGCTTCGTGAACACCATCCTGTGGCCGAGCGTCTACGAGCAGTTCACCGTGCAGGCGCGCACACTGTCGTTTCTCGGTGTCAGCGGGAAGGTCCAGGCGGCCGACGGCATCGTCCACGTCATCGTGGATAGACTCTGGGATCCCCGCCAGCATGCCAGGCCCGCGCCGATGCAAAGCCGTGATTTCCATTGACACCTGAGCTCTACGGCGGCGCACCGAGCAGCATCCGCGTCACCGGGTTGGACTCGGCATAGCGCCTCCGACTGCTAGCCGGGCTAGAATCCTGCTGCGCTCCCCCCGGCGGAAGACAGTTACTGTGGCGGGTTCACCCTTTCATTGCCGAACCTTCGAAGCGCGCGGCGTATGGTCACCGGCCGGCCTCGCGATCTTCGTCGTGGCCTTGCTGCCGTTGCCGCAGGAGCAGTCTTCGACCCCGCGACCGCAGTTTGAAGCGAGCGTCTCTCGGGTGCGCGTGGACGTCATCGTGACCGACGACGAGGGCGACTTCGTTGACGATCTGCGCCTTGAAGACTTCACGCTGTTCGAAGATGGAGAAGTGCAGGAGATCCTCGACCTGCAGCTCGTCGATCTCGGTGCCGGGAAGGTAATCGACGTTGCTGCGGTGGGCGCGTCGGCAACCACGACCCCGGGAACCTCGGGGAACATGGCCATCGCCAAGATCGACGCCGAACCGGATGTCGAGCCACCGGCCAACGCCAGCGACCTCGGCGCCATGATCTTTCTCATCGATGGGGCCAGCCTCGATCCGCGGGCCAAGACGCGCTTCGCCCGCGCCTGGAGCGAATGGATCGAGCACACCGAGGAGCTGGTCGTACCGCGTGCCGCCTATGCGATCAGCAGCGACGGCACCCTCGAGGAGCTGGTGCCGCTGACCTACGAGATCGAGCCCTTTCGCGCCGCCGTCGACGTGATGTACGAGTTTTCGAGCTTCGGCACCGCGGTGCTGGGGAGAATGCGTGAGCTGCTCGACGACATGAACGACCGTGCCGGCCGGGGCGCCGTCACCATCAAGGCTCAAGGCCTCGAGATCGACGAGGTGGCGCGCAGCCTGCATACCCTGGAAATCCTCACGCAGTTGTGCAACGTCCTGGCAGCTCGCCCGGGGCGCACCGCCCTTGTTTGGGTTTCCATGGGGGTCAAGCTCACCCAAGGAGGGCCGTACACCGCCCTCGTCGGCCACGACCCCTTCAACATCTTTGCGCTCGATCGTAGGATCCTGGAGCGCCAGGAACAGCTTCACCAGGCGGCCAACAGCGCCAACGTGAGCATCTATGCCATCGACCCGACGCTGAGCTCGGAGCAGAGGTTCCTGGGCTTCGATATGAGCGTCGGCAGCATGCAGCTAGCGGATCTCGCGCAGACACCGGAGGTCCAGGGTTCCTTGGATGGCTTCCGGCACTCCTTGCAAAACGCCGCGATCGCCACCGGCGGCCAAGCATTCATCCAGGCATCGGACATCTCGTTGATGCTCGATCGGATCGAGCAGGACAGCAGCCGCTTCTACCTGCTGGCCTACGCTCCTCCTGCTCTTCGAGGCGACGGCCGATACCACGAGATTCGCGTCGAGGTGAGCCGGCCGGGTGTCAATGTGCGGGAGCGTGGCGGCTATCTGGACGTACCCACCGACGACCGTCACACCAGCATGGTGAGCGTGGCGCTCGCCCTGCCGGGAATGGCACAGGGGCTTCCCGTGGTCGCCAGGGCTTCTCGCAGATGGTCGCCCGAAGGGCGGCCGATGGTGCAGCTTGTGGTCGGCCTGGGTGCGCCGGCAGGCCAAACGGGCGCTGGAGCCGCGGGGTCCGAGAGCGCCTGGGATCATTTCCACGCCAGGGTTCTCACCGATGAAGACGAGATCGTCGAGGAATCGCATCAGGAAATGCCCCCGAGTTCGGCTGCGCCCTCCGACGCCTCGGCCGCGCCCGTTCGTCCCTTCGTGTACCTGCAGGAGTGGCAGCTGGAACCGGGAACCTACTCCATCCATATCGCCTTGGACGACTCTGTCAGCGGCCGCCTCGGCGCCACCGAGCTGGCGCTGGAAGTCCCCGAGCCGTCGACTGAATGGAGCACCAGCGACTTGATCTTGGCGGCGGGCGACGGGCTCAACGAGCCGCAACCTCTCATCACGGCCACGTTCTGGTCGAACGAAACGCTGCTCGCCTACGTCGAGGTGTCCGGGGGACAAGAGCCTGTCTTGACGGGTGATCTGCTCAACGCCGAGGGCACGGCTCGCTTGGCCCAGCTGCCGACGTTGGTGCTGGAGCGCGACAAGGCCGGACTGCACCGCGGTGCGCTGCGTTTCCAAAGACTCCCAGCGGGCGAGTACACGCTGCAAATCGTGGTTTCCGACCCGACCGTCGGGGGACACCGGGTGTTTCGCGAGCGGCTTCACGTGCTTCGCTGAAGACGGTGAATGAGCCGCCGCGTTTGGACGCCGCGGGCTAGGGAGTACCCTTAGACTACGGCAGACCACGGCGGGAAGCCTGGAGCAGCGTGATGTCGGGAAACGTGATCAGCGTACTTGCCCTGTCGACGATGGCGCTCGTCGCTGTCACCGGCCTGCTGCCCGCCGAGGTCGGCACGCAGCAGGCCGCCACTATCGACGAGCGGCTCGTAGTCGTGCACGCGCAGATCGCCCGGGCCGAGCTCGAAGACGAACAGGCAACGGATGATTCCGTGAAGATGCTGATCGCCGTCCGTTTGGCGATCCTGCGCAACACGGAGGCGATGCTCGAGCAGAAGAAGATCGCTCTCGAGCAAGGCATCACGCTCACCTACGCTGTGGAAGGCGCGGTCTATCGACCCGAGCCGCCTACCCCCGAGCTCATCGCCAAACTCGAAGCTGCGATCGCCGCGACGGAAACCCAGGTCGACGGGGCGATCGCAAGAGCCGCAACACCCCCCGACGGGACCGCGAGATCAGCCACGGCGAGCGTCGCCACCCTGGAGAACACGCTGGCGATGTTGCGGCAGCGCTGGTACGCGGCGACCTATTCGATTCCCTACATCCTGGTCGACGCTGGCGCCGAGCCCGAAGCTGTGGCCGAACCCGAAGCCGCGGTGGCCACGCCGGCAGCGGCAGTGCCGAGCTCCCAGCCGCCAGCCGCCGGTGGCGGCGTCGAGATCGTCGAGATCAATCTTCGTATCACCGACACGACAACGACGTGGTGGGAAATGTCGTGGTGGCTGACGTTGAGCAACGTCAACGACGAGGACGTCCGCGTCAACGCAACAATCCAATTTCTCGACGAGGACGGCCGTGTGGTCGATGAAGACGAGGTGCGTGACTTGCGGGTCCCGGCGTCTCAGCAGCAGGTGTTCCGGGGGGCCAGTCGCATCGATGCGCGCATCGCCCCGCGGGTGAAGTCGATATTCGCGAAGATCCAATACATCAGGGATTGAGCCCGTTCGCTTGGTCTATGAGCTCGCGTATCGGGACCGCAGTGGCTCCCTAGTGCAAGGTCAACGTCCATGAACAGCACGCGTCTGGAGTTGCGAATCCGGGGTCGAGTCCAAGGTGTGTTCTACCGTTTCAGCGCGCTCCAGGAAGCGCAGCGTCTGGCGCTCACGGGCTGGGTCAGAAATTGTTTCGACGGCAGCGTCGAGCTAGTGGCCGAGGGGTCACGGCAGAACTGTGAGAACTTGCTCGAGTACTGCCGACAGGGGCCACGAGGCGCCCAGGTCGATGAGGTCGAGTGCCGTTGGGCTCCGGCGTCAGAGAGCTTCAACGACTTCGCAATTCGCTACTGATGGGGTCTTGCCGCGTGGGGCGCCCGCTCGCTTCGCGACCCGTTGAGAAATGCGGGCTAGAGCCGTTCCGCGCCCAGCTGACCGCCAACGGACGCCCTCCCGGAGGCGATGAATTGGCTTCTGGTAGGTAGCTGGTTGTTGCTAACCTTTGGAAGAGGTGGATATACGCATGGCGCGGCTCCCCGAGACGGGGCCGCAACATCGGAGGCTCAGCGATGGACGGGTCGTGGCGAATAACCAGCAACGAGACAATCCAGCGCTACGAGCGCGAGGGTTGGCGCGTTCTATTGAAAGCCCCGAGCGGGCATCAATACGACATCTTCTTGACGCCTCCGTTCCTCGACGCACAGGAAATCTTCGAGCCGGACGATGGCGATACCGTGCGCGCGTATTTTCTCAAGGCCCTGGCGGAGGATCCGGTCACCTTCCGTCGCCGACACGGATGGGGATCGCGGGGATTAGCCGGCGAGCTGCAACGCCTGCGCGGCGCCGACGCGGGAGTCATCGAGCTCGTTTGGAGTCCGGAAGGTCTATGCCGGGAAGGGCGAGACCGGCGGGGCTACCCGCGGCACTGCTACCAGGCTCCGGTAGCCATTCGAGGGCTTAACCCGGGGGCAGGGGTGACCACCGACATCAGTCGCAGCGGCGTGCGCGTACTCCTGGCCGGCTGGCTTTCGGAAGATGCCGAAGGGCACGCTTGCGCCGTTCGCTTCATGGGCCCCGGTGACGACGTGAAACCAGTGTATGCCGGCGGTGCGGTGCGGCGCGTGCGCGCCGTGGCGGGCAAGAGTGAGGTCAGCATCGTGTTCGATGATCCGCTGCGCGTGCTGAGCGTGAACCGCGAAATGAGCCCTTAGCCAGTACTCGTGCGCCATCGCGCTCGCGCAGCCGTGACCCGTTGAGATATCCGGGCTAGCCCCCGGGAGTTCTTCAGCACCCTGTTCGGCGAACGCGTCGCTCGGCAGGTAAGATCGCCCCCATGCAGGCGATCCATATCGAGCGCACGGGGCCCCCGGAAGTCCTCGTCGAGCGCCAGGTTCCCGCTCCGGAACCGGGGCCCGATGAGGTGCGCATCGCGGTGCGCGCCGCCGGGGTGAACTTCGCCGATTTGCTGCAGCGCCTCGGTCTCTACGGCGGGGCACCGAAGCGTCCGTACATACCCGGCTTCGAGGTTGCCGGCGAGGTCGAGGCGGTTGGCGGCGCCGTTGAGCACTTCGCGATCGGCGACCGCGTCGTGGCGTTGACCCGCTTCGGTGGCTATGCGCAGCAGGTATGCGCTGCGCAAGGCAACGCGTTGGCGCTTCCTCCCGAGATCGGCTTCGAGGAAGCCGCGGCACTGCCGGTCAACTACCTGACGGCGTGGATTTGCATGATTACGATGGGCAACCTGCAGGCGGGCGAACGGATCTTGATTCATGCCGCCGCCGGTGGCGTCGGTACGGCGGCGGTTCAACTTGCCCGGAACATCGGCGCCGAGTGCTTCGCCACCGCCGGCTCCGACGAGAAGGTCGAGTTCGTTGACGCGCTCGGCGCGGATCATCCCATCAACTACAACACCCACGACTTCGTCGAGGAGATCCGCCGGATTGCCGGCAAGCGCCCCATCGACCTGATCCTCGACGGCGTCGGCGGCCAGACGATGCGCAGAAGCTACGACCTCCTGGCGCCGCTCGGCCGGCTGGTGTCGTTTGGTCTGTCGGAGGCCGTCGCCGGGCCGGCGCGAAACCTACCGCGGGCTTTCCTGGCGTGGTGGCGTACACCGCGCTTCAATCCCATCGACATGATCGGCCGCAACACCGGCGTGTTCGGTTTTCATCTGGCCCATCTTCACGGCAAGCACCGGGTGGTGGCCGAGGCCTTTGCCGAGATTGTTCGGCGGGCGCAGACCGGCGAGCTGAAGCCCATCATTGCCCGCACCTTTCCGATGAGCGCCGACGGTGCGGCGGCGGCGCACCGCTACCTGCACGAACGCCGCAACATCGGCAAAGTGCTCTTGGTGGAAAGCAGGCCCTGACGACCGTGAGCTCCGTCCAAGATCACTACACCAGCAGCGATCTCGGCGATCGCATTCTGGCGGCGCTGGAGACTTCCGGTGCCGACATGGGCGCGCTGACCATCGACGACCTGGCGCCCGTCGACGCGCTTCATATTCGCGGCCGTGAAGCCACCGTGGAGCTGGCGCAGATGGCGCGCCTCGACGCCGAACAGCTGGTTCTTGACGCCGGCTGCGGCATCGGTGGCACCTGCCGTTACCTGGCGGCGACATTCGGCTGCAAGGTCATCGGCGTCGACCTGACCGACGAGCATTGCAGCGTCGCCGAGATGCTCTCCGCCCGAGTCGGCCTTTCGCAGCTCACCGAGTTCCACCGGGGAAGCGTGCTCGAGCTGCCCTTTGCAAACGACCACTTCGATCTCGTGTGGACCGAACACACACAAATGAACATCGCCGATAAGGCTGCCTTCTACGGCGAGCTGTTCCGCGTCCTCAAGCCCGGCGGCGGGCTTGCCTTTCACGACATCTTCGCCGGGCCCGAGGGCGATCTGCACTTTCCGGTGCCGTGGGCGACGGATGCTTCGATCAGCCACCTGATCCCCATCGAGGAACTACGCACCGTGCTCGGGGCGGCCGGGTTTTCGCAGCTTGCTTGGGAAGACAAGACCGGGGCATCGACAGCGTTCTTCGAAGGCATGGTCGGTGCTGCGCCGCAGGCTATCGGCATTCACGTGATCATGCGCGACGCCAAGACAAAAATTCCCAACCTGCTTCGTAATCTGAAGGGCGGGCGCGTTTGTGTCGTACAGGCGGTGTTGAAAAAGCCGTCGTAGCGGGGGGCCCGGCCGGTCGAAGCGGCGCCACCAGCTTTCCCACGTTCACCGCAGTTTGCCTCAGGAGAGGGTCCCATGAGCAACAAGCCGGTTATGAACATTGAGGACATCGAGCCGATTACCTTCGGCAACGGCGGTCGATTCGAAGGGCAGTTCCGCTGGGTGTCGCAGCACAACGGCGCCGTGAAGCTGGGCTACAACTTCGTCACCCTGGCGCCGGGGAAGACCGCCTTTCCGTATCACTTCCATCGTGGCAACGAAGAGGCGTTCTTCATTCTCGAAGGAACCGGGTTGTTGCGCTACGACGGCGAAGAACATCCGCTGCGCCCCGGCGACGTGGTCGCCTGTCCGGCAGGAAAGGGCTCGGCACACCAGATTACCAACGACTCGGACGACGACCTCAAATACGTTGCGATCAGTACCAAGCTGGGACCCGAAGTGGTGCACTACCCTGACTCCAACAAGATCGGCATGATGGGCGACCGCGATCCCGGCGATCCTCCCGACCAGCCGCCCTTCCGCTTGATCGTCAAGGGTGACGCCGGCGTCGACTACTGGGAAGGGGAGGAGTAGGGTGACGGGCGTCACCTCGCGTTAGCCTAGGTCGCGAGCAACTGCAACCCGGAGCCTGTCTCATGCGCACCTCGCCGTCCGCTTGTCTGTCCGTTGCTCTCGTTTCTGCGATTCTCTTGCTGTCTTCCGGGTGCTCGGGTGGCGACTCCCCGGGCGCAGCTCCCGCCGCCGGCGGCGGCGACGTCCTCGCTAGCAACAGCTACGACGACCTGCTCACCCTCTTCGAAGACTGGCGCGAATTCGTCCGCCCGAACCGCGTCGACGGTGTGCCCGACTACAGCCCCGCGGCCATGGCAGCGCAACAGGCGCAGCTGCCGGCCTACCAGGCACGGCTCGCCGCCGTCGATCCCAGCGACTGGCCCATCGAGCAACAAATCGATCACTACCTGGTGCGCGCCGAGATGAACGGCCTCGACTTCGACCATCGGGTGCGCAAACCGTGGGCCGATAATCCGGCCTTTTACGTCACCATCTTCTCGGCGCAGTCCGATGTGCCGGCACACGAAGGGCCGATCATCGACGCATGGCTCGATACCTGGGCCCATGAGTATCCGCTCGATGCGGCGAGCACCGACCTGTTTGCCGAGAGAATCGCAACCATTCCGGCCTTACTGCGGCAGGCGCGGGGCAACCTTACCGGCAACGGCGCCGATCTGTGGAGGATGGCGCCGCGCTCGTTCGCCGCCCAGAGTGGCGACCTGCAGGCGCTCGCTGGGCGCGTCGCCGGCATCAGCGCCGAGCTTGACCAAGCCATCGCCGCGGCCATTGCGGCGACCGACGAATTTCGCGCCTGGCTGGCAGCAGAAAGTCCTTCCAAGACGGGTCCCTCCGGGGTCGGCGCCGACAACCACACCTGGTACCTGCAGAACGTTCACTTGGTCGATTACACCTGGGAGCAAGAGGAAACGCTGTTGGAGCACGAGTTGGCGCGCTCGCTCACCTCGCTGCGCCTCGAAGAGAACCGCAACCGCAACCTGCCGATGCCGACGCGCGTCGACAACGCCGAGGACTACGATCGTATCTTCAACGCCGCCGTCGACACCATGATCGCCTTCCTCGAGGAGGAAGAGATCTTTTCGATGCGCGACTACATGG
>SMUY01081579.1_pt1 | contig 13211 bp, 12 predicted proteins | sample 2456441 | NCBI WGS metagenome assembly SMUY01 (sample SAMN11095931, study PRJNA526329) | marine sediment metagenome | biome: Marine sediment; feature: Surficial sediment; material: Deep marine sediment; isolation source: Hadal surficial sediment | place: Pacific Ocean | collected 2014-11 | depth...
ACACTTTTCCTGGCACAATGATGATTTGTCATAACAAGCCCATCCGCCGAGACAAAAGATGCTGAACAATAAGTTGCAAATTTTAATGCGGCCATTCTAACATGGACAAACCATTTTTCATCCGGTTTGAATTCATACTCTTCGTTAAAATATTCTGTTGGGAAATATTCAAACGTCCACATTTTACCGGTATCAAATTTTCCGGCTTTAATTGTATCAAGATCAAACCAGCCTTCATTTTTCTGAGCATTAGTTATTGTGAAAAAACTAATCCCAATTATCAGGAATGCGAAAGCCTTTTTCATAAAAATATGTCTTTGCTGTTTTAAATAATTAAGTCTGGATTGTTATAATAGTGGTAATTTATAATCTTAATAATCCACTAAAATTATCATGTTAAAATAATAAGAATAGGTGAAAGAGTTGGCAGGTATAAATACTTGTTCAGAAAACGGATACTAAACAAGGACGCGATATCACTAATTGCAATTGGATATAACTATCCTGAGGTTTAAAACCCGAAATTAAATATTTTACTTATGATGTAAATCCTAAATGTATGAATCAGGCTGATAGAGTGGTTCGATTTCCCATTCATCTTCAACTGTACCAATACAGTGAGAACATTTTGGGACATTAAAAACCACCTTTTCCTCGTTAGGCGCTGCCCTCACAAAATTTAGAATTGTCCTGCAGCTTGAACATTGAACAACATGCGAGGTTAATGTTTTTGAGCTGCATCCTGGACAAATAAAACCTAACTCACCCGGTGTTTCCGTGGGATTAACCAGGAAGATTGAGTTACATTTAGAATTGTTACATTTAGCGAAGTGCCACTTAACAGTATCCGTAGTTCCGATATCTCTCTCCACAGTTTATTTGTGCGTGCAATGTAAAAACTAATTAGTTAAAAATCCATTGAAAAAAAAATATCTTATTCCTTTCTTTCCCAAGTAGGTATGATTATTTTTCATTTTTGAATATTTCAGACTACAAAATATATTAACCTTTGCACTACGGAAAAATACATTTCGTAGTACATGAATAATTTTTCTACAAAATTACCAGATATTGGAGTTCTATTTATGGCAAAAATTAGCGGATTTAAAGCTTACGACATTAGAGGCAAAGTTCCAGGTGAATTAAATACTGACCTGGCATACAAAGTTGGGCGGGCATTCTCAAAACTTATTAATGCACATAAAGTAATTGTTGGGCGAGATGTACGAAAATCATCTGATGAAATTTCAGAAGCATTGATAAAAGGATTAAATGAAAGTGGCGCTGATGTAATTGATATTGGTTTGTGCGGAACCGAAATGGTTTATTTTGCCACACCATATTTTGATGCGGATGGCGGAATAATGATAACTGCCAGCCACAACCCGCCGGAATATAACGGGATGAAGTTTGTAAAGAGAGATTCAGTTCCGGTAGGATACAACTCCGGTTTGAATGAAGTTGAGCAAATGATATTAGATAATGAACTCGGCGAAATAAGTGGGAATAAAGGCTCCTCAAAAGAGGTGAATGTTATGAGCACTTTTATTGAAAACCTTAACCAATTTTACGATCCAGCAAAAATTAACCCATTAAAAGTTGTAGTTAACGGAGGTAATGGCTGTGTGGGTGCTGCCCTGGATGCTATTGAAAAAAAACTACCAATTGAAATGATAAAAGTATTCACAGATCCTGATCCGGATTTCCCTAACGGTGTCCCAAACCCGCTGCTTCCTGAAAACAGGAAATCGACTATAGAAGCAGTAAAAAAAAATAAAGCTGATCTTGGTGTTGCATGGGATGGTGATTACGACCGTTGTTTCTTTTTTGATGAGAAAGGAAATTTTATAGAGGGGTATTATATCGTTGGACTCCTTGCAAAGTCTATCCTTAAAAATCATCCCGGGGAAAATATTGTGCACGATCCGCGTCTTGTTTGGAACACTTTTGATGTGGTTAATAAAGCCGGGGGCACTGCAGTAGTTTCAAAAAGTGGACATGCTTACATAAAAGAAAAGATGAGAGAGGTGAATGCTATTTACGGTGGTGAAATGTCTGCTCACCATTATTTTAGAGACAGTGCCTATTCCGATAGCGGAATGATACCGTTTTTATTGGTTCTTCAGTTAATGAGTGAAGAAAAGAAAAAATTATCCGAATTAGTTGAAGAGATGATTTATACATATCCCTGCTCGGGTGAGATAAATTCAACAATCGATGATCCTGAAGCAAAAATAATTAAGGTTGAAGAAATATATTCTGATGGAAAGATAGATAAACTTGATGGTTTATCCGTTGAGTATGAAAATTGGAGGTTCAATTTAAGAATGTCTAATACAGAACCGGTAGTAAGATTAAATGTTGAAAGTAAAGGTGATTTAAAACTAATGAAGAAAAAAACAAAAGAATTGTTGAAGACTATCAGGGATTAGTTCTGATAGAGAATCTGAGGGGTTGTCTCAAAAGTAATTTTTACTTATTTGACATTTCCCCTACCTGTCCCGATTTATCGGGAAAAGTGGGAATCTAAATTGTACTAAAGGTTTTAGATTCCCGTATCCACGGGAATGACAAGATTACAATACTAATGAGACAGTCTCTTGTCTTAATTCGTCGAAACATCAATTATAAAAGAAACATTTAATTTTTCCCATTCAAGTTTTACAACTGCAGAATTATCTGATGTTTTTGTTATTGTATAAGCCAGCCATTCCTGCATTTTTCCTGCTTCAGGTATTACTTCAATTCGCAGTGCATCTTCTGATTCGTTATATTCAAATGCGCCCCACTGTTCTGCCACATAATTAAATATTAAAGTCCATTTGTTTTTTGTAGGGATAGTAAAAAAACTGTAGCTCCCTGCTTTTAGTGTTTTGCCATTAATTTTAACATCATTTGCAAAAGTAATTTTTGTGGCTTCATCCGCACCTGCACGCCATACTTTATTGTACGGAACCAATCCACCCCATATCACTCTTCCTTTTACGCCTGGTCTGCTGTAATCAATTTTCACATCAGTAAAACCAACAGTTTGTATTACAGCGGCTTTAGGACTAATACGCACCTTATTGTTATCTTGTGCAATGCTTTGATTGCTTATCATGACAAATGAAATCAGTAAAATAAAATTACAGGATTTTAAGGATGAAAAAATGTTCATTGTGTTCCTTTAATAATTGTAAATAGTTATAATTTTATTAGTCGAATCTAAAACGGTATTTTTAGTAAAAATGTATTTCGCTTGTTATCTGTTTTCAAATGATAGTACAAATAAATTTTCTTTTTCACATCCGCTTTATAAATATTCAAATAATTTCTCGTTTCATCAACAACTTTATCGGTCCCAAATTTTAATCCTTTGCTATTAGCTTGAATAATATTTACATTTTTGTAACTGATAATTGAATGATTAATAATTAAATATACTCACCCGATTATTTTATCAAAGGTAAGAAATGAATCGCACAAAAACTAAAAGAGGTAAAGAACTAAAACCCAACGAATTAAGATGGAAATGTGATCCTAATGTTTTTGAATTTACTTCAACCAGCGATATAGAACCACTTAAGGGAATTTTAGGACAAAAAAGAGCATTAAAGGCACTTCGGTTAGGTGTTGAATTAAAAGCACCGGGTTATAACATTTATATTGCCGGACTCTCCGGCTCAGGAAAAGCAACAACTGTAAAAGAAATTCTGAAAACCATGGCCTCAAGCTGCCCTGAAGTTTTTGATTATGCTTATGTAAATAATTTTCAGGATTCTGACAGACCGACTTTGCTTGTTTTTCCAAAAGGAGTAGCTAAATTTTTTGTGAGAGCTCTGCATTCTGCCATAGAAGTATTACGCCACAAAATAATGTTGGCGCTTGAAAGTGATAGCTATATTGGAAAGAAAAAAAGTATTGTTGCTAAATACAATAAAAAAGAAGAAAAATTAATGAGAACCTTTGATACAAAACTGAGAAAAGAAGGATTATCTCTTGGGCAGGTAAAGATCGATGATGTTGCAAGACCTGATATAATCCCGCTTATTGGCAATGAACAAGTACCAATATTTCAGCTTGAACAAAAGGTAAAAGAAAAAAAAATTACTCAAAAACGAGCAAAACTAATAACAAAAATGTATAAGGAGTATCAGGAAGAATTAAAACAACTATTTAAGAATGGGTTAAAAATTAGTCAGGAATTTCAGATAAAACTTGAAGAACTGGAAGTAGAATGCACAGTGGATGTTGTAAAAGCAGTTATGGAAAACTTAAGGGAAAATTTTCCTCAGCCAAAAGTGCAATTTTACTTAAGTGAGGTTGAAGAGAATATTCTTGATAACATTCAGATATTTAAAGGATCAAAGCCACAGGGCGAAACAACACAAGAAGGATATTTAATTGATTACTTTAGAGATTACGAAGTGAATATTATCCTGGATAATAGTGCAACCAATGAGTGCCCCATAATAGTTGAAACATCTCCTACATTTACAAATTTGTTTGGCTCCGTTGAAAGAGTTAGCGATGGGAAAGGAAATTTTTATAGTGATTTTACAAATATTAAAGCGGGATCGATTTTAAGAGCTAACGGCGGCTACCTGGTTCTAAATGTTATGCATCTGTTTGAAGAAACGAGCGTCTGGAAAACATTAAAAAGAGTGCTTACTTATCACACTCTGGAAATTCAGGACTCACCAAACTTGTTTCATTTCACATCTTCAACCGTTAAACCGGAACCAATAGAGCTTGATGTTAAAGTAATACTTATCGGAAGTCAGGCAGTTTATTCCTATTTATCTGAATATGAGTACGACTTTAAAAAGATGTTTAAAGTGAAAGCGGATTTTGATTATGAAATGACACAGACTGATTCTGTTTTAAGAGAGTATGCACAGCTAATTAAGAAATTAATAAAAGATGATAAACTAAAAGAATTTGATAAAAATGCTATCGCACATCTGCTGGAAATTGCGGCAATATATGCGGGACAGAAAAATAAATTAACAGCAAGGTTTTCAAAAATTGCTGATCTTGCAAGGGAGGCAAACTTTTGGGCAAATGACGATAAGGCAGATATTGTAACGTCAAAACACATAGAGATGGCATATCAAAATGCAATGGAGAGACATGGAATGCTGGAATCTAAAATATCCGAAATGTATGAAGATAAAACATTTTTGATGGATGTTACGGGAGAACGTTGCGGACAAATTAATGGATTAGCAATTTACTCGGCTGATTATTATTCATTTGGAAGACCAACAAGAATTACTGCAACTGTTTCGTTGGGAAGTGGAAATATTATTAATGTAGAGCGTGAAGCCGGAATGAGCGGACGTCATTATAATAAAGGTGTGTTAATTATTACGGGTTATTTTAAAGAAACTTTTGGACAGCAATTGCCTTTATCATTTAACGCAAATCTTGTGTTCGAACAATCATACGGAACTGTTGATGGGGATAGTGCATCGTGTGCGGAAATATTTGCTTTACTTTCCACGCTTTCAGATTTACCGATTAAACAATCTATTGCTGTAACAGGCTCGCTAAATCAAAAAGGTGATGTACAGCCGATTGGTGGTGTTAATGAAAAGATTGAAGGTTTTTTTGATGTATGCAAATCTATGGGCTTAAACAAAAAGCAGGGTGTTATTATTCCTGTACAAAATGTAAAGGATCTTATGTTAAGAGAGGATGTTATAGAAGCTGTTGCAAAAAAAGAGTTCCATATTTATACCATTGAACGTGTTGAAGAAGGGATTGAAATACTAACAGGTGTTAGTGCAGGTACAAAAACTGCAAAGGGTTACACAAAAGGTTCGGTATTTGATCTCGTTGAAGAGAAAATAAAAGAAATGTATGCAATAGCAAGAGCAATGAAGAAACAAAGTACTGCGGGCGGAAAAAAGAAAAAGAAATGAACAACTCCATTTCTAACAGTGCACGAACAAAAATACTTGCAACGCTCGGACCTCAATCATCATCATCAAAGTTAATAAAAGGACTTATAAAAGCCGGGGTTGATGGCGTGAGACTAAATATGTCCCACGGGAATTATGAATTTTTTACAAGTTTGTTTGAAAACATACATACTGCTTGCAAGGAATTAAATTCGCCGTTAGCAACATTAGTTGATTTACAAGGACCAAAAATTAGAATTGGTGAATTGATTAGACCTGCAATCTATATTGAAACAGGCAATCAAATTGAAATTACAGTTGATGATATTGCGGGATACGAAAAGATCATTTCTACTTCTTATAAACAATTAGTTAATGATGCTCAAATTGGTGCACCTATTTTAATAAATGATGGGCTTATCAGATTAAGAATTAAGAAAAAGAAAAATAATTCTTTAATATGCGATATAGAAAACGGTGGTACTTTATCTCCCAGAAAAGGAATGAATCTGCCGGGTATGAAACTTTCCACACCTTCTATTACAGAGAAAGATTACCGTGACCTTGAATTTATTATTCAGTATCGTGTTGATTATATTGCACTTTCATTTGTTCGCACCTCGAATGATATAAAAAAGTTAAAGGAATGGCTGAAAGAAAAAAAGCAAAACATTCGGGTTATAGCTAAATTAGAAAAGAAAGAAGCTATTGATGATCTCGATTCAATAATTAAAGTATCTGAGGGCATAATGATTGCACGAGGTGATCTCGGTGTGGAATTAGCACCCCAGGAAGTACCGGTTATTCAAAAGCAAATAATTAAAAAGTGTAATGAAAGAGGTAAGCTTGTAATTACCGCCACACAAATGCTTGAATCAATGATCGATTCACCTATACCAACTCGTGCAGAAGCATCGGATGTTGCTAATGCCGTATGGGATGGTTCAGATGTTGTTATGTTAAGTGGAGAAACTTCTATAGGTAAATTCCCTGTTCAAACAGCCACTATGATGAATGAAATTATTCTTAATTCAGAAAAACATTATCAAGACAAAGTAAAATTAAATTTTGTGATTCCTGATAATCTTGAAGAAAATTTATTTGATTCGATATTTCGCGGAATCTCAGAAATAAGTAAGCAAATTAATGCTCAGGCAATTGTTGTGTTTACTAATAAAGGCAGGGCTGCCAGACGAATTTCAAAATATAAACCTGATGCAAAGATAATAGCAATCTCCGATAGTTTCGCAACGATGAATTCTTTGTGCTTGCGTTGGGGTGTTACTTCTCTTTTTATTGAAGAATTTGATAAGAAAAATATTAAAATTGATAAAGCAAAAGAGATAATTCTAAATTCTGGACTTGCAAATGAAGGAAATATGGTTATCTTTATGGCCGGGACTCCATTTTCGGATAAAAGTAAAGACAACTGGCTAAGATTTGAAGTGATATAAATGAACTCATTAATAAATAAAATAGAGATGGTTGAAGCAAAATGGTGGGAACCAGTTGATAATGAAAAAATACTTTGCACACTTTGTCCACGTTATTGTAAAATTGGAGACGGGCAGCCAGGTTTCTGCTATATCAGACAAAACCACAATGGGAAACTATACACACTTGGTTATGCAAGACCAACCGGTTTTGCAATAGACCCTATTGAAAAAAAACCACTGAATCATTTTCTCCCCGGTACAACAGTACTTAGTTTCGGAACAGCAGGATGCAATTTGGGTTGTAAGTTTTGCCAAAACTGGTCTATAAGCAAAGCTAAAATTGATGAGTTAAATTCGCTTAATGTAACGCCGCAAGATGTTGTTGCATTAGCAGTAAAAAAAGGTACACCTTCCATTGCTTATACATATAACGACCCGACAATTTTCGGAGAGTATGTAATAGATATTTCAATGTTAGCACGAGAGGCAGAGATTAAATCTGTTATGGTAACCGCTGGATACATAGATAAAGAAGCGCGGAAAGAAGTTTATAAATATATTGATGCTGCCAATGTTGATCTGAAAGGATTTACCGAAAAATTTTATTGGAAAACTACTAGCTCTCATTTAGAGGATGTGTTAGACACTTTGGTATGGTTAAAAAACGAAACCGATGTATGGTTTGAAATAACTACTTTATTAATTCCGGATGAGAACGATTCAGAGGAAGAAATAAAATCCGAGTGTGATTGGATTCTAAATAATCTTGGAGATACCATACCTCTTCACTTTACAGCGTTTCATCCGGACTTTAGAATGTTGGATAAAGAAAATACACCGGAACACACATTAACAAAAGCAAGGGGAATAGCTTTATCTATGGGAATGAAATACTGTTATGTTGGTAATGTTCATAATGCTGAAGGGCAGACTACTTTTTGCCCGAACTGTGGGGAAACACTAATTCGCAGAGATTGGCATACTGTAATATCTGATAGTTTAATTGCTGGTCGCTGTAACAATTGTAGCTACGTAATACACGGCGTGTTTAAATAACATACTGATTACGTTAGGTTCATTTCCCTCAATAAATTTTCTTAACTTTCTACATTATATTTTATAAGTAATATAATTAGACAAATAAACTTACATCACCAGCTCCTTTACGAATCACAACCGGTTCATCAGCGCTTAAATCAATAACACTTGATGGTATCCCCGAAAGATTTCCTGAAGCCAGCATCAAATCTACTTGTGAATTAAATATCGATCTTATTTCATTTGGAACAAAGAGTATTTCACCATTACTCCTGGTCGTTGAGGTACTAATAATTGGATTCCCAAGCTCTTCAACCAATTTTAATGCAACCTTATAATTCGGAATTCTAATACCAACAGTTTTTCTTTTTGTCCATAATTTTTTAGGGACCTGCTTTGCAGCAGGTAATATGAAAGTATAGGGACCGGGTAAAAGATATTTCATCAACCTATATGCAGAATCCGATATTTTTGCATAGTTTGAAATATCCTTAAAACTGTGGCAGATAAAACTAAGCAATTTAATATCAGGATTGTTTTTTATTGATTGAACCCTTTCCAACGCTGATTTATTAAATATATCGCACCCGATTCCATACACCGTATCAGTAGGGTAAATAATGATTCCACCTTTCTTAAGGACATAAACAGCTTTATTAATATATCTTAATTGGGGATTTTCAGGATGAAGTTCATAATATTCCATGATTATTTTCCAAAGATCTTTATTACGCTCAGTTATATATTATACTGAATTTAAACGAATTTTACTTTATTGATTATATCAGTAACATTAATATAGGTGATATTATTACTCACCTTAAACAAAATTGTCATTCTGAATCCGGCATTTGCCGCAAGAAGAATCTCAAGGTTCACGATTTGCACTATTTGGAGATATTTCTCCCGATGAATCGGGATCAATATGACAAAAATCATTCCTTTGTGTAACATGCATTATTAATAAATTTTTATAAAAATAACTTTCTATTTGGAGATTTATTTATTTTTATGAAATATGTGTTGTACATTTTTCTTAAAATATATGTATATTTATTGTTCAATTTTTTGAAATGAATAGTTATTAAGGAGATTTAATGTCAAGAAAATGTCAAGTATCGGGTGTTGGCCCCATAGCCGGGAGCAGCATATCGCATGCACATAATAAGACGAAAAGAAGATTTCTTCCTAATCTTCAAAAGAAGAAAATTTTTGTACAGGAATTAAACCGATTTATCAGTCTAAAACTTTCAACAAGTGAGATAAGAACCATTTCAAAAATTGGAACTGCACATATAGCAAAGCTTATAAAGGATGGTCAGATAAAAGTTAGATAAGCCAAATAGTTTTAAAATGAAAAGGGAAGCAAACATTGCTTCCCCTTTTTTTGTGTTCCACATCAATTACTACTCACGAACAACCCAAACCTTTATTATTGCACTCACTTTTGAATGTAATTTTATATTTATACTATAGATGCCTAATGTTTTTATTGTTTCTTCAATTTCAATTTTTCGCTTATCTATTTCAAAATTCTTTTCATTCAACGCATCACTTATCATTTGCGCAGTTACCGAACCGAAAATTTTATCCTCTTCACCAACCTGAACCGGAATTGTAACAGACACCTTTTCAAGTTCAGTTGCCATTGATTCTGCTGATTGAAATTCTTGCTTACTTTTTCTATCCAAGTTCTTCTTTTCTTCTTCTAAAGCTTTCAAATTTCCCGGAAGTGCGTTATATACAATTTTCCGCGGAATGAGGAAGTTTCTTGCAAAACCTTCTTTCACTTCAACAATATCTCCAATATGCCCCAGAGATTCGAAGTCTCTTCTTAATATTACTTTCATATTATCTCCAAAAAATAATTGCTCACCGAAGAGAGTCGGATACATAAGGCATAAGAGCCATATGCCTTGCTCGTTTAATTGCGACGGCTAATTCCCGCTGATATTTAGCCTTTGTTCCGGTAATTCTTTTAGGAATTATCTTACCCTGTTCCGTCACATATCTTTGCAGCAATTTCACATCTTTATAGTCAATATACTTGATATTGTCCTGTGTGAATCTGCAAATTTTTTGATTTCTCATTGCCATTTAGAAAATCCTAATTATTCCTATTTAATTAAATCAGATTCTTCACTCGATAAAAATTTATCGAATGAATCCTCAGTGTAATCTAAGTCGTTTGATTCAACATTTGCATCATTAGTTACCTGACTGGTACTTTCAATTTCAGGCTCATTTTTTTCTTCTACTATTATTTTGTCGATTTCATTTTCATCTTTCATTGCTCTCTTGTTAAGGAACTGAATCCTTCTGGCTTTTATTTCAACAATACTTCTGTTGTGTCCCTCATCTGTTTTCCAGTTTCGGCTTTGGAGTTCTCCATCAACCAAAACTGCTGATCCTTTTTTTAGTCTTTCCTTACAGCTCTCAGCAAGTTTATTCCATGCCACAATACCAATATAACATACATCTTCCTGCCATTGATTTGAACTGTCTTTATATCTTCTGTTAGATGCCAGTGAAAAATTGACCACCGGTGTTTGATTTGTGGTTTGTCTGAAGATGGGATCTTTTGTTAAATTCCCAGCAACTATTACATAATTAATTTCCGGCATTTTCAGTTCAGCCATAGTTTATACCTCCTGGTAGATCATAGTTTAAGAATTTTCCTTTGTTTCAATCGACTCATCAATTTTTTCTTCCGTCATTGGTTGATCAATAATATCATCACTTACTGGCTTCTCAATCACTGAAGTTTCTGGTTTGTTTTTCTCAATCTGTTCTAATGCAGTTTCTGAAAGTTTTATAGTAAGATACCGCAGGATATTTTCATCCAGCTTGTAAAATCTTTCAAGTTTCAAATTTACATCAGACAGGGCATTGAATCTAAAGATGACATAGTAGCCAATCTTACTTTTTTTAACTATGTATGCCAACCTTTTCCTTCCCCAATCTTCAATATCGATTATTTTACCATCAGAGTTTAGAATAATTTCTTTGATATGGGAAACAATTGACTGAATTTGTTCATCTTCCAACGCAGCATTTATTAGAACCGCACTCTCATATACTTTTTTACTCATAGAGTTTTTGCTACCTCCCTATGGTCTCTGGCCCATATCCTTAGAGATAAAATATGAGCAGGGTTAATAAAATATTAGATTAATGGTTTAAATTTATTTAATTAATGGTGCAATTACAAGTGAAACAACAGCCATCAATTTTATTAAAATATTTAGTGAGGGACCTGATGTGTCCTTAAACGGATCTCCCACAGTATCACCAACTACAGCCGCCTTATGGGGGTCAGAACCTTTACCATACTTTACTCCTTCAATCTCTACACCTTCTTCAATCATTTTTTTAGCGTTATCCCAGGCACCACCGGCATTTGCCTGGAAAATAGCCATAAGTACACCTGAAACAGTAACACCTGCGAGCAGACCACCGAGCATTTCCGCTCCTCCAAGTAAGCCAACCAGCACTGGGGATCCTACAGCTAATAATCCAGGCACAACCATTTTACGAATTGCCGCCTGAGTTGAAATCTCAACACATTTGCTGTAATCTGCTGCTCCATCGGCTTTTTCAAAAGTAATTTGATCTTCTTCTGACCATTCTGATTTTTCTTTACCCGAATATTTTTTCATGATTTTTAGTGCGGCGGTTAATTCTGGAATTGATTCAAATTGCCGCCTAACTTCCTGTATCATTGCCATTGCGGCTTTTCCAACCGCATTCATTGCTAAGGCTGAAAACAAATAGGGAAGCATTGCACCGACGAAAAGTCCTGCCATTACATTCGCTTTTGAAATATCAATCACATTAATATTAGCAGCAGTCATAAATGCACCAAATAGTGCTAAAGTTGTTAATGCAGCAGATCCAATTGCAAATCCCTTTCCAATTGCTGCCGTAGTATTGCCAACTGCATCAAGTTTATCTGTTCTTTGTCTAACTTCTTTAGGCAGTTCGGACATTTCAGCAATTCCGCCTGCATTATCAGCTATCGGACCGTATGCATCCACAGCTAACTGTATACCTGTATTGGACAGCATACCAACTGCTGCAATTGCAATACCATACAATCCACCAAGTTGAAAGGCTACAACTATGGCAGTTGCTAATATAAGTATTGGAATTGCAGTAGAAATCATTCCGTTACCTATTCCAGCAATAATATTTGTTGCTGCTCCTGTAACAGATTGATTTACAATGTTCATAACGGGTTTCTTATCAGTGCCAGTAAAATATTCTGTTACCAATCCAATGAGTACACCGGAAACCAGACCAATTACAGTTGCAAAGAATATATTCAAAGAGGTGATAATATATGTTTCACCAAATAATTTATCATTAAAAACCCACTCATTCGGCAGTAGATAATCAATAATAAAATACATTGCAATTATCATTAAAATCGACGAACCAAATTCCCCCATGTTCAAAGCCTTTTGAGGATTTCCTCCCTCCTTGATTCTTACAAAGAAAGTTCCCAGTATAGACATTAAAATTCCAACTCCGGCAATAACTAACGGAAGCATAACCGCACCTAATCCATTAAAATTATCTGCAAATTCGGCAATTCCAAAAAACGAAGCGCCAAGAACCATCGTAGCAACGATTGAACCAACATAAGACTCAAACAGATCGGCACCCATCCCGGCAACATCACCAACATTATCACCAACATTATCTGCTATTGTTGCTGGATTAAGCGGATGATCTTCGGGGATACCAGCTTCGACTTTTCCAACCAAATCTGCACCTACATCGGCAGCTTTTGTGTATATGCCACCACCAACACGAGCAAACAGGGCAATTGATGAAGCCCCAAATG
>SMUY01248273.1_pt1 | contig 13201 bp, 10 predicted proteins | sample 2456441 | NCBI WGS metagenome assembly SMUY01 (sample SAMN11095931, study PRJNA526329) | marine sediment metagenome | biome: Marine sediment; feature: Surficial sediment; material: Deep marine sediment; isolation source: Hadal surficial sediment | place: Pacific Ocean | collected 2014-11 | depth...
GGACAAACCTACCCCACCGCCCTTAATGCCTCCAACGAAGTCGCCGTTCGCTGCTTTTTGGATCAGTCGCTGCCTTTCTCGTCCATCCCCGAAGTGATCGACGAAGTGCTCAACCGGCACGTCCCTCGTGCCGTTGAGGATCTGGAGACCGTACTGGAGGCGGATCGTGAGGCTCGCCAAATGGCACAGGAGACTATAGACTCGGTTTATTCATAGGTTCTCGGCTCCCCCCTTCGCCGCTTCGTGACGAGAATCCGAATCAAACCAAGAGCCTCATTTGACAAGCGTCCAGACCGCGACGGACAATTAGAGATTAAGTGCACTAAGGAGATCAGAAACTTTTGGCTATTTTAACTTCTATCGGCTTTAGCATCATCGCCTTCCTCTTCGTGCTGGGAGTAATGATTCTCATTCATGAGCTGGGACACCACATCGCGGCAAAACTACTGGGGATCCGGGTGGATGTCTTTTCCCTCGGGTTTGGCCGCAGACTGTTCGGCTTTAAACGAGGAGACACCGATTATCGAGTGAGCCTCCTGCCCCTGGGAGGCTACGTGAAAATGGCCGGAGAGAACTACGACGAGGAATCCACCGGTGATCCTGGGGAGTTCATGGCCCATCCCAAAACGCATCGTTTCCTGGTAGCTATAGCAGGACCGGCTATGAATATCATTCTGGCTCTTGTCCTGGTCACCACCACTCTCCTGTTTGGGATTCCCGTTGCAAGCTACCTGCGGCAACCGGCCGTGATTGGCAGCGTCCAGGAGGGATCGGCGGCCGAGCAGGCTGGCCTGCAACCTCTGGACATCATCGTGGCCATTGACGGTGACCCGATCCCCACTTGGCAAGAATTGGAAATAGGCATCAGCCTCAGTCCCAATCAGGACCTGGTCCTGGAAGTTGAGCGTCAAGGGCGGGTTCTGACCAAAAACATCACCCCTACCTTAAGCGAAGGATTCGAAATCGGAACCATTGGAGTGGGCCCCTTCATTTCCTACATCATCAGCGATGTTGAACCCGGGAGTCCTGCGGAAGAGGCCGGACTCCGGCCCGGAGATGAGATCGTCAAACTCACAATGGGAAACAAGACCACAGTGGGATTTGACGAAAGCGCCCAAATGATCAACGCCTCCAAGGGAAGCCCTCTAAGGTTTGAAGTCCTCAGAGACAACCGAGTCTTTGAGACGACCTTTGCTGCCGTTCAGATGGAGGACCGCTGGCGAATTGGCACGGCAGTGAGGATCATGCAGTTGGAACAGTACGGATTCCTGCAAGCAGTGGAACATTCCTTCCAGCGGAATCTCCGATTGACCTTGTTGACCTTCGAGGTGGTGGGAAGGATCTTTACGGGGCGGACGTCTTTGCGAGCCATGTCCGGGCCCATCGAGATTGCTCGCTTTTCCGGAATGGCTGCAGCCATGGGTATCATCCAACTCCTCAACTTTATGGCTCTGGTCTCACTGCAATTGGGAATTTTCAATCTGATGCCGATTCCCATATTGGACGGTGGTGTGATCGCACTGCTTGGCATAGAAGGGCTCATGCGGCGTGACCTCAGCATGCGTGTCAAGGAACGCATCTTTCAGGTGGGCTTTGTCTTTCTACTCTGTCTCATGGGGATTGTGATCTTCAACGATCTTGCCAAGAACCTGCCCATCCTGGATTGAGGATTTAGGTTCGACCGCTCCCTAGCCCGCATTTCTCACACCTGATCGTCACGAAGCGCGACGGAATTCGGGGACTGTCCCCGAATTCCGTCGTCGGTGCAGTAGAGAACCCATGCATAATCCGGGCTTAGTTCCAACCGGTGCAAACATCTCCGGGTGCACCTTTTTTGTTAAAATTTAATCTAGACAGTTGATGAGTTGCGGGAGTTCGCGAGCCGGGATTATTCATAGGTTTTCGTGACGAGCGAGGTAGGGGTTAGCCACTTCTGGGTAGTCTGATGCGGCGATATTACAAGACAGGGTTACTCTTGCTCCTCTTCCTCCTGGTGGCGACAGCAACGGCTATCGTGGTGAATGTCCGCAGCGATGCTTTTGAAGAGTGGATGAAAAGCCAGATCATCGACACTCTCCAGGAGCGATTCCAGGTTCGCGTTGAAATTGGAAGCGTTGAGGTTTGGCCATTCGGGGCCCAGGTAGAAATTCTTAATTTCCAACTGTTTAACCGAACCTACCCCGGTCGAGAACCGGCCATCGACGTTGACCGTATCCTGCTGGACTTCTCTATCACCAGCTTTTTTTCTCCTTCTATTGCCCTGGACAATCTGATTCTCGATTATCCTCACATCCACTTGTCTGAGGACCCCAACCAGCGGTTCAATTTTTCCAACATCTTCTTGTCCCCGGACCTGCAGAAACAGCAGGACGAGTTCTCTCTCCCAAGATTGGATATCAAGCAAATGGCATTGAATCGGGGATTGATCTTCTACAAGAACCACCCTTTTTTCCTGGATTCTGCAGAAGGCGGACTGGCCGCCACCCTGCGCTATGTTCCCGATCAACAGAAATATATCGGTCACACCAGCTTTGAAAACTTGGATCTAACGCTCGAAGGACTCAGTGTCACCGACTTAACCCTGTCCCTGGACTTCGAACTCCTGGAAAACCAACTTCGAGTCCTTTCGCTGTTGTTGGATTCTGACGAGCTGGAAGTCCGTGCTGAAGGCAACATCAGTGATATCCAAAATGGGGTTTATCGTTTTGAGACCGATTTTTCTGTTGATCTCGCCCAACTGGGAAAGTCCCTCTTCAGCTCTCATTTCCAAGAAGGTCGTCTCTCTCTGAGGGGGACACTCTCAGCCAGGGAAGGAGACTTTTTATTCCAGGGGGAAGCACGCTCTGATCTGGTTCAATGGGACAATCTTTCTTTTCGGAAACTTAAAGCCGGTATCTTGGTGGACTCTGAAGCGGTAACCGTCGAGGGGCTGGATGCTCAATTCTATGGCGGCAGCGTGCGAGGAGAGGGAAAGCTGAATTGGAAGGGTGACGGCACCTCTGCTGTGCAGGTTGACGCATCTCGAGTCAGGATGGCTCCTCTCCTTTCCGATTTGGGTCAGGAGAAGGTCCAGGTCAACGGCTTCGCAGGTTTCACCGGCCAAATCAGTTGGCCCGGACTTCAGTGGGGAGAAGCGAGTGGACAGGGTCACCTTTCCTACCAGGGAGAATTCCCTCCTCAAGGTTCGAAGGACCCCCCGATGGTCCCCGCTCTTTCCTTCCAGGGAGATTCCTCGATTTCCTTTGAACAACAGGAACTGCACCTCAAGAATGGTGTCCTGCGTACTCCCGCCAGCGTAATCACCTATAGCGGTTCTGTGAGCTTCTCGGGAGCTTATCGATTGGAGCTCGATCTCCTGTCCCAGGAGAGTGGTGAACTCTTCAGACTGGCAGGGTACACAGAAATCCCAAAGCAATTCCTCGCCCAGGATTCCATCGAACTGAGGGGGCCCACCCGTATCTCGGGAACACTCGAGGGCGGGGAGAATCCGTTTGGGTTGAGAGGAACCGTCCGGAGTGAGCGGATCTTTTTCAGAGACGAACTGCTGGGTGACTTCGAATCCCAGGTGCGTTTATCCGAGGATACCTTACAGCTTGAGGATGCTCGGCTCCTGGGTCCCGGATTTGATCTTCGTGCTTCATTACTTCTGGTCCTCGACCCCACTGACATTCGGCCCTTGAAGGCTCTCGAACTTGAATTGAATGAAGTCCCGATCGAGCGTTTCCTCGCCGCCGCCGATCAAGCGGTCCCTATTGAGGGAGCCATCAGCGGTCAACTTCACTTGGAACAAATCGACTTGAGTGATTACAGAGGCAGCGGAAGGATTACCGTCACACAGCCAAGAATCTACGGCGAGCGACTCGACCGTTTCAGTGCACAGGTCGAAGTTGAGGGCAGGAAGATTTCTTTGCAACGATTTCAAGGCTCCATCCGGCAGGGCACGGTCTCCGGTCAGATGGCTGTGAATTTGGACGAAGAAACCTATTGGGTCGATATCGAAGGCAGCCAATTCCCACTCGATGACATGGTTTGGCTGCAAAAAAGGATTGCGGCGAAGGGATCCATCAACTTCAACCTGAAAGGAAAGGGAACCTTCAGTGAGCCCAACCTGGAACTTCTCTTGGAGGGACCTCGAATTGTCGTCAAAGAGCACGTTCTGGAGAACGTCTCCCTGCAGGCAGAAAGCCAGGGAGAGGCTCTCAAGTTCCGTGTCCAGCATCTTTACCTGGGAAATCCCTTCCTGTTTGAGGGAGATCTCGGACTGTCTGATCCCTATAGGGTCCAGGCCACCTCGGAGTTGAGACAACTCCCTCTGGGTCCTTATCTGCAACTCCTTCCTGTCCAGGGGCTACCTGATGTCGAGGGTGTGATCAGCGGCCGCCTCACCCTGGCTGGCCCCTTATTGGATCCCGCACAGCTCAAGGTGGAGGTGGCATTCCCACAATTCAACCTTTCGATGGCGGGTTACGAGTTGCACAACGTCGGTCCCTTGCAATTTTCCTATGATGCCGGACTGGTCACCATCGATCAACTCAGCTTGAGGGGCACGGATACCGAGCTTGAGATTGAAGGAACGGTTGACCTGAGAGGAAACCAAAACATCAATCTCAAAATGGAAGGGGCAATGAATCTGCTGGTGATGAACAGTTTCTTGCCTACCGGGGCAATAGCCGGACAGCTCCAGTTGGAAACCGTCATCGGGGGCTCTTTGAGCCAACCCCGCATCGTGGGTGTTGCCGATCTGAAAGAGGGTTTTCTGGTTCATCCCCAATTGCCGACCACCCTCTTTGATGCGGAAGGCCGCCTTAGGTTCACTGCCAATCAGGTTGCTTTGGACAGCTTTTCGGCCCGAACCATCTACGGCACCGTGAACGCGGAAGGGGGAATCTTCCTGGAGGGGCTTCAGCCTACACGTTGGCAAATCAACGTCTCTGGAAACGGCCTCCGCCTGGAATACCCACGCAACCTTATTTCAACCCTGGATGTGGATTTGGACCTCCTGAAAAGCGACACCTCCCAATTGATCTCGGGTGCGGTCTATGTGCGGGCTGCAGAGTACTTCGAAGATATCTCTATTCCCGAACTCATGGTCGAATATGCTCGAAGCGACATCGATTCCCTTCCCACCTCAGGGGCTCCGGAAGTGGCCCTGGATATCACGGTCGAGGCTTACCAGAGTATACGTGCCACCAACAACCTGGCCGACGTGGTGGCCAGTGCGGACTTAAACGCGCGGGGAACTTTGCAAAATCCGGTCATTCTGGGCACGGTGACCATCGACAGTGGCCTCTTTTTCCTAGAGAACAATGAGTACGAGATCTCTCGAGGGATTGTCAATTTCAACAATCCAAGACGGACCCGACCCTTTGTCAATTTGGAAGCTCAGACCGAGATCAGGGAGTTCACCATCTCAGTCGTTATCCTGGGCCCCGTCGATCAGCTGGAGTTCACCTTTCGCTCAGATCCTCCCTTGCCCACGCCGAGCATCCTTTCCCTTCTCGCCATTGGCCAGACCCAGGAAGAAATCCTGGGGTTTGAAGGAGAAAGCCAGAGCCAAATGGGGACTCTTGCTGTCTACGGAGCAGGAGCTATTCTCAGTAGAAGTTTCGGAGAAAAACTGGAGACTCGGACCAGTCGGCTCTTCGGCATCGAAAAATTTTCCATAGATCCATTTCTTTTCGGAAGCGAGCGCTCTCCGGGAGCTCGGATTACCCTGGGCAAGCAGTTAACAAAGGATCTCTCCATCAACTACAGCACCGATTTGAGCAGCAATCAACAGGGTCAAATCGTGGTCTTCGAATACAAGGTAACCGATTGGTTGACCACGGTTGGAACCCGGGACCAGGACGGATCCATCGCCGTCGACTTCAAGCTGAAGAAACGATTTTGAGAGGATTTGTGTCTAGAGTTCACAGAACAATACCAGCTCTCTTTCTGAGTCTGATCTTCTATTCTCTTTTCTCAGGTTCTCTTCGAGCCGATTCCCCATTCGACGGCAAGATCATTCAAAGCATCGAGATTCAATCGGATGGCCCTCTGAATGACATCTCTTACACCGACCTTTTCAACTTGATGGAACTGCGCGAAGGGGAATCCTACAGCGCCTCTCAAGCCGAACGCTCGATCCAACGCCTCTTCTCCACCGAAATGTTTCACGATGTGCAGGTCAGCGTCGAACCCGCTGGTGATCGAGTAGGGGTCAAGATCCTCCTTATCCGGAGATATCTGATCCAGGAAATCAAGCTCGAGGGAGACGTGAAACTGGACAGGCAGCGGCTGCGTCGGGAGCTTGCCATCCGATCCGGTGAAGCCTATTCCGCAGAAGCGGTAGAAAAGACCCTTGCCCGTCTGGGGGAGCTCTACCGAAGACACGGCTACTACCGCACCCGAATCCAGCCCCGGTTTGAACTCCATCACCCAACAGCGCGCCTGAGTCTGACGTTCCAGATCGAGGCTGGTGATCAGGAACTTGTCAATCAACTTGATCTTCATGTTGAGGGAGATCTGGCTGAAGAACAGATCCTCTCTTTGATCAAGACCCGTGAAGGAAAACCCTTTTCCCGGGTTCAGCTGGAGGAAGACCTGAAAGCAATCGAGGACCATCTCATCTTACGAGGCTACCTGCGATGTTACGTGAGCGAAACCGTTGGCTACCCGGATGATGGAAATGGGGTATCTCTGGCTGTCTTCATTGCCACTCGAGAACAAACTCAGATTGAATTTCAAGGCATCGAGGTCGAGCGGGAAGAACTGGCCTTTCTGCCCATCTTCAGCCCAACAGGAACAGCACCGTTCTTCCTGGAGGCAACTCGAAAGGAACTTCGTCAGAAATATCAAGAAGAAGGATACTTCCTGGCCCAGGTGGAGTACGAAACCTCTGGGACCGGACGGGAGCCCAGCCAGGTCGTGATCAAGGTCGATAGAGGCCAGAGATTCAATCTCAAGAAGATCCGATTCGAAGGAAATCAGTTCGCCGCAGCGGGATCTCTCAAAAAACTCCTCACCGTGGAGAAGAAAGGAGTCTTTAGTCGAGGGAAGTTCTCGACCGAGATGGCAGAAGAAGATGCGAGCAGCATTCAAAGATACCATCAGCGACGCGGCTTTAAGGATGTGCAGGTTGTTCATGCCCTGGTTCTGGAGGGTTCTGACTCTCGTGATCTCACCTTGGTCTATAAGATTCAGGAAGGTCCACTTTATCTCATTGAAACGGTTCATTTTATCGGCAACGAGTACCTCAGCACCAAGACTCTTTTCGAGGAAATTCAAGGCCATCCCGGGACGTCCTTCTCCCCTTTCTTAGTCGCCCAGGATCGTGCCAACATCATGGCAGCCTACGCCAATCGGGGATACCGGCAAGTGGGTTTCCGTTCCGAGATCCTCTTCCCCGAACCGGGGCGAGTGAACATTACTTACTTTCTCCGGGAGAGTCCTCGTTCCTTTACCGAGCAAGTCATTTTGACCGGCAACCACAGCACCCGTGAGGCTTTGATTCAAAGAGAAGTGGAAATAGCTTCTGGGGACCCCCTGTCCCTGGATCGCATCCTGGCGACCGAGAGCAATTTATATAATCTAGCAATCTTCAGCAAGGTACAGGTCCGAGAGGTTCCTTCCTACCAAGATCCCCTCCACAAGAATGTGATGGTCCATGTTGAGGAAGCAAAAAGATATACCCTTTTGTATGGTATCGGTTACAGCTCATACGAAGGAGTACGGGGTACTTTGGGCCTCGCCAACAGTAATTTTCTTGGCCGAGCCAGCACCCTCTCTCTGGGTCTTCGTGTGGGGGCCCAGCGTCAACGTGCCAACATCTCCTATAACCTATCCCAGCTTTTCGAGCGGAGGTTCCCATCCGTTATTTCCTTAACCGCAACCAACTCCAAAGCCCTCACGGAAAGCATCGAAGGGGGACAGAAAGCCTTCCGCGGAAAACCCTTTGATGAGTTCCGCTTAATTGCCTCCACCCAAACTCAGCGCCGTTTGAGCCACCGAGACGCTCTATTCTTTCGCTACAATCTTGAGAAGGTCCAGATCACCCTGCCCCGTAGCCTCCCCGGTCCCCTGCAATTCTTTCGACAAGAAGAAGAACTCCTGCTCTCCAGTGTTTCCCTATCCTATCTCAACGAGTCGCGGGATAATCCGACCGACCCGCGCACCGGATTTCTTCTGAGCGGGGATTCACGACTCTCAGCTCGGCTCATCGGCTCCGACGAGGACTTTTTGCGCCTCTTTGCCCGGGGGCAATACTATCGGAAACTTTTTCCCGATCTCATCCTGGCCACCTCCCTGAGACTAGGTGTAATCCTTCCCTTCGGTGGAACATCCGCCCAATTCATCGAGAACCCGATTCCCATTAGTGAGCGCTTCTTCTCGGGGGGGTCGACAACGATACGAGGACTCCCCCAGGATCTGGCCGGACCTCTTTTGACGAACCCGGCCACAGGAGAGATCATACTCGTCAACTCTCGCGGAGAACCTGATCCCAATGGACGCCCCGTCCCCTTAGGAGGGAATGCCCTTTTGATCACCAATCTGGAGCTGAGATTTCCTCTCGTGGCTCTCTTTTCGGGAAATCTTTTCTACGACTTCGGTAACGTTTTCCGCAGTCCTAGCCATCCGGGTTCCGGATTCAATCACGCGGTTGGGACCGGGGTTCAAGTCAACACCCCGGTAGGAGCCATCCGATTCGACCTCGGGTATTCGCTCAATCCTCCTGACGTCACGGGATTCCACCACTGGAACTTCCACATCACCTTGGGGCAACCCTTCTAATGATCGGAGCACCTGCCCTTTTTCTTTTTCTATTTTTCCCGCTCAGTGTTGGGGGCAAGGTCGTGGATCAGGTTGCGGCTCTCGTCGAAGGGGAAGTGATTACCCTTTCCGAGGTCCAGCAACTGGTGCAATACAAGGGTTGGCAGATATCGGACGAGCCTGATGAAAGAAGAAACTTGTATCTAACCGTTTTGGATCAAATCATCAATCAAAAACTGATATCACGCGAAGCCCAACACACTCCTGGAATTCAAATATCACAGGACGACGTTGCTCACCAATTGCAAGCCTATCGGCGTCGCTTCTCTTCACAGGATGAATTTCAGGAGCAGCTCGAATCGATGGAGATGACCGAGTCTACCCTGCGAGACTTGATCCGGCGTGAACTGACGGTCTGGAAGTTTGTTCAGACCCGATTCGAGCCCTTCATCATAGTCATGCCAGCGCAAATCCAGAAGTACTACGATGAGATTCTGGTGCCCGAATTAGCCCAGACAGGGGCCCCTTTCCCTGCACTTGAGCTGGTCCAGGAGCAAATTCGGGAAATTCTCATCCTGGAGAAAACCAACCAGGAGATGGATCGATGGGTGAAAAATTTGCGGAGCAAGGCTCAGGTCAGCGTTCTCCTCTTTCGAGCGACTCCCTCCTCTCCCAATCTCCCCCAGGAACTCTTGATCGAGTGGGAACTTCAGCCCGTGACGATCGCGCCATGAGCGCGCTCCGCGCCCCTTCGTGCGGTCGTGCTGTGGTGCCATTGTGCTGTTGTGCTGTCGTATTTCGGATTTTTTTGGGGTTGTGCTTTGGACTGCGTGCTTTTGAACGTAGGACTTCTGTCGCACGCCTTGGCAGGAGGGCGCTTTCGCCGCTTTCTCACCCCATCCTATGGATTATCAGGCTTGGACTGACCAGGCCCACACGAATATGACGCGACCGCACCACAGCACCAATTAATAATATTGCTTGTTCGAATCCACGATCAATGTCACAGGGCCATCATTAATGAGAGCCACTTTCATCGTGGCTTGAAATTTACCCGCTTCCACCGTCACTCCTTCCAAACGAAGTTGCTCAATGAGTTCCTGGTAGAGCTCCTTTGCCTGAGTGGGAGGAGCGGCGCGCGAGTAACTGGGTCGATTTCCCTTGCGCGAGTCTCCGTATAAAGTAAACTGAGAAACCATCAGCACGCTTCCTCCCACGTCTCGTAACGAAAGATTCATCTTGCCCTGGTCATCCTCAAAGACGCGAAGATTGAGGATCTTCTTTTTGAGGAAGGCCAGGTCCTGCAGTCCATCGCTCGCTTCGACGGCCAACAAAACAAGCAACCCTTTGGAAATCTCACCAACGGTTGCGCCCTCAACCGTGACCTCAGCCTCTTCAACTCGCTGTATCACGGCTCGCATCTGATTCTCACCCCCAGCGTTCCCGCAGAATCCGTTCGAAACGAGGGCGAAGCACGATGTCAAAAGTCTGTTGTTTATCCGGAAACATCTTCAATATGGCTTTCTCTGCTCCCCACACCAGTTGTTGCGCCTCTTCCCGAGTCAGAGCGGCATCCTGGTAGAGAACATTGGTAGTCAAATCGACCAGCACCCGCAATCGGCGAATTTTTTTCTTCTCCTCTTGAATCAGATGCTCTCGATCATCAAAAACCATAGCCCATACCTTATCAGGGAGGTGAGTTCAGGAACAGTCCCCGAATTCTGAGAGAATTCGGGGACTGTTCCTGAACTCACCTCCCTCCCCTTGACAATTCACCTTTTATTCACCATTATGAACTCAGTAAAAGTGTCATGCCACTGACGAAGAGACAGAAGGAAATCCTGGATTTCGTGAGCCAATTTTTGGATCGACACGGATACTCGCCCACACTGGAGGAAATCGCCACTTACTTTCACCTCGCCTCGCTTAACGGAGTCTATAAGCATCTTCAGGCACTCCAAGAGAGGGGATTCATTCGGCGTCTATCCAACCAAGCGCGTTCCATTCAGCTTCTGAACCAGGAACCCTCTTCACCCACCACCCTGCCCCTTCTGGGGTACGTTACCGCTGGTCAGCCAGTGGAAGCAGTGGTGAACGCAGAGGAGATCTCTGTTCCCGAGAGTTTTCTCACCCGGGGAAAGAACTATGTGCTGCAGGTTCGAGGAAATTCCATGATTGATGAGCACATTCAGGATGGGGATTATGTCGTCATTGAACAGCGGGAAGAAGCTCACGATGGCGAAATGGTCATCGCCTTGATCGATGGGGAAAACGCTACGCTGAAGAAGTTTTATCGAGAAGGCGACCAAATCCGTCTTCAACCGGCCAATACGGCCCTTGAACCCATTTGGGTCAAAGAGGACCGAATAAGGATTCAAGGAGTGGTGGTCGGCATGATGAGAAAGTATTCGTAGTTTCCTGCCCACATTTCTCACACCTGATCGCCACCAAGATTTTCATCAGAAGTTTGATAAGATCGAGTGTCTATTTGGAGCGTGGCCCATAATGACACGATTAATTTGCAACTTTTAAACGAGTAGCCAATCCTAGTGAACGAAGAGCGAACCAAAGGGCTTTCATCTAAGAAAAACGCTCAGACCCCCTCGATCTCTGGAGAGGAGTTAAGAGATCTTGTTTCCAGAGCCAAAAAGGGGAGTGTTGAGGCATTCCAGGAACTCTACGGACTCTATAGTAGGAAGATCTTGAATTATACCTATCGTCTAACCGGTTCGCGCGAAGAAGCAGAAGACTTGACCCAGGATACCTTTGTCTTGGCCTACAAGAATCTAACCTCTCTTAAGGAAAACGGTAAGTTTCAAAGTTGGCTATTCCGGATCGCACAGAACAACGTCTACCAGAAATACCGGGGAACGAGACCCCAATTCGATTCTCTGGATGAAATCGAAGCACCTGAGTCCTCTGCAGCACAGAAGCTGATCACCCCGCACAGAAGCCCCGAGGAGCGTCTCTTATCGGGTGAGCTCGAAAAGATTATCGAACAAGTGATTAACCAACTGCCCGACAAACATAAGAAAGTTTTTATTCTCTCCGCTATTCATAAGCTTAGCTACCAGGAAATCAGTGAGATCGTCGACCGCTCGCTGGCTTCGGTCAAGTCGGACATTCACCGCGCTCGTGTTGGCGTCAGAGAGAAAATTAAGCAATACTTGGGGGAAGACCATGGAATGTCTAACCTGCACTGAGTCCTTAACGGCTTTTATGGACGGGGAATTGAGCCCTGACCAGGCCAAGAAAGTAGAAAGCCACTTCACTCAATGCACTCCATGTCATGACGACTACCGGTCCCTCCTTCACACCTATCAACTGGTGGAGCAAGTCGACCTCCTGGAATTAAATCCCGATTTATGGACACGAATTCACTCAGAAATCACCGACCTGAGTCCTTCAGAGTCCACCTGGCTTGCAAGCCTTAGATCTCTCTTTGGCATCCGCTGGGTACCGATTGCCGCAGGAACCTTGGGTGTGGTGTTTCTTTCACTCTTTTTCGTCAATCAGCCTAATCCGGAAGTACAGCAGAAGGCGTTTGACAAGTATGTTAGGGAACGAGAACAGTTGGAACTTCCCCGGGTCCCTGTCTCCCCAAACGCATCGAGCCTGGAATTGCGCATCGCTTATCCCAATCCTTTCATCGTCAGTGATAACAGGCCTCAGGAAAATCCTTTCAAACTGGAGTAGCTATCGATGCCTCACCTGTTTGCCCTACTCATCCTTTCCTTAAGCCTACAGGCAAATCTTGTCGACTCCCAAAGCTGGGAACGTTCCCGTAGCGTTGCCGAGTCTCAGCATGAGATCGTGATGCTCCTGATTAGGGGGAAGGCATTCGATAAGGTACTGCGGGCATCCCAGGAGATCTTTTCCTTGAGGTTTCCTTACAACCAAGAGCATCTTTTCGTCACTGAGGGTCAAATCCTCTCCGGTGCCTTATACGATCATCAACAGTATGAGCTGGCCCAAGCTCTGCTGGACCAGGCTCTTCGGGCCGTCAACTCGAACAATTCCAAGGCTCTTCTGTATAAAGAAAAAGCTTACCTGTGCAAACAGGAAGGAAAAACTGATGAGGCCATGGAATTCTTTGAGAAGGCCGTTGAATTGGAAAAGTCCGCTCCTTGACAGCCCCCTACCCCACTGAGCGTCTCCCTTTATCGAACCTGGCCGTGTCTGCTGCGTTGCGATAGAATCAAGCATGCTAGCCGGAAGTATGCATAGGATCTTGTCACAATGCAGGGTAGGGGCGAGCCGGTAGCTGGCCCGAACCGTGAGGATTGCAAAGACTCCATAATGTGGGAGGCACCTCAGGTAGTGTGGCAGGGAGCTCTGGAATGTGGGAGGCACCTCAGGTGCCGAATCCGACTGTTCGGCACCTGAGGTGCCTCCCACATTCCGGAAAATTAATGAATAGTCCTGGCTAGAAAGATCATGGACGGCACGGACA
>SMUY01433050.1_pt1 | contig 13197 bp, 12 predicted proteins | sample 2456441 | NCBI WGS metagenome assembly SMUY01 (sample SAMN11095931, study PRJNA526329) | marine sediment metagenome | biome: Marine sediment; feature: Surficial sediment; material: Deep marine sediment; isolation source: Hadal surficial sediment | place: Pacific Ocean | collected 2014-11 | depth...
CGGTCCGATTCTCTGGTGTCATGTCTTCCTTCGCCGATAGCCGGGTGACCGCGGTCCTCGGGCCGACCAACACGGGCAAGACCTACCTCGCCATCGAGCGCATGCTCGGCCACCGCAGCGGGATGATGGGTTTCCCGCTGCGCCTGCTCGCGCGCGAGAACTACGATCGGGTGGTCGCGGCCAAGGGCGCGCGCCACGTCGCTCTGGTCACCGGCGAGGAGAAGATCGTGCCGCCGAACGCGCGTTATTTCCTGTGCACGGTGGAATCCATGCCGCTCGACCGGCCGGTATCTTTCCTGGGCGTCGACGAGATCCAGCTCTGCGCCGATCCGGACCGGGGCCACGTCTTCACCGACCGCCTGTTGCACGCGCGCGGCCAGGAGGAAACCATGTTCCTCGGCGCGGACACCATCGGCCCGCTGCTCCGGAAATTGGCGCCCGAGGCCGAGACCATCACCCGGCCGCGCTTCTCGACGCTCAGCCATAGCGGCGCGCGCAAGCTGACCCGCCTGCCGCCGCGCTCGGCGGTGGTCGCCTTCTCGGTGGCCGAGGTCTACGCCCTGGCCGAGCGGATACGGCGCCACCGCGGCGGCACAGCGGTGGTGCTGGGCGCCCTCAGCCCGCGCACCCGCAACGCCCAGGTCGCCATGTTCGAGGCCGGCGAGGTCGACTACCTGGTCGCCACCGACGCCATCGGCATGGGCCTCAACCTGAACCTGGACCACGTCGCCTTCGCCAAGCTGTCCAAGTTCGACGGCCACGCCATGCGCCGGCTGAGTGCGGCCGAGATCGCCCAGATCGCCGGGCGCGCCGGGCGCCACATGTCCGACGGCAGCTTCGGCACCACCGGCGAGGCCGGGAGCCTCGCGCCCGAGATCGTCGAGGCGGTCGAGGCGCACCGCTTCGATCCGTTGCCGGCCTTGTACTGGCGCAGCCGCGATCTGGACTTCCGCGCGCCCAAGGCACTGCTCAAGAGCCTGGAGCGCCACCCGCGGATGGTGGAGTTGGTGCGCGCACGCGAGGCCGACGACCTGCGCGCCCTGGCGGCGCTGGCGCGGGATCCGGAGATCGCCGCCCTCGCCGGTAACCCCGACGCCCTGCGCCTGCTGTGGGAGGTCTGCCAGGTGCCGGATTTCCAGAAGATCCTGTCCGATCAGCACGCCCTACTGCTGGGCCGCATGTTCCGCTACTTGGCGGGCTCCGAGGCGTGCCTGCCCGAGGACTGGGTCGCGCGCGAGATCGACCGCCTCGACCGCAACGACGGCGACATCGACACGCTGACCGCGCGCATCGCCCACATCCGCACCTGGACCTACGTCTCCCATCGCGCCGACTGGTTGGATGACGGCGCGCACTGGCAGGGCCGCACGCGCGAGATCGAGGACAAGCTGTCCGACGCCCTGCACGAGCGCCTGACCCAGCGCTTCGTCGACCGCCGCACCGCGATCCTGGTCAGCCGCCTGCGCGCCGGCGGAGAGCTGCTGGCGGCGATCAAGCCCGACGGCACGGTCCTGGTCGAAGGCGAGACCGCCGGCCGCCTCGAAGGCTTCCACTTCCGGCTCGACGGTGCGGTCTCGGGGGGCGCAAGCTCGGGGCACGCGAGTTCAAGTCCGGACGCCAAGCCGCTGCTGACCGCGGTGCGCCGGGTGCTGGCGACCGAGATCCCGGCCCGGCTGGCACGCCTGGAGCGCGACCATGATGCGGCCTTCGCGCTCGACGGCACCGGCGGCCTGTCCTGGAACGGTGCGGTGGTGGCCCGGCTCGCCGCCGGCGAGACCGCGCTCGCGCCCCGGATCGCGCCCTTGGCCAGCGAGTTCCTCGACGGCCGCGCGCGCGAGCGCTTGCGCCTGCGCCTGGCCCCCTGGCTGCGCCGGCACCTGGAGGCCCAGCTGGCGCCGCTCTACCGCATCGCCACGGCGGCCGCCGGTACGGGCGTCAGCGGGGGTGGCGCGAAGTTGAGCGGTCCGGCCCGCGGCCTGCTGTTCCAGCTCGCCGAATCCCTGGGGCTGGTGCCGCGCCGCGCCCTCGAGGTACAGCTTCGCGGGCTGACCAAGGCCGACCGCAAGGCGTTGGGCGCGCTCGGCTTGCGCCTGGGCCGGGAAAGCGTGTTCCTGCCCGAGTTGCTCGATCTCGGCCCCGCGCGGCCCACCCCCGCGCGGCCCACCCCCGCACGGCTATGCGCCCTGCTTTGCGCCGTGCATGGCCAGCGGCCGCTGCCCGCGCTGCCGGCACCCGGCACGCGGGCCTTCGAACCCGGGCCGGACCTGGATGAAACCTTGTGCCGGGCGCTCGGCTACCGCCGCCTGACGAACGGCGCGGGGCCCGGCGTGGCGCCCAGCGTGGCGTTGCGCGCCGATGCGCTGGAGCGCCTGGCCCACGAGGCCTATCGCCTGTCCGAGCAGGGCTGCTTCGCGCCGACGCCCAAGCTCGGGCGCCTGATCGGCTGCGGCGCGGCGGAACTGGAGACCGCACTCGCGGCGATCGGCTACCGGGTGCGGCACGACGATACCGGCGTGAGTTTCAGCCGCGCCCGGGCGCGCAAGGCACCGAAGCACGGCGTCAAGAGAGGCGCCCAGAAAGCACCCGAGACCGGCGCCTCGGCCGATTCGCCCTTCGCCAAGCTGCGCGGCCTCGAGCCCAATACCAAGGGTCCTTAGCAATGACCGAGCAGGCCCTGCGCGCCGACAAGTGGCTGTGGTACGCCCGGTTCTTCAAGACCCGCAGCCTGGCCGCCAAGGTCTGTAACGCCGGCAAGCTGCGGGCCTCCGGCGCGCTGGTGTCCAAGGCCCACCACAAGCTCAAGCCGGGCGACGTGCTGACCTTTCCCCAGGGCCGCCACGTGCGGGTCATCAAGGTGGTCTCGCTGGCCAGCCGGCGCGGTCCCGCCGCCGAGGCCCAGGCGCTTTACGAGGATCTCAAGCCGCCCAGCGCCCAAAGCCGCCTGCCCAAGACCGCCAACGCTCGGACTCCGGCCGGGCGGGTGCCGGGAACCGGCCGGCCGACCAAGCAGGACCGCCGCGCTATCGACAAGCTGCGCCGGGGCCCCTGACCGGGAGTCCTGAGGTGAGATCGAGCCGGCAGGATGCGACGCGGGGGGTGTCATTTCTAGAATTCGTGCCGGCCCTATTTTGTTCTCACAACATCTGGATTCTTAAGGGTTTATTAACCGAACCGGCTTAAATGCATGCCTATGAAATGCTGCAACGCAGCAAAAGAAGACCCGGCGCCTTGGCGCCGCCTGGGATGAATGAAAAGTGCACGGTAGTCATGGCTAGTGCCTATCTAGAGCGGTCGCTGCGGACGCTGGAGAAGGCGATCGAGGATCGGGCATCGCGCCGGGCGCCCGCGCCGGCGGCCCGATACGCCAATTCTCATGAAAGCGGGCCGGATTCGATCGAGCTGTTGGTGCGCTTGTTGACCGAAACCACCAATCGAGACGGCGCCATCGAGGCCCCGGCCTCGGCTCTGGCCCCCGCTCCGGCCCCCGCTCCGGCCCCGGGCGCCGCCGGCCCGCGATCGCCGCTGGACCGAAACCGCGCCGCCTAGCGCAGCATCCGCCCCTCGGCGGAGGACGGCCTCCTACAGCTTATCCCGCAACGTGTAGTACAGCATGCCCACGACCAGCCCGGGCCAGCGCAGCAGGGTGCCGCCCGGGAAGCGCGGCTGCGGCAGGCGCGCGAAGACGTCGAAGCGCTCGGCGCTGCCGGCCACCGCCTCGGCGATCAGCTTGCCGGCGAGGGTGGTCAGCGCCACCCCGTGGCCGGAGAAGCCCTGGGCGTAGAACAGCCCCGGCCCCAGGCGGCCGAAGCCGGGCAGGCGGTTGCGCGTGATCGCCAGCGTGCCGCCCCAGGCGTAGTCGATGCGCGCCTCGGCGAGCTGGGGGTAGACCCGCAGCATGTACTTGCGCACGAAGCCCTTGATGTCGGCGGGAAAGCCGCGCCGGTAGGTCTCGCCGCCACCGAACAGCAGGCGCCGGTCGGCGGACAGCCGGTAGTAGTCGATCACGAACTTGGTATCGCTGACCGCCACGTCGTCGCGGATGAGTTCCCGCGCCCTGGTCTCGCCCAGCGGCTCGGTGGCGAGGATGTAGTTGTTGATCGGCATGATCTTGCCGGCGAGGCGCCGTTCCAACCCTTCCAGGTAGCCGTTGCAGGCGAGCACCAGATAACGCGCCCGCACCCGGCCCCGGGCGGTGATGGCGGTGGTGGCGGTGGTGGCGCCGGCCCGACCGCTGGATTGGGCGCCGCTCTCGATCCGGGTGACCGGGCTGTCCTCGAAGATCCGGGCGCCGGCCTGCTGGGCGGCGCGGGCCAGGCCGAGGGCGTAGTTGAGCGGGTGCAGATGGCCGGCGTCGCGGTCCAGCGAACCGCCGTGATAGATCCCGGTGCCCAGCATCTCGGCGACCTCGTCCCGCGGCACGGCGCGGATGTGCGGGTAATCGTAGCGCCTGTGCAAGTCCTCGGCCTGGGCCGCGAGCATGGCGGCATCGCCCGGCTTGTAGGCGACGCGCAGGGCGCCCGATTTCAAGTCGCAGGGGATATCGTGGCGCCGGATGCGCTCCTTCACCGTCGCCTTGGCTTCTTCCGCCAGGTTCCAGAGAGCGCGCGCCTGCGCCGCCCCGACCAAGCGCTCCAGCTCGCCTTGCGGCTGGCGCTGGCCGCTGCCGAGCTGGCCGCCGTTGCGTCCCGAGGCACCCCAGCCGGTGCGGCGCGCCTCCAGCAGCACCACGTCGTAGCCCCGCTCGGCCAGGTGCAGCGCCGTCGAGAGCCCGGTGAAGCCGCCGCCGATCACGCAAACGTCGCAGGCGACCGCACCCAGGAGGCGCGGATGCTCGATCGCACCCAGGGCGGTGGCGGCGAAGTAGGAGTCGGTATGGCGTGACCGGCTCACGACGAGCGGATGTACCTCGAACTCATGTTCGTGTGAAAACCAGCGAGAGGTTGTTGGCGGGCATGTCCACGACCTCCCGCAGCACCAGGCCTTGCGGCCCGGCCGCCTCGGCCACGGCCTCGACGTCGCGCAGGCCCCAGTCCGGATTGCACGAGCGTAGAGAGGCGTCGAAGGCGATGTTGGAGGGGGCGGTGTGATGGCCGCCGCGCAGGTAGGGGCCATAGAGGTAAAGCACGCCCTCGGGCGGTAGAATCCGGGCCGCGCCGGCGATCAGCCCCGCGGTCGCCGGCCACGGCGCGATGTGGGTCATATTGATGCAGACCACGGCATCGGCGCGTTCGATCGGCCAGTCCGCCGCGCCCGCGTCCAGGTCGAGCGGCGCCTCGAGGGTGGCAAACCCGGCGTCCGCCCCATGGGCCGCGATGCTGCACCGGCAGGCCGGATCCGGGTCGCTCGGCTGCCAGACCAGGGGGTACAGCTGCTCTGCGAACCACAGCGCGTGCTCGCCGCTGCCGCTGGCCACCTCGAGCGCCAGGCCGCTGTCCGGCAGGACCCGCGACAGCACGTCGAGGATCGGTTGACGGTTGCGTTCGGCGGCCGCCGCGAACAAGCGCACATCACCGGGGCCGGAACCCGCGGGCATGGCGCCCGCTGGCCGCACAATTTGCGGGGGGGTGTCATCGGCCGGAACGGTCATGGCCCTAACCTAGCGCGATTTCAGCCGCGGTGAAACCGCACCGCGGGCCCACCACGAGCCCGCCACGGGGCGCCGAGAAAGCCTCAAATCGCCTGGGGTTGCGCGTGCCGCGCCGCGCGTGATACGCAACCGCGGTGATCAACCGAGTCAAAGCCTTGTTCATCGAGCGCCGCGGCGCGCCGCAGGCGCGCGGCACCGGGCACAGCCACGAGGAGCTCCGCATCGCCGCGGCCGCGCTCATGGTCGAGGCGGCCCAGCTCGACGACACTTTCGACGCGCGCGAACGGGACAAGATCCGCGAGCTGGTCGCCGCGCGCTTCGAGCTTGGGGCGGAGGAGAGCGACAGCCTGATCGAGGCGGCCGAGGCCCGGGTCGCGGAGTCGAGCCAGCTTCATGGCTTCACCCGGGTCGTCAAGGCCGCGTTCAGCCAAGAGGAGCGGATCGAGCTCATAGAGATGCTCTGGGACGTGATCTACGCCGATGGCGAGCTGCATCACTACGAGGCCAATCTGATGCGGCGCCTGGCCGGTCTGTTGCAGGTCTCGGACCGCGATGTTGGGGCGGCGCACCGGCGGGCGCGAAAACGGCTTGATTTGTCCGGCGCTTGAACGAATTAGTCTGAGGTGGCCTGCGCCTAACCGGGCGTCACCGTCTCGGGACCCTGGGAGGAGGAACGTTCGACGATGACTTACATAGTCACGGAAGCCTGTATCCGGTGCAAATACATGGACTGCATCGAGGTCTGTCCGGTGGATTGTTTCTACGAGGGTGACAACATGCTGGTGATCCATCCCGACGAATGCATCGACTGCGGCGTCTGCGAGCCCGAATGCCCGCCCGAGGCGATCCTCCCCGACACCGACCCCAATGCCGAGGCCTGGCTGGAGTTGAACCGCGACTACAGCGACAACAAGTGGCCCAACATCACCCGCAAGGGCGAGCCGCCCGCCGATTCCGAGGATTACAAGGACATGGCCGGCAAGTTCGACAAGTTCTTCAGCGCGGACCCGGGCAAGGGCGATTAGCGCCCGGCGCGGTTCGCGAATCTGGCACGATGATCCTACCGGCCGGCGGCCATCGGCCACCGATCGGCGAATTTCGGCGGTCCCGGTAGCCGCCGTTTTATGCTGCAGTGCAGCGGTTGCAATCCGTAAGAAAATAGTGTATATTGAACACGTTAAGGTTCTCTGTCCTCGTCGGTGCCGATATTCCCAGAGACGGCCGGCAGGCACGGCGGCGCAGGCAAGAGCCGCATTGGACAACAAAAAACCAAACAAGGGGGGTGTCGTAGCTGGTGCGGCGCCTTCGTTTTCTGCATGCGGGGGAGTGGCCGTCCCGGGGAGGAATAGCGCGAGCGGCGCAGTCCCGGGCGGCGGAAATCGACGGCGGAATGGCAAGGAGCACGGTTGCGGACATGGCGAAGACGAACGAATTCGGCACGGGTGATTACGTGGTCTATCCGACCCATGGCGTCGGCCGGGTCACGGGGATTGAGAAGCAGGAAATTTCCGGGCACAGCCTGAAGCTGATCATCATCAAGTTCGAGAAGGACCGCATGACCCTCCGGGTTCCGGTCGGCAAGGCCGAGGTCTCCGGGCTGCGCAAGCTCTCGAGCCGCAAGATGATGGATACCGCGCTCGCCACCCTCAAGGGGCGCAGCCGGGTCAAGCGGACCATGTGGAGCCGCCGCGCCCAGGAGTACGAGGCCAAGATCAACTCCGGCGATCCGGTCTCCATCGCCGAAGTGGTGCGCGATCTACACCGCGGCGCGGACCAACCCGACCAGTCCTACAGCGAACGCCAGATGTACCAGGCCGCGCTCGAGCGCCTGATGCGCGAACTCGCCGCGGTCGAGAAGATCGATGAGACCGCGGCCGCGCATAAGCTGGAAGAACTCCTTACCGCGGCGTAAAGTCGCGGTCCGGGCCGACAACCGGCGGGCCCGGAGCACCCGGCTCTTTCCGAACCGCCCAGCCGTGGGACAGCGGCCGGCCAATCAGGAGGCCCTCTGCCGGCAGATGAGCGATCGGCAGAAATTTGCGGTCCTGCGCGCCCCCCGGCGCGTCTGGGCGATCGGCGCGATCCACGGCGAGATGGCGCGCCTGACGCGGCTGCACGACGCGCTCTGGCCGCGGCTCGAGTTGTGCGACCGCATCGTCTACCTCGGCAATGCCATCGGCCGCGGGCCGGACTCGCGCGAGGTGCTCGATACCTTGCTCTATTTCCGCCGCGAGGTTCTGGCCCGCCCGCACAGCGACATCGACGACGTGGTCTACCTACGCGGCAGCCAGGAGGAGATGTGGCAGAAGCTGCTCCAGCTCCAGTTCGCGAACGATCCGCGCGGGGTGCTGAAATGGATGTTCGAGCAGGGCGTGGATGCGACGCTGCGGTCTTACGGCGTGGTCCCGGAGGACGCCTTGCGCGGGGCTGCGACCGGCACCGTGGTGCTGACCCGCTGGACCAGCGGCCTGCGCCGGACCATCCAGGCCCAGCCCGGGCACTACGATCTCATGGCCGCCTTGCGCCGCGCCGCCTATAGCGACGACGGCGCGCTCTTGTTCGTCAACTCCGGGATCGATCCCGCGCGGCCCCTGGAAACCCAGAGCGACAGCTTCTGGTGGAGCGGCGGCAAGTTCCACAGCATCGTCGAACCCTACGGCAGCTTCCGCCGCGTGCTGCGCGGCTTCGATCCGAGCCATTCGGGCTTCGCGGAGACCGAGCACACCATCACCCTCGACGGCGGCTGCGGCTTCGGCGGCACCCTGATTGCGGTCTGCGTCACCCCGGACGGCGCGATCGTCGACAAGGTCGAGGTGTGAGTCCGGCTCTCGGGCCTCAAGCCCCCCCCCGCGCGCCTATTCGGTCACGGTCTTGACCCGGTGGCCGGTCGGGAAGCTTTGGTCGCGGTTCAGCCCGTTCAGCACCAGGAAGCGGCGCAGGCGGTGGTCCTCGAAGGGCATGCGCGCGGCGATCCGCGCCGCGGTCTCGCCGGCGCCGGTGCGGTGGATGCGCAGCCGCCGCGGCTTGAGCCGCGCGGCCTCGGCCGCGCTCAGCCGGCGGAACGAGTAGGTGGTCTCGCGCAGGCCGCGGGACAGCGCAGCGGTCCGCCGCACCGGGGTCTCGAAGATCATGTGGTAGATGGTCTGTGGATCGTAGCGGAATGCGACCAGGCGCAAGTCGATGGCGCCGTTCTTGCCACGCCCCCGGGCATGGCCGGTCGCCGTCGCCATGCCGTTGACGGTGAGGCTCTCGACCTCATCCAGCGCGACACCCTCGGCCCAGACCCGGGTCAGGTAGGCGGTCATGGGGCCACGCACCACCTGTTTCGCCGGTTCGAAGGCGATGGTCGCGCCCTCGGGCCCGCGCGCGGTCACGCGGCGAGCGCCGTTGAACAGGCGAAACCCTTGGGGCACCTCGAAGGCGAAGCGCAGTTCGGGATGCAGGAAGCGGCGGCCGCGTACGAGGCCTTGGCTCGGGTTGTCGCCGTAGAGCAGGCCGTCGATCTTGTCGAGGTAGAGGTCGCGCGCGGTCATGGGATCGGCGACGGTCTTGGCGCCGGCCTCCTGGATCGCCCGGGCGATGCGGTCGGCGGTGCGCGGGTGGGTCTGCAGGATGTCGAGGCGGTCGGCCTGGCCCGGCTCGCCGCGCAGCTCGGATTCGAACTGGCCGTGCGCCTGCAGCCGGCTCAGGAAGCTCGCCATGGCGCCGGGGTCATAGCCGGCGCGCGCCATGTAGCGCACACCGAGCAGATCGGACTCGTACTCCTGCTCGCGCGAGTAGGATCGCAGCGCGATCCCCGCCACCGTGCCGTAGAAGTCGGTCGCCAGCCCGCGGCCGAGCACCAGCCCCAGGCCCAGGCCGAACACGTTGGCGGCCAGGGTCTGGCCGTAGCGTTCGGCGGAATGGCGCGCGGTCACATGGCCGATTTCGTGGGCCAGCACGCCGGCCACCTCGGCCTCGTTGTCGGCCAAGGCCAGCAGACCGCGGGTGATGTAGACGTAGCCGCCGGGCAGCGCGAAGGCATTGACGATCGGCGTATCGAGCACGGTGAAGGTGAACTTCGTGTTCGGCGTCTCCGAGGTCCGGGCCAGCAGGTCACCGATGCTGGCGATGTAGCCGGTGACCGCCGGGTCCGCGTAGGCGCCGCCGAACTGCGGCACGATCTTCTGGTGCTCCCGATAGCCGAGCTGGGTTTCGTCGGCGACGCTCATGCCGCCGGTGAAGATGGTGCGCCCGGTCCCCGGCGCGGTCTCGCAGGCCGCGAGCAGCGGGAGAGCGGCGAGCCCCAGAAGGGTCAGCAGACGGGACGTCCGGCGCAGGCTCATTCCTCGATCACCTCGATCTGTTCGGGATGGGTCGCCTCGATGAGCGGCCCATTATACGATTTCAGCCAGCCGCGCACCCGGATCCGCTTGCCCTGGTAGCTCAGCGGGTCGATGCCCTCGGCCTCGAACAGGCGCCGGGTCCGGGGCGCGATGGTGATGGTGAAGTCGCTGCGCCAGTCGGCGCCGAAGTTGAGGTAGGTGCGCTTGCGCACGGTCGCGGCATCGACGACCCGGCCCTCGACCAGCTCGAAGCCGCTGAGGCGCGCCGGGACCGCCGCCGCGTCGCGCACCGCGTAGGCGCGCAAGGCCCAGATCCCGCGCCCGGCCGTGCGCGCCGCGCGCTCGCGCGCCAGCAGCTCCGACACCAGGGCGCGGTTGTCGGCGAAGCTGTAGACCCGCGCCATGCCGCGGTCGATCAGCGCGCCCTGGATCCACACGCCGGCTGCATCGAACAGGTGGGCCAAGGCCCGGCCGTGGCGGTCGACGCGGCGGCCGCCGTAGCCCAGCGTCACCGCGCGGCCGAGTGCGAGTTCGGTGAGCGCCGCCTTGGCCGCCTCAGCCAGCGGCCAGGCCTTGAAGCCGGGCCGGCCGAGCGCTAGCTTGGGCGCCTGGAGGCCGACCAGGCGGACCTGGCGGCCGCCGGCGAGCACCAGGGTGTCGCCGTCGACGATCGCGGCCACCGCTTCGGTCTCGGCGATCTCCAACGCGGCGAAGGCGGCAACGTCGCGGCTCCGGGTATCCGGACCTTGCGCGCGCGCGGCGGACAGACCCGCGCCCAAAATCACCCCCAGGACCGCCCCCAGGACTGCCCCCAGGACTGGCGCGGCGAGCGGGGCGAAAAACAGGCGGCTGCGGTCTTCCATGGCGGCGGTTTTCGGTCTCGCTCCCGGTTGCGCCCGACGCGGTTGGCCATTGGGGGCCCATTGCGGGCCATTGCGGGCCCCTGCGGGCCATTGGCAAGGCGGCGCCTCAATGGCATATAGGACGCCCCGCGTTTCGTTGGAAGCGCGCAAATGCGGTCCGGGCGCCAGGGCCCCGGGGAGACCCCATGACCAATCCGTCCCAGCGCGAGCTCTATCCGCCGATCGAACCCTTCGAGACCGGCCGGCTCGAGCGCGACCCGCCGCACGACCTCTACTGGGAACAGTCGGGCCGGCCGGACGGCCAGCCGGTGGTGTTCCTGCACGGCGGCCCAGGCGCCGGCGCCTCGCCCGAGCACCGCCGCTTCTTCGATCCCGGCCACTACCGGGTGGTGATCTTCGACCAGCGCGGCGCCGGCCGCTCGACCCCGCTGGGCGCGACCGAGAACAATACCACCGGGCACCTGGTCGCCGACATCGAGGCACTGCGCGAGAAACTCGGCATCGAGCGCTGGCAGGTGTTCGGCGGCTCCTGGGGCTCGACCCTCGCGCTCGCCTACGCCCAAGCCCATCCGGAGCGGGTCACCGGGCTGATCCTGCGCGGCATCTTCCTGTGCCGGAAGCAGGAGATCGACTGGTTCCTCTACGGCATGCGCTGGGTGTTCCCGGAGATCTGGCGCCGCTTCGCCGAGGGCGTGCCCGAGGCCGAACGCGGCGACCTGCTCGGCGCCTACCACAAGCGCCTGATCGATCCGGACCCCGAGGTGCACCTGCCGGCCGCGCGCGCCTGGAGCACCTACGAAGGCGCCTGCTCGACGCTCAGGCCGAGCCCGGAGACCGTGGCCGCCTTCGGCCAGGACACCATGGCGTTGGGTCTCGCGCGCATGGAGGCGCACTACTTCGCCAACGGCATCTTCCTCGAGGAGAACGCGCTGCTCGACGGGGTGCAACGCATCCGCCGCATCCCGGGCGCCATCGTCCAGGGCCGCTACGACATGGTCTGCCCGATCGCCACCGCCGACGAACTCGCCCGCGCCTGGCCCGAGGCCGATTACGTGATCGTGCCCGACGCCGGCCACTCGGCCATGGAGCCGGGCATCCGCCGCGCGCTGGTCGCCGCCACCGAGCGCTTCAAGACCCCGCTCTGAGGGGGGATAAGGAACCAAGGGGAACCACAGAGGCATAGAGACACAGAGAACCAGAACGGAAAATTCCACCACGGAGGGTGTCTGGTTGCGCGCTGCGCGCGCCTAAATCCTTTGTCAGTTGGTTCTCCGTGCCTCTGTGGTAAATCGCTTTTCGGTTGGCTTCGGGGCCGTTGCCAGAGCGGCGCGGTCGTGGTTATGATGTTGAAGCGGCGGGCCGATTTTGCTTCGGGGGATTTTTTTGTGACAGCGCGCGCAACCTGGACCGCCATCGGCCCGATCCTGGCCTTGGCCGCGAGCCTGGGCGCCGCGAGTCTCGGCGCGGCCGCGCCGGCACGCGCGGACGGCGACGACCCCAGCTTCCTCGTCTTCGGCCTCGGCTACTACGACATGAACAAGCAGGACGACACGGCGGCCGACTTCCGGCTCGAGTACCGCCACGGCGAGAAGTTTTGGATCTTCAAGCCCTGGGTTGGGGTCGAAGGCACCTCGGACGGCGCGTTCTACGGCGCCGCCGGCGTGCTGGTCGACGTCTACTTCGGCACGCGCGTGGTGCTCACCCCCAGCTTCGGCGCCGGCCTCTACGCAGAGGGCAGCGGCAAGGACCTGGGTCACGTGGTCGAGTTCCGCTCCCAGATCGAGCTCTCTTACCGCTTCGACGACCGCTCGCGCCTGGGCGTCGCCTTCAGCCACATCTCCAACGCCTCGATCGCCGACGAAAACCCGGGCGTCGAGGTCCTCAACGTCTACTACTCCCTCCCCCTGGACGGCCTGCTCGACTGAGCGCGCAGGGGGCGCGCGGGGGCGCCTCTTGGGCGCGGCCTATTTCCAGAGTATATAAACGGCGCGCCACCGCGCCGCGCGCCCGTAGCTCAGGTGGATAGAGCACCAGATTCCTAATCTGGGGGTCGCAGGTTCGAGTCCTGCCGGGCGCGCCAGTTCACCGGAGCGGCAAAGGTGACATGAGCGACATCACGATCCGCTTTGCCGGTCCGACTGACGGCGAGGCCCTGGGCGCCATGATCGATGCGCAGGATCGTTACCGCGGTTCGGAGCGGCCGGCCGGCGAGGCCCGCTTGGCGGCCGAGGGGTGGTTGCGGGGCGGCGCGGGCGGCACCCGTTTCCTGCTCGGCTTCGCCGGAGACCAGCCGGCTGGCTTTGCCTCCTTCGCGGTCCTCTATCCGGGCGTCGCGCTGCGCGGCCTGCTGTTCCTGAAGGACGTCTTCGTCGTGGCGGACCGCCGCGGCCAGGGCATCAGCGAACGGATCATGCAATTCCTC
>SMUY01195295.1_pt1 | contig 13194 bp, 9 predicted proteins | sample 2456441 | NCBI WGS metagenome assembly SMUY01 (sample SAMN11095931, study PRJNA526329) | marine sediment metagenome | biome: Marine sediment; feature: Surficial sediment; material: Deep marine sediment; isolation source: Hadal surficial sediment | place: Pacific Ocean | collected 2014-11 | depth 0-1...
CCAGCAAGCCTTTCACCTGTTTGCAATCGGGGCACTCATCCGACGTGAAGAGGTATACGCCTTGGTTCAAACCAGTGGCTGTCAGGTTTCGCGGACCGCCCTTGGCACGGGAACGCAAAACCAGGGTTACGGTCCAAGCGACCATCAGGGCTAACACAACGAGACCGAGTCTCCCCCAGATCTCATCCATCGAGGATCGGTACTCCCATCGCGGCGATGCCGGCGTTGTCCCTTCTGGCAACCCACATTGCCACGATCGGCCCGCTCGACTCGATCAGGTACCCGTCGGCTATTTCAAGACCGATCTCAACGACACCGTCTGCCGGCAGGTCGATGGAGCGCACCAACGATTGCTCCCGGAGTGATCTGACAGACACGATGGCTCCGTCGATTCCCACACTGAGGATGACGGCCCTCGCTTGGCCCCCTGCAAGGGCTCCCGCCCCGGGAAGGAACCAGCGCGTGGCCTCAACGGCACTAGCCGTTGTGATCGCAAAACCCGCTTCCGAGTTGATCCAGAGTATCGGCACAACAGGGCCGGTGGAGATGATCCGGACCCCGGCCGTTTCCTCAGTGATAGCTGCCAAATCGAAGCTGTTCTGACCCCGGGGACTGAGTGTTCCGGCTAGGTACGCCTCTTCCAGCCCTTCCGGACCGTAGTAATCGATCTGGTACTCGACTTCTACGTTGGATGGCGTCCCGATCACCAGACGCTTCGATCCTCCGCCCTTTGGAATAGGCAGATACCAGTCTTGAGATCCTTCCACGGCTTTCCAGACCGCACTCTCTCCATCGATACCCTGTCGGCCAACGCCGAGCACCCTTCCCTTGACGGTCTCAATGGCAATCGAAAGGGTCTCGCGGCCCGGGATCAGTTCGGCAAAATCGACCACGGTCGAGGATCTGGCGGGAACCACCACTGACTCGAATCGATCGTTGGACTCGATTCCGGCTTCCGACTGGACAACCAATTCGACAACCGCCTCACCCGCGTAGGGATTCATCAGATGAAGCTCGAACGGCTGCCCCCCGATGGTCGACCCGCCGGTGATGAAGGATTGCTGTGTCGGGATAGCGGCGCAGGACTCGGCAGACATCGACTCCGCTCCCACCACAATCGTTCCTGCTGCCGATGAAGAGGCCGGCATCTCGATGAGACCGCCGACCGTGCCTACCGCGGCTACGTTCACAACCGGGATGGTGACCGAGCCAGACGCTCCCGTTGATTGCCCGATGCTTCCCGCCGACTCCCCACTGGCGAAGAGTGTGAGCCGGGTCGGACCATCAACAGTCGAGAGGATCACCACCTCGGTCGTGCGACCACTGCCTTCTTCGATTGCACATATCGAAACCGGAGGATCCTCCACACCCGCGGGCGGACCCGGCTCTGGGGCGTCCGGCGCCGGGATGAGGAACGCTCCCACAGCCAGAGCGAGGACAATGATCAAACTGGGGTACTTCATCGTCTCCGCCTCCCAATGAAGAGAAGTCCCAACGACAACAGCGCGAGAACCGCGGTCGAAAACGCCAATGCAATGTTGAGGGCCTCCCCTCGGAAACTGGCCACCCCGTCGATGGCACTGACGGTGGCGTGCCAGTCATGGGGGCCAGGCTCCGGACTCCATCCATCGTCATTGTTGACAGCGAGAGACACCCTCCCCGATCCTGACTCGCCGGCGAAACCGGTCCCCGATCGAAGCCATATCGATTCGGTTCCCGAGTCCGCCAGGGGAACCGAGACCGGGTTCGCGAAAACTCTCGAATCCGGGTCGAACGGTATGGGTGCCAGATCGAGTTGGGCAATCAGCACTTCATCCAAGCGAAACATCGGACCCAGGAGAACCAGCCAGTCGACGGCGAAGGGCCCCAGCAGTTCTCCCGGCCGCAACTCGCCCCCGCCACTGATCTTTCGCAGTGCCTGGTCGAGATTGTCATCGCCAGGGAGTGAAGCCGGAAGCCAGACTTCATCGCTGGTCATACCCTGGCCATCGACAACGCGATACCAGAACCCCGGGCCCGGTCTGGCTTCACCGGGGATGTCGCCTCTCTGCGTCGAAGCAATGAGGACCCGGCCGGGCCCGGCGTCACCAGCGAGCGCGGATGCGAACCCGAGCCGCTCGTTGAGGTCACCTCCGGGCAAGCCCAGGCGCCCATTGCCCAAGGCGCCAATGGACAAGAGGAGAATGGTGACCGACACAACGGCACCCATGAGCCGTCGCGGGTCCGTCGTCACCACGTCGAGACCAGCAGCCACCAGGAGAGCGGCTCCAAAGGATGCCAGAACGAGCGCTGCCTCTTCGACCCCCGGGCCACCATATGGCAGACCGGCCGTCAGCAGACCGACAAGCCCCAGCAGGGCACCAAGTGCTCCGAGTCTTCTTGTCGCCGAATCAATGAACACCATGGGCACAAAGGCAATCGCAAGAAACACCGGCCACAACTCCACAACTGACAGACCGAGTCTTCGTCCAGAGTCCAGAATCCAAGCTGGGTCGCCCAGCAGAAACGGGACCGCGACCACCGCCCCGAGTAGGGCGATCAGAGCGAGACCGAAGCTAAAGCTCTTCCCCCCCAAGACCCTCCACACCATCACAGAAAGAAGCGGGACCACGGCGAGCAACGGCGAGAAGGCTGCCAGCGGTATCCCGAGGAGTGCAGCCCAGCCGATATGACTGAGACGTCCCCTGCCGACCTCATGGGGATGCACGAACACCGCTCGAACAGCCCAGGGCAACGATGCCGCCGCAGCCAAGGCCAGCCATGACCCCGAGCCGGCGAGAAGCGCTGTGCCGGGACCGGCAAGAAGAACCAGTCCGGACAGATATCGGCCTGGGCCGCGATACCCGAGACGCCCAGCGAGGCGTCCCATCCCCACCACGGCCAAGAATCCGAAGGCGATGGTCAGGAGCGTGCGAGCGGCGCCCTCGGCTCCAAACCAAAGCCAGGACCAGAGACCGGTGACCCCGATGGAGGGATGGACCGGCGCAGGGGAGCCCAGACCTGAATCGTTCCAACCGGCGAACCAACGGTCCAGAGAGGTGGTCGCCACTTCGAACGGGAAGCTGGCGCCGACATTCGGAACGCCGATGAAGATGAATGAGCGCATGGCGAATGCCAGGACCAACACAGCTATCGCAGCTCCCCATATACCTGAGGAGCCCCAGACACGTCTGCTCCCACGGACGATGGCCTGATCCTCGTCGAACATGGAGAGAATGCGTCCGCTCAGCTCCGAACCAACTTCTCGCAGACGAACCGAGCCTCGAGCCTGAAACCGGAACAGCTCCTCATCACCCAGCAGGCGAACCGGCTTGAACCGTCGTCGAAGAGCGATCGTGGAGAAGAGGTGATAGGTGTTCCATCCCCACGAGAGGACATAATGGACTGCTGGCCTCCATCGGAGGAGAAGGAGGCTCAGCAAGGAGTCGAGGACCGAGACAATGAAGTCATAGGGGATCAACCACAGGAGTGTCAGCGGACTGTATGCCGTGACCATCGCCCGCAGACGGCCGGCTTGCTCCCGCCATCCCCGGCCACCTTCGTTGCAGCGCCCCTGGTGATAGACCTCCGATGATGGGACACTGATCACACGCCCACCAGCCAGACGGGCTCGCTGTGAGAAATCGAGACCGGCCGCTATCGGAGGGAGAAGCTCGTCAAGACCTTTCAGGCCCTGGGCGAGATCACGACGGACCAGCATCGAGGCCGACCTGACAAATGCGACCTCGCGGACAACGTCGTACTGCTGAAGATCGATCTCCCCTTCGTCGAGCCCACTGTGGGGCTCACCAAATACGTCCGTTGAACCACCGACCGATTCGAGTTCCTCGCCGGCACCGGCAACGAGGAGCTTGGAGCCGCCCAGGGCCGCAGAGGCAAGCTCCACCTCCGACACCAGTGCTCCCAGCGCATCGGGGCGTGGGCGGGCATCGGAATGGAGGATCCACAGGTAGTCGGTGTCGGCTTCGGTAGCCGCAATGGCCTCCTCGAGTGAGCCCACGCGGGCAACGCCTTCAGGTAGCTCCTCGGATTCGAGCCCCACAACCACTACATCGGGGGTCGGGTCGTAAACTTGTCGGCCGACCGTGGCGAGAGCCATTGTCAGGTCTGCTCCGTCGACAGTTGTCAGGAGTACCTTGACCACGGGCGCGGCGGACGGCGCTTCGGGCGATGGTGATTCCGCGGCTCGCGGAGTAGGGGCATCGGTCATGCGGGGTGCCATTGTGGGCCTGCATATCACGCTGAGCAATATCTGGAAGTTGGCATGAAGGTCGTAGAGCTGTCGGGAGGAGTGGGCGGTGCCCGCATGGCAAGGGGCCTGGCGGCTGTGCCGACGATCGATCTGACCGTTGTGGTCAATGTTGGCGACGACGATGACATCCATGGTCTCCACGTGTCGGCGGACCTGGACACGGTGATCTACACCCTCGCCGGCGTCGAAGGTCCCGACGGCTGGGGTCGCTCCGCCGACACGTTCGCGTTCAATGACGAGTTGGCGCGTTTCGGGGTGGACAACCGTTTCCGGCTTGGCGACCTCGACCTGGCGTTGAACCTGTTTCGGACCCAGGCGCTTGCCGCTGGTAAGTCCCTTTCTGCTATCACCTCTGAAATCGCCACCAGCTTCGACATTGGAGCCGACGTGGTGCCGGCCACCGACGACCCGCTTCGGACCGAAGTGAAGGTCGAGCGAGACGAATGGATCAGCTTTCAGGAATACTTCGTCATGAGGGCCCATCAGGACGAGGTCGAGGAGTTGCGATACACAGGTTCAGAAGCTGCTCACCCTGCGCCGGGGGTCCTCGACGCCATCGGGGCCGCCGACCTCATCGTGATAGCGCCGTCCAACCCGCCGCTGTCGATCTGGCCGATCCTGGCCATCGACGAAATACGACAGGCCATCACAAGACATCAGCGGGTGGTGGCTGTCAGCCCGCTTTTTGGAGGCAAGGCCCTCAAGGGACCGGCCGACAGGGTGATGGCATCGCTGGGACTGCCCCCGGGCAACGCCGGGGTGATGGAGGCGTACGCAGGAGTCGTCGACACTCTGGTGGTCGACACCCAGGATGCGGACGACGCAAGACAGTTGGGCGGCGTCGAGGTCATGGTCACAGACACACGAATCAAAGAAGTCGCCAGGGCGCGTGAACTTGCCGAGGAGATACTTGCCAGATGACACTCGAGATACACCCGCTGGTCGGCATCGGAGTGGTTTCGTCTGGTGACGACGTGGCGTCGGTTTTGACCGGCGCTCTAGAACCGCTCCGGCCGCTCTCCGGTGATGTGATCGTCGTGACCCACAAGATCGTCTCCAAGGCGGAGGGTGCCGTACGTGAGATCGTCGGTGATCCCGAAGAGTTCAAGAAGCTCCTTGTCGAGGAACAGGCGACATCGATCGTGAGACGTCGAGGCGACCTGATCATCGCCGAGACGAAGCACGGCTTTGTCTGTGCCAACGCCGGCGTCGACCGGTCCAACGCCGCACCCGGCACCATGATTCTCCTCCCCGACGACCCGGATCGGTCGGCGCATCGGATTAGAGAAAAGCTCGAGAGACAGTTCGGAATCGAGCTGGCAGTGATTATCTCGGATACCTTCGGAAGACCGTGGAGGGTGGGGCTCACCGACGTCGCCATTGGCATATCGGGACTCATCGCAGTGCTCGACCTCAAAGGGACCAAGGACTGGGTTGGCCGGGAACTCGACATAACGGAAGTCGCCGTCGCCGATGAGCTCGCGGCAGCCGCCGACCTCGTCATGGGAAAGGCAGAAGGGATTCCCGCTGCATTGGTCCGGGGCTATGAGGGGCCACGCGGTGAGGGACGGGCCATCGACCTGGTGCGGCCGGTGAACGAGGACCTGTTCAGATAGGAGCAGGCTCCTGGTGTCCAGGACGCTAGGCGCTGGGTCGTCCCAGACCCCAGTAGTCGAGCCCTGCGGCCCTGACTGCTGTTGGATCGAGAAGGTTTCGGGAGTCCACCACCCGATAACCCTTCATCGCTTCCGCAACCTCGGTCATGTCGACGGTGAGAAACTCCGGCCATTCCGTGGCGACGAACAGCACGTCGGCATCTCTCGTCGCCTCGATCGGACCGGCCACCATCGTCACCTGGTCGGTGGTCCCCTCAGGGTCGTAAGCAACGACGTCGGCTCCATCTTCCTCGAGCAACTCGGCGATACGAAGGGCCGGGGACTCCCGGACATCGTCGGTGCCGGCCTTGAAGGTGACTCCCCACATGGCCACCCGACGGCCACGCAGGCCACCTCCTGCAGCCTGCCTCACCTTTTCGGCGATGCGGCGACGTTGCTCATGATCCGCCTCGATCACGGCGCGCAGCAACTCAAAGTCATACCCGGCGTCCTCGGCGACACCGATGAGAGCCGCAGTGTCCTTGGGGAAACACGACCCTCCGTAGCCGGGGCCGGGCTGGAGGAAGTGGGGACCGATGCGATGGTCCATCCCCATGCCGGATATCACGTCCATCACGTCTGCACCCACGGCTTCACACACATTCGCAAGCGTGTTGACGAATGTGAGGCGGGCGGCGAGATAGGAGTTGGATGCGTACTTGATCATCTCGGCTGACGTCGGGTCGGTTCGCACCACGTTGGCGTCGAGACTTTCGTACAAACCAGCGATGGCCTCTGCGTCCTCATCGTCATAGGCACCAACCACGATCCGGTCCGGCTTCATGAAATCATCGAGAGCCTTGCCTTCTCGCAGGAACTCAGGGTGGGAGACAATTCGCGCCGAGCTCCCGAGGTCGGCGAGACGCTTCCGCAAGCCGGCAACGGTCCCAGGGGGAACCGTCGACTTGATCACAAAGATGGCATCGTCGGCCACTTCGTTGGCGAGCTCATCGACAACCGCGTTAATCAACCCGAGATCGGCTCTCCCGTCATCACCCGCGGGGGTAGGCAGGCAAAGAAAGACGAGCTCGGCGCCCACGACGGCTTCGATGTTGGAGGTGTGGTAGCTGATCAGCTCTCGTTCGGACCCACGTGACAGGAGATCAGGCAGACCTTTTTCGAAAATGGGGACATCACCCGCTTCGAGCCTTGCCACCCGATCGGGATCGGCCTCTCCGAGCCGAACTCTGTGGCCGAGGCTGGCAAGACCGCCTCCGGTCACGAGACCGACGTACCCCGCGCCAATGATTGCTACTTGCATCAGGTCCTCATGCTATGTCGAACGATGGCGTCTAGGGAGCATCGGCTCCGACGATGACCACTGCGTCGTACCCGTTATCGACTGATCCCACCTGAACTACACCGAAACCCAGGGCATCAACAATGATTTCACCGTTGCCACTCCCATCGGGGACCAGAACGATGGTTTGGGCAAAGTTGGCAGTGTCGGCGTCGCCGACCGACTCGACCAAGAAACCCATCGACTCGAGCGTGCGAGACATGTCGCCGGCCGACCCTTTGACACCGTTGCCGTTGAGCACCTGGACTCGGAGAGGTTGTGAGGAAAAGACGGTCCCGGCCCTGAAGTTGGCAAGTACGGCACTGGCGTCAGGCTCGTCGGCTATAAGGACAGATCGCCCGTCGATCGTCATGCCGTAGGTCGGCAGGGTTGCGCCCTCTATGGAGCCGGTGAGGATCCCCCGGAAGGTCCAGGCGAGACTGGCCACCGAGGAGGTAGCCAGAGTGGAGTCAATGGTCATGTGTCGAGCCATGGCTTTGGCGATGTCTCCCGCTTCGGTGATCGAACTGGGTCGTTTCAGCTCGGCGACGATCGCGCCAACCACCTCCTGTTGACGCTTGGTGCGTCCGATGTCATCGGCGTTGACACTGACCCATGTCCCGTTTTGCAGCTCCTGGTATTTCCTTGACCGTGCATAGGCGAGAGCCGTGTCCCCGTCGAGCGTCTGGGTGCCTGCATCCACATCGAGCCCTGATTTGAGGTCACGGGCCGGGTAGGGAAACCAAAGCTCGATCCCTCCCAGCTCGTCTATGAGGGATTGGAATCCGACAAAGTCGATCTCGACGTAGTGGTTGATCTCAACGCCAAGACTGTCCCGAATTGTCTCGACCATCAGCGAAGGCCCACCGAAGGCGTAGGCGGCGTTGATCCGGTTCTGGCCATGCCCGGCGATGTCCACATACAGGTCACGGGGGATGCTGAGGATTTGGACTGCGGAGGTCGAGGAGTCGAATCGCACGAGCATGATCACATCGCCTCGAGCCCCACCAACGGTCCCGAAGTGTGTGAGGTCGTCGAGACCGGCCCTCGAGTCGGAGCCAATCACCAGGAACGTCAGGTCGTCGCCGGTCGCTTCGTCGAGAACGTTGGAGACCTGGCTGTCGGTGTTGGCTGTGGCCAGCACCCCCTGGCCGGTATTGATGGCCCAGAAGACGGTGAGCACCACGATGTTGGCCACCACGAGCAAGGACACGATTGTGACCTTTAGCCATTTGGGTAGCCGACGCCGCGAAGAAGAAGTTTGGGACGAGTTGGGCATCGTTGGTTTAGACGTTGAGAGGGTAGCCGAGGTTCCACGACTAGCCGTTGCCGTGGAACGATCGCTGAACAGTTATTCTCCCGCCCGACACCAGGAGGTCTGACACTTTGGCCGTTCTCTCCCATGAGGGGACCTACCCGATTCTCTACGGACCCTGGCCGATCCCGGTCGGTACCCAGCACCGCGATGGCTATATCGCCCGACCCGATGAGGCCGGCAAGTTCCCTGTGGTGCTTGTGGTGCCCGATCTCAACGGTTTGGGCAGTTTCGAGAAGGACATCTGCCGCCGTCTTGCCCGGTCGGGCTTCGCCGCTCTCAGCCTGGACATGTATGGACCCGAAGCCGATCCGCTGAAGGCATACAACGCACTCACCGATAGTCGGGCTGCAACCTATCTGGAGGAGATCCACGAGTTCATCGACTCCGATGACGTCGAATGGACGGTGAGTGGCAATGTCGGGATTCTCGGCACGGACGTGGGTGGTCGGTTTGCATTGATGAAGGCGGCCACCACGGATTGGGTGAGATCGGTGGTGGTGTTCAGTACGCCTCTCACAGGCGACGAGGAGCGAGAATTCCAGGTTGCCGACTATCTGGACCATTTACGGGTGCCTGTGCTCGGCCTCTACGGAGCAGACGACGAGTTGATCGATCCCGGATCGGTCGACGAAGCGCAGCGACGCAACGACCATGGCCAGTGGCTGCTCTACGAAGACGCCGGTCACGGCTTTCTCGATATCAATGCCCCTGACTTCGACCAGGCCGCCGCCGATGATGCCTTCGCCAGAATCGTCGCTTTCTTCCAGGCGACGTTGGAGCCGGCGGTTGTAGAAGACCTGGGATGAGGCTTTGTCCCCTGCAAGGGAGGACCGTCGATGCCTCCCCTCCGTCTCCACCTTTGGTCGAGTCAACTCGCCGCTAACGAGGAGGAAACCTCACGTGTCTGACCACACCCGAGAAGATCGTTTCACGCCCCGCATCTGTCTCGACGACCAGACCACCGTCATCACCGACCTCGACGGCATGGCCCGACCTGTCGGAATCCCACGTGATGTCCCTTCCGATCGTGATGCAGAGACTGTGGTACTCATCGATAGGCCAGCCATCGGAGTCCACCAGCCGCATGAGCTCGGCACCCCAAAGACCAGCCACTTCGGCGTAGCGGTCGTCTCCCGGGTCCTCGCCCAACAGAGCGGCCATCCCTTCCGGGGGATCGGGCCACCACAGATTCAGACCAAGACCGACCACCACGACATCAGCGCTGCGCTCGACGAGGATCCCCCCGACCTTGAGGTCACCCAACATGACGTCGTTGGGCCACTTCAACCGTGTGCCCTCGGCAACCCGAGCCGCCGCCACACCCGCCATCAACGAAAAGGGACGCATGTCATCGTCACCACTTGTGAAAGCCAGCGACACGGCAACCGCTCGGTCAGCCGTTATCCACTCCTCACCGGCCCTCCCCCGACCTTTGGTTTGGTCCGGCGTCATGACTAGAACGGGAAGCTCCCCTAGGTTCTCGCGAGCGACATCTTGAGTGGAAGGAACACTCTCAGGGCGCAGTTGCAAATATGGTGTAGCCATCTCGTCCTCGGGCGAGTCTGAAACTGTGAGAATACGGAGGAGTCTTGGGCACCGAGGCGCGCGTTGAGCATTTAAGAGAATTGCGCGATGAGGCGCTTCACTCCGGGACCCAACGTGCGGTGGCCCGGCAGCACGAGGCGGGCAAACTCACCGCCCGTGAGCGGATCGAGGCTCTCCTCGACAAGGACTCCTTCCAGGAGATCGATCAGTTCGTCCGACATCAGTCGACCGGATTTGGCGTCGAGGACAAGAAACCTCTCGGCGACGCTGTAGTGACGGGTCACGGCACTATCGACGGTCGCCCCGTCTTCGTCTTCGCTGAGGATTTCACGGTATTTGGCGGAAGTCTCGGCAAAGTGGTCGCCGACAAGATTTGCAAGATCCTCGATCTGGCGATCGAAACCGGCGCTCCCGTTATCGGACTCAAAGACTCCGGGGGAGCCCGCATCCAAGAGGGTGTCGATTCACTCGACGGCTACGGCCGAATCTTTAAGCGCAACGTTCGAGCGTCGGGCGTCATCCCCCAGATCTCGGTGATCATGGGACCTTGTGCCGGCGGTGCCGTCTACTCCCCCGCGCTGACCGATTTCATCTTCCAGGTCGACCAGACCTCTCACATGTTCATCACGGGCCCCGATGTCATCAAGGCGGTGACCGGTGAGGACGTGACGATGGAGGAGCTGGGCGGAGCCACGGCTCATGCCTCCAAGTCGGGTGTCACCCACTTCGTCTATCCGACCGGAGAGGATGCTCTCGAGGCGGTGCGGTATCTCGTCTCCTTCCTGCCACGCAACAACATGGAGATGCCTCCCTACTACGCCCCGGGAGATCGAGCCGACCGCCTGGACGACTCGCTCGACGTCATCATCCCCGACTCTTCGAACCAGCCCTACGACATCACCAAGGTGATCGAGGCGGTTCTTGACGACGAAGAATTCCTGGAGGTTCACGAGCTTTGGGCCAAGAACATCGTGGTGGGGTTGGGCCGACTCGACGGGCACACGATTGGCGTGGTCGCCAACCAGCCCGCCGTTCTCGCCGGCACACTTGATATCACGGCTTCGGAGAAGGCTGCCCGGTTCGTGCGGTTCTGCGACGCCTTCAACATCCCGATCATCACCTTTGTCGATGTGCCTGGCTTCCTCCCGGGGGTCGACCAGGAGCACAACGGCATCATCCGCCACGGGGCAAAGCTTCTCTATGCGTATTGCGAGGCGACCGTCCCCCGGATCTCTGTCATCACACGAAAAGCCTACGGCGGCGCATACCTCGTGATGAACGCCCGAGGCATCGGAGCCGACCTCGTCTTCGCCTGGCCTTCGGCCGAGATCGCCGTAATGGGAGCCCGGGGTGCGGTGAACATCATTCACCGCCGCGAGTTGTCCGGCGCCGATGATGCTGATGCCAGACGCACAGAGCTCATCGAGGACTACGAGAACAAGTTCAACAATCCCTATGTCGCCGCGGAGCTAGGACTCGTCGATGAGGTCATAGAGCCCAGGGAGACCCGCGTGAAGTTGATCCGCGCCATGGAAATGCTTCGCGGCAAGCGGGCGACGCTGCCACCCAAGAAGCACGGCAACGGGCCCCAATGAAGTCACTGCTCGTCGCCAATCGAGGCGAGATTGCAGTCCGGGTCATGCGGACCGCTCGGGAGATGGGGATCCGAGCTATCGCTATCTACTCCGAGCTCGACCGAGACTCTCTGCACGTCGACTTGGCCGATGAGGCGTGGAACGTCGGCCCGGCACCCGCAGCGGAGAGCTATCTGAACCAGGAGAAGATCCTCCAGATCGCCCATGAGTCGGGAGCCGAGGCCATTCACCCCGGCTACGGGTTCCTTTCGGAGAACGCGACCTTCGCCAGAGGAGTCGAGGAGGCCGGGCTCATCTGGGTCGGCCCCACGGCCGATTCCATCGAGGCCATGGGCGACAAGATCACCTCCCGGCGCAACGCCGAGGAGTTCGGCGTGCCGACAGTCCCCGGCACCACCGACCCTGTGACGTCTGTCGAGGAGGTTCTCGAGCTCGCAGCCGAATTCGGGTATCCGGTAGCGGTCAAGGCCGCTCACGGCGGCGGTGGCAAGGGCTTGCGTGTTGTCCACGACGCCGAAGGCGCCGCCGACGCCTTCGAGGGCGCCCGCCGCGAAGCCGACGCCTACTTCGGCAACCCGGAGGTTTACGTCGAGAAATACCTGAAGAAGGCGAGACACGTCGAAGCCCAGATCCTCTTCGACACCCACGGCAACAGCCTCTTTCTCGGCGAGCGGGACTGCTCGGTTCAACGACGCCACCAGAAGCTGATCGAGGAAACCCCCTCCCCCGGGCTGTCGAGCAAACAGCGCAAGGCGCTCGGCAAGGCGGCTCTGGCCGCCGGTAGGTCGTGCGGGTATGTAAACGCGGGAACCGTGGAGTTTCTTGTCGATGAGGACGGCGAGTTCTTCTTCCTCGAGATGAACACACGTCTTCAGGTCGAGCACACCATCACCGAGATGGTCACCGGAATCGACCTCGTCGAGTGGCAGTTGAGAATCGCCGACGGCGAGGAGCTCGATATCGATGAGGTGGACCCACGCGGTCACGCCATCGAGTTCCGCATCAATGCGGAGGACCCGTTCATGGACTATCTGCCCACCCCGGGTCAGGTGGTGGAGTGGCAGGAGCCTGCTGGACCGGGTGTTCGCGTTGATTCCTGGATTCGGACCGGTACCACAGTCTCCCCCTACTACGACAACCTGATGGCGAAACTCATCGTCTGGGGGTCTGACCGAGAGATGGCGATCAACCGTGGCAAACGTGCCCTAAGGGAGTTCAAGGTTCGTGGTGTCTCCACCACCATCCCCGCCCTTCTGGCGGTGCTCGACAATGAAGACTTCCTCGAGGGCCGTCATCACACCAAGTGGATGGAGGAGTCGATATCGCTCGAGGGCACCTCTCCCGATGTGGCGCCCTCGCTCCCCGAAGATGAGGAACTGACCAAACGGGACATCACTGTGGAGATCGGTGGTCGGCGGTTCACGGTCTCGTACTGGGCGCCGGAGCCGGCAGTGACCGGTGGGCCGACCCGTCGCCGTCCGCCGAAACTCTCCTCGGCAGGTAAGTCCGGAGCCTCTGATGGCGTGATAACAGCTCCCATGCAGGGGACC
>SMUY01399142.1_pt1 | contig 13187 bp, 11 predicted proteins | sample 2456441 | NCBI WGS metagenome assembly SMUY01 (sample SAMN11095931, study PRJNA526329) | marine sediment metagenome | biome: Marine sediment; feature: Surficial sediment; material: Deep marine sediment; isolation source: Hadal surficial sediment | place: Pacific Ocean | collected 2014-11 | depth...
ACTCGGCGGAATCGAAAGCCTGGTTTGTCACCCGGCGTCCATGACCCACGCGCCGATGAGCGAACAGGCGTTGACTGCCGCCGGCATCGGGCAGAACCTGATTCGCCTGTCGGTCGGCATCGAGAGTGGCACGGATCTCGTCGATGATGTTGTCGCGGCGCTGCAGGAGGCCCGGAGGGCGATTCAGATCCCGCAGGCGGCTCTGGCTTAGCTCGCGATTAATCGCTGGCCAAACCACTCAGGATTCGTCGCTTTCTTCAATGATCTCTTCCGGTTCGGCTGGCGGTAATGGCTCAGCTTTTGGCGGTTCATGCATCCGCTCCAGCATCCCTTCGACGTCCTCTTCGGTGATCTCGCGGAAATAGCCGAGACGGCATGCGTTGCCTTCCTGGAGGCCCGTGCCACTGCGGTAAAGTATCCGGATCATGTCGAGGTTGCATAAATTGCCGCTCGTTGTCCGATACGAGAATCGCTGCTCGCGAGACAGCCCGTGGCACTGACGTGGCAGTCGATTGAGATAAACAGTCTTGCCGCGAGTGTAGAAAAGGAGGTTCAGATCGTCCATGACCTTGGTAGTCCGTATGGTGCGTGTATTGATGCATCTCCGGAGGCTTTCATCCTTTACCTCATCTACCGGTTCCTCATCTGCCGGCGACCCTGCGCAGGCCGACAGGCCGAAGAACAGGCAGGCCAGCCAGGCGCATTTGAAGTGTTGTTTCATGATCGCATTCTAAGCAATCTGGCGAATTATCGCCTCGGTCATTTCAACGGTGGACAGTACCGCTTCCTCGCCGGTGGCAAGATCGGCTGTCCTGGCGCCATTCGCAATGACCTGCCGCAACGCGTTTTCTACCAGTGTCGCTGCTTCTTGCAGATCCAGGCTGTGCCTGAGCAACATGGCGACACTGGCAATCATGCCGCAGGGGTTTGCGATCCCCTGGCCGGCAATATCGGGTGCAGAGCCGTGAATCGGTTCGTACAATCCACGCGTCGTGTCTCCCAAAGATGCAGATGGCAGCATGCCAAGTGAACCGGCGAGCATCGATGCTTCGTCCGTCAAGATGTCGCCAAACATGTTTTCCGTGACGATGACGTCGAAGTCTGCTGGCCGATTGATCAGGTGCATCGCAGCGGCATCGACCAGCATGTGTTCGAGCTTGAGTTCGCCAAATTCATCAGCGATCGTTTGCGTGCAAACATCGCGCCAGAGCCGCGAGGTTTCCAGGATGTTTGCCTTGTCCACCGAACAGAGATTGCCCTTTCTGTTCTGGGCGAGTCGTGCCGCAACCCGCACGATGCGTTCAATTTCGTAGCGATGGTAGGTGCACAAATCACTCGCCGAATTTTCGTCACGGGTTTTTTCACCGAAGTAAATGCCACCGGTCAGCTCCCTGACAATCATCAGGTCGACGCCTTGCAGTCGATCACGCTTGATGGGTGATGCGCCTGCCAACTCATCAAATATCGTCACCGGACGCAGGTTGGCATATACGCCGAGTTCTGCACGCAATGCAAGCAGGCCCTGTTCCGGCCTGATCGCGGCGTTCGGGTCCGACCATTTTGGTCCGCCGACAGCACCGAGTAATATCGCGTCGCTTTCACGGCAACTGGCGAGCGTATCGCCGGGACACGGATTGCCGACCGCGTCGATCGCAACGCCGCCAATCAGTTGCGCGGAAAATTTGAAACGGTGGCCGAAAGATTCGCCAACGTGTTGCAGCACGCGCAGGCCTGAGTCCGTGACCTCGGGGCCGATGCCGTCGCCGGCCAGAATCGTGATCAGGGCGTCCAGGAACGCGTGTCCTCAAAATTCCTGATCTGCTCATCGTGCTGCTGCAGATAAGCAAGCTGATCGATGCCCTCGAGCAGGCAGTGACGCGCAAAGCTATCGATCGGATAATTGACTGCATGTCCGTCGGGCAGGGTTAGTGTTGATGCGGCGACGTCGATTACGACCTCGGCGCCGGGATTTTCAAGCAACCAGTTATGAGTTTCTTCATCGACAACGATCGGCAACAATCCGTTTTTCAGAGAGTTGCTGTGGAAGATATCCGCGATCGCCGTGCTGATGATGGCACGGATGCCGTAATCGAGCAGCGCCCACGGCGCGTGCTCGCGCGAGGAGCCGCAGCCGAAATTATTTCCCGCCACCAGGACCTGGCACCCGGTGGAGCCCGGAGTGTTCAAGACGAAATCCGGGTTGTCGGAGCCGTCCGCATTGAATCGCCAGTAGGCGAACAGGTGGCGGCCGAGGCCATCTTTGGACGTTGTTGTCAGAAAACGGGCCGGAATGATCTGGTCGGTGTCTATGTCCACCATCGGCAGTACGATAGTGCGCGACCTCAATTGCGCAACAGCGTCCATGAATCATTGTCCCTCGAGATAGGGTCGCGGGTCACACACGTGGCCCGCAATGGCGGAGGCAGCGGCTGTCATCGGACTGGCGAGTATCGTACGTGCGCCAATGCCCTGGCGGCCCTCGAAGTTCCTGTTGCTGGTACTCACGCTGAGCTTGCCGCTGGGAACAGTGTCGCCGTTCATGCCGATGCACATCGAGCATCCGGATTCGCGCCATTCCGCGCCTGCCTGCTTGAATACCTTATCGAGGCCAATCTTTTCCGCAGCTCGTTTGACTTGTTGCGAGCCAGGCACGACCAGCATTCTCACGCCCTCGGCAATCTTGCGGCCCCTTAGAATTTCCGCCGCCTGTTGTAAGTCCGAGAGGCGGGAATTTGTGCAACTGCCGATAAACACGACGTCGAGTGCGACATCGCTGAGCGGCTTGCCTGGACTTATTTGCATGTAGTCCAGCGCCTTGCGAAATCCTGGGTTGCCGTTCGCGTCGGGGACGGGATCGTTTACAGGTATCACCATGCCCGGATTGGTGCCGAATGTGACCATCGGTTGCAGTGCGGTGCCATCGACATCGACCGAGCGGTCGAATACGGCTTCCGCGTCGCCTGGCAGCGCGAGCCATCTATCGACCGCTGCGTCCCAATCTGCGCCCCGGGGGGATCTCGGCCGTCCGCTGAGATATTCAATCGTCTGGTCATCCGGTGCGATCATGCCGGCACGTGCCCCGGCCTCGATAGACATGTTGCACACTGTCATGCGCGCTTCCATGTCCATGGCCTGGATCGCGTCACCGCGAAATTCGATGACATGAGCGGTTCCGCCGTCGACGCCAATCTGCCCGATAATGGCTAGAATCACATCCTTTGCGGTAACCCCCAGCTGCAATTGCCCGCTCACATTGATCGCCAATGTGCGGGGCTTTCTTTGCAGTAGACACTGAGTCGCCAGTACGTGTCCGACCTCGGTAGTTCCGATACCGAACGCCAGTGCTCCAAATGCGCCGTGCGTACTCGTGTGGCTGTCACCGCAGACGATCGTCTTGCCAGGCTGGGTCGCGCCGAGTTCAGGCCCGATGATGTGCACGATGCCGCGAAATTCGCTGTCAAATCCGTGTAATTCCAGGCCGAAGTCATCGCAGTTTTTCTGCATCTGGCGAATCTGGTTGGCTGCGCCTTCGCTGACCACGGCGAGATCCTTGAAACTGCGAAACGCGGTGGTTGGCGTGGAGTGATCCATGGTGCCGAGTGTCAGGTCGGGGCGGCGCACCGCAATGCCTTTTTCGCGCAGCAGGGCGAATGCCTGCGGCGTCGTGACCTCGTGGATCAGGTGCAGGTCGATGTAGAGAATTGCCGGCGTCGCGGCGGTCTCGTCTTTGACGAGATGATCGGTCCAGACTTTCTCGAACAGGGTCTTTGGAGAACTGTGGCTCACAGCGTAATTATGTGCCACCGGCGACGGCAATAGGCGGCGCATCCAGGCCTTCCAGCCATTCCTGCGAGTCTTCGGTTTCCCCGGAAAACAGTCCAAAAAACGCGTCCTGCAGTTGCTTCGTTATCGGCCCCCGGCGGCCCGTACCGATTTCAATCCGGTCAACCGATCTGATCGGCGTAATTTCCGCCGCCGTGCCGGTAAAAAATATCTCGTCGGCAAGATAGAGGCTTTCGCGAGGAATCGACTGTTCCTCAACAGTCAGACCTATCCTTATGGCCAGTTGCATCACCGTGTCACGGGTAATACCAGTAAGGATGGACGACGCCGCGGATGGTGTGACAATTTTACCGCCGCGGATGACAAACACGTTTTCACCGGCGCCCTCACTGACGGTGCCGTCGGTTGACAAGGCGATACCCTCGGCGAAGCCCAGCCGTTTTGCCTCGGCACTGATCAACTGGCTCGACAAATAATTGCCGCCGGCTTTGGCGAGGGCAGGGATGGTATTCGGTGCAACGCGTTGCCAGCTCGAGACACAAACGTCCACGCCCTGCTCCAGGCCATCGGCACCGAGGTATGTGCCCCATTCCCAGGCGGCGATCGCGACGTCGACCGGATGTTCCGGTTGCGGCACAAGGCCAATATCGCCGTAACCGCGCAATGCGATCGGACGAATATAAGCGCCGTTCTTGAGTTCATTCGCGAGCACAATTTCCTTGCAAGCAGCGATCAATTCGTCACGCTCGTAGGGAATTGGCAAACGATAGATCCTGGCGGAGTCAAAGAGGCGTTGCATGTGATCCGTCAGCCGGAACGCTTTCGGCCCGCCGGGCGTCTTGTACACCCGGATACCTTCGAAGACGGAAGAGCCGTAATGCAGCGCATGTGACAGCACGTGAACCGTAGCCTGCTCCCACGGCACCATCCGGCCATTTAGCCAGATCAATTTTCCGCCTTCAAAAGTCATTCGTGCAGCTTATCATTATATAGATGCACGGTTGATGTCCGAAGCAAGGCGTCTATCTTCCAGGCCGCGCTCCCGCCGGCGCAGAATACGGTTTATGACCTCCAGGTATGCACGACAAGCGGCCTCGACAATATCCGTACTGGTGCCGTGTCCGCGATAGCTCTGACCGTTGTATTCCACGGTAACCGTAGCTTCTCCCTGGGCATCTTCCCCGACCGTGGCGCTATGTAATTCGAAGTTCTTTAATATCAGATCGATGCCGGTCGTACTTTCAAGCACACTGAAAGCGGCTTCGACCGGCCCGTCCGCCTTCGCGGACTCGTTCCTCTCGTCCCCGTTTTCATCGATCAGTTTCAGGGTTGCGGTCGATTGCTCGGCAGTAGCGGAAATTACCTTCAATGACTTGAGAACCCATGGCCCGGACGATGAGCTATCCACGTTCATGATGATGGCTTCTATGTCACCGTCATAAATATCTTTCTTCCGGTCAGCCAGTTTCTTGAATTCCTGGAACGCACGGTTCGTTTCAAACTCATCGAGAGCGAAGCCCAGGCCCTTGACACGTTCGCGAAACGCGTGCCGCCCACTGTGCTTGCCAAGGACCAGGTTTGATTTGCTGATGCCGACATCGCCCGGCCGCATGATCTCGTAAGTGGAATGATGCTGCAGCATGCCGTGTTGATGAATTCCCGCTTCGTGCGCAAATGCATTTTCGCCGACGATCGCCTTGTTTCGCGGAATGGCCATGCCGGTGATGCCGGAAACGAGCCGCGCCGTCGGATACAGTCGTGTCGTGTCAATCGCGGACTCGAGCGAAAAAAAATCGGCCCGCGTTTTGAGTGCCATTACAACCTCCTCGAGCGAACAGTTTCCGGCCCGCTCGCCGATGCCGTTGATCGTGCATTCAATCTGCCTGGCGCCCGCGGCAACGGCAGCGAGACTGTTAGCCACTGCCATGCCAAGGTCGTCGTGGCAATGGACGCTCAGCGTAATATTGTCGATGCCCGCTACATTTTCTTTCAGGTATCGAAACAGCCGGTCGAACTCCGCAGGCACGGTGTAGCCGACGGTGTCGGGAATATTGATCGTAGTTGCGCCGGCCTCGATGGCCGCGGTTACCACTTCCGCAAGATAGGCAAGCTCCGTGCGGGATGCGTCCTCCGGAGAAAATTCCACGTCATCACACAATTCACGTGCCTGGCTGATAGCGCCTACCGCACTACTGATGATTTCTTCCTTTGCCATCTTGAGCTTGTATTCGCGGTGGATCGCACTCGTGGCAACGAACACATGAATCCTGTGCTTGTCCGCACCTTTGACCGCTGCATACACTTTCTCGATGTCTTCCGGGTTGCAGCGCGCAAGGCCACAGATGGTCGGGCCGCGATTCTCATCGGCGATCGCCTTGACCGCTTCGAAATCGCCGGGCGACGCAGCCGGAAAGCCAGCCTCGATAATATCGACGTTGAGGTCTGACAGCGCCCTGGCGATCCTGAGCTTTTCCCTGAGCGTCATGCTGCAGCCGGGGGCCTGCTCGCCATCTCTCAGGGTGGTATCAAAGATCTTGATCCGGTCGGTCGCCATTTTGTTACTCCGCTAGTCGCCGTAGTCGAGGCTGGCCATCGGGAAATTTGGAATTGCATGCGGTGTGTGACGCACGGAATCGGTGCGCAGCGCCCACATCAGGGACCGATTGTCGATATTGCTGCCGGTCAGGATGAGTCCGACCCGTTTCCCGGCCAACTGGTCTTTCAATTGCAATGCTGCAGCGAGCGGTGCCGCACCGCCACCTTCGGCCAACTGATGAATCGTCTCTGCATAGCAGCGTATCGCCATGCATATTTCGTCTTCACTGACCAGCACGAAGTCGTCCATGTCCTGCATCATGCTGAGCGTGTAACGGACCGGCACACGAGTCGCGAGCCCGTCCGCGATAGTCCTGGTCGCGACCATCGGAGCAAAATCTTTGGTATGCCAGGCGTGGTGAAATGCTGGTGCATTTTCCGCCTGCACAGCAATAATCCTGGTCTTAGGCGACACGGCTCTGACCACCGTTGTCGTACCTGCTGCGAGGCTGCCGCCGCCAACCGGAACAATAATTACGTCAAGACCGTGTTCCGCCTGTTCCAGCATTTCGAGCGCAACCGTGGCCTGTCCGGCAACAAGTTCGGGACTTTTACCGGGGTGCACCGAGACGGCGCCGGAATTCCAGGCGTGACGCACCGATGCATCCCAGGCTGCATCGAAGTCGTGACCTTTGATAACCAGTTCCCCACCGAGCGCTCTCACGGCTGCATTCTTGTCAGGATTGTTGTCCTCCGGCACGAACACAGTGCACTTGACCTTGTACATCGCGCATGCCTGGGCAAGCGCTGCCCCGTAGTTGCCTCGGGTGGCGGTTACGATGCCGGCTACGCGTCTTTTCTGATCCATGGTCGCGAGCAGATTGATCGCCCCACGAATCTTGAATGCACCAATGTCCTGAATATTCTCGAGTTTGACAAAAGTATCTGCGCCAAGCCGCTCGTTGAGTAGCGGATTACTGATAAACGGGGTTGGTGTCAGGAAAGGTTTAATGACTTTTCTGGCACGTTTGACGTCCGCGATTCCGATCGGCGCAGCGGGTGATTCCGAATCGGAACCCCAGTCTGTGGCATCGCGATGCATGCTGGCGGCGGGTGTCATCATCACTAGTTGTCCAGCCAGTCCATGCGGCTTCTGAGATCCGCACCGACTTTTTCTATCGGGTGACTGAGATCTTCTTCCATCATGCGCTTGTATTCCGGCTGGCCGGCCTTGTTTTCAGCAATCCATTGCCGGGCAAATGTGCCGTCCTGGATGTCGTCCAGAATCTCCTGCATTTTTTTCCGGGTGTGTGCGTCGATGACGCGCGGGCCACTGACCAGGTCACCGTAGGCGGCTGTCTCGCTGATGAACTCATGCATCTTTTTCAGACCACCTTCATGGAGCAGGTCGACGATTAGTTTCAGCTCGTGCATACACTCGTAGTAAGCAACCTCCGGTTGGTAACCGGCTTTCACAAGCGTCTCGAAACCTGCGACGACAAGCTCGGTCGCGCCGCCGCAAAGGACTGCCTGTTCGCCGAACAAATCGGTCTCGGTTTCTTCGGCAAAAGTGGTCTCGATGACGCCGGCGCGGGCACCACCAATGCCCTGCGCATAGGCGAGCGCCAGTTTCAGGGCGTCGCCGCTACTGTCCTGGGCAACTGCAACGAGGCAGGGCACGCCGTGGCCGTCTTCGTATTGGCGGCGCACAAGACCGCCCGGTCCCTTCGGGGCGATCAATATGACGTCGAGATCGGCACGCGGCTCAATCTGCTTGTAGTGAATATTGAAGCCGTGCGCGAACAGGATTGCTGCGCCCTGGTCCAGGTTATCCACGATAGAGGCGTAAAGGTCCGCCTGCGTCAGGTCCGGTGTCAGAAATGCCACGATCGCGGCGCCAGTCGCTGCTGCAGCGGGTTCCTGCACCGTCAGCCCGTCTGCCCCGGCTTTCGCCCAGCTGGCGCCCGCGGGCCGCAATCCCATGACCACATCATGTCCGCTGTCTTTGAGATTGAGCGCGTGCGCCCGACCCTGACTGCCGTAACCCAGTATTGCGATACGTTTGCCTGTGAGGCAAGAGGTGTCGACATCTGACTCCGAATACATTTGCATTTCGAATCCTTAAAAATCCGGCCTAAAAAAACCCCACGATCCGGTCGGGATGCGGGGTCGGCGTTTTCTTTAATTATGGTGTCTGCTCGCTACCCGCAATTTCTCCCGATAAGGACCACAAGTGTAAGACGAGAGTTAAAGACGAGTTCCATAGCCGCAGATCATGTTGTATGCATCAATCGAAGTCAACTGCCGAAATCTCAGTATTAAAGTGTCACCACCAGTTTGCCGGTGGCGCGCCGCTCGAGCAACGCCTTCATGGCCAGCGGCGCTTCCTCGAGAGAGTAGGTCCTGGAAATGCACGGCTGCAGTTTTCCCTGCTCGAACCAGGCCAGCAACTCACGCATGTTTTTACGGCTTGCCTTGGGTTCGCGCTCTGCGAATGTGCCCCAGAAGACGCCGACGATCGATATGCCCCTGAGCAGTGGCAGGTTGGCCGGAATATTCGGAATCGTGCCGCTGGCGAAGCCGATGATCAGAATCCGTCCGCCCCAATCGACCGAGCGCAGGCAATCCTTGAATAACTCGCCACCGACCGGGTCGAAAATCACATCAACACCGCGCCCCCCGGTGAGCTCTTGCACCTGTTCCCGCAGGCTGTCCTGCACATAGTTGATGAGATGCGTGGCACCGCGGCTGCCGGCGAGTTCAAGCTTTTCGGCGGAACTGGCGGCCGCGATCACCTCGGCACCCATCAGCTGGCCGATCTCGACGGCCGTGAGCCCAACGCCGCCGCCGGCACCAAGGACCAGTAGTTTCTCGCCCGGCTTCAATTGGGCGCGTTGCCTGAGCGCATGGTACGAGGTGCCGTAGGTAATGATGAACCCGGCCGCGTTAGCAAAGTCCATCACGTCGGGAATCGGCACGACATTGGTGGCCGGCACACAGATTTCATCCGCCATTGCCCCACCCATCGAGGTCGCCGCTACGCGCTGTCCCGGGTTTAAATGAGTGACGCCGTCGCCCAGCTCCAGTATTTCACCCGCCAGCTCAAATCCCGGCGAAAACGGCAATGGTGGTTGCACCTGGTACTTGCCGGCGATGATCAGGTTGTCGGGATAATTAACGCCGCAAGCATGTATGCCGATTCGGACTTCTCCCTTGCCAGGCACCGGCGCGGGCACGTCTTCGATGACCAGGCTCTCCGCTGGCCCGTACTCTTTACACAGTAATGCTTTCATTGTGGCACCTATTATATAGAGGTATGCTCCCGCGACTTATGGATTTTGATTTCTCGCGTAAAGTCGCCGAACTGTCGTCCCGCATAGCCGGGTTCATGAAATCGCACGTGTATCCGAACGAATCGGCCTATTACGAATACCTGGATCAGGCAGAATCTCGCTGGGTCATTCCACCAATCATGCAGGAGCTCAAGGAGAAGGCGCGCGCGGCAGGGCTCTGGAACCTGTTTCTTCCGGAAAGTGAACATGGAGCCGGCCTCACCAACCTCGAGTATGCGCCGCTGGCCGAACTCATGGGACGCTCGCCGATCGCCTCCGAGGTATTCAACTGCTCGGCACCCGATAGCGGGAATATGGAAGTGCTTGCCCGTTACGGCGATGACGCACAAAAGAAGGCCTGGCTTGCGCCGTTGCTGCGAGGCGAAATCCGTTCCGCGTTTGCCATGACCGAACCTGACGTGGCTTCTTCCGATGCCACCAATATCAGGGCGACGATTGTCAGGGACGGTGATGAATACCTTATAAATGGACGTAAGTGGTGGACCTCGGGTGCGATGGATCCCCGCTGCAGGATCCTGATATTCATGGGCAAGACGGACCCGGAGGCAGACCGCCATTCGCAGCAGTCGATGATCCTGATACCGATGGACACACCGGGCGTGCAGCTTGTGCGGCCGCTGACCGTGTACGGCTATGACGACGCACCCCACGGACACGCGGAGATGCTGTTTGAGGACGTACGCGTGCCCACTGCTAATCTGCTGCTCGGAGAAGGGCGTGGCTTCGAAATTGCGCAGGGCCGGCTCGGGCCGGGGCGCATACATCACTGTATGCGTTTAATCGGCATGGCGGAACGGGCACTGGAAAAAATGTGTATCAGGGCCAGCGAGCGGGTGGCGTTCGGCAAGCCATTGTCGGCACAAGGTGTCGTGCGGGAACTGATTGCGAATTCGCGTATTGAAATCGACCAGGCGCGGCTCCTGACGCTGAAAGCCGCGGATATGATGGATAAGGTTGGCAACAAGGCGGCCCGCGCTGAAATCGCGATGATTAAAGTGATTGCGCCGTCGATGGCCCTGCGTGTCATCGACCGTGCCGTGCAGGTGCATGGCGGCGCAGGGGTCTGCGGTGATTTCGGCCTTGCAGCAGCCTGGGCAGGAGCACGCACCTTACGCCTTGCGGATGGCCCCGACGAGGTCCACCGGGTGTCGATTGCGAAGCTCGAACTGGCGCGGCATGCGGCGATTCAGGAGTAGTTTCGACAGCGTTACGTTAAGTCACTGTTGGGCTGGCGATAAATGGATCATGTGGTATTCTTGGTTTCCACTAAAGTGGGACCCGGGAAATTGAGACTGGCGTCACAGGGGAGAAATGCCGGTTGGACAGCCTGAAAATTACACAGATAAAGGGTCAAAACCAGAATTTTTCGCCGCGGCGGTTGTGGAGAGGGTCGCGAGCGCAAGGGGGGATTGCATACAGATAGGGGTGCAGTTCACCTGTTAGTTGTGCATTTGTCCTTGTGATTTCTGCGCATCCCTTTCCCGAAATCCAATAACCATCATAAATAGATCAATTTAAGGAGTATCCATGAAACGGTGCAAATTCAGCAGCCGGCCGATAACAACTGCGGTACTTGCGGCTTCAGTTATCGCGGTAGCCGGCGGTGTCTTCGCCCAGTCCGTGACCGTTGACCAGGTCCTTCAGGCTGATCAGCGACGTCTGAACCTCGCTCAGGAATCGCAAGAGCGTATTAACCAGGTTGTCGAGCGCTCGCGCTCTCTTACGGATCAGTACCGGGCAGTCAACAAGGAAATCGATGGTCTCAAGGTTTACAACCGTCTGATGACGGCGCAAACCAACGGACAGAACGCGACGCTCGAAGACATTTCAATTTCCATGGACCAGGTCGACGTTATCAACCGCCAGATCTTTCCGCTTATGGAACGCATGATCGACGGGCTCGAGCAGTCGATCGCGCTGGATATTCCATTCCTTATGGATGAGCGCACCGATCGTATCAATAGTCTGAAAATAATCATGGAAAGGTCCGACGTTAGTGTCGCCGAGAAATTCCGCAAGGTCATGGAGGCCTATCAGATCGAAATGGATTACGGGTCTTCCAGCGAATATTACGTGCAGTCGCTGGAGATCGAAGGCTCGACAAGAGAGTACAACATGCTGCGCATCGGTCGAATCGGACTGTATTTTCAGTCGGATGACACCAGCATCACGGGATGGTGGAACGCCGAGATGGGAACCTTCGAGCAACTGGGCAACGAGCACCGCAGCGAAGTCCGCAAGGGTATCCGGGTTGCCAGGCAACTTATTGCACCGGAGCTGATGTTGCTCCCTGTGCCTGCACCTGTATCTGCCGGGGGAGCTTGATCCATGAGACGACTAACAATAATTATTGCCAGCCTTTTCCTGATTGTGGGCGTGGCGCAGGCGCAGGAAGATGCCACCAGCATGGACGAACTCCTGAAGCAGATCGAACTCGGTCAGTCGAGAGATTCTGCGGAAGCACGGCAGCGCGAACAGCGCTTTAACCAGTCCAGGAATGAGCAGCAAAATCTGCTGAACCAGGCGCGTCAGGAACGGGCCCGGCAGGAGCGCAACAGCGAGCGCCTCGAGCAGTTATTCGAGGACAACCAGACACGCATCGTTGCTGCACGAGAGGCGCTGGACGAGCGTCTTGGCGCATTGAAGGAACTCTTCGGCGTACTGCAGACGGTGTCCGGCGATGCGCAAGGCCGCTTCAGCGAGTCGTTGACCAGCATTCAGTATCCGGACCGGGAAGATTTCCTGGTCGAGCTGGGTGGCAAGATGGCTGGCGCCACCGCGCTTGCGTCCATCGCGGAAATCGAGAGACTCTGGTTCGAACTACAACGCGAAGTGACCGAATCCGGCAAGATTGTCAGGTTTAACCACGAGATAACGCTTGCGGATGGCGAGGTCATTAATACCGCCGTCGTCCGTGTGGGCCCCTTCAATATTGTTTTCGAAGACGGTTACCTGCGGTACAACTCCGAGTCAGGGTCTGTCTCCGAGCTGACCCGGCAACCGGAGCAGGGACGCTATACCAACTCGACAGACGACATTGTGAATGCTGCCAGCGGGACGATAGTGACCTTTGGTCTCGATGGCACCCGTGGCAGCATCCTGGCGTTGCTGGTCGAATCGCCGACGGTTGGTGATCGACTGCGACAGGGCGGCATTGTCGGATACTGCATCATGGGTCTTGGCTTCATCGGCTTGCTGATAGCCCTGTGGCGCGCGGTTGGCTTGTCGACAGCAGGCCGCAAGGTATCCGCACAGCTAAAACGCGAATCCGCAAGCACGGACAATCCGCTGGGGCGTGTACTGGCTGCCTATGAAGCCAACCGGGGTGCAGACACTGAAACCATTGAGCTCAAACTGAGTGAAGCCGCTTTGAAGGAAATGCCGGATCTGACCAAGGGTCTGCTGATTATCAAGGTAATTTCCGTCGTAGCGCCGCTCATGGGTCTGCTCGGAACGGTTACCGGTATGATCAAAACCTTCCAGGTAATCACACTTTACGGTTCTGGCGACCCGAAG